>Ga0307412_10002373_pt1 | contig 10449 bp, 17 predicted proteins | sample DK1Cmetagenome_3_FD_203823 | JGI IMG/M metagenome (GOLD analysis project Ga0307412, IMG submission 203823) | Maize rhizosphere microbial communities from greenhouse at UC Davis, California, United States - DK15-C-1 | ecosystem: Host-associated > Plants > Roots > Rhizosphere > Soil | place: USA...
AGCCCCCATCGACCCCGCCGATCTCACCCGCCGCTTCTTCGACGAGCTGTTCCTCGACGCCCCCGACGACCTCCACACCATGCTGTGGACCCTGCAGGACAAGCGGTCCACCTGGGTGCCGCTCTCCCTCGGCGCTGACCCCGTCTCCGACGCCGCCCGCCGGCTCACCGACGACGGGAAGGACGTCTACTGCTCCGTGTCCGTCGCGAGCCGGCCGGGCATGCCCGACACCCGGATCCGGTCCGAGAACAGCGCCGGCATCATGGGCCTGTGGGCGGACATCGACATCGCCGACCCCGACGTCCACAAGAAGTGGAACCTGCCTCCCAGCATGGACGCCGCGATGGACCTGCTCGGGTCCACCGGCGTCGACCCCACCATCGTCGTCCACTCCGGCCACGGCCTGCAGGCGTGGTGGCTGTTCCACGAGTTCTGGCGCTTCGACACCGAGGACCAGCGCCTCAACGCGGCCGCGCTCGCCCAACGCTGGAATACGACCCTGCAGGTCCGTGCCGCCGAACGTCAGTGGGTCGTGGACTCCACGTTCGACCTCGCCCGCGTCATGCGCGTCCCCGGCACCCTCAACCGGAAGGGCCAGCCCGTCGTCCCCGTGCGGCTGGTGTCCATCGACGGCCCGCGCTACACCGCCGACGACGTCGACGCCCACACCGTCGACTCGTCCATGCTGCGCGGCATCTCCCCGGCCCGCACCTACGTGCCCGACGACTTCGCCGTCTCCGAGGCCCTGAAGCCCGACTTCGAGCGCTTCCAGGCCCTCATGGACAACGACCCCACGTTCGAGGCCACCTGGAAGATGAAGCGGAAGGATCTCGCTGACCCGTCGCCGTCGTCGTACGACATGTCGCTGTCCATCCAAGCCATCAAGGCGGGCTGGTCGGACGCCGAGATCGCGGCGCTCATCATCGGGTTCCGCCGCCACAACCGCCTCGACGTGCAGAAGGCGCTGCGGCCCGACTACTGCAAGCGCACCATCTCCCGCGCCCGCGACCTCGTGGCCCGCGACGCCTCCACCGAGGAGCTCGACGACGTCGTCGAAACGCTCGAGGAGGCGAAGCGGTCCGGCGACGACGAGCAGGTCAAGGACGCCCGCCGCGGAGCTCTCGACGTCGTGTCCTCCCAGCTCGGCATCGAGGTGCTGCACTTCATCAAGTACCTGTCCGAACCGCCGGCGTTCGCGATGGCCACCCCGATCAAGACCGTCGACCTCGGCGGCGCGGACGGGATCCTCGTGTGGGCGAAGTTCAAGCAGGCCGTCTGGGAGTCCGTCGGCCACCAGATCCCCCGCTTCAAGGCCTCCGAGTGGGACCGCATCACGCAGGTCATCCCCTCGGCGTGGGAGGAGCAGGACGTCGGCGCCGAGGCCACCGACGCCGGCGAGATCGCGTCGTGGCTGTCGCAGTACCTGACGCAGCGTCCGCCGGTCGACACCCTCGAGGAGGCCGCGACCACCGAGTATCCGTACAAGGACGCCGACAACCGGATCGTGATGTTCGGCCCGGCGTTCCGCCGCTGGCTCTACCTGACGTACCAGGAGAGGGTGAACCACAAGCAGCTCGGGAAGCGGCTCCGTGCCTTCGGGTGCGAGCCTGACAAGGTGAACGTGGAGGAGGCCGGCCGGCGTACGTCGCGCGGTGTCTGGCGGCTCCCAGGAGAGGTGATCGCATGAGCCCGCCCGCCTACGTGACCCGGAGCAACGTCCGGCACCTGCTCGTGCGCCGGCGCAACGAGCGGATCGCCCTCGGCGGGCCGACGTTCGACGACTGGCCCCTCGCGATCCACATGCACTCCGAGACGCTCGAGGATCTGCTGCTCGACGGCGACGGCACCGAAGCACACACCATCGACTTCGAGGGCCGCGAGTTCATGAACATCCCCATCGTTGAGGACGACTCGCTCGAGCCCGGCGAGTTCGCGCTCCGCTGGGCACGCGAGGTGCCGTCGTCATGACGCAGTACTCCGAGGCCTTCGACCGGAACGAGATCGCCCTACGCATCGAGGTCCCGACCGTGAAGGTCCCGACGCTCGAGGAGTGGGAGCAGCAGGTCCGCGACCGCCGCCAGCGCGCCCACACGGCGCTGGAGCGGGCCACGGACGCCCTCGGGCGTCTCCGTGCCCTGCCCGGTGCTCTCGGGGCCGTCGCGCGGCTCCACGTCCCCCGCGGCGGGGACTACGACCGGTGGGGCTGCGACGGGTGCGAGGCGTGCTGCGACACCGTCGCGTGGCCGTGCTCGACCGTCGTCACGATCGCCGACGAGCTCGGCATCCCGCTGCCGGAGTACTTCGACCTCCCCGCCTCCGGCGTCGCCGAGCCGCTTGACGACCCCATCCCCCCGCTGCCGGACAGCTTCCTCGGCCTCGCTCCTGGCACCGACTACTTCATCCGGCTCCCCATGCCGCCGACGTCGTTCGCGTTCCTGCGCGACGTGGAGACCGTCCCCACCATCCTCGACCCCGACTAGGAAGGCCCGCCATGCCCAGCCCCCTGCGCTCTCCCCAACGCCCCGACCGGCCCATCCGCCGGCTCTGCGCCGTCTCCGGTTGCGACCGTGAGTACCGCGCCGTCGGCCACTGCGCCTACCACCTGCCCCTCGCCTCCGAGCTCGCCCGGCAGGCCCAGACCGACGACACCGTCTGCGGCGGCGTGTGGATCGAGGACATCGAGTTCCTGCTCGCTCACGGCTGCGTCTGGGAGCAGGTGTGCGACCGCGTCGAGCGGACCTCCGGCGCGCTCGAGATGGGCCTGAAGCGGGCCGGCCGGCCCGACCTGACCGCCCGCCTGAAGCTCGCGTCCGAGCAGCGCGGCCTGGTCGCGGCATGACCCGCTCACGCGGGTACAACCCGCTCGGCATCGAGGTCCACGTCTCCCCCCTGCTCCCCGTGCCCATCACCCCTGCCGAGGAGGCCCTGCGCATCGTGCGCCACGGCTACGCCGCCGCTCGAGCCGCGACCGGGCTCGCGATGTACTTCCCCGACAGCCTCGGCGACGTCGGCCCCAAGCCCGGCGATCGAGTCCAAGCCATCGACCTCGGCGATCGCCTGCTCGTCTCGCAGGCGATGTGGGACCGGCTCCGCGAGAAGGCCGAGCGCGCCGTCCCGTTCTCCGCGGGGGTCCTCTCGTGACGACCTACCGCTTCCGGACCTGGGGCGGGCGGACCGTCGTCGTCGACGCCAACTCCGTTGCCTTCCACCCCGGCCACGTGGTGTTCTCCGACGTCAACGGCCGCATCGTCCACTCGGAGCAGAACAACAACGTCAACCAGCTCACCAACGACCGCGCCGACGGCACCGCAGTCGAGGTCGCCGACGGGTCCTCCCGCCGCCTGCTCCCAACCCCGAAGGACACCTGATGACCCACTCCCCGACCGCCCTCGAGGCGCTCGACCAAGACCAGCGCGAGCACACCCTGCTCGCGCTGACCGTCGCCCAGCACACCGCGTTCTCCATCTTCGGCGCCGACGTGTGGCTCGTCTGCGAGCGCGACAAGAACGACCCCGCCGGCCGGCTCTACTACCAAGTCCACGCCCTGCGCCCCGACACCTACACCCGCGAGCTCGGCGAGGGCGCCGGCGGCAAGGCCTACCTGTCGCCCCACATGATCGAGGACGAGCTGGTCCAGCTCGCGTGGGGGCTGTTCCAGAACTACGTCATCCACGAGGCCCGCGAGGGCTTCACCTACCGGACGAAGCGCATCTTCGGCCCGCACCTGAAGGTCGCCCGACTGCTGGAGATCGCCGACGACACCGTGTCCCGCCACCGGCCCGACGAGGAGTCCTGATGCACCGCTTCACCAGCCACCGCGACGGCACGCTGCGCTACTTCGCCTACATCGGCGTCCCCGTGCTCCCCCTCTGCAACCTGCTCGGCCACCGCCCACAGGTGACCGTCATGGAGTCGAAGTACTCCGACCCGTGGCTGCTCGTCGACTGCCGCTGGTGCGGCCGGCGCGCCCGCGAGGAGCGCGAGCTCATCCTGAAGGGCACCGAGACCCCCGAGCAGCTCAAGGAGCGCATGCGGGTCCGCGTCGCCTACGCCCGCCGCGACCCGAAGAGCTTCGCCGCGCAGTACGACCGGCGCGCCGCGTTCCCCAACGACCGCCGGCTCAAGCTCTCCCTCGAGGTCGTCGACCGCCGCGCAGCCGTCCGCAAGATCGGGCTGCGGAAGGTGCTGCTCGACAACCTCGGGTTCCGCCTCCACATCGGCGACCGCTGGTCCGAGACGCCGTACGACGTCCACGTCGACCTCGGCGTCGTCGGCGCCTACGCCTCCGCCGGCGGCATGTTCTCCCGCGTCGCGAGCTGGATCGGACGCGGCCACAAGCGCGACCTCTCCCTGTCCCTTCACGGCGGGCACGTCTGGTGGAAGGTCTGGTACGACGGCGAGGGCGGCAACGACGACCACCACCGCTGCGACAAGCGCCGCCAACCGAAGCTCTGGCCCTGGTCCGCCGGCCGGAAGAAGCACCGCGGCTGGATGTGCCTGCGCGACGGCAACATGCACCTCAACCCCGCCGACGAGCTGTGGGGCGCGCCGACCCCGACCAAGACCGTCCTCGTCGACGACGTCACCCTCCCGATCACGCTCGGCCAGTTCCCCGGCGACACCTACCTCATCGACGGCAAGCTCGAGCGGTGGGACTGGGCGCGCGAGCACGGCCCGCGCTGGGCACGGAAGCCGTCGAGCACCTGGCACTTCGACTGGCGTGGCAAGATCCCCACCGACCGCGGCAACTGGAAGGGCGACCACATCCTCGGCTCCGGCGTCACGCTCACCGAGGACGAGGTCAACGCGGAGGGCGGCGTGTGGACCCGGCTCGTCATCGGCCGCGTCACCGAGCAGATGCTCGCCGACCGGCGCCGCAACGGCTACCGCCCGCCGACCGACGCCGAGGCGCTGTCGTGAAGGCCGGCGTCCGCGCCCGGAAGCGGCCCGTCGTGGTCGACGCCATGCAGTGGACCGGCAAGAACACCGGCCCGCTCAAGGCGTGGATGATGGGGTTCGTCGTCGAGGCCATCGACGGCGCGCCCCGCCACGAGCGCCGCGCAGTCAAGCAGGCCGTCCGCGACTTCGAGGTCGCCATGTTCGTGAAGCGCCGCTCCACCGGCATGACCGAGGCCCTGTTCCGCAACCTCATCGACGACCCGTCGCCGGAGTGCTCGGCGGCGCTGTGGGTCGCCGCCAACGAGTCCTACCTCCCGCTCGTCGACGGAGAGTGGGTCATCCACGACAGCGTCGGGTTCTACCCCTGCCAAGAGGCCGTGTTCGCCGCGACGTACGACGTGCTCCCCGATGGCTGAGTGCCCGGCCTGCGGCTGCCCGCCGGTCGCGCACGACGGCGTCGGCTGCACCATCTGCCCGCCCACCGAGTGCGACCTGGTCGCCGACGACTTCCTCGAGGACCACGAGAAGGTCGGCGACGTCATCAACCCCACCGGCCTGTCCGTCATGGAGCTCGACGCCATGCACGCGACCGTCGGCCTCGGCCCGGCGTGGCAGTCCTCGACCCGCCGCGCCGAGCTCGTCGCCGACGAGGAGGCCAGGACGGTTGAGTTCCCGTTCTGTCCACGGTGCAATGCCTACGCCCATCCCGACCACCCGCACTAGGAGCCCACCATGCACAGCACCAAGGCCGACCACCCGACCGACACCTGGGAGCGCGAGCAGTCCCGCTGGGACATCGCGCGCGCCATCGACGACGCGCTCGAGCGGACGACCCGCAAGGACGGCCTGCCCGCCGGCGGCTACGAGATGCAGCTCGCGGCCGTGCTCGACCGCTACGCCGGCCGGCGGACCGTCGCCGCCCACATGCTCCGCGACTGCGCCGAGCTCGCCGTGGGCCGCGTCGCCGAGGTCGAGGCCATGCACGCCACCTACGTCCGCGGGCTCACCGACTCCCACGCCGCCGAGGTGGCTGCCCTCCGCACCGACCTCGAGACCGAGCGGCGTGCCGTGCGGGCGCTGCAGGCCGAGCTCGCCGGCGCTCGCGTCGTCCACGAGGACCGCCGCTCGGCCGGCAGCGCGTTCGGTGGCGACAAGGTCGCCTGCGCGTTCACCAACGGCTCGAGCGTGGCCATCTGGTCGCCGGCGCAGCTCGAGGAGGTCGCCTACCGGGTCCGCGCGGCTGGTGGTTCCGACGACGAGCAGATCCACGTCCGCGTCAACGACCCCGAGAAGAAGTCCGGGGCCTTCAGGCCGGTCGAGTTCGTCGCCTACCTGCCCGACATGACGACGCTCAACTTCGACCTGTCGACCGCGGTGCGCCCTGGTGCTCGCGCGGTCGCGCCGGCCGCGGCCAGCTCGCCGACGACGTGGGCGCAGTGGTGGCCCCCCTCGAGGTCGCCGGTCGTCACGGCGCTCGCCGCGTTCATCGTCGGACTGCTCATCGCGGTCGGCATCACGTCGGCGGTGATCCGGTGATCCCCCGCCCCTCGGGCCGGCCGGCCCGCACGAAGCCGTTCCCTGCGGAGAAGAACTTCCAGGCCGCTGCCATGAAGCGGATCCGCGACCCGCGCGAGGAGGATGGGTGGGGCGGCGACGCCTACCACCCGATCGGCACGGGTGCGACGTCGCAGGGCGAGCCGGACATCATCGGCGTCCTCGAGCTCGTCGAGGGCGGGATGGGCCGGCACTTCACCATCGAGCTCAAGCAGCCCGGCAACGAGCCCACCCCGAAGCAGGCCGCACGGCTCCGCAAGTACGCCGACCGCGGCTCGCTGGCCGGGTGGGCGACCACGATGGAGGAGGTCGACGCCATCCTCGAGCACGCCGACGACCCGTCCTGGCGGCACCCGGACTACCCGCACTTCCGGCCGCGTGCGCACGCCCGGTCGCTCCGCGCCTGACAACGTGATGCAGCCCCGACCTCCCCACAGGCCGGGGCTGCTGCTCGTGGCGGGCTCAGGCGAACTTGCCCGCGCAGATCGGCCCCATCCCTCGGGCGATGCTGTCCTCGTCGGTGAGTTGCGAGGCGCAGGCCACGCACACTCCGTACAGCCGTCCGTACTGGGCGGCTTCGGCGGCGGTGAGCTTGTGGTCGGCGCGCAGGATGTGGATCGCGCCGGGGGCGTAGGTGAACCGGCCCCGGTGGCTGCCGTCGGGCTGTTGGGTGATCACGAGCCGCTTCGCGTAGAGCCGGCCGCTGCCCTCGACGACCGCGCGGACGGCTTTGTAGATGGTGCCGTCGTCGGTGCGGTAGATGCCGTCCTCGTCGACGAGGGTGGTCGGTGTGGGGGCGGCGATGCTCATCGGCTTGTCGGGGCACTCGCCGAGGTGGTCGGCTGCCCAGCGTCCGTCGTCGTCGCGGGCGAGGTGGCCCTGGTTCGCGGCGACGCGCCCGCCGCAGCGGACGCAGGCGGCGGGGTATCGGTTGGGGCGGTCCAGCGTGGTGCTCATGGGTGCTCCGGTCAGTCGGGCGGGTCGGGTGTCTACGACGGTAACCGCCGACCCCGATACTGTCAACGGCTGCTATCCGGTGTTGCGCCTTGCTAACTTACGGGCGGGCATGGTTACCTCTGCCTAGTCGCCCGTCCGGGGCGCACCGAAAGGGGCCTACTGAATGGCTCGCATTACCCACTCCGCCAGCGACCGCCCGGCCGCCCGGCTCATCTCGACACCTCATGGAGGGTCATACATGTCCAGCACCACTCGCACCGTCGTCGGGGTCGTGTTCTCCGACGAGCTCGCCGCCGTCGTCGACCATGCCGCCGCCCAGGACGGTTGGCGCGTCGAGCCCGACACCCGCGCCAAGCGCGGCACCAACGCCGTCGTCATCTACCCCGCAGACAAGGACCACGGCCCCATCAACGTCTCCGAACGAGGGGCCAAGTTCAACCGAGCCCACTACTCCAACCTCCGCCGCCAGCTCGCCCACGCAGGCCTCCCTCCGCTGCCCGCCGAAACCGGAGCCGTCATCGACGCCCACTCCCTCGCCGACGCGAAGGCGCAACTGCCGCCCGGCGCCAAGGCCGTCAACCTCCGCGAGCTCATGCTCAACCTCGCCGGCGACAACGAGGACGAGTTCATCACCGCCACCGACGACCCCGAGATCCTGCCCCGCATCATGGGGACCATCTGCCACGGCATGCTCGTGCGCCACGGCGTCCACGACGCCCTCGCCCTCGACGCCGGCGGTGCCATCACGTTCGCGATGAAGACCGCCATCACCGCCCACCAGCTCCAGTCCATCGACATCGACGCCGTCATCGCCGCCGCCGTCCGCGAGAAGGACGCCGAGGTCGATCAGGCCCTCGCGATGGCACAGGAGGCCGACGCCCGCTACGAGCGCGCCAACAACGCCACCGTCAAGGCCGAGGAGAAGGAGCAGAAGGCCCGCGACGACTGCCGGGCCGCGCTCGCCGAAGCCCGCGAGCAGAAGGCCCGCGCCGACGAGCTCGAGGCCGCACTCGCCCCCCTCCGCTCCCTGCTCGGGAAGGGTGCGAACTGATGAACATCGACCTCGACAACGCCCTCCAGGCCATCGCGTTCCCGCGCCCCCGCGAGGTGTGGCAGTACGCCCACAACGCCGACGTCACCGCCGACCCCGACGCCGGCCACGCGCCCCTCATGGCGCTGCTGACCGCCATCGACCACTACGCCGCCATCCGCGACCCGTTCACCAACGAGCACGTCACCGCCCGGCTGCTGCTCGCCGCGATGGACGCCCTCAACCTCGAGCGCGGCAACCTCGACGGCGGTCGGCTCTCCGAGTGGATCGAAACGCTCGCCGCCGACCTCAGCATCGACCTGTAGCACCTTCGCCGTGCCCGTCGCCTCTGGGCGGCGGGCACGGTAACGTCCAGACCGACCCAACCCAACCCCGACCGACCGGAGGCTCCCTCATGGTTCAGCCCTTGCCACCCCAGCACACCGCACCCGCCACGACGTCCGAGCAGTTCGCGACCGCCATGCGCAACCGCGCCCTGTTCAACCTCGCCGCCGACCTGGCCGACTCGACGAAGTCGTACATCGCCGTCCCCGACGGCGACGACCCGCACCCGTCCGACCTCCGCTGCTACGCCCAGCCCGCCGGGCTCATCCTCGAGCGCTGGCAGGCCGCAGTCGAGCGGTGCCTCGCCGAGCTGCAGCGCGCCGACACCTTCGCCCACAACGACCCGCCGGCCGACCCGGCGCTGCTCCGCAAGGTCCGCCAGTGGCGGCTCACGCAGCCCGTGCCCGAGTGGCGCACCGTCTGATGGGCTACCGCCCCAACCAGCCCCGCCCGTCGGCTCCCACGCCGGCGGGCGGGCCGCGCGACCGGGTCCGCGAGGGCGTCTACGTGCTCGTCGGGCTGCTCATGGCCGTGCTCGTCGTCGGCATCGCCGTCGGGTGGCTCGACCAGAACAGCGCCCCGATGATCACGACCGTCGTCGGCGGGCTCATCGGTTGGGTCGCCTGGCGCGGGTCCGCGCCGGCGCTGCCCGACCCCCGCGAGACCGCCCGCGCCCTGACCCGCGCGCAGCTCCGCGCCGAGCTCGACGTCGACCGCCGGCGCGCCGCCTGGCTGTCCAAGACCATCGCCCTGGAGATGGAGAACGGCATCACGGTCGACCCCGACTATGCGCGCGAGGTCGACGAGCTGACGGCCCGGATGGTGGTCCGTCAGGCGCAGATCGACGCGCTCGCCGAGCAGGAGCGGGAGGAGCAAGCCGAGGCCACGCGTCGCGCGGTCCCCCGACCTGCCCCTCACCCGCCGCGCCCGCCGCAGGTGCGCGGTAGCGGCTCTCCGGTGGGCGGCGACGGGTTCATCGCGCCGTACGCCCGTGACTGGTCCCTGCGGCACGCCGACCCCGAGCTGCTGTCCGGTCGCGAGCGGACCGAGCTCGAGCAGGAGATCGTCCGCCGGATGACGACCGCCGAGCCGGTCCGCATCATCACCAGCCCTGGCCCGACCATCCGCCGGCGGCACGCCTGCTCGACCGTCGACTGCAACGGCTACGACTCCCCGCACTGCCGCATGTCGCAGCCCTGCACCTGCATGCTGCCCGGTCGCGGGTGGCGCGAGTGCCCCCAGCACCCCGAGCTCGGGCCGCTGTGAAGACCTACGCCCGCTCTCAGCGGCCCGTCCGCGAACCCCTGCCCGCCTTCGCCCGCCAGCGGCTCGACGGCTGGATCGCCATGCTCGACGTCGACCTCGAGCTCGCCCAGCGGATGCTCCGCCTCGCGCCGCTGCAGTTGCCCGTCCCGCCGATCGCGCTGCCCGCGGTGCTCGGCGCCGACGGGGAGGTGCTCGCGCCCGCTGTGGAGGCCCACAACGCCGCCGTCGACGGCCCGCTCGAGGTCGTGCCGGCCGCCGACGCCCCGAAGGCTCCGCTCCGCGGCGCGTACGCCCGCCGAGCCGCTGGCCGGTAGACCTGCCGCACTGTCGGCGCCGCATGCTACGTTACGGCTGTTAACAGCCCCGACTGACTGGGAGTCCCAGATGTCCAACCCCAC
>Ga0307412_10002374_pt1 | contig 10447 bp, 6 predicted proteins | sample DK1Cmetagenome_3_FD_203823 | JGI IMG/M metagenome (GOLD analysis project Ga0307412, IMG submission 203823) | Maize rhizosphere microbial communities from greenhouse at UC Davis, California, United States - DK15-C-1 | ecosystem: Host-associated > Plants > Roots > Rhizosphere > Soil | place: USA...
GATCCGGCGCTTCGTGCACAGCGGCATCGCCGAACTGGGGCCCAAGCTGGGGCCGGTGGTGTGGCAGTTTGCGCCCACCAAGACCTTCAACGCCGACGATTTCGGCGCGTTCCTGGAATGGTTGCCGGACAAGGTGGACGGCCTGCCGCTGCGGCACGTGCTGGACGTGCGGCATCCCAGCTTTGCCTGCGATGAATACCTGGAGCTGGCCCGCCGCCATCGCGCGGCCACCGTCTACACCGACAGCGAGGATTTCCCGGCCATCGCCGACCGCACGGGCGATTTCGTCTATGCCCGGCTGATGCGCGCCAGCCCGACCTTCAAGGCGGGCTATGCGCCCAAGGTGCTGGACGCGTGGGCCGACCGGCTGCGCACCTGGGCGCGCGGCGAAGATCCGGCCGACCTGCGCCGCATCGGCCCCAAGCCTTCCGCAGCGGCACGGCCGCAGGACGTCTATGCGTTTTTCATCAATGGCGCGAAAGAGCGCGCACCCGCCGCGGCGCGCGCCATGATCGAACGGCTGTAGCGCGCGCCGTCTCGTCCGCGACGCCCTATTGCGCGACCGGCGTGCGCAACGTGACGAACTCTTCGGCTGCCGTGGGATGGATGCCGATGGTGTCGTCGAACACCTGCTTGGTCGCACCCGCCTTCAGCGCCACCGCGATGCCCTGCACGATTTCGCCCGCGTCGGGGCCCACCATGTGCACGCCCAGCACGCGGTCCGTCTGGGCGTCCACGATCAGCTTCATCAGCGTCTTTTCCTGCGACTCGGTCAGCGTCAGCTTCATGGGCCGGAAACGGCTTTCGAACAGCTTGATCTCGTAGCCGGCTTCGCGGGCTTCTTCGGTGGTCATGCCCACGGTGCCGATGTTCGGCAAGCTGAACACGGCGGTCGGGATCAGCTTGTAGTCCACCTTGCGGTATTCCTCGGGGCGGAACAGGCGGCGGGCCACGGCCATGCCTTCGGCAAGCGCCACCGGCGTCAGCGGCACGCGCCCGATCACGTCGCCGATGGCCAGGATGGAAGGCTCCGCGGTGCGGTATTCGTCGTCCACGTCAATGAAGCCGTCCTGCTTGAACTTGACGCCCGTATTCTCCAGGCCCAGGTTGTCCAGCATCGGACGGCGGCCCGTGGCGTAGAACACGCAATCGGTCTCGATGACGGAACCGTCCTTCAGGCTGGCTGCCAGCGACCCGTCGGCCTGCTTGTCGATGCGCGTGACGTCCGTGTTGAAGCGAAGGTCGATGCCCTTCTTGACGAGTTCGTCGCGCAGGTGTTCCCGCACGCCTTGGTCGAAGCCGCGCAGGAACAGCGGGCCGCGATAGACCTGGGTGGTCTGCGCGCCCATGCCGTTGAAGATCGAGGCGAATTCCACGGCGATGTAACCGCCGCCCACGACCAGCACGCGGCGCGGCAGCGCCTTCAGGAAGAAGGCCTCGTTCGAGGTGATGGCGTGTTCCTTGCCCGGGATCTCCGGTACCTGCGGCCAGCCGCCGGTGGCCACCAGGATATGGCCGGCGCTGTGGCGCTGGCCATTGATCTCGACCGTATGCGGGTCGACGATGCGGGCATGGCCTTCCAGCAGCGTCACGCCGCTATTGACCAGCAAACTGCGGTAAATGCCGTTAAGGCGCTCGATCTCGCGATTCTTGTTGGCGATCAGGGTCGCCCAATCGAACGACGGCTTGCCGGTCGTCCAGCCAAAGCCGTGCGCCTGTTCGAAGTCTTCGCTGTAATGGGCGCCGTAAACCAGCAATTTCTTGGGCACGCAACCCACGTTCACGCAGGTGCCGCCCAGGTAGCGGCTTTCGGCCACCGCCACGCGCGCGCCGAAGCCCGCCGCGAAACGGGCCGCGCGCACGCCGCCGGAACCCGCGCCGATCACAAACAGATCAAAATCGAATGCCATGATGTTTCCTTCGCGACAAGCCCTGCGGCCACGCGTTCACTGTTCGGGAAGACCGTATTTAACACCACCCGGCTCCGGGGCATTCCCAAAGCGGTGCGATTGGCCTACAGTCACCGGCATGGCTGTCCGGCAGCTGCCCCTTATCCCTGATCGGAGCACGATTCCCATGTCGCTTGAAACCTGGCTGGCCTTCCTGGGCGCCTCGACCCTGCTTGTCATGTTGCCCGGCCCGACGATTCTCACCGTCATCAGCTATTCCATCACGCATGGCAAGCGCGCGCGCCTGCCGCTGGTGCTGGCCGTGGCGCTGGGCGATTCCACCGCGCTGGTGCTGTCCCTGGTGGGCCTGGGCGCGTTGCTGGCGGCGTCGGCGTTCTGGTTCACGGTGGTCAAGACCGTGGGCGGCCTGTATCTGCTGTACCTGGGCTTCAAGCTCCTGCGTGCCGGCGTGGCGCCCGCCACGCTGCCCGAGGCCACGGCGGCGGGCTCGCGCTGGAAGTTGTTCGCCAACACGTATCTGGTGACGGCGCTGAACCCCAAGGGCATGATCTTCTTCGTCGCCTTCCTGCCGCAGTTCATCGACCCGGCGGGCGACGTGACCCGCCAGCTATGGATGCTGTCGGCCACGTTCGTCGCCTGCGCCGGCATCAACGCCGCCGCGTACGCGGTGTTCGCGGGATCCGCCCGCCGCCTGCTGGCATCGCCCCGCGCCCAGCGCGGCTTCAACCTGGGCGGCGGCGCCATGCTGTCCGTGGCCGGCGTCTGGGCCATGCTGGCGCGCCGCGTCTAAGGCCCGGCGCGCCACGCGCGCCCTAGGGCAACGCGGCCCAGACGGCTTCGGCGTCAATGCCGTAGCGGGCGATGGCCTCGGCCGTCTTCACGCGTTCAACCAGGCCGTCGTCGGCCAGCGCTTTCAGGGCCGCCACCACGATATGGTGGCGGTCCACTTCGAAGAACGAGCGCAGCGCCTGCCGCGTATCCGACCTTCCGAACCCGTCCGTCCCCAGCGTCACATAGCGGCGGCCCGCCATGAACGGGCGAATCTGTTCGGGCACCGTCTTCATATAGTCGGTGGCCGCCACCGCCGGGCCGATGCAGCCGGCCAACGCGGTCTCGGCATAGCCGCGGCGCGCGTCAGCCAGCGGATGCAGGCGGTTCCAGCGCTCGGCCTCCTGGCCATCGCGGCCCAATTCCGAATAGCTCGTCACGCTCCAGACGTCGGCCGCCACTCCAAAATCCTGTTGCAGCAGGTCGGCCGCGGCCAGCGTTTCGCGCAGGATCGCGCCGCTTCCCAGCAATTGCACGCGCAGCGCGCCCGGCATCCCTTCGCGCAAGCGATACATGCCTTTCAGAATGCCCGCCTCGGCGCCCGCCGGCATGGCCGGATGCGCGGTCTTTTCGTTGATCAGGGTCAGGTAATAGAAGACGTCTTCCTGGTCCTGGTACATGCGGCGCATGCCGTCCTGCACAATCACCGCGATCTCGTAGGCATAGGCCGGATCGTAGGCGCGGCAGGACGGGATGACGGAAGCCAGCACGTGGCTGTGCCCGTCGTCGTGCTGCAGCCCTTCGCCTTCCAGCGTGGTGCGCCCCGAGGTCGCGCCCAGCAGGAAACCGCGTGCGCGGATATCGCCCGCGGCCCACGCAAGGTCGCCCACGCGCTGGAAACCGAACATCGAATAGAAGATATAGAACGGGATGGTGGCCACGCCGTGCGTGCTGTGGGCGGTGGCTGCCGCGATCCACGACGACATCGCGCCTGACTCGTTGATGCCTTCCTGCAGGATCTGGCCCTGGCGGTCTTCGCGGTAGACGCTGAGCTGGTCGGCGTCCTGCGGCGTGTAGAGCTGCCCCACATGGGAATAGATGCCCACCTGCCGAAACATGCCGTCCATGCCGAACGTGCGGGACTCGTCGGGCACGATTGGCACGATGCGCTGGCCGATTTCCGGGTCCTTCAGCAATTGCGCCAGCACCCGCACGAACGCCATCGTGGTCGAGAACTCGCGCCCGTCGCTGCCCTTCAGGTGGGTCGCGAATGCGTCGAGTGATGGCGTGGCCAGCGGCCCGGGGCCGGCGGCGCGTCGCGGCAGATGGCCGCCGGCCCGCGTGATGGCGGCATCGAAATAGGCCTGCTCGGCGCTGCCCGGCGCGGGCTTGATGTAGGGAATCTGCTCCAATTGGTCGTCCGGCACGGGGATGGCGAAGCGGTCGCGGAACGCGCGCACCGCCGGGTCCGCCATCTTCTTCTGCTGGTGGTTGGTGTTGGCGGCCTCGCCCGCGGCGCCCATCCCATAGCCTTTGACGGTCTTGGCCAGGATGACGGTAGGCTGGCCGCGATGCGCCAGTGCCGCGGCGTAGGCCGCATAGATCTTTGCAACATCATGCCCGCCGCGATTCAGCGCGCCGATCTCGTCGTCCGTCAGGTGCGCCACGCGTTCCCGCAACACCGGATCCGTGCCGAAGAAATGTTCGCGCACGTAGGCGCCCCCGCGTGCCTTGAACACCTGGTATTCGCCGTCCACGCACTGCATCATGCGGCGGCGCAGGCGGCCGTCGTGGTCCGCTGCCAGCAGCGCGTCCCAGCCGGCGCCCCAGATCACCTTGACGACGTTCCAGCCAGCGCCCCGGTAAACACTTTCGAGTTCCTGGATGATCTTGGCGTTGCCCCGCACCGGCCCGTCCAGCCGCTGCAGGTTGCAATTGACCACGAAGATCAGGTTATCCAGCTTTTCACGTCCGGCCATCGCCACGGCAGCCAGCGTTTCAGGCTGATCCTGTTCGCCGTCGCCCAGGAATCCCCAAACTTTGCGGCCTTGCTCGGGGATCAGCTCGCGGTCTTCCAGGTACCGCATGTAGCGCGCCTGATAAGCCGCCATCAAGGGCCCCAGGCCCATCGACACCGTGGGGAATTGCCAGAAGGACGGCATGGTGCGCGGGTGCGGATACGAGGCGAGTCCGCCTCCGCCGATCTCGCGCCGGAAGCGGTCAAGCTCGGCTTCCGAAATGCGGCCTTCCAGATAGGCGCGCGCATAGATGCCGGGCGCCGAATGCCCCTGGATATACAGCATGTCGCCCAGGAATTCCGGCGTGGCCGCGCGGAAAAAATGTCGGTAGCCCGTTTCGTACAGCGTGGTCGCCGACGCATAGGTGGCGATGTGACCGCCCACGCCCGAGGTCTTGCCCGCCCGCAGCACCATGGCCATGGCGTTCCAGCGCAAGTAGGCATCCAGCCGCAGCTCGATGCCGACGTCGCCCGGAAACCGCGTCTGTGCCCCGGGCGAGAGGGTGTTCACGTAGGGCGTTACGCCCGGCGCCGCATAACGGCCGTTGGCCGCGCGGTCCTGGTTGATCAGTTGGTCCAGCAGATAGTGCGTGCGCGGCAGGCCTTCGTGGGCCAGCACGGCCTGCATGGCTTCAAGCCATTCCTGGGTTTCCTGCGGGTCGGCGTCGATCGGGTCGATCGAGGTGTCCATGGGCGTCCTCCTTGGGGCGTGTGGGCGGCGCCTGGGTCGCAATAGCCGGCGCCGTTATTTCACATCGTGAATTGCAATTGCATAATGTGCAATTGCAATCGTAGGGAGGTTTTTAGACAATTGCAAGTGCAACTATTCCATCTCGCCGCCGGCCAGCGGGATGGCGCCCTTGCCCGACGGAACGATCAGCGCGGGATCGGGCCGGGCGCTTTGATCTGCCGCATCAGGTCGTTATTCCACTCGCCTTCCACCTTGATGTGTCCGGCCGCGCCCAGCTCGAACGCTTCAATCAGGTTGTGGTTCAGGTAGGCGTACACGCCTGGCTGCTTGAAGGTATAGAGCGCGGCCCCGGCGGAACCGCCCCGGATGAACCAGGTCTCGAGGTTTTTCTGGGGCGGGTTGCCGAACTTTCCGGTCTCCCATACCCAGTCGCCATGGCCGCCGATCAGATGCGGCCGCGTGTCGCGATTGGCCTGCGAATGGATCAGGAGCACGGTCTCGCCCACTTTGGCCGTCAGCGCGTTGTCGCCCATCAGCGCGCCGACCTTGCCGTTGAACACGATGTGCGAGGGGGTCAGCGTGCGCATGACTTCCAGGGTGTCCGCATAGCTGTCGGCCAGGGTCGCGTAGTCCTTGTACTTGCCGTTTTCGTCCTTCGGGATGTAGAGATCGAATTCGCCGATGGTGTAGACGCGGTCGTAGCGCAGCGGCTTGCCCTGCGGGTCTTTCAGGCCGTCGCGCGGCAGCACCATCAACGTGCCGCTCATGCCCGACACCACATGCCAGGGCACCATGCCGGTCGGCGCACAGTGATAGACGAACGTGCCGCTGCGGTCCGCTTTGAAACGCAGCGTCGCCTGTTCGCCCGGATTCACATTGGTCAGCTGGGCGCCGCCCAGCGCGCCAGTCGCCGCATGGAAATCGACGTTGTGCGGCATCGCGTTGGTGGCGGGATTCACCAGCGTCACTTCCACGTAGTCGCCCTCGTGCACGACCAGCGTCGGGCCCGGCAGGGAACCGTTGAACGTCATGGCCTGCAAGGTCGTGCCCTGACCATCGATGACCATTTTCTTTTCTTCGATGGTCATGACGAATTCGATCACCTTGGGCCCCGAACTGGCCACTTGCTCATGCGGGTGGACAAGCGGCGGCGCCACCAGCGCGACCTTGGCGCGTGGCAGTTCATCGGCGTTCCGGGCGCCGGCCAGGCCACCCGCCAGCGTGAAAATCAAGGCCGTGGCAATCACGGTGGGACGCAACGCATTCATGTGCAACTCCTCATTCCGATTCTTCAGCGCCGAGTCTGTCGGCAAGCCCATTGAAGGCCGCGCGCACTGATCCTTCTTTGCTGTAGCGCAAACTGGCGGCCAGGCATCGCCCGCGCGCGCATTGCCGGCGCAAGGCGGCGGTGTCACCATCAAGCCGTGGAAACTGCACCACGCCTTCAAGCGGAGCACCGCGATGTCGTCGCCCCTTTGCCACACGCTGTTGCGCAACCTGGACTTGTTCGCCCCCCTGTCCGATGCGCAATTGCGGGCCGCGCTGCAAGGCGCCACGCCCTGCCGCCTTCAGGCCGGAGCCGTGGCGTATGGCCAGGGCGCGCCCGGCGCGCACTTCTTCGTGCTGCTGCACGGTTGCCTGAAGGTCACCCAGGTCACGCCCGACGGCGAGCAGATCATCGTGCGCTACGTCAACCCGGGCGACATGTTCGGGCTAGCCTGCGCCATGGGGCAGGCCTGTTATCCGGCCACCGTGGCGGCCGTGCAGGAAAGCGTGTGCCTGGCATGGCCCGCGTCGGCCTGGACCCGCTTCACCGCCAGCCATCCGCAACTGGCGGCCGCCGCCCTGCACACAATGGGACAACGCCTGCAAGATGCGCACCAACGCATCCGGGAACTTGCGAACGACGACGTCGAACAACGCGTGGCGCGCACCCTGCTGCGGCTGGTCGAGCAGACCGGGTTGCGCACCCGCGACGGCGTCGATATCGGCTTTCCCATCACGCGGCAGGACATTGCCGAAATGACCGGCACCACCCTGCACACCGTCAGCCGGCTGCTAAGCGATTGGAAGCAACGCGGCATCGTCGGGGGCAGCGCACGCATGCGTATCGTGCTGCGGTCGCCGGCGGCGCTGGCACGCCTGTGCGGACACGTCCCCGCCCCCGCGGATTGCGCCGCGTGCCTGTCTTGCCGGGACGGCGCGCCCCCGGCCTCGGCTGCCCTGCCCCATTGACCCTTACCGAGCCTGCATCACCAGGCGCAGGCCCAGGTTCGCGGGCGGCACGCCGACCGAACACGCGCCGTTCTTGGGGTTTCGGATGAAGTCCGGCAAATACGCAATGTGCCGGCCCGCCGCCACGCGAATGCCGCAATTGCCGCTCGGGACGCCCTGGGACGGCCCGTCGCCTGCCGGCTCTTCAGGCGCGCTCAGCTCGCGGCGCACATGGCAATCCGATGTCCAGTCCCACACGCTGCCGGCCATATCCTTCACGCCGTTGGCGTTCACGCCGAACGCGCCGAACGGGCGCACGGCGTCATCCGTCCGCGCGCTGCCTTGTTGCGCGTATTCCGCCAGCCAGCGCCGCGCGGGGTCTTCGCGGTCCGGAAACACGGTCGCGGGCGCCTCGCGAAACACCTCGCCCGCCGCATACGCCCACTCGGCATACGTCGGCAACCGGAACGGCTGCCCCGTGCGCGCCGACAGCCACGCGGCGTAGGCGTTGGCGTCGGTCCAGCTGATGCCGATGGCGGGCCGGTCGGATGCGGACGCCCGCCGTTGCCCGGCATCCAGGGCCTTGCATCCGCCCGCCGCCACGCACGCCGCGTATTCCGCCTGGCTGACCTGGCGGGTCATGATGGAAAAGCCCTTGGGAAAGTGCGCAAGCCGCGGCACGGGCGTTGCGGGGAAACCGTCTTGCAGCACCTCGCCGGGTGGCAGATGGCGCAGTTCGCCCGGGGGCAGGCGAGTCAGTTCCGGCAAGTCGGAGCGGGCCGGGTCAGCCGGCCCGCAAGCGGCCGTCAGCAAGGACAGGACCGCGATGGAAAGGAAGCGCATACGAGGCTCCGGAGGTCCCGCGCCGAGCCGGCGCGGGCAAGTCTCCATTGAACCGGCGGACGGGCCCCGCGACGTTGCGCTGGCGCAAACGCGGGGGCCGCTGCCCTACCCCCGTGCCGTCCTGGTTTGCAGGCGCGGTTCGGCCAGCGCGGGTCTGGCGCTCAACAGCCCCAGGATCACCTGCAGCACCATCGCCAGCGCGCCCAGCAGGAACACCACGTCGCCAAACGTCCGGCCCCAGCGCAGTGTCTTCAGCAGGTCTTGCTGCATGAAGGCTTCGCTGCGGGCAAACCACAGCCCTTCGCTGACGCTGGCATGGAACTGGATCAATCCGATCGGCAGCAGGCTGGTGAAGATCATCAGCGCCAGGCCGATGTTCAAGCCCCAGAACGCCAGTTTCATCAAGCCGGGGCTAAGCGCGTATTGCGGACGGATGTAGCGCAGCACCAGCAGCGTGAACCCCAGCGCCAGGAATCCATAGACGCCAAAAAGTGCTGCGTGCGCATGCACGGGCGTCGTGTTCAGGCCCTGGATGTAGTAAAGCGAGATCGGCGGATTGATCATGAAGCCGAACACGCCCGCGCCCAGCATGTTCCAGAAGGCCACGGCCACGAAGCACATCAACGGCCACTTCAAGTCGGCCATCCACGGGGCGCGCGTTTTCAGGCGCCAGTTTTCCCAGGCCTCGTGACCCAGCACGATCAGCGGCACCACTTCCAGCGCCGAGAAGCTGGCGCCCACCGCCATCACGGGCGTGGTGGTCCCCGCGAAATACAGGTGATGGAAGGTACCCGGGATGCCGCCCAGCATGAACAGCGACGCCGAGGCCAGGCTGGCCGTCGTCGCCATGCGGCGCGACACCAGCCCCAGCGTCGAGAAAATGAACGCCAGCGCCGTGGTCGCGAACACTTCAAAGAAGCCCTCGACCCAAAGATGCACGATCCACCAGCGCCAGTACTCCATCACCGTCAGGTGCGTGCGTTCGCCGTAGAAGAAGCCCGCGCCGTAAAACAGGCCGATCGCACCGACAGAGGCGGTCAGCAGCGCCAGCAGGTTCTTGTCGCCGCCGGGCTTGCGCAAGGCGGGCACGATGCCGCGCAGCATCAGCACCAGCCAGAAGCAGATGCCGGCGAACTTGCCGATCTGCCACAGCCGGCCCAGGTCCACGTATTCGTAACCCTGATGGCCCAGCCAGAAATTCAGCTCGGGCGGCATGATCTGCGCAATCGCCAGATAGTTGCCGGTGAACGACCCGGCAACCACCAGCACCAAGGCCCAGAACAGGATGTCGACGCCCGCCTTCTGGAACTTTGGATCACGCCCGCCATTGATCAGCGGCGCCAGGAACAGCCCCACGGCCAGGAAGCCGGTGGCGATCCAGAACAAGGCGCTCTGGATGTGCCATGTGCGCACCAGCGAATACGGGAACCACTGCGACACGTCGATGCCGTAGAACTTCTGGCCTTCGACCGTGTAGTGCGCCGTGAAGCCGCCCAACAACACCTGGAAGCCAAACAGCGCCACCACCAGGAACAGGTACTTGCCCAGGGCGCGCTGCGACGGGGTCAACGCGAACGTGGTCAGCGGATCGCGTTCGGGGGCCTTGGGTTCGTCTTCCTCTTTGCCCCGCAAGAAGGCCCACGCCCAGACCAGCAGGCCGATGCCCGCCAACAGCACCACGACGCTGATGATGGACCACATGACGTTTTCGGCGCTGGGCTGGTTGCCGATCAGCGGCTCGTGCGGCCAGTTGTTGGTGTAGGTGACGGATTTTCCTTCCCGCTCGGTTGCCGCCGCCCATGCCGTCCAGAAAAAGAACTGGGTCAGCTGCGTTCGGCGCGCCGCGTCAGGCAAGGTGTTTTCCTTCATCGCGAAGCTCTCGCGGCTTGTGTGCAGCGCGGGCGCATCGGAAAACAGCTGGTCGTAGTAGGCGGCGGTCTGGGCAATGGCGCGCGCCCGGCGCGGGCTGACGGTCAGCGTATCGGTGGCGGCGTCGCTGCGGTT
>Ga0307412_10002375_pt1 | contig 10445 bp, 8 predicted proteins | sample DK1Cmetagenome_3_FD_203823 | JGI IMG/M metagenome (GOLD analysis project Ga0307412, IMG submission 203823) | Maize rhizosphere microbial communities from greenhouse at UC Davis, California, United States - DK15-C-1 | ecosystem: Host-associated > Plants > Roots > Rhizosphere > Soil | place: USA...
GCTGAACACCGTGAACCTGCTGCGCGAACGCGGCGTCCAGGTCCGATCCATCTCAGACGGCATCGACCCGGCGACCTCCACGGGCCGGCTGATGCTGAACATGCTCGCCACGTTGGCCGAGTATGAACGCGAGCTGATGGTCGAGCGCGTCAATGCCGGCATCGCCGCTGCCAGGCAGAACGGAACACGCTTTGGCCGGCCGCTGACGGATCCGCTTGTCATTGCGGACAAGCTGGCGATAGCGCAGGACGCCCGGGCGAAGGGACGCACCGCCGAAGACGCGGCCCGCCTCGTGGGCTGGAGCCGTGCGACTCTTTACCGCCACCAGCAAGCCCTCGCCGCGCGCGAGGGCATCACCATGTAGGTGCTCCTGACCGGCGATGAGCGCTGGAGAGTCCTTCGACTTCACGTCGAGGACCAGATTCCCCTTGCCGCCCTCGCCCGCGAAACCGGGATCAGCACCCGCACTCTTCAACGTTGGCTTCGGCTCTACCGAGCTGGTGGTGCGAGTGCCCTCGACCTGGGACCGCGCGCCGATGCCGGCACGCGGCGCATAGACCCGGAATCGTTAGGTTTATCGAGGGACTTGCACTGACGAAGCCCCGTCCGAGCATGGCAACGCTGCACAGACTCGCCGCGGCCGAAGCGGGCAGAAGAGGCGCGCTGGCGCCGAGCTACTCCGTCGTCCGCGGAATCGTCCAGGCCCTAGACCCTGCCCTGGTGACCCTGGCTCTCGAAGGTCCCGCATCGTACCGGGACCGGCATGAACTTGTCCTTCGCCGCCGCGCCGACCGCCCCAATCAGATATGGCAAGCTGACCACACCCAACTCGACATCCTGATTAGCGGCGCCACCGGGAAACCTGACCGGCCATGGCTGACGACAGTGATGGACGATTACTCCCGGGCGCTCTGCGGCTACATGGTCTTCACCGGTGCACCATCAGCACTGAACACGGCCTTGGCACTCCGCCAGGCGATTTGGCGCAAGAGTGATCCCAGCTGGGCAATGTGCGGGCTGCCCGACATCCTGCACGTGGACCACGGCTCCGACTTCACGAGCCACCACCTTGAACGCACTGCCATCGAGCTGCACGTCCGCATCATCCACTCGACCATCGGCCGCCCCCAGGGCAGAGGAAAGATCGAGCGGTTCTTCGGGACCATCAACACCGAAGTTCTCTCCACCCTGCCCGGGCATCTTGGACCGCGGAACAAGAAACCACGCCCCACGCTCGACCTCCCGGGACTCGATCGCGCCATCGGAGGCTTCGTCGCCGCCTACAACGACCGGTCCCACAGCGAACTTGGTATCTCACCACGGGATGCTTGGGTCGCGGACGGTTGGCTTCCCCGGATGCCCGAAAGTCTGGAGGACCTGGACGGGCTACTCCTGACAGTTCCAAAGAACAGGACCGTGCAACGCGACGGCATTCACTTCCAAGGCCAGCGCTACCTCTCGCCCACGCTGGCGCCCTTCGTGGGGCAAACCGTCACCATCCGCTACGACCCGCGGGACGTATCCGAAATCCGCGTTTATGACCACGACACGTTCGTCTGCGTCGCCATTGACGAAGACCACCCCAACCTTCGTTTGACCCTGCGTGACATCGAGGCCGCACGCAGAGCGCGCCGAAGAGAACTGCGCCGCACCATCAACGACCGCATTCCATCAGTCACCAGCCGCGACGAACCGCACATCACTGAACCAGTACGGCGCCGGCGCCGGCTGCGCACCTACGAAGAGGACTAATGATGAACCCCACCTTCATCGTCACCAAGGAACACCGGCGCTTCAACGAGTTCGCCAACGCAGTCCGAAAAGAACGAACAATAGGGATCTGCCACGGGGACGCCGGGGTGGGCAAAACACTCTCCGCGCGCCGCTACGCAAACTGGGATGACCTTGAGCCCTACATCACCGAGTGGGGACCACGCGGCGACCAGGACGAGAAGCACTACGCACTCGCTAACCGCTCCCGGACCGTTTTCTACACCCCGGACGTTCTCTGCCGTCCCAAAACACTTATGGAGGACATCCACCGGTACCAGGTGAGAATCGGCTCGTGCATTGACGAACACCTGCACAAACTCGATGCCGCACCACGCTCAATGAACAGAGTCACCACGCTCGTGGAGCTGCTCATCATCGACGAAGCCGAACGGCTTAACGCGACAGCCCTTGAACTCCTCCGTGACAACCACGACCGAACCCACCTGCCGATGATCCTCATCGGTATGCCGGGCATAGACCAACGGTTCCGGCACTACCCCCAGCTATACAGCCGGCTCGGCTTCTCCCACCGGTACCGCGCCCTCGGCAGAGATGAACTCCTCTTCGTTTTGGACCGACACTGGAAACGCCTCGGACGGACCCTCGACCCCGATGATTTCACCGACGCCCAGGCAATAGCCGCAGTAGAACGGATCACCCGTGGCAACTTCCGTCTCCTCGAACGGCTATTCCCACAGATCACACGCGTCCTAAAAATCAACCAACTCGAAACCATCACCGACGACGTCGTAGAAGCAGCAGCAAGCATCCTCGTCATCGGCAACTAGCGACGCAGAGCGAACACAAAAAGCCGCCACCTAACGCCAACATCCACAACCTGGAATGGACCCCAATCTGACGCTGTATTGAGGTAACTCTGACGTCAGGTTGGGGTGTACCTCAAACCTGATACCGGTCGAAGCACCGTCTACAAGTCGAGGGTTTCCGGGTCGTAGCAACAGCCCCTTTCTCGGCAAGCTCTCCCGACTAACCTCTCGTGCCACCAGTCCCTTCTGTCGCTCCCTGTCGAATGTATCCTCGTACTCTTGCGCGACACGCACGCACGTCACGTTTGGGAAGGCTCATCGCCCCCAGCCTGACGAGAAAGCACTTCAAGACAGCCAGAGAGCAGCGATCTGTGCGGTGCAAGCGAGCTCTTCTAATACACGCTGTTGTCGTGAGGCGACAGGATCTCTGGCCCGGTGAGCGTACCCACGCGGCGGTATTTTTCGAGCCGCCGCGGAAGCAGTTCTGCCACTCGGGAAGCCGAGAGCGCCGCGAGTTCGTATTCAATGGCCTGTCCCATCCGTTGGCAGAACTCCCGGCCTTCCAGGGCTGCGTCGGGGCGTTCGTCCACGATGTGTTCCACCATGCCGTGTGTGTAGAGCGAAGCCACGTTCACGCCCTGCGCCTCGCACATGGCCGGGGCGAAGTCGGTGCTGCGGTGCATGATCGCGCTTGCGCCCTCGGGCGGCAGCGGGGACAGCCAGCCGTGCTGGGCGGCGATGGTGCGGTCCGCCGGGAACAGCGCCAGGGCGCCGCCTCCGGCGCCCTGGCCTAGCAGCACCGACACTGTAGCCGAGCTCAGACCGATCAGATCGTGCAGGGAACGGGCGATTTCGCCGGAGAGACCACTCTCCTCGGCCCCCTTGGACAGTGCCGCACCGCCGGTATCGATCACTGTCACCAGGGGAAGGCCGAGCTCCTCGGCCAGGCGCATGCCCCTGCGTGCCTCGCGGAGCGAGGCCGGTCCCATCGCCGTCTGCCGTGAGCGCCGCGGCCGGGTGTGGCCAATCACCACACAGGACTTCTGCCCAAAGCGGGCCAGTGCTAGGAGTAGGCCCGGATCCTTTTCACCCTGGCCCGTGCCGTTGAGGGGAAGCACATCACGGGCTGCGAACGCCAACAGCTGCCGAAGATCAGGGCGGCGCGCGTTGCGGGAGATTTCGATGGATTTCCAGGCGCCGGCGTCGGACGGCTTCACGGACAGCGTCCGGGGCGGACGGACCTGAGGGCGCGGGCCTGCGACCAAAATGCTCAAGGCGCGGTCCACGATGTCGGACAGCTGCCAGGGCGGGACCACAGCGTCCACGAGTCCCTTGTCGAAGAGGTTTTCGGCGACCTGGACGTTCTCGGGGAACGGCGAACCGTGCAGCGCCTCATATACCCGCGGACCCAGGAATCCGAGGAGGGCGCCGGGCTCGGCCACGGTGATGTGCCCCAGGGAGCCCCAAGAGGCCATGACGCCGCCGGTGGTGGGATGGCGCAAGTAGACGAGGTAGGGCAGGCCTGCTTGCCGGTGTGCCCGGACCGCCGCGCTGATCTTCACCATGGAGAGGAACGCGATGGTGCCTTCCTGCATTCGGGTCCCGCCCGAGGCCGGTCCGGCCAGGAGGGGGAGTCCTTCCCTGGTGGCGCGTTCGACGGCGTTCACGATCCGCTCCGCTGCGGCGAGGCCGATGGACCCGGCCAGAAAACGGAATTCGCTGACGATGACGGCCACCCGTCGGCCGCGGATCAGCCCTTCACCGGTCAGGACGGATTCATCCACGCCGGTCTTCTCGCGGGCCGCGGCCAGCTCCTGCCGGTATTCCGGGCTGTGGGCAGCTTCCCTCACCGGGGTGTCCCAGCTGCGGAAGGAGCTGGGATCGAGCACGGCAGCGATGAGTTCGCTGGCATCCAGATGCCGGGCCTTCTGCTGCATCAACATGCTCACTGGTCCTCCGTTGGAGAAGCTGAAACCCCGGCGGAGGCTACGGCGTCGACCGGAACCAGGCCTAGCCATTGCCGGATCTGGGCGCCGTCCTGGTTCAGCAGCGGCGGAGCGGTGTGGGATTTGCGGGTGGTTTCCGCGGTGTCGGAGGCGGTGAAGAAGCGCAGCGGCGGTCCCGGCAGGCTGACGTTGCCAAGGATCTTGTGGTCGACGTCGATCATCAGGCCCTGCGAGTGGACCTGCTCCCATTCGTAGACTTCGTCCAGGGTCCGGACCTTGCCTGCCGGGATCCCGGTGTCGTTCAGCTTCGCGAGCAGCGGTTCCGCCTCGTAATCGGCGAAGACGCGCTCGACTTCTTCGATGACCTTCTCCCGGTTCCGCACTCGGTCGGCGTTGGAGGCGAATTCCCGGCGGTTGGCATCGATGCCGAAGGCGGAGGCGAAAGCAGCCCACAGCTTTTCGCTTCCCACACTCATCTGCACCCGGCCCTGCCGACAGTGGAATAGGCCGTAGGGGGCGATGGACGGGTGGTGGTTGCCTTGGGCTTTCGGGACCTCGCCTGCGACGGTGGTCCGGGTGCCCTGGAAGGCGTGTACCCCGATCAGCGCCGCGAGGAGTGAGGTCCGTACGATCTGCCCCTGGCCTGTTCGCTCGCGCTGCAGCAGCGCAGCGAGCGTGCCGAACGCACCGTACATGCCGGAGAGCAGGTCTGCGATGGGCACGCCCACCCGCTGCGGGTCATCGGGCCCGGAACCGGTCAGGGACATCAAGCCGGCCTCGCCCTGCAGGATCTGGTCGTAGCCGCTGCGCCGGGACTCGGGGCCGTCGTGCCCGAAGCCCGTGATGGAGAGGACCACCAGTGACGGGTTCAGCGCGTGCATCTCAGCAGCCGAGAAGCCGAGCCGGTCCAGGACTCCGGGCCGGAAGTTCTCGATCACCACGTCCGCCCGCTCCAGCAGTTCGCGCAGCACCGTCCGGCCGTCGTCGCTCTTCAGATCCAGCGCGATGGATTCCTTGTTGCGGTTGCACGAGAGGAAGTAGGTGGCCTGGGGATCGTCCTCGGGGCCGACGAACGGCGGCCCCCAACCGCGCGTGTCATCCCCGGTGCCGGGGCTTTCCACCTTGATGACCCGGGCGCCAAGGTCGGCCAGCATCATTCCGGCATGCGGACCTGCGAGGGCGCGGCTCAGATCCACTACCAAATAGCCTTGGAGAGGCCCGGATGTCTGGTCGTGGTTGCTTGGCCTCATTGCTTCCCGATCCTCCTTATGGCGGGTCATCCGCGGTACGCCCATTGGGCAAGCAGTCTGCCGTTGCCGTCATATTTCTGGACGGCCAAGCCAGGGCCGCGATAAGCCATGCCATCGAGGGGGTTGTCGTGGTCGTAAGTGAAGGCGACGAGCGGTCCGTGGGAAGTGACTTCATGAAGGTGGAACCGGGTGTGTCCTGCTCCCTGGCGGGCCAGCGTGCTGACTTCTTCCAGCCCCCGATAGGTTTTGTCGAGATCCACGATGACGTACTGGACCTCGTCATGCATGGTGGCGATGAGCGGTTCAGGATCTCCGCTGTTGTAAGCCTCCATAACAGCCCGGACGGTCTGGGCCAGGGAACTCATTTCTCGACGCCTGTCTCGACCGGAGATGCGGCCTCCAGCGACGGATCAGCCTCTGTGTTGCCTTGTGTCTTCGGAGTGCGAGCAATGGACGCGCCGACCAGCGCGCCGACGATGGAAACACCGGCGATGAACAGGAGTGGAGCGATGACGCTGCCGGTCCATTCCTGGCCGAGTCCCATGAGATACGGCCCGAGGAAAGAGCCCATTGAACCCACGGTGTTGATCAGAGCAATGCCTGCAGCGGCTGCCGCCATCCCTTTGAGTTGAAGGTTGGTGATAGTCCAGATGATCGGCCCGGTGGCGGTGAAGAGTGCGCTGGCCACCGAGATGCCGATGAGCGTGGGGGCCAATTGATTGCCCAGGGCGACGCTGGCAACCAGCCCTGCTGCGGCAACGATCATGCCGCCGACGAGGATTCTCCGATGCTGTTGGGAACGATCGCAGTAGATACCGAGGCCAATTGTTGCTGCAACTGCAACGACCCATGGGATGGAGGACAGGTAGCCGATGGCTACTACGTCAGTGACACCGGTATTCTTCAGGATGGTAGGAATCCAGAAGATGACGGCGTAGATACCGATGTAGTTCGACGCGAGAACAAAGCCCAGGATCCAGACGCGTTTGTTGGTAACGGCCTTCTTGAACTGCTTGGAAGCCCTCTCGCGCGGAGCCCCGCTACCCAGGGCGGCAACGATGGCTGACTTCTCACTGCCACTAAGCCAGGCGGCATCTTTGGGAGAGCTGGAGACTGCGAAGTAGAAAATGATGCCCAGGAGTACTGCCGGAATACCTTGGATGATGAAGAGCCATTGCCATCCTGCGAGGTCGGCTATCCCGGCGAAACCGGACATGATCCAGCCCGAGAATGGGCCGACGAACATGCTTCCGATGGGTCCTGCGATCACCAGTAGGGCCAGGGCCTGGGCGAGGCGCTTGCGTGGGAACCACTGGGAGAGGAAATAGACCATTCCAGGGTAGAAGCCGGCCTCCGCGATTCCGAGAAGGATTCTGGCTCCGTAGAACTGTTCGGTATTTTGAACGAAGCCCGTGGCTATGGTGACGATGCCCCAAGTCACCATGATGCGGGCGATCCACATTTTCGCCCCCACGCGTTCGAGGATCATATTGCTCGGGACTTCAAAAAGGACGTAGGCCAAGAAGAAGATTCCGGCGCCCAAACCATATGCTGCAGCAGAAAGTCCAATGTCTGCACTCATCTCCAGCTTGGCGAAGCCGATGTTTACACGGTCGATGATGGCCACCGCATAGCAGATTGAGGCGAGCGGCAGAATCCGCCATGCCAGCTTCTTGTACAGCGCTGAAGGAAGATCACCGCTTCTTGGCTGGACGCTTGTGTTGTGGGTTGAAGTCATCTTCAGGTCTCTTTCAGGCGTTATTGGACTGGAGAATGGAAGGTTTGAACTAGAGCAGGAAGTTGCCACCAGGTGTCTGGTTGCCATTTCGCCGCAGCCCAGGCCTGTCTCTGCTCGGGCCGGGGATCCGAGACGACCCTGGGCGGTGCGTCCAGCAGCATGGTCTTACGATCCGAGGGCTCGTATTCTGGCCAGAACGGCAGGCCTGGCGCGTCGGGTTTCCCCTCGGCAATGAAGCTTGTCCAAGCCTGTCTGATCCCATCTGCAAGATGCCGCAGGGCTGGCTCAGCCCCTTCTAGGCCTATGTTCCACACGAACGGAACATCAGCTCCATGGAAACCCCATGTCGCCCGTGGAGCACCAGGGGTGGGGGCGTCGAAGCGATAGCGCCAGCAGGATGCATGGGTGGATTGGGCGTCCAGCAACCGCAGTGTGGGGATGCCGTACCGCTCATCGGCCAGCACGGCACGGTGGACCTCCCGTTCGTCGGCGTCCGGGAGGCTGGACCGATAAACATCCAGTACCTTCTCGGCTTCGTCACCAAAGATTTCCCTCAGAACGCGCGGTGCTTGATCTGCCGCCGTCGAATCAGCCAGATCGTAGCTCCCGGCTTCATTGGAGGTCACCCCGGACATGAGGTTGATGCCCTTTGCCTGTCCGTTAGCAAAGGCTCGAACAGGTGCTTCCGGCAGAATTCTTCCATCAACTGTCGGCCGCCATAGCCATGTCGCGCGGGCACCCGACGCCATTTCCTGTTGCGCGCTGAGCAATACGTCGGCTGGCAGCGTCAGCAGTTCAGAAGCTTTGGCCGGCGAGAGGCCCAAGGTTTTGAGCAGCGATGCGGTCACCGTCGCTGCGGATTCCGGGGTATTGACGTGCTCGCCCCCACTCTGGATGATCCCGCGGTGAAACAGACCCTCAGACAGGGGAGAAGCCATCAGGTTGGCCACGCTCTTGGCGCCTGCGGAAACACCGGCAATGCTTATCCGGTTCGGGTCCCCTCCAAATGCTGAGATGTTGTCCCGGACCCACCTCAGTGCAGCTACTTGATCCAGGAGCCCCGCGTTGGCTGCGGATGCATAGTGGGGCCCGAGGAGATGATCAAGCTTCAGGAAACCCAGAGCCCCGAGCCGATAGTTAACGGTTACGACGATGATGCCTTCAAGGGCCAGCGCCGTGCCGTCGCCAATATAGTTTGCTCCCGATCCCCATGTGTAGCCTCCGCCGTGAAACCAGACCAGAACGGGTCGGGAGGTCTCTGCGGAAGAATTGGACGCGGTGATGTTGAGGAACAGGCAGTCCTCATCCATTGGGGTGTCAGCATCCGAAGGCGTTGCACCGCCTGGGGGGATCAACTCAGGGGTCAGGACCTGGGGAGCGCGGGTAGGAAATGAGTCCGCAGCAGCAATTCCTGACCATGGCGCAGATGGTCTTGGAGGCTGCCACCGCAAGGGCCCCGACGGGGATGCCGCGTAGCGGATCCCGCGCCAGCTCACCGTGCCCTCAGCCTCGATTCCCCGGAGCGCCCCGTAGCGCGTCATCACGATCGTTTCCGTCATTTCCATCCTTTGTGCGCGGTAAATTCGTTCAACTCATGGTGAGGCTGGTCACATGAATCAGACAACGGCTTCCGGGAATGTGGAAGAATCGGCCATTTTTTTGGCCGGGAAGATTAGGCTGGGGAGGACTTGTTCATGAATTAGGGGCTTTGTGTGGATGGACTCAACAACCTGGACCAACGGATAGTTGCTGCACTTCAGGTGGACGGCCGGGCGTCTTGGGCGAAAATCGCAACTGCTTTGGGCGAGCCAGAGCGGACGGTTGCCCGAAGGGGTGCGGAACTGCTGCGGGACGGACGGGTGAGGATCCGGGCTTTACCGAATCCGAGCCACTTAAAGCGCCTGGAGCAGTTTGTTCTGAAGGTTGCTTGCAAACCCGGTACTGCAGGCATAGCTGCCGCGGCTTTGGCGCGGCGACCGGAAACATTCTTTACCTACATCCTTACAGGCTCTGCAGACTGCGCAGCGGAGCTTTCAAGTCCGGCTTCCAGGTTCGCAGAACTGCTCATACGTGACATTGGAAGCATCCCGGGCGTGAGCTCAGCGGCCACCTATCCGGTCTTGTCACACCTTCGAACGATGCATCAGTGGAACCCCGGCGTCCTAACCTCCGCTGAGCTCGCAGAGCTTGGCGGCACGGAGTATTCAGAAGCGCCGACTCAACTCAGGCACCCTGAGCAGCTGAATAAGGAAGACCGACAAATTCTGCGGGTTCTGGAACGGGATGGGCGGTGCAGCTACGAAGAGCTGGCCCGCCTCACGGGCCTCTCGGTGCAAACAACCCAGCGCCGGGTGGAAAAGATGCGCCGCGACGGCACACTGTTCATTCGTGCAGTCTTCGAGCCCGCGCTGCTCGGACTGCCCGTGGAAGTGCTGCTGTGGGTCAAAGTGCCTTTTCCTGAACTGGACCTTGTGGAAACTGAGATCCTGTCATCCTCGGCAGTAAGGTATTGCGCAGTGCTTGCCGGCGACTTCCAGCTCGTGGTTAATGCAGTCTTTCCTAGTCGCGCCGCACTCTATGCATACCTCAAGAGCTCCGACTGGGCAGTTCAGGCCCACTCTATTGAGCCGGCGCTTGTTGTTGACGCACTCAAGCGAAGCGGAACCCTCGCTTTATCGTTCGGAGAGGAGCTCCAAGAATAGATTATTTTGACGAACTCGGGCGCCCCGGAACGACCTCGCCCCGTACACTTTGGCGAGATATAAAATTCAGGTCAGGCCTCTGGCTCGTACTGACGTCTACTCGGACAAGCAGCGCGCTGGCACCGGGCATAGTCGTCCCTTCGTTCGGTAGTTGCTCATCAGCAGAGAACGCGCCTCGGTTAGTTGGTTCGTACGCTGTTCGCTTGTCAAGCGCCGGGCTGTGCCACGTGCCGATAGGTTACCCCGGTCGGAGGGTCGGGGGTGAGTGG
>Ga0307412_10002376_pt1 | contig 10443 bp, 10 predicted proteins | sample DK1Cmetagenome_3_FD_203823 | JGI IMG/M metagenome (GOLD analysis project Ga0307412, IMG submission 203823) | Maize rhizosphere microbial communities from greenhouse at UC Davis, California, United States - DK15-C-1 | ecosystem: Host-associated > Plants > Roots > Rhizosphere > Soil | place: USA...
GCCGATAGCCCCCACCCCATTGCGACTAAGGCCCGGCTACGCCGAACCTAAGTCTCATTGCCCCTCCCCTGAAGGGGAGGGGCTTAGGATAACCGCTACCACAACTCCCCACCCCAATGCCGACATTCTCTTTCGCCTTTCTGTACAGGCAGAATATCCGCTACAATGCCGGCAACATCTGGCTCGCAAACCCCCAGCCCTTGAGCTCGGCGCTTGCGGCGCGTTCGAGCAATTCACCGGCGTCCCTGATCGTCCACGCCCCGGCGCTTTCGATATCGGCGAGTGCGTCCCAACCGATCGGCACCGCGACCGGAGCATTCTCTCGTGCGCGCGCCGAATAGGGCATGATCGCGGTGCTGCCGCGCTGGTTGCGCAGGTAATCGATGAAGATCTTGCCCTTGCGTTTCGCCTTGCTCATCGTCGCGACATAGCGCTCGGGCTCGGCGAGGCTCAATGCCTCGGCGAAGCGTTTCGAGAAATCCTTGTGCTTGTCCCAGCTATGCCCCGGATCGAGCGGGACGACCACATGCACGCCCTTGCCGCCCGAGAGCATCGCGAAGCTGACGAGGCCGATGTCGGCGAGCTGGCGCCGGATATCGGCCGCCGCCTTCTTCACATCGGCAAAGGCGAGGCCTTCATCGGGATCGAGGTCGAAGACCATGCGGTCGGGCTTTTCGAGCGCATCGACATGGCTGTCCCAGCCGTGGAACTCGATCGTCCCCATCTGGACGCAGGCGAGCAGCCCGTCGGCATCGTCGACATAAAGATAATCCTCATGCCCGCCGTCCTTCTCGCGGATCGGGATCTGGTGGACATGGTCGCCGAAGCTGCCCGAATCATGTTTCTGGAAGAAGCATTTCTTCGCGCGCCCCTGCGGACAGCGGACAAGGCTGATCGGGCGCCGCGCGCTGTGCGGCAGCATCACGGGGGCGATCGCGGCATAATAGTCGGCGAGGTCGCCCTTGGTCGCCTTGGCTTCGGGGAAGATGACGCGGTCGCGGCTGCTGATCGTCACGTCGCTTTCCGGCTCGGGTGCGGGCTGCTTGACTTCGGGGATCACTTCTTTTGCCTCCTTATCGCTGCGCAGGCCGAGGAAGCTTGCGTGGCGCACCGACCCGCCGCCGGTAAATTCGGCAAAGGCGATTTCAGCGACGAGATCGGGTTTGAGCCAATGCACCTTGCGTGCCGCGACCTTGTCGACCTCGAGCGGCGCGGTCTTGCGCGCGCGGACCGCGAATTTCTTCGCCAGGTCGGCCATGGCGCCGGTATCGAAACCGGTGCCGACATTGCCCTTATAGACCAATATGCCGCCCTCATTCTGTGCGAGCAGCAGCGAGGAAAAGGGGCGCGCTTTCGCCGAAGAGGGCTTCCAGCCGACAAGGATGAATTCCTGCCGCCGGGTGCATTTGACCTTCACCCAATTCTTCGAGCGGCGGCCGCTATACGCCGCATCGGCGCGCTTCGAGATGATGCCCTCCTGCGCGGCCTTGCACATCGCACCATAGAGCTTTTCGCCCGCGCCGATGACATGGTCGGCGACCGCGATCGGGGGCTTGGCATCGCGGAGCAAGGCTTCGAGGCGTTCCTTGCGTTCGAGATTGCCGAGCTTCGTAAGCGATTTGCCGTCCTGTTCGAGAAGGTCGAAGGCGAAGAAAAGCAGCTCGGTCGCCTCGTCCTGCGCGCCGTGGCCGCGCTTGAGCACCGCCTGCAGCGCCGAGAAGTCGGGGTTGCCGTCCTGGCCATAGGCGACGATCTCGCCGTCGATCAGGCAGGGCGGTAAGTCGAGCGCGGCGATGTGACGGACGAGCGGCGCGAACTTGTCGGTCCAGTCGAGCCCGTTACGCGTGTAGACGCGGACGTCGTCGCCCGCGGCGGCGATTTCGGCGCGGTAGCCGTCATATTTGATCTCGTGGAACCAGCCATTGCCCGCTGGAACCGCGTCGACGAGCGTCGCGAGTTGGAGCGGGCGGAATTTGGGCGGTTTGGCAGTGGATTTGGGTTTCGCGACCGCCTTGTTATGCGCGGCGGCGGCCCGCATCTTCTTCGTGAAGGCCGCGCCCTTGGCGCCCTTGAGCGATTGCTCGCCGCCTTCGTCGCCCGCGATCTCGGCCATCGTGCGTTCGGTCAGCACGCTCGTCAACTGGCGCCCGACGAGGTCGTCGGTGCCGCCGGCGAACGCGTCGTTCACCTTGCGCAGCAGCCAGTTCTCGCGCTTTTCGCCCGGGCGCGGCTTCATGCGGACGAGCAGCCATTCGCCTTTCATCCGCGTCCCGTCGAGGGTGAAGTGGAGATGGCCCTTGTCCAGCTCCTTCGCGCTCTTGCCTTCGATCGGAGCCCAGGTGCCGCGGTCCCACAGCATCACCGTGCCGCCACCATATTCGCCCTTGGGGATGACGCCCTCGAAATCGGCGTAACTCATCGGATGGTCTTCGGTGCGCACCGCGAGGCGCTTGTCGGCGGGGTCGGCGCTCGGCCCCTTGGTCACCGCCCAGCTTTTGAGCACGCCGTCCGCTTCGAGCCGGAAGTCATAGTGGAGCCGCGTCGCGTCGTGTTTCTGGACGATGAAGCGGTTGCCTTTGCCGAGAGCGACTTTGCCCGCAGGCTCGGGAGTCAGCGCGAAATCGCGCTTGGCGTTATATTGCGCAAGCGGGTCGGCGCGTTTGGCCATCAGAACCGAACCGCCTTGTGCCCCTGCGAAGGCAGGGGCCCATCACCGGACCTGTCCGTGTCGATCAACCGGGACGGAAATTGGGAGGGGGCAGGTGATGGGCCCCTGCCTTCGCAGGGGCACGGGAAGGGGAGGGATGGCTTGATGCTCATGGGCGTCAGGCCCGCTTCCGCGCCGGCGCCTTCTTTGCGGGGGCTTTCTTGGCAGGCGTCTTCTTCTCCGCGGCGGCGGGCGCCTTTTTCTTGCCATCGACCGACGCTTTCAGCGCTGCCATCAGATCGATGACGTTCGAGCCGCGGTCGATCGCGGCGGGTTCGTCGACGTCTTCGAGTACCTTCTTGCCCTTGGCCTTGGCCTTTTTCGCGATCACGCGCTTCAGCGCGTCGATATAATGGTTGTGATAGTCCGACGCGTCGAACGCGCCGCTCTTCTTGCCGATCAGCGTTTCGGCGAGGTCGAGCAGGTCGGCGTCGGGTTTGCTGTTTCCGACGTCGCGGAAATAATTTGCCGCCTTGTTCACCTCGTCGGCATAGCGCAGCACTTCGAGCACCAGCCCGCGCCCGCACGGACGCAGCGCGACGAGCTGCTCCTGTCCGCGCAGCGAGAGCTGGCCCAGCCCGACCTTCTTCGTGCGTTTGAGCGCCTCGCGGAGCACGATATACGCCTCTTCGGCAAGCTCGTCGGCGGGGACGACATAATAGGGCTTGGTATAATAGAGGACGTCGATCGCGTCGGTGTCGACGAACTGGACGAGTTCGAGGGTGCGCTTGCTTTCGAGCTTCACCGCCTCGATTTCATCGTCCTCGAGCAGGACATAATTGCCCTTCGACATCTCGTAACCCTTGACGATGTCGTCGGTGTCGATCGGGCCGATGCCGGGAACGACCTTTTCATATTTGACCGGTTTGCCGCTCGGTTCGTGGATCTGGCGGAAACTCACCGCCGCGCCCGACTTGGTCGCGGAATAGATTTCGACCGGGATCGACACCAGCGCGAGCCGGATCTGTCCCTTCCAATAGGCGCGTGCGGCCATGGTTCACCTCGCATTGCGGCCGATATTTCCCGCGTGAGTCCCAATGCACGAGGACGCGCCGCGTTCCCATATTGACAAAACAGGTCAATCAGTCTGTATTGCATGAACAAGGGGAGCGATATGCGGGCATGGATGGGAGCGGCGGCGATGATGGTGTCGGCGATGGGCGCGGTGTCCGCCGCGGCGGGCGAGCCTTCCGACGCCGAGGTCGTCGAATTGCGCCAGTACAAGCTCGTCGAAGGCCGGCGCGACGCTTTCGCTGCGCTGTTCGACGACAAGTTCGTCGACAGCCAGGAGGTGCTCGGCATGCGGCTGGTCGGCCAGTTTGGCGACCATGACGATGGCGACCGTTTCACCTGGATCCGCGGCTTTCGCGACATGGCGGCGCGCGAGCGCGGGCTGAACGGCTTCTACTTCGGGCCGGTGTGGAAGGCGAACCGCGACGCCGCCAATCCGATGCTGGTCGATAACGACAATGTCCTGCTGCTTCGCCCCGCCGCGCCCGGCCTCGGCTTCGCTCCGGCGCCGCCGCGCATGCCGGGTGCGGCGGGCGGGGCGGTGCAGGTCGTGATCGAATATCTGTGGAAGCTGCCCGACGAGGGTTTTGCCGGCTTCTTCGCCAGCGAGATGAAGCCGGCGCTCGAAGCGGCGGGGGTCGGTGTCGTTGGCGCCTATGTGCCGCTCGCCGAGCCCAATAACTTTCCGGCGCTGCCGGTGCGCGACGATCGCAAGCTGCTGGTCTGGTTCGTTCGCGGTGCGAGCCACGATGCGATCGACGCGGCGCTGGTGCGGGCGCGTTTGTCCGACCGCTGGCAAAGCCGGGTCGCCGCACCGCTTCGCGATGCCGAAGAACGCGCGCCGCAAATCCTGCGGCTCGACCCGACGCCGCGCTCGGCGCTGCGCTAAGCGACGCGCCTGCCGGTCAGGTCGCGGGGGGCGGCGCCAGCAGACGCATCAGGATCGCCACCGCGGCATCGAGCGGAGCGGGCGATTGTTCGGCCTTCGCCATCGTCATCGCACCCGAATAAATCGCGACGATGAAGCCCGCGAGGTCGGCGGGCGATACCCCGGCGAAGGCCGGCGGTATCGCCCCGGCGGCGATGCGCGCGGCGATGACATCCTGCCAGCCGGCGAAGATCGCTTGCAGCGCTTCGCGGAAATCGGCGTCGGAAAAGGCAAGCTCGACGGCGAGATTGTTGACGGGGCAGCCGCGGACGAAGCCTTGGTCGCCAAGCTCGCCGCCGATCGCACCCATCGCGTCGCGCACGCCTTCGGCCACCGTCGGCGCCGCGAGGACGGGGTCGAGCCATGCCGCGCGCAGGGCATCGCTCACGCGTTCGCGCACGACCGCAAGCCCAAGCGCCTTTTTCGATTCGAAATGATGGTGGAAGGCGCCGCTCGACACCGCGGCGCGCGCCTTCACATCCTGCACCGACGTGTCGTGATAACCGCGCGCCTGAAACAGGTCGGCGGCGGCGTCGAGGATACGCGCGCGCATCCCTTGGGGGTCGTTGCTCCGGATCTTGCCGCGGCGTTTCGTTTCCATCGTTGGAAAGCGGTAAGCGATTTTGGCGCCGCCGAACAGCGCCGCGGCTGTGGCCTATTGGTCACGTCGGGGCCGAAACCGCCCCCGACATGGCCCGATCGATTGGATTTGCGGCCCGTTCGATGGGGTTGTGCCCCGAAGGATTATTGCAAATCATTATCAATCTCCATAGGGGATGCATCGACCAAAATCGGAAAAAGGGGGTTTCCCAATGCGCCATCATTCGTCCGCCGCTCGCGCCATTGCCTTGCTGATGGCGGGGGCAGCGACCGTACCCGTCGTGGCGCATGCCCAGGAGGCAGCCCCTGAGGTGGTGGAAAACGAAGGCGGGGTCGAAGCCGTGAAGCGGGACGATGGCGCGATCATCGTCACCGCGCGCCGTTTCGTTCCGTCGGGCGCGATCACCGCGAGCAAGACGACCGCGCCGCTGATCGAGACCCCGCAATCGGTGTCGGTGATCTCGCGCGACCAGATCGACCTGTTGAACTTCGTCGATGTCCAGCAGGCGGTGCGCTACACCGCAGGCATCGTCGGCGAAAATTACGGCCCCGATCTGCGCTTCGACTTTCTGACGCTGCGCGGCTTCATCCCGGTGCAATATATCGACGGGCTGCAGGCGCCGGTCAGCTCGACCATTTCGAACGTCGGCATCGACCTTTACGGCTTCGAGGCGATCGACATATTGAAGGGCCCCGCGGGCGTCCTTTACGGCACGACGCCGCCGGGGGGGATCTATAACCTCACCAGCCGCCGTCCCTCGACGCAGACGAGCGGCGAGGTCCAGGTGAAATATGGCACCGACGATTTCAAGCAGGTCGCGGGCACCGTCACCGGCGAGCTGACCGATGGAATCAGCGCGCGCCTGACCGGCCTCTACCGCGACCGCGACGGCCAGACCGACTTCGTCACCGCGCGCCGTGCCTATGTTGCACCGGCGGTCGCGTTCGATATCGGTCCCGACACGAAGATTACCGCGCTCGGCTATTATCAGTGGGACCGCGTCGAAGGCGACACCAACGGCTTCCTTCCCGCGGTCGGCGTGCTGGTGCCCAACCCGGTGGGCAAGGTCCGCCGCGGCATCAATCTGGGCGAACCCGACTATAACTTCTATCGCCGCGAGCAGTGGAGCCTCGGCTATGAGTTCACGCATCGCTTCTCGTCGGCGCTGCGCTTCACGCAAAATGCGCGCTGGAGCGATTACAGCGAATATCAGCAGATCATCTATGCGAACGGCCTCTCCGCCGACAACCGCACCGTCACGCGGTCGAACTTTCCCTTCGCCGACGATGTGCAGCAGTTCGCGGTCGATTCGCGCTTCGACGCCAATTTCGAAACCGGCGCGATCGAGCATCACATCCTCGCCGGGGTCGATTATCGCAATTATCGCGAGCAGTCGGCGTTCGCCTTCCTCGCCGCGACGGACATCGACCTGTTCGACCCCGTCTATAGCAGCACGCCGATTCCGGCGCCGACCTCGCTGTTCGACTTCACCAACCAGCGGTTGAAGCAAACCGGCGTCTATCTGCAGGACCAGGCGCATATCGGCAATCTGATCCTGACGCTGTCAGGGCGTCACGACTGGATGACGATCAACAATTATGCCGCCGCCGCCGCCTTCCCCGAGGTGAAGGAAAAGAAGTTCACCTGGCGCGCGGGTGCGACCTATGTCACCGACAGCGGGATCGCGCCGTACATCAGCTATGCGACCTCGTTCCAGCCGGTCGTCGGCCAGACCGTCGGCAACGACGCCTTCGAACCGAGCGTCGGCAAGCAGATCGAGGCCGGGGTCAAGTTCGACGGCCGTAACATGGGCGACGATTTCAAGATCTTTGCCACCGGCGCGATCTACCGCATCGTACAGAGCAATGTGGTGACGCCCGACAACGCGAACCCGGGTTTTTCGGTCCAGACCGGCGAAGTCACGTCGAAGGGGCTCGAACTCGAGGTCGTGGCGCGCATCCGCCAGCAGCTGTCGATCAACGCCTCCTACACCTACATCGATGCGAAGGTCAGCGAAAGCAACAACCCCGCCGAAGTCGGCGGACGCCTCGCGGCGCAGCCGCGGCACAAGGCGTCGCTGTTCGTCGATTATACGCATGACAGCGGCGCGGGCGGCGGGGTCGGCGTGCGCCATCTCAGCAACAGCAACGGCGTCGTCGCCTTGCCGGGTGCTACGGTCACCACGCCGAGCGGGATCGTCATTCCGGCGACCTTCACCAGCCCGGCGGTGACGCTGTTCGATGCGACGCTGCACTATGACCTTCCGGGCTGGCGCTTCGCGGTCAACGGCAGCAATCTGTTCGACAAGCGTTATGCCGGCCGCTGCACCGGCCTTGCGAACTGTTTCTTTGCCGAGGGGCGGCGGATCATCGCGACGGCGACCAAGCGCTTCTGACGCGCGAAGATAGAGGGATCATCGGGGCCGCGGGGGCATCTCCTGCGGCTCCTTTTGTTTCTAGCGCCGCCGCGCCTTCATCGCCCAGCCGACCGCGAGGACCGGAACGCAGAGCGCGGCCCACGACGCGGCATCGCGCCACCCGTCGCCGGCGAGCGCGATCACCAGCCCCGCGACGCTCAGCACCGCGAGCAGCAGCGGGATCGCGAAGATCTTTCGCAGGCTCTGCGGCGGCTTTTTCATTCGGCCGGAACCCCGGAATCGCCCGGAACAAGCGTGCCGCCGCTCTCGACCTCGCGGACGAGCGCATCGGTGCCGGCGCGGCGCTTGCCGAGCCAGAGGTAGAGCCCCGAGCCAAGGACGATGATCGTGAAGACGGTCAGAATCGCCCACAGCAGCTTGAGCGGCAGGCCGCCATAGTCGCCGAAATGGAGCGGCTGCGACACGAACAGCGCCTGTGCATACCAGGGCATCGCGCGCGCATCGGTAAATTCGCCGGTTTCGGCATCGACGAGCACGGGGGTGAGCAACCGCTCGGTCAGCGGCGTGTCGCCCTGAAAGAAGATCGCAATATGATGCCGGCTGCTGAAGGCGCCGCCGGGAAAGGCGATGAACTGCGGATTGTTGCCGGGAACGGCGCGGCGCGCGGCGGCCATCGCCTTGTCGATCGAGCCGTAGCGTTCGGGGGGCACCGCACCCTTGCCGTCATAGGCGCGCACCATGTCGGCAAGTTCGGTCGTCTGCCACTGCGCGAAGATCGGCGTCGCGAGCGCATTGATGATGCCCGTCGCCCCGACGACGGTCATCCACGCGAGCGCGACGACGCCGAGCAGATTGTGATAGTCGAGCCATTTGACGCGGCGGCTGCGTGCCGTGCGCAGTGTTCCGAAGTCGAGCTTGCGCATGAAGGGGGCATAGAGAACGGCCCCCGAAACGATCGCGACGACGAAGAACAATCCCATCAGCCCGAGGAACAGCATGCCCGGCAGACCGAGAAACATGTCGGTGTGGAGCTGGAGGATGAAATGCATGACGCCGTCTTCGTCGAGCGCGCCCGCCGCCTCGCCGGTCGAACGATCGAAGATCTGGACCGTCATATCGGCGTCGGGCGAATCGGCGCGCGGCGCGGTGGTGACCGTCATTGCCGGCTGTTCATTGTCGAACGCCATGAACACGGGCACCTCGCCCGGCCTTGCGGCGAGCGCCTTCCTCAGCATTTCATCGAGCGGACGAAGCCCCGGCGCTTCGCCCGACGATCCGACGCCGGGCGGGCCATATTGCGGGGTGCCCTCGGTCAGCTCGTCGATTTCATGATGGAAGATCAGCGGCAGGCCGGTGACGCACAGCATCAACAGAAAGGCCGTGCAGGCGATGCTCGTCCATTTGTGGATAAGGAACCATGCCCGGATGGTCGATCGTTGTTATTGCGAGAAATTATCAGCTGGCCCTATGGCTTGCTCCCATGAATGACAATCCGATTCATCGCCCCGATCGTGTCGGCCGGACCATCGATGCCCGCATTCGGGCCGATACTTCGCGATAGCCGCACGAATCGTCGTGCCGTTCGAAGATGATCGGAAAATATCTATTTACCTTCCTTTCACGGCCCGCTCTTATGCCGGTGTGCGAGGGACCGCTCGCATCGTTGGAGCCGCCATGCCCTCAAGCCGTGAAATGCAGCGACTGCGTGCTGAACATTCGGCGCTCGTCACGCTTTCGCGGATTCTGACCGATATCGTTCGCGCTCCGCACCCCCCGCGACCGACCGAACTGGTTTCGGCGCGGGGCCTGCTGCGCGACACGCTGCTTCGCCACCTCAAGTGCGAAGACTGGGCGCTTTATCCGCGGTTGAAGGCAAGCGGCGATCCCGAACTCGTTCGTATCACGCGCGAATTCGAGCTCGAAATGGGCGATCTGGCGGCGGATTTTGTGGCTTATGACGGAAAGTGGACGGTCGAGCGGGTCGAGGCGGCCTGGCCCGACTTTTGCCGCGAGACGATGATCATGCTCGACATGTTGGCCGTGCGGATCGAGCGCGAGGAGAGCGACCTTTATCCGCTCGCCGAAACGCTGCGCGCGGCGCGCCCCGCGATCGGCGCCGCGACGGTTCAGGGCCGGATCGACAATTTTGAACTGAGCGCTATCCGCCAGTCCTGATCGGAGCCGGGAGCCGGCTGTTTCCACGCATCGGCGACCTCGGCGCCGACCGTTGCATTCCCGGCGTCGCGCTCGATTCTCTTCTTGTGGCGGGTCGCGGGCGCCGTTCCGTGATGGCGCGGAATCGGAAGGTCGATCTGGGGGTCGCGATTGGTCGAAATGCCGCTGCCAGCCGCCGAGGACCCAGGCGACCCCTCCATGCAAGGCCCTCGGCGCTTGATTTCGCAGGGCCGCTCGCCTAGCCGCGCGAGCAAGCTTTGGAGATTTTCGAGATGACCGACACCCCGCCCGACCATCTGTCGACGAACCCGCGCTCGCCCCATTTCGACATGGAGGTGCTGCAGCGCGGTATCGGCATCCGCTTCAAGGGCAAGGAGCGCACCGACGTCGAGGAATATTCGATCTCCGAAGGCTGGATTCGCGTCGCTGCGGGCAAGTCGAAGGACCGCTTTGGCCAGGCGATGACGATCAAATTGTCGGGCGAAGTCGAAGCCTGGTTCGAGGATGCCGCCGCCGAAGATGGTGAAACGTCGAAAGATTAATCGGCCAAACGATTTCCCGAGGACGTCCGCTTCGGGGTGGTAAGCGGACGGTGTCCTTAGCCCCTCCCCTTTAGGGGAGGGGTTGGGGTGGGGTCTCGAACT
>Ga0307412_10002377_pt1 | contig 10442 bp, 8 predicted proteins | sample DK1Cmetagenome_3_FD_203823 | JGI IMG/M metagenome (GOLD analysis project Ga0307412, IMG submission 203823) | Maize rhizosphere microbial communities from greenhouse at UC Davis, California, United States - DK15-C-1 | ecosystem: Host-associated > Plants > Roots > Rhizosphere > Soil | place: USA...
TGGGCTGGCGATCGCCGAGGCCTTCTTCGCCGCCTCGCGTGGCGGTGATATCGCGGGCCTGGGGGCGATGCTGGCGGCCGATGTCAGCCTCCATTCGGATGGCGGCGGCAAGCGGCCGGCGGCCGGCCGAGTGATGCTGGGCGCCAGCGAAGTCACCCGCAGCTTCGCCGCGATCGCCCGGCTGATGCGCGGGCGTGCCAGCACGCTGGTCCGCACCGCCTACGTCAACGGCCTGCCCGGCTTCGTCACGCGCGAACCCGACGGGCTGCTCCAGACGACCGCGCTGCTGATCGCCGGGGGCCGCATCCGCGCCATCTATGTGATGCGCAATCCGGACAAGCTGCGGCACTTGGAGGGGCCGCTGCACTAGGGTGCAGGATCCACAGCCATGGCCGGGGCTGGTGTTTGCGATGGCAGCGCCATACCTTCGCGCTAACCGCGCGCATAATGCGGCACGATGGCGGAGGATGTGGAATGAACGGCAAGCCCCTGGCCGTTGCGATGGTCGTGCTGCTCGGCACGCCGGCTGCGGCGGCGCCCGCACCGGTATATCGGGTGGAGACCGCCTGCGGCACCCGCCCCCACTGCTTTCCCCGCGTGCAGGCGGCGCTCGACGCGGCCGCGCGCGACGGCGCCGAGCGGTGGATTACGATCGCGATCGGATCGGGCACTTTCCGCGAAAAGCCGGTGGTGCGGCGCGACCGGCTTCGCATCACCGGCGCCGGCGCCAGCCGGACGCGCATCGTGTTCGATGCCGTCGCGCAGTCGGCGGGCCGCTATGACCCGGCCAATTGGGGCACGCCCGGATCGGCAACGCTGACGATTCGGGCCAGCGACATCGTGCTGCGCGACCTGACCATCGAGAATGATTTCGACTATCTCGCCAACGACGCGCTACCGGAGGGCGATCCCCGCAAGCTTACCGCGCCGCAGGCGGTGGCGCTGCTGCTCGATACCGGCAGCGACCGGCTGGGCTTCAACGGCGTATCGGTGCTCGGCTATCAGGACACGCTGTTCACCCGCGGCCGCCGCGCCTGGTTCCGTAACGGGCTGATCGCGGGGAATATCGACTTCATCTTCGGAGATGGCGCGCTGCTGATCGAGGACAGCGAGATCCGCTCCCGCCGCCGCGCCGCGCCGACGCCGCCGGACGGTTTCGAGTCGTTCGTCACCGCGCCGTCGACGCCGGCAGCGCAGCCGATCGGGATCGTGGTCCATCGTGCGCGGCTCACCCGGGAAGGCGGCGTGGCGGACGGATCGGTCGCGCTCGGCCGCCCCTGGCATCCCACAACGCGCTTCCCCGATGGCCGCTATGCCGATCCGCAGGCGATCGGCCAGGCCGTCTTCCTGGACTGCCATATGGACGCGCATATCCATCCCGATCACTGGACCGGCATGGCCGGCACCGCCCGCGACGGCACCAAGACCGCGCTGTTCCGCCCGGAGGATTCGCGCTTCTTCGAAATGGGCTCGCAAGGGCCGGGCGCACGCCGCAATCCCCTCGCGATCCGCTGGCAGGGGCCGGTGACGATCGCGTCCGCAAAGGCATATATCTTCGCGGGTTGGAACGCCGCTGGCGAGCCGCGGAAGCGTCCGCGGTAACACCGGGCGGCGATCGCCACCGCCCGGCGCCTGCGATCAATAATGGATACGGAAATCCACGCCTACCCGCCGCGGCGTCAGCACCGATCGGGCATAATAGCGCTCGACCACCCCGGTGCGTGCCTGATTGTACGAGCTGAGATCGTTGCTGATCGAGGTATAGGCATATTTGTTGAATATGTTGTCGGCGAACAGGCCGACCTCGTATGTCTTGCCGCGATAGGTGAGCGAGGCGCGGTGCGTCATATAGTCTGGGATCGCCTCGCCATTGCCGCGCAGGCCGACGCGCGAATAGATGTCACCGGTATAGGTCGCCGCCCAGGTCACCTCGATCTCGCCATCATCGGCAAGCGGATAGGTGTAGATCAGCTGCGCGCTGCCCGAATGCTTGGTCGAGCCCGGCAGGCGATCGCCGTTCTTGGCATCGTACCGCACGCCCTGGCTGACAACGAGCGCGACGACATCCTCGGTCAGATGCGCGTCGATATAGGAATAGGTGCCCTGCACCGTCAGCTGCGGCAGCACCTTGAACGATCCGGAGAATTCGACACCCTTCGACTCGGCGGCACCGGCGTTGGTGGTGATGCCGACCGCACCATTCACGGTCTGGCTCGGTACCTGCACTTGGCTCCACTTCACCCGGAACGCATCGAGCGTGAACTGCAGCCGCTTGTCGAACAGCGAGGCGCGTACCCCGACCTCGATGTTGCGGGTCTTGTCCGGCTTGTAGGAGAGCTCGTTGGGAAGCGCGCAGACATTCTGCCCCGCCGGCAGCGGGATCACGCACGGCGCGACGCGGTTGACGCCGCCGATCCGATAGCCGGTGCTGTAGGTCGCATAGGCGAGCAGGTCCGGGCTGAACTTGTACGAGGTGTTCGCCTTCCACACGAAGCCGTCATCACCGGTGCTGCCCGAGCGGACCCGGCTCGGCGCGAACTGGATCAGCGGATAGGGCGTGCGGGTAAGGCCGCCGCCGAACAGTGGCGTGTCGGTGCCGCCGGTCGCGGTGGCGTCGTACTTGAAGTAGCGCAGGCCGCCGGTCACCTGCCAGGCGGAGGTCGCGTGCAGCGTGGCTTCGCCGTACACTGCCTTCTCCACCGTCTTGGTGTTGACGAAGGAGATATACTCCAGATCGTCCGGCCGGTTGACACCTGCAAAGGCCGCGAATCCCGGCGTATATTCCTGCCGGTCGCTCGAATATTTCAGTCGGTTGTAGAAGCCGCCGATCACCCAGTTCACCGGGCCGCCGTGCGAGGAAACGAAGCGAACCTCCTGGTTCAGCTGCTTGTACTTGCGGTGGTTGTTGGCGAAGGACGAGAAGGCCGGGAACGCCTCATAGCCATAATTGAGGTCGAGCAGCAGATCGGTGTTGTCGTCGACATTGACGATCTTCTGCTCGGTATAGGCGGTGGTGCTGACCAGCTGGGCGATGTTGAACAGGTTGATGTTGAACTCGGCCGAGTACAGGTCCGCATTGCGGCTGAACGGTTCCAGATAGCGCCACGGCCCTTCATAATTCCCGGTGCCGAGCACGCCCGCGCCGTTCGCCTGGCGGCCGTTGGTCTTGGTGTTCTGGTGCGCGTAGGTGAGATAGGCCTTCACGTTCGGATTATATTCGAGCAGCAGCGTGTTGCGCGTGGTGAAAGTATGCTCGAAGTTGACGTCGTCCTGCCGCTTGAAGTTCGCGGCATAGTCCTTGAGCGAGCCCAGCGAACCCTGCGCGGCGGTGGCGCCCCGCACCGGCTGCGCGTCGGAAATGCCCGGCTGCTGCAGCATGTAATTGTAATCGATGAAGCCGGGATTGTCGTAATAGCCGACGACCGAGCGCAGCGCGATGTGGTCGCTGAGGATCGGCACGTTGACGGTAATGTCGCCGGTGCGGCCGAAATCGCTGCTGTGCGACTGGGCATAGCCGCGACCGTGCAGGTCGACGGAGAAACGGCTCGTGTTCGGCCGGTTGGGGATGTAGCGCACCGCGCCGGCGAGCGTGCCGAGGCCGTACAGCGTGCCCTGCGGCCCTAGCAGCGTCTCGACGCGGGCAATGTCGATCAGCTTGAAGTCGAGATAGAGCGGCACTTCGCCGAGATAGACACCGACCGCGTCGTTGCCGTTCGCGCCGCTGGCGCTGGTATCGCCCGATTCGATGCCGCGCAGGACGATGTTGCCGGTGCTTGCCGGGCCGGTATCGACAACGGTGATCCCGGGGGTGAAGGCGGCCAGCCCGCGAATGTCATCGACGCGCTGGCGCTGCAGCGTTTCCTGCGACACCGCGCTGATGTTGATCGGCGCGTCCTGCAGCGTGACGCTGCGGCGGCTGCCGGTGACGATGATTTCGTTGGCGTTGCCGCCGCTCTGGTCCTCGGTCTGTATTGCCGTCGCCGAGGCCCCTTCGGTCTGCGCCGCCGCGTGCGTTGCGCCGAAGCTTGCGAGAACCGTCGCGCCAAGCAGTGCCGCGCGTGAAATGGATCGTGCCACCCTAGCCCCCTTTTTTGTTGTCAGATCCCTGGCCGCCCATTCGTGCGGCGGGCTTCGACGCGCAGACTTTGGGTAAATGGGACGGTTCGCCATGGGGTGTTTGACGTACCGCATCGCAGCATCCCGAACGGGGACGCAAACGAAACGCCGCGACTCCGGGCAGGAAGCGCGGCGTTCCATCGCAGCGGGAGCGGAGGTCAGTTAGAAGCGCTGCTCGGGGCGGGCGCGAGGCTCCACCAGGACAGGGTGTGGACATCGTGCGCGCTAGTCCACAGCCCGCTGCCGGCATAGCGGAGCGCCCCGCTGCCGCTGGGCTTGCCCAGCCGCCCGAGGATCGCGAGCGACTTGGCGTCGATCTTCACGAAGGTCTGGTCCGCGGTGGTACGCAGCCACACTGCGCCGCCACCGGTATCGATGTCGCCGTAGAGCAGGTCGGCGCCGACCTTCACCCGGCCCGTCACCTCGACGGTCGCGGGATCGATCCGGGCGAGCGTGCCGTCGCCCTGTTCCTGCACCCACACGGCGCCTTCGCCGGCGGCAAGGAAACCCGGCTGCTTGCCGAGCTTCGTCCGCGCCGTCACCTGATTGGTCGCGGGATCGATCCGCTGGAGCGATTGCTGGTCGCTGCTCACCGCCCACAGCGCATCGAGCCCGAAGGCGAGGTAATAGGTCCCGGGATCGACAGCGATCGAGGCGACCACATGGTTATCGGCAGGGTCGACGCGGGCGATCTTGCCGGCAGTGTCGCTCGCCACCCAGATCGATCCGGCACCGGCGACAACGTTCAGCTCGCCCTTGGGATTGGCGATGCCGGTAGGGATGGCTGCCAGCAGCTTGGCGGTCTTGAGCTCGATGCGGTTGAGCGTCCCTTCCTTGCAGTCGGCGACCCACAGCGACCCGGCGGCGATAGCCATCGCGCCGCACGGGTGCGTCATCGCCACTTCGGCGAGCTTGCCCCCACGCGACCAACGTTCGACACGGCCCTTGTTGGTCGCCCACACGCTGTCGCCGTCGACCGCGAGGAAATCGGCGAAACCGGGGACCGAGAGCACCTGCTCCTCCCGCGGCTGCGGATCGGGCTCGGGAGCGGGAGCGGCTGCGAGCAGCATCGCGAGCATCGGCATCCAGGCCATCGCTCAGCCCGCCGCCACGTCGGTGGTAATTGCCGGGCGCTGCTTCAGCCGGGCGAGAACCGGCTGGAACGGAAACAGCCATTGCTCGCGGATCGACAGCCGACGCCGCTCCTCCTGACCGACAACCGATGCCTCGCCCTCCTTGAAGGTGCCGAAGATGCGGTCGAGCAGGATCAGCGAGTTGCCATAGTTGCACCGCGTGTCCGCATAGGGGACCGAATGGTGCAGGCTGTGATGGCGGATCGTGGTGAACACAAAGCTGTACCAGATCGGCGGATTGGACCGCACATTGGCGTGGGCGAAAGTGGAGATCACGCCGAGCACGTTCACCGCGCAGAAGATCGCGGTCAGCGGCAGGTCGAACAGCGCGACGACGCTGAGGCTGATCAGGAACAGCTCGATCGGATTGCCGACATAGCCCTTGGCGGCGTTGAGTTGGGTAATGTGGTGGTGCGGCGCATGGGTGAGCCAGAACGGCGTCACATTATGCATCAGCCGATGCATCCAATATTGCCCGAACTCAATGAGGAACACCACCAGCGCCACCTGCGCCAGGAACGGCCAGTGCATCGCCCAGGGCGTGGCGATGCCGAGCATGTGCTTCAGCGCGACCAGCGGCGCTTCGGCAAGCGCCTGCGAAAGCCAGGTGATCGCCGTGGAGCTCAGCACCACGTAGAACAGGTCGGTCCAGAATTCGCGCCAGTTCATCCGCCAGCCGCTATGGCGCTCGAACACGAACTCCAGCGCCTGCACGAACAGCGTGATCAGCGCCGAGGTGACCACCAGCGTCCAGGGATTGGCCAGGATCGCCGCCGGCGCGAACGCCCAGAAGCAGACGACCGCGGCGAGCGTCGCCGGTGGAATGAGGTTTACGAGCCCGTTTTTCATCTGCGTGTCGCCCCGGTCCTGGGGAAGGCGAAGCCGCGCCGGCCCTGCCCTTCCTTCTCATGACCGGAAGCCTAGGCACGCCCCGGTGCCCGCGCAGGTGTCCGAATGACGTAGCAGCTCCAAAACGACACGGCCGCGCGCGTCCTTTCGGGACACGCGCGGCCGGGAAGCCGTTTCAGGATGCGCGGATCAGCGCAGCGAGGCGACCTGCACGCCACGCGCCTTGCCCGCCTGGGCGACGCGCGTCTCGATCTGGGTGCGGACCTCCTCGGCGACATCGGCGCGGCAGGCGCGGGCGCGGGCTTCGAGTTCCGGGTGGATGGTGGCGAGGCTCTCGCCGCACACTTCGCGGGCCGCCTGATCGACCCGGGTCGCGAGGCGCTGCTGGCCATCGGCGGTCGTCAGGTCGAGGCCGGCGAGCGTGAGCGTCGCCGAAGGCTTGCCGAAGCCGGTATCGGTGGTGCCAGCGAAAGCGGCGGTGCTGATCGAGAGAGCGGCGGCGGCCGCGACGAGCATCTTCATGGAAATCTCCTGCAACCAAGGCCGCCTCACCCGTGCGGTTGAGGCGCATCTAGTCGCAGGACCGGCGAACGGCAAGATAAAAACTGCAATAACGAGCATTAACTTCCACACCGTCAGGTTATCGGAAGTTTTGCAACGCAGCAATCGCTTATTACAGCTTCAAGCGTTCTTCATACTTTCTTGGTCGACTCCATCATTATTACGAATCAACGTGCACGTACTACCAGCGATGCCAGCTCGGTTGTATGGCCCAGCAGCCCGACCGGCAGGCGTACCGCCTCACGCTGCTCGACCTGCCCCGCCGGATCGGTCACCGCCACCGCCAGCGTGCGCGCGAAGGGGGAGGCCCAGCCGCGCAGCGTCGCCACCGGCACCCGCACTTTCCAGCCACGCCGCCCGCTTGCCACAACGGGGCGGTCGTTGATCGTGATGGTGGCAGCGGCCGAGCTGCGCTCGCCCCGTATCAGCAGGCAGTCGCCGGCATCGCAGCGAACCAGCTTCGCCGTAGGCAGCGCTCCCGCATGTGCCGCAGGCGCCGCGATCACGGTGGCGGCGAGAGCGATGTGGGAGAGAAATCGCGTCATGGTGAGAAGCTGACCGGCAACACCGCGCCGCACCATGAGGCGTTTGACGTACCGCGCCGTCAGTCGATCGCGATGCCGCGTTCCGTGAAATAGGCGGCGACGGGCGCCAGCACCGCCTCGTGCCGCCGCCAGCGCGCCACCGAGTCGCGATAGATCGGGCGGCGGACTTGCGCCGCGCTGGGCGTGGAAACGGCGCCGCCCTGCGCATGGAAGTCGAGGCAGCGATCCGACCAGTCGAGCCCGCAATGCGCGAGCAGGCGCCGCGTCTCACCCTCCTGATCGGCGACGAGATCCTCGTAGCGCAGTTCCAGGATGCGACCCGGCAGCGCCGCCCGCCACAGCGCCATCAGCTGCTCGAACCCGGCGACATAGGCCGCGATGTCGAGCAGGTCGTAGCTATAGTCGTAATAGCGCGAGCTGATCGCGAACAGGTTGCGGAAATTGGCGAGCACCGTGTCCATCGGGTTGCGGCGCAGGCAGACGATCGCCGCGTTCGGCAGTCCCCGCGCGGCGATGCCGGCATAGTGGAAATTGCCCGGAAACTTGTCGACAAAGCGACGCTCGGGCATCCGCCGGTGATGCGCCGCGCGGGCCCAATAGTCGCGACCGATCGCGCCCAGATCGGTGCCGGCGGCGGCGTGCAGCGTCTCGGGGTCGAGCACCATGCGGCTGCGCGTGCCGGCGGCAGCCTTTACCGCCAGCGGCAGCGCCTGGAGTTCGCCGACGCTCTCCACCGCCGGATGCGCGGCGAGAATGCGGTCGACCAGCGTCGTGCCGGTGCGCGGCATGCCGATGATCAGGATCGGCGCCTCGGCGGGGCAATCCGTCGCGGGTGCCGCAGCGAAAGCCGGCCAGTTTCCCACCACCGCGTCGACGATCGCCGCGTCGCGCGCGGGATCATAGCCGAGCGCCGCGCGATGTTCGGCATTTACCTCCAACAGGCAGCCCAGCGCCTCGTCGCCGCGGCCGATATCCTCGAGTTCCTTGGCGAGCGCATAGCCGGTGAGCAGCCGGTCCGGCCCCGTCGCCCGCGCCTGCGCCCCGCGCAGCCGGGCGACATGATTGTTGCCCTCGCTCTGCTTGCGCAGGCCGGCAAGGAGGTGGTGCGCGCGGGCGTCATCGGGGCTGCGCGTCAGCAGCGATTCCAGCACCGCATCGGCCTCGTCCACGCGGCCGAGAAAGCTCAGCGTCGCCGCCTGGTTGTAGAGGAACTGGTCGTTCTCGGGCGAGAGCGCCACCGCCACCGCAAAGTGCGGCAGCGCCGCTTCATGATCGCCGAGCCGCGCATAGACGCAGCCGATCGTATCGCGCGACAGCGCATCGGCGGGGAGGTCCGCCTCGGCCGCGGCGAGCTGCGCCGCCGCATCCCCGTCACGCCGCACTAGCGTGTAGAGCCGGGCGAGCTGCGCGCGATATTCCCCGCGCGGATCTTGCGCGACGGCCGCCTCGATCTGCCGAAGCGCCTCGCCGATCCGCCCCTGCTCCGCCGCGATCACGCCCAGCAGGAACGCACCGTCGGCAGAAGGAAGGCAAGCCGTGGCCAGCCGCGCCGCGCCATCGAAATCGCCCCGCTCCAGCGCCGCCCGCGCCGCCGCCGCGCTCATCCCGCGAGCGTCGCCACGGCGATCGCGGTGGCCGAGGCGCGGTTCTCCACGCCCATCTTCTGGAAGATCTGTTCGAGATGCTTGTTCACGGTGCGCGGGCTGATCTCCAGGATTTCGCTGATCTCGCGATTCTGCTTGCCCCGGCTCAGCCACACCAGCACCTCCGCCTCGCGCGAGGTGAGGCCGTGGCGCTCGGCCAGGATCCGTTCGGCATCCCCCTCGCGCTTTTCGGTCAGGCGGAACAGCCATTCGCGGGCGCTGGTCTGGCGCAGGAAACTGCACTGGAGCGCGCTGTCGCCGATCTGCAGCGTTACCTGTGCGCCGCCCGGGACCGCCGGATCCTGCAACCGCCGCACGATCGTCGCGAGTTCGTCGGGCAGATGCAGCGCGCGCGGCGACCAGGCGGGAAACAGCCGTTCGATGGTGTCGGCGGCGAGTGGGGTAAGCCAGCTGGTCTGCCCGTTCCCGTCCACCGCGAACGAAGGCCGGCCGGCGGTATCCAGCGCCATCTGGCTGCTCTGGGTGATCCGCGCATTGGCCAGATGCACCGAAACGCGCGCGAGCAGCTCGTCGACGACGATCGGCTTGTGAACATAGTCGACCGCCCCGGCATCGAGCCCGCGCACGACATGCTCGCTCTCGGTCAGCCCGGTCATGAAAATCACCGGCACCTGGCGGAAGCGGCCATCGCCCTTGATCCGCCGCGTGGTGCTGAACCCGTCGAGCCCCGGCATCACCGCATCCATCAGGATCAGGTCGGGCGTGCCATGTTCGAGCAGCTCGAGCGCGGCGAGCCCGTCCACCGCGATCAGCACGGTCATCCCCGCCTGCTCCAGCGTCGCGGTGAGGAAGCGGAGCGATTCGGGGGTGTCGTCCACCACCAGGATCGTGGCGCCGGGATCGCTAGCCGACATCGTCGAGCGTCCTTGCCAGCCCGCGCAGATCGAAGGCCTGCAGCTGCGGCCGCAGCCGCGCGACGAGATCGGCGCTTTCGGGGACGTCCTTCTCCAAATTCACGATTGTGGTTTCGATGCCACGGACATGCCCGAGCTTCATAAAGCGACGAAGCGCGTCGAGATAGGGGCCGGCCGCCTCCGGCAGCGCCATCCCGGACCGCGGCGGCGGGGCAGTCGGCGCGTCCACGGCCTCCGAAATCCATTCCAGGTCGAGCTGCCGCGCGATCATGTCGAGCAGCGCGTCGAGATCGACCGGCTTGGTGAGGAACGCATCGTGGGCGCGGCGACCGTCGCGGCCCGCATGGAATTCGTGCGCATTGGCGGAGACCATCACGATGCGCAGCGCCGGACCGAACTGCGCGCGAAGCTGTTCGGCAATGTCCCAGCCGCTGCACCCGGGCATCTGGATGTCGAGCAGCACCAGGTCTGGCACGCAATGCTCCGCCAGCGCCAGCCCCGCCACGCCGCCGCCGGCTTCGAACACCGAGAAGCCGAGCGGGCGCAGCAGGTGATTGACCACAATCGTCTGCGCGGGGCTGTCGTCGATGACGAGGATCGTCTTGCGCGGTCCCTGATAGCCGGTGACGCGGCGATAGACGGCGGCACCCGGCGGGGCGGTGATCGGCTCGGGCAGCAGCAGGCGGAGCAGGAAGCTGCTGCCGATACCCGGTTCGCTCG
>Ga0307412_10002378_pt1 | contig 10442 bp, 9 predicted proteins | sample DK1Cmetagenome_3_FD_203823 | JGI IMG/M metagenome (GOLD analysis project Ga0307412, IMG submission 203823) | Maize rhizosphere microbial communities from greenhouse at UC Davis, California, United States - DK15-C-1 | ecosystem: Host-associated > Plants > Roots > Rhizosphere > Soil | place: USA...
GGCCGGATGCTCGGAAAACAGAATGAAGGTGACCGCCGTCAGGATTTCGAAGACGGTGATCTTCTGGCCCGCATTGGCGGCAGCGACACGGCGCAGCGCATCGGCAAAGACCGCGTCATCAACGAGCTTACCGCGCCCGCCCTCGACGCCGATGCGATAGCGCTCGTGCCAGTTGACGAGGTGCGGCGAGGTGTGGACGTGGGCGCTATAGCCGCCCGCTTCGAGAAGCGCGCGGCAGAAGGCGGTGACGGAGCCCTTGCCATTGGTGCCTGCCACATGGATGACCGGCGGCAACTTCTTTTGCGGATCGCCGAGAACGGCAAGCAGGCGGGTAATGCGATCCAGCGACAGATCGAAGCCCTTGGGGTGCAACCCCATGAGCTTGTCGATTTCCTGTGCTGCTTCGCTCACCGCGGTCTGACCTCTGGGTATCATCGCTCAACCCGCCTGTGATGTTTGCGGTCAGGCGCTTGCGGCGATCGCAAGCGTGCCGTTGTTTTCGTTGGCGACGGCAGCCGGCTTCTTCGTCAGGATCTTCAGGACACGCGCGAGCGTATCGGGAATGTCATGACGCTTGACGACCATGTCGACCATGCCGTGCTCAAGCAGGTATTCCGACGTCTGGAAGCCTTCCGGCAGCTTTTCGCGGATGGTCTGCTCGATAACGCGCTTGCCCGCAAAGCAGATTTCGGCACCGGGCTCGGCCATGTGGATATCGCCGAGCATGGCGTAGGAGGCGGTGACGCCGCCCGTCGTCGGGTTTGTCAGCACGACGATGTAGGGCTGGCCGGCTTCCTTCAGCATGTCGACAGCAACGGTGGTGCGCGGCAGCTGCATCAGCGACAGGATGCCTTCCTGCATGCGGGCGCCGCCCGATGCCGGGAACATGACCAGCGGGCACTTCTCTGCGATGGCGCGCTCGAAGGCCTTGACGATCGCCTCGCCGGCGGCGATGCCGAGCGAGCCGCCCATGAAGTTGAACTCGTGCACGACGGCGACGAGCTTCAGACCGCGAACCTTGCCGACGCCGGCAACGATCGTGTCTTCCTGGTCGGTCTTGATGCGGCTATCGCGCAGGCGATCCGTATACTTCTTGGAATCGCGGAACTTCAGCGGATCCTGGGCGACCTTCGGCTGGATCAGCGCTTCATAGGCGCCGTCGTCGAAGAGATCGGTGAGACGGGCCTTGGCCGGCATCTTCATGTGATAGCCGGAAGCAGGGATGACCCACTTGTTGTCTTCGAGATCCTTATGGAAGACCATTTCGCCCGTTTCTGGGCACTTGATCCAGAGGTTCTCCGGCACTTCGCGGCGGCCCAGCATGGAATTGATGCGGGGGCGAACGTAGTTGGTGATCCAGTTCAAGTCGAAAACTCCTGATTAACTCTTGCCAATGTGGGAAAACTATTCGGCAGCAACAAGGCGCGCCGAACGTGTTCCCGATGACAGCCCGCGAACGAGCGTTGCGACAGCCTGTACGGTATCGGCTGTCGCCTTCCCGTCCTTGGTCAGGCTGAGGGCTACCTGATTGACGATTGCCGTACCGACGACGACGCCATCGGCAGACGCGCCGATGACCTTCGCATGATCGGCCGTCTTAACGCCGAAGCCGACGCAGACAGGCAGATCGGTGTGGTTCTTGATGCGCTTGACGGCGCCGGCGACCAGCGTCGGATCCGGCAGCGCCGAGCCGGTGATGCCGTTCATCGAGACATAATAGACGAAGCCCGAGGTGTTCTTCAGAACGACCGGCAGGCGCTTTTCATCGGTGGTCGGGGTGGCCAGCCGGATGAAATTGATACCCTTGCGCAGTGCCGGGATGCAGAGCTCATCGTCCATCTCCGGCGGCAGGTCGACGACGATCAGGCCATCGATGCCAGCTTCCAGCGCGTCGTCGAGAAACTGCTCGACGCCATGGACGTAGATCGGATTGTAGTAACCCATCAGGACGATCGGCGTGTCGTTGTCGGTCTTGCGGAAGTCGGCTGCGAGCTGCAGCGTCTTCTTCAACGTCTGTCCGGCCTTCAGCGCACGCTGGCCGGCCATCTGGATCGCCGGGCCATCGGCCATCGGATCTGAGAAGGGCATGCCGAGCTCGATGATATCGGAGCCCGCTTCCGGCAGCGCCTTCATGATGCCGAGCGAGGTGTCGTAATCGGGATCACCACCCATGAAATAGGTGACCAGCGCCGGGCGGCCTTCTGCCTTCAGAGCGGCAAAGCGTTTGTCCATACGTGCGGTCATGACTTATGCACCCATTCCCAGAATCTTGCCGACGGTGAAGATGTCCTTGTCGCCGCGACCGGACAGGTTCATCAGGATGATCTCGTCCTTGCCCATCTTCGGCGCACGCTTGATGACTTCGGCCAGCGCATGCGAGGGCTCGAGCGCCGGGATGATGCCCTCAAGGCGCGTCAGCGTCTGGAAGGCTTCGAGCGCTTCGTGGTCCATGATCGGCACGTATTCGACGCGGCCGATATCGTTCAGATAGGAGTGCTCGGGGCCGATGCCGGGATAATCGAGGCCGGCCGAAATCGAGTGGCCTTCCTTGATCTGGCCGTCGCCATCCTGCAGCAGATAGGTGCGGTTGCCATGAAGAACGCCGGGCGAGCCCGCGGTGATCGAGGCGCAATGCTCATCGCCCTGCAGGCCCTTGCCGCCGGCTTCGACGCCGACGATCTTGACGCTGGCGTCATCGAGGAACGAATGGAAGATGCCGATCGCATTCGAGCCGCCGCCGACGGCTGCAACGACGAGATCAGGAAGGCGGCCTTCGGCTTCGAGCATCTGCTCCTTGGCTTCCGCGCCGATGACGGCCTGGAAATCGCGGACCATCTCGGGATAGGGATGCGGGCCGGCGGCCGTGCCGATCAGGTAATAGGTGTCGTCGACATTGGTCACCCAGTCACGCAGCGCCTCGTTCATGGCGTCCTTGAGCGTGCCATGGCCGGCGGTAACCGGCTTCACTTCGGCGCCCAGGAGCTTCATGCGGAACACGTTCGGCGCCTGGCGCTCGACATCGGTCGCGCCCATGTAGACGACGCAGGGGAGACCGAAACGGGCGGCAACAGTCGCCGAGGCAACGCCGTGCTGACCGGCGCCTGTTTCGGCGATGATGCGGGTCTTGCCCATGCGCTTGGCAAGCAGGATCTGGCCGATGCAGTTATTGATCTTGTGCGAACCGGTGTGGTTCAGCTCTTCACGCTTGAAGTAGATCTTGGCGCCGCCGAGTTCGGCGGTCAGGCGCTCGGCGAAATAGAGCGGGCTCGGGCGGCCGATATAATGCGTGCCGAGATGCTTCAACTCCGCCTGGAATTCCGGATCGGTCTTCGCCTTGTCCCACTCGTCCTGCAGTTCCAGGATCAGCGGCATCAGCGTTTCGGCGACAAAGCGGCCGCCGTAAATGCCGAAGCGGCCATCCTCATCGGGACCGGAGCGGAATGAATTGGGTTTTGGCGTCTCGTTCACTATCAACTCCCTGAGGCCATTTCAGGCCGGCAAGCCTGCTCGACCGCATCGAAAAACTCATCAATCAGTGCGACGCTTTTCACGCCGGGCGCGCTTTCCAGGCCCGAGGACGCATCGAGCCCCGGCGCCTTGGTGATGGCAAGGGCTTCGGCGATGTTGTCCTTGTTCAGGCCACCGGAAAGCATGTAATCCACCGTGCCGTCAAGCCAGCTGAGCAGCGTCCAATCGAAGGACACGCCATTGCCGCCGGGCAATTCGGACCCCTTCGGCGGCTTCGCGTCGAAGAGGAAACGATCGGCGATACCAATATAGGCCTCGACGCGCTTCAGATCATCGGCCGTGCGGATCGAAAACGCCTTCATAACAGGCAAAGCGTACACGGCCTTTATGGTCAAAACGCGCTCGGGGCTTTCGTCACCGTGAAGCTGGAGAATATCTGGCCTCAAGGTGGCAACAATCTCATCGAGATCATCATTCGTCGGATTGACCACCACGGCAACGATCTTGGCGCGGCCACGCACCCGGTCGGCCAGCTTGGCGGCATCGTCGGGCTCGATATAGCGCGGGCTCTTTTCGAAGAAGATGAAGCCGATATGGGTGGCGCCGCGCGTCACCGCGCGATCGATCGCTTCGGCCGTTTTCAGGCCGCAGATTTTGATATCCGGTTTCATGGCAGCGAAGTGACACGAAAAAGGCCGTGAGTCGAGCCAATTCCGAGTGCTGCGATATTTTGGACGGTGGTTTATAGGCGAGGGCTTATCAGTCGAAGTCGATCGCGTGCAGCAGGCTGCCGTGCCGCTTCAGCCAGGATTTCGCATCCTCCATGCCAGGGCAGAGCTTCTTGCACAGCGCCCAGAAGTGGGGACCGTGGTTCATCTCCTTGAGATGGGCAACTTCGTGGGCGGCGAGATAGTCAACGACTGATGGCGGCGCCATGATGATGCGCCAGGAGAAGCTGAGGTTTCCCTCGGCCGAACAGGAGCCCCAGCGGCTGCGGGTGTCCTTCATCGAGATCGACTTGATCGGCGCCCGGATCGAATGTGCATGAAATTTTGCCAGGCGCTCCAGATCGGCGCGTGCTTCCTTCTTCAGGAATGTCGCGATGCGGCGGCCGAGATGCTCCGGCATGCCGCTCACCCGCAGCACCGGCTTGCCATCGATGACGGTCGCCTCGGTCAGTCCGCGCAGGCTGCCCGTGTGCTGAATGCGATGGGATACGCCGCGAAAAAGGATCGTGCCGCCATCGTGAAGGCCGGTATCGGTCGAGAATTTCGCCAGCTTGGTCATGAGCCAGCCCTGGTGTCGGTCGAGGAAGGCGTCGACGTCGCGTCGCGCCAAGCCGCTCGGGATCGTCATCTTCAGGGCGCGGCCACCGGGTTCGATGCGCAGCGTGATACGGGTTGCGCGCTCGTGCTGCTTGATCGTCAGCGGCATCAGCCGTCCGGCAACGTCGAGCGTGCGCGTCTCCGGCGGAGCCGGTTTGCGGACACTGCGTCGTGGCTTGGACAAGAGCGGGAACATCGGTATTTTCTATATGATTCGTCGCAATTCCGGTCAAAGAAAAACCGGCACCTGATGGTGCCGGCTGATGTTTTGATGCCGATCGCAGTTACGGCGCCTGATATTCGGCAACCGGGCCGTTATCATCGCGCCTGGTGTTCTTGCGATCGCGCATATAGCGGTCGAACTCGTCCTGATCCTTGGCGCGGCGGAGCTCGCGCACATAGGTTTCGAAGTCCTCGCGCATTTCATCAAGCTTGCGGCGTTCTTCCTCGAGCCTGTCGAGCTCGGCCTTGCGCCAATCGTCGAAGGCGACATTGCCCGTTGAGAATTGCGGGCGATAGCGGCCATGCGAACGTCGGCAGCCGGCGAAGAATCCATCGGCGGCACTATTGGCGTCGCGCTTGAAGCCGCGCAGACGCTCCCCGAAGATGATGTAGGCGAGCATGGCGAGACCCAGAGGCCAGAAAACCACGAAGCCGAGGATCATCAGGGCAATGGTAGCCGGAGTCCAATCCGGGCGAAGCAATGCTGACTGGTTCATCGTGCGGTATCCTCGCATTTTCGCGCCCGGCGAAATGCCGAACGCTGGAAATCGATGTGGTTACCGTTTGACACCGCTTCAAGACGATTTCCGCTCAAATCGGACAAGGCCTTGAAAGCACAAAGCTAATTCAGACGATGCTAAATCAGGTTGATTTGCCGCCCTTGATCACGCGCTTGACCGCAGGCTTTCCGACGCGTCCATGCTCGCGGACGAAATTGATGATGCGGGGCGCGATCTCGCGGCGGAAACGCGAGCCGTTGAAGACACCGTAGTGACCGACATCCGGCTGCAGGTAGTGCATGCGCATGTGGTCGGGGATGTTGGTGCAAATGGTCTGTGCGGCCTTGGTCTGGCCGACACCCGAGATGTCGTCGTTCTCGCCTTCGACGGTCAGAAGCGCCACGTTGCGGATTGCCGTGGGGTCGACCAGCTTGCCGCGATGCTCGAGTTCGCCCTTCGGAAGCGCGTGCCTGATGAAGACCTGATCGACGGTCTGCAGATAGAACTCGGCAGTCAGATCCATGACGGCCAGATATTCGTCGTAGAAGTCGCGATGCTTCTCGGCCGGCTCGCCGTCGTTCTTCACCAGGTGCATGAAGAACTCCTTGTGGGCGACGAGATGCCTGTCGAGGTTCATCGACATGAAGCCGGAGAGCTGCAGGAAGCCCGGATAGACCGGCCGCATGAAGCCCGGCTGCGGCCAAGGGACGTTCATGATCACGTTTTCGGCGAACCATTCCAGCGGCTTGTCCTTGGCCAGCTGGTTGACGGCGGTCGGATTGATGCGGGTGTCGATCGGGCCGCCCATCAGCGTGATCGACGCCGGCGCAAGCGGATCGTTGGCCTCTTCCATGACGGCAGCGGCAGCGAGCACTGGCACGGAGGGCTGACAGACCGCGACTACATGCGTGTCCGGCCCGAGGAAGTGCAGGATCTCGATGACGTAATCGACATAGTCGTTGAAATCGAAGGTCCCGTCGGTCATCGGCACCATGCGGGCGTCGATCCAATCGGTGATGTAGATATCCGCGCTCGGCAGCAGTGCCTCAACCGTGCCGCGCAAAAGCGTCGCGTAGTGCCCGGACATGGGGGCGACGATCAGGATGCGCGGGTCGGGAGCGTGAGCGGCCGGCAGGTTGCGCGAGAAATGCAGCAGATTGCAGAAGGGTCGTGCCCAGACGACCTCTTCTCGAACCGCTACCTTCTTGTCGCCAATGACGGTCTCGGGCAGATCGAAGGACGGCTTGCCATAGCGACGCGTCGTGCGCTCGAACATTTCGAGTGCTGCGGCCATTGTCCGGCCCCACGGGGTTTGGGACAGCGGATTGAGCGGGTTGGCATAGGCAAGCCGCATGATGTCTGCCACGGCGCGGTAAGGCGCCATCGCGGCATGATTCATTTCATAAAGCTGGTAAAACATGAGATGCATCACCTTTCTTTCATCTGGAAGATGACGCCTGCTGAAAGGCATCGAACTCTTTCCAACGATGTGCTGGCATCTTAACGCACAGTAACAGGTTTTTGTTGCACAGCAACATGAGCGATCCGCACCGCAATAAAGAAATGCCGGGGATTCTCTCCCCGGCATGATGCTGCGCTCAAATGCTTAACACACGTCAAACGCCTAGAGATCGGCCTGAAACGTCTGCTTCTGCGTACCGAGACCTTCGATGCCGAGCTCGACAACGTCGCCGGCGCGCAGGAAGCGCTGCGGCTTCATGCCCATGCCGACGCCAGGAGGGGTGCCGGTCGAGATGACGTCGCCGGGATGCAGCGACATGAACTGGCTGAGATAGGAAACGACGAAGGCGACGCCATAGACCATGGTCTTCGACGAGCCGTCCTGCATCGTCTCCCCATTGACCTTCAGCCACATGCCGAGGTTCTGCGGATCGGGGATCTCGTCCTTGGTCACCAGCCATGGGCCGATCGGGCCGAAAGTGTCGCAGGACTTACCCTTCGTCCACTGCCCGGCGCGCTCCGTCTGGAAGGCGCGCTCGGAGACGTCATGCGAGACGCAATAGCCCGCCACATAGTCGAGCGCGTCGGCTTCGCTGACATATTTCGCGGTCTTGCCGATGACGACGCCAAGCTCGACTTCCCAATCGGTCTTTTCGGAGCCGCGCGGGATCAGAACGTTGTCGTTCGGGCCGACGATGGCCGAAGTGGCCTTCATGAAGATGACGGGTTCGGGCGGCACAGCGGCGCCGGTCTCGGCGGCGTGGTCGGAGAAGTTGAGGCCGATGCAGATGAACTTGCCGGTGCCGGCAACGCAGGCGCCGATGCGGCCTGGCTGGAGTTCGGGAAGGGTTTTCGGGTCGATCGCCGCCAGCTTGGCCAAGCCCTCAGGCGAGATCGACGCGCCCGCGATATCGGATACATGACCGGACAGATCCCTGATCTTGCCGCCAGCATCCAGCATTGCCGGCTTTTCCTGGCCGATCTCTCCAACGCGCATGAGCTTCATCGAATATCCTCCTCAGCGTGAGCCATGTTTCCATCACCTATGAACGAATTATTCACGGGTGTCATTACGGCTTTTCGCGCGAGCGGTACGCTCGTTTAAAAGTCCTGCAAAAATCCGGGCAAGGGGCCACTGTCTTTCCCGCGCGGGGTGCCCACATATCTTGACGGACGCATAAGAGTGACAAGACTGCGTTTGCCGAGGAGATCAAACCCCTGCACCGCGCCACCAACCATCGGAAAGATCATGACAAAGAGCAACAGCCGCGAATCCCAATACCCGATCGAGCCGATCTTTCTCGACCGCTGGTCGCCCCGCGCCTTTACCGGCGAGATCATCGATGAAGCTGACCATGACCGTGCTGGACGCCGCGCATTGGGCGCCCTCTTCCGCCAACCAGCAGCCGTGGCGCTTCATCTACACGCTGAAGGGCTCCGACGACTGGGATAAATTCGTATCGCTGCTGGTCGAGTCCAATCAGGAATGGGCGAAGAATGCGTCCGCGCTGATCTTCGTTGTGTCCAAGGGTTTCAGCGGCGACTTTTCCGAGGGACGCAAGAGCTACACGCACTCCTTCGATGCCGGCACCGCCTGGGGCTATCTCGCGCTGCAGGCCAAGCTCTCCGGCTTCTATGCCCACGGGATGGGCGGCATCAAACATGACGAGATCCGCGATACATTCGCTATCCCAGAGGGGTACCGTGTGGAAGCGGGAATTGCGTTTGGGCGCCTTGCCGATAAGTCCGTGCTTTCTGAACGCAACCAGGAACGCGAGTTCCCCAGCCAGCGCAAGCCGCTCGCCGAAGTCGCTTTCAAGGACAAATTCGTAGCCGGATAATGGTGAAATAAAAAACGGCCCCGCGGCTGGTGAGCCGCAGGGCCGTTTGTCGATAAATGCAAGCGATCAGATGTCGAGGTTGGCCACGTTGAGCGCGTTTTCCTGAATGAATTCGCGGCGTGGCTCGACCTCATCACCCATGAGGCGGGCGAAGAGACCATCGGCATCCGTGGCGTCGCTGACGCGCACCTGCAACAGAGAGCGGACGTTCGGATCGAGCGTGGTTTCCCAAAGCTGCTCGGCGTTCATTTCGCCAAGGCCCTTGTAGCGCTGCATGGTCAAGCCCTTGCGGCCGCTTGCGAAAACGGCTTCCAGCAGTTCGCGCGCACCTGACAGTTCCAGATTACCGTCGCGACGCGTCAGCTTCGGCGGCGTCTGGTAGATTTCCTTCAGACGAGCCGACATCTGGTCGATCAGGCGTGCATCCTGCGAACCGATAAGCGCCATGTCGAGAACCACGACTTCCTTGACGCCGCGAACCATGCGCTCGAGACGCAGGCCGCCTTCGCTCGTCAGGCCGCCTTCCCAGCCACGCTCTGTTTCCTCAGCGATAACGTCGAGGCGACGCGCGACTTCGGCCACCAATTCCTCGGCGCGGGCGCCATCGCTGATCGCTTCGGCGTTCAGCGCGCCGGCAATGGCCGCCTGCTCGACGACCGCGCGATTGTATCGCGAATGCAGATTGTCGAGCAGCGCGCGCAGGCGCAGCGCATCGACGATGACTTCGCGCAAATCCTGTCCGACGCGGACTTCGCCGCTGCCGAGCGTCAGCGCAGCATCGTCGAGGCCCTGGGCGATGAGATATTCCTCAAGCGCCTTTTCGTCCTTCAGATACTGGATCGACTTGCCGCGCGACACCTTATAGAGCGGCGGCTGGGCGATGTAGATGTGACCGCGCTCGATCAGTTCCGGCATCTGGCGGAAGAAGAAGGTCAAGAGCAGCGTTCTGATGTGGGCGCCGTCGACGTCAGCGTCCGTCATGATGATGATCTTGTGATAGCGCAGCTTGTCGGCGTTGAATTCGTCCTTGCCGATACCGGCGCCGAGCGCGGTGATCAGCGTGCCGATTTCCTGGCTCGACAGCATCTTGTCGAAGCGCGCGCGCTCGACGTTCAAGATCTTACCGCGCAGCGGCAGGATGGCCTGATTTTCACGCGACCGGCCCTGCTTGGCCGAACCGCCTGCGGAGTCACCCTCGACGAGGAAGACTTCGGACTTGGACGGATCGCGCTCGGAGCAATCGGCGAGCTTGCCGGGAAGCGAGGCGATATCGAGCGCACCCTTGCGGCGCGTCAGTTCGCGCGCCTTGCGAGCGGCTTCGCGCGCGGCGGCGGCTTCGACCACCTTGCCGACGAGGATCTTGGCGTCAGCTGGATGTTCTTCCAGCCAAGTGCTCAGCGCCTCGCTGACGAGATTTTCGACGACCGGACGAACTTCCGACGAAACGAGCTTGTCCTTGGTCTGCGACGAGAACTTCGGATCCGGTACCTTGACCGACAGAACAGCTGTCAGGCCTTCGCGGCAATCGTCGCCCGTCAGAGAAACCTTCTCCTTCTTGGTGATGCCAGATGTATCGGCATAGGAGGTGATCTGACGGGTCAGAGCGGCGCGGAAGCCGGCCATGT
>Ga0307412_10002381_pt1 | contig 10439 bp, 10 predicted proteins | sample DK1Cmetagenome_3_FD_203823 | JGI IMG/M metagenome (GOLD analysis project Ga0307412, IMG submission 203823) | Maize rhizosphere microbial communities from greenhouse at UC Davis, California, United States - DK15-C-1 | ecosystem: Host-associated > Plants > Roots > Rhizosphere > Soil | place: USA...
CCCTCGAACGCGACGCTGCCATGCGTGCCGGCGACACGAAGGCCGTTGCCGCCGAGCGCGCGCAGGCTGGTATTGACCGTTGCGACTACCCCGCCGGCGAAACGCAGGCTGATCGCCACGTCTTCCTCGACGCCGGTCTCGCCGATTCGGCCGAACGCCTCGATCGCCTCGGGTGCGCCGAACAGCCAGTGCATCAGCGAGATCGGGTAGACGCCGAGCTGCGCGAGCGCACCGCCGCCACGCTGCGGATCGAAGCTGGTGCTGGCGGGGTCGGGTTCGTTGGTGAAGCAGAATTCGCCATGCGCCTGCCGCACCTCGCCGATCGCGCCTTCGCGGACCAGATCGCGCAGGCGGCGCGCCGCCGGATTGAAGCGCGTCCACATCGCTTCCATGCAGAATACGCCCTGCGCCCGCGCCGCATCGGCGATGCGCCGTGCCTCTTCCACCGAGGAAGCAAAGGGCTTTTCGATCAGCACCGCCTTGCCCGCTTCGATGCAGGCAATGGCATGGCGGGCATGTTCGGACGGCGGCGTAGCGATATAGGCGACGTCGAACGGCAACGTGGCAGTTACCGACTCATAGCCCTGCGCCACGTCCGGGATACCAAAGGCTTTTGCAAAGCGCGCGCCCGTCTCCACACCGCGCGAAACCACCAGCTGCGCCGTTGCGCCCTGCGCGTGCTGCAGACCGGAGACGAACTTCGCCGAAATGCCGCCGGTACCGAATATCGCCCAACGTACGTCCACCAACTCATCCCCCAACGCCGTTGCGAATACCAGCCGGAACCGACGAACGTCAGACCCGAACTGGGCGAACACTGTCTGCCGCGCCGCTCCAAGCCAGTGACCGCCGATAAGTTCCAGCCGCGTATCGATTCTGGTGCGTCGTGCGGCAAGGGCATAGCAGGGAAGAGCATGTTGCGCTGCAAAATGTTCGATCAGGCGACACGCCGCTGGCACGTTCGAGCGCAGCGCACGACCGCGCCTTGACGCCAGAGTCCGCAGGGGCGATGATTCCGCCACGTTTTTCCTTACAGATCCGGAGGCTGGGCGATGGCGTCCCGCGCAGAAGCGCCGCATTGGCGCGACACGATGAAAGCGGGCGTCCGCCGCGGCGGATTCGTCCTGGCCGGCACGGCGCTGTTCGTCGTGACCGTCGCGCTGGTGCTAGCGCTGGTGAGCTATCACGCCCAGGACCCGGCGCTGAACACCGCCTCCGCCGGCCCGGCACGAAACTGGCTGGGCGGAGTCGGCGCGTGGATCGCCGACATCCTCTACACGCTGATCGGGCTGCCGGTGCTGCTGCTCGCGCCCGTCGGCCTTCTCGCCGCGCACCGGATGATGATCGATCGGCCGATCGAGCACCCCCGCCGGATGATCGGCAGCGCGGCGCTTGCCGCGGTCCTCGCGGCGATCGGCCTCGCGCTGCTGCATTTCGACTGGTCGCTGCCGCTCGACTGGCGGCTTCCCGCCGGGATGGGGGGGCTCGTCGGGCTCGCCAGCGCGGGCGGCGTCGACTGGTTGATCGGGCTGGCCGGGGATCCCGCCGTCTCCTTCTGGGTCGGGCGCGGCATCGGCTTGCTGCTGCTGCTCGGCGCGCTGTGGCTGTGGTGGATGCGGCTCGAGTTCACCTCGCCGACCCGACTGTTCCGCATGCCGCGCTTCACCCGCAGCACCGGATCCGAGCGGATCGTCGCTGCGGAAGCCCCCCGCTTCCGCGCCGCGCCGCAGCCGGTGGACGAGCGCGAAGACGAGGACGACCTGCCCTTCGAACGCGAGACGCCGCGCGCTGCCGAGCCGCGCCGCGTGGTGGTGCCGGACAATCGCCCGGGCCCGGTGATCGCCGATCGCACCATTTCCACCGCGCCCGCACGCACCAAGCCGCCGGTACAGGCCGCGCTCGACTTCAAGGACAGCTACCAGCTCCCCCCCCTCGACCTGCTGACGCCGCCGCCCGCCAACCGCACCGCGACGATCGACAAGGCGGCGCTAGAGCGCAACGCCCGGCTGCTCGAAAGCGTGCTCGAGGACTTCCATGTGAAGGGCGAGATCGTCGAGGTCCGCCCCGGGCCCGTCGTCACCATGTACGAGCTGGAGCCGGCGAGCGGCATCAAGGCCAGCCGCGTGATCCAGCTGGCCGACGACATCGCCCGCAACATGAGCGCGATCTCCGCCCGCGTCGCCACCATCCCCGGCCGCACGGTGATGGGCATCGAACTGCCCAACGCAGTGCGCGAAGGCGTGAGCCTGCACGAGCTGATCGGCAGCCAGCAGTTCGAGGAACAGGGCGCCACCCTGCCGGTGGTGCTCGGCAAGAACATCGCCGGCGAGCCGGTGATCGCCGATCTCGCGCCGATGCCGCATCTGCTCGTCGCCGGCACCACCGGCTCGGGCAAGTCGGTGGGGCTCAACTGCATGATCCTGTCGCTGCTCTACCGGCTGACGCCCGAGCAGTGCCGGCTGATCATGATCGATCCGAAGATGCTGGAACTCAGCATGTACAAGGACATCCCCCATTTGCTCGCCGACGTGGTGACCGATCCGCCCAAGGCCGTGCGCGCGCTCAAATGGGCGGTAGAGCAGATGGAGGACCGCTACCGGATGATGGCCTCGGTCAACGTCCGCAGCCTCGCCAGCTACAACGACAAGGTGCTGACCGCGAAGTCCAAGGGCCAGACGCTCGGCCGCAAGGTGCAGGTCGGCTATGATTCGGAGACCGGCAAGCCGATCTACGAGGAAGAGACGCTCGACCTGCAGGTGCTGCCGCTGATCGTCGTCATCGTCGACGAGCTGGCCGATCTGATGATGACCGCCGGCAAGGAAGTCGAATTCCTGATCCAGCGGCTGGCGCAGAAGGCGCGCGCGGCAGGCATCCACCTGATCATGGCGACGCAGCGTCCCTCGGTCGACGTCATCACCGGCGTGATCAAGGCGAACCTGCCGACGCGGATCAGCTTCCACGTCACCTCGAAGATCGATTCGCGCACGATCCTGGGCGAACAGGGCGCCGAGCAGCTGCTGGGCAAGGGCGACATGCTCTACATGTCCGGCGGAAAGGGCATCACCCGCGTCCACGGGCCTTTCGTCAGCGACGAGGAGGTCCAGGCGGTCACCGATTTCTGGCGGGCGCAGGGCGCGCCCGATTATATCACCGCGGTGACCGAGGAGCCCGAGGATGGCGGCTTCTCGCTCGAGGGCGCGCCGGACGGCGAGGACAGCCCCGAGGAACAGACCTATCGCCGCGCGGTGCAGCTGGTGGCGGAGAGCCAGAAGGCTTCGACCTCGTGGCTGCAGCGCCAGCTGCGCGTCGGCTACAACTCGGCGGCGCGGCTGATCGAGCGGATGGAGCGGGAGAATCTCGTATCGCGGCCCGACCATGTCGGCCGCCGCGAAGTGCTGATGGATACCGAGGGGCGCCCGCTTTAAGGGGATCGAATCGGGCGGGTAACGGGTTCACAGCCCGTTCAAGCCCCGCCCGCTATCCGGGTGACCAGCAATTCGGAGAAGAACCCTCGTGTTTTCGCGCCCCTTGGCCCTGGCATTTTGTTCGGCGTCGATCCTCGCGGCCCCGCTGCTCGTCGCGGCGGCGCCGGCCGCGCCGGAGCTCGACCAGGTGCAGCAGCATCTCAAGGCGGTCTCCACGATGACCGCCGATTTCAGCCAGGAAGACCGCAACGGCCGAGTCGTGAACGGCACGATGACGCTCAAGCGCCCCGGCAAGATCCGCTTTCAATATGAAAAGGGCGTGCCGCAACTGATCGTGGCGGACGGCAGCAGCCTGTATTTCATCGATTATCAGGTGCGGCAGGTGCAGCGCTGGCCGATCGGCAATTCGCCGCTGCGCGTTCTGCTCGATCCGAATCGCGACATCGGCAGCTATGCGACGGTGAAGCCCACCGCCGATTCGCGCGTGGTTTCGGTGGAAGTCCACGATACCAAGCATCCGGAATATGGCCGGATCACCCTGGTGTTCCAGAAGGACAGCGCCGCACCGGCCGGTCTGAAGCTGCAAGGCTGGGTAGCGCTCGACGCGCAGAGCAACCGCACGACGATCCGGCTGACCAACCAGCGGTTCAACGCCCCAGTGGCGGATTCGAGCTTCCGCTGGACAGACCCCCGTCCGCAGGGACGAACCCATTAATTTCAATCAAGTGCAATCGTTCATCCAAGCGACAGGTTCGCTGCTCTAGAAGGGCATGGCGGATGGGGTTTTTGCCCGGGATTTTTCCCCCTGTTGCCTGGGCCTGTACCCCTTCCCGCCTGCGTGACGAACGCTAGGTCGGCCCTCGCTCCATTGCCCCCGGAGCGGGGGCCTTTCCTTTTGCGGATTGGGTGCGCGGCGCTCCTCTGGCGCTCCGCCCAAGAATCGCTACATCGGCGGCCGTGAAGATCGCCTCCTGGAACATCAACTCCGTCCGTTTCCGCCTCGCCATCGTCGAGCAGTTTCTGCGCGACGAGGCTCCCGACATATTGTGTCTCCAGGAGACCAAGGTGATCGACGGCGACTTCCCCGAAGCGCCGTTCCGGGACCTCGGCTACGAACATGTCATCAAGCACGGCCAGCGGATGCACCACGGCGTGGCGATCCTCAGCCGTGTGCCGGTGACCGCGGACGACCGATTCGACTGGCAGGCCAACCAGGAAGCGCGCCATGTGGGCGTGCGGCTGCCGAACGGCGTGCGGCTGGAGAATGTCTATGTCCCCGCTGGCGGCGACGTGCCCAACCGCGAGGTGAACCCGAAGTTCGGGCAGAAGCTCGATTTTATCGCGCGGATGACCGAATGGTCGTCGCAACTCGACGTGCCGACGATCCTGACCGGCGACTTCAACATCGCCCCGCTCGAATCGGACGTGTGGAGCCACAAGCAGCTGCTCGACGTGGTCAGCCATACGCCGATCGAGGTCGAGGCGCTGGGCAGGCTGCAGGCCGCGCATGACTGGGTCGATCTCGGCCGCAGGTTCATCCCGGCGCCGGCGCGTTGCTTCACCTGGTGGAGCTACCGCGCGAAGGACTGGGCCGCCTCCGACCGCGGGCGGCGGCTCGACCATATGTGGGCGAGCCCCGAGGTTGCGGCCAAGGCGGTGGCGCACAAGGTGTGCGAGCCGTGCCGCGCCTGGCTCAAGCCCTCGGACCATGTGCCGATCGTGACGGAGTTCGACTTTTGACCAGCGCCCGCGCCGCCGCCGAAGCCGTCGATGCGCTGCGCCGCGGCTGGCCGATCGCGATTGGCGGCGCGGCGGGCACGCTGCAGCTGCTCGCGGTGGAGACCGGCGATGCCGAGCGGCTGGCGGCGTTCGATCCCGCCGGCACCGCGCCGGTGCTGCTCTCGGCCGGGCGCGCGGCGACGCTCAAGCTGGCCAACCAGCGCGACGCGGCGACGCCCGATGCGCCGGTGCTGGTCGAGCGGGTCGACTGGCTCGATTTCGATGCGGCGACGGCGCTGTCCGATCCACAATTCGATCTCGCGACGCCGCTGAAGGGCCCGTTCCGCGCGATTCCCGTGGTGCAGCCCGATGCCGCCGAGGCGGCGCTGCGGCTGGCGCGGATCGCAGGGCTGCTACCCGCCTTCTTCGTGCTCGAGGGCGATGCGGCGGGTGCCATTACCCTCGCCGATATCGACGCGCATGAGGATGCCGATCGCCTGCGCATCGTCGGCCGCGCGCGGCTGCCGGTGGAAGCCGCCGAGGATGCCGAAATCGTCGCCTTCCGCACCGACGAGATGCCGGGCGAGCATATCGCCCTGCTGATCGGCCAGCCCAACGGCGAGGCGCCGCTGGTGCGGCTGCACAGCGAATGCCTGACCGGCGACATGCTCGGCAGCCTCAAATGCGATTGCGGGCCGCAGCTCAAGGCCGCGATCGCGGAGATTTCGAAGAGCGGCTGGGGCATATTGCTCTACCTGCGCCAGGAAGGTCGCGGTATCGGCCTGATCAACAAGCTGCGCGCCTATGCGCTGCAGGACCAGGGTTTCGACACGGTGGACGCGAATACCCGGCTGGGCTTCGCGATCGACGCGCGCAACTTTCGGGTGGCGGCGCGGATGCTGACCCTGCTCGGCCAGCCGCGCATCCGGCTGCTCACCAACAATCCGCAAAAGGTGGAGACGCTGCGTGCGGCCGGGGTGGAGGTGCTGGAGCGCGTGCCGCACGTGCTGCCGGCGAACCCGCACAATGCGCGGTATCTGGCGACCAAGCGGGATCGGACGGGGCACGAGTTTTAGGTGTCTCTGATCGATCGCTACCTGCCCGATCCGACGTATCGCGAGCACCACAGCCTGGCGGTACGCGCTAGGGGGCCCGCCATCCTCGCCGCCGCGGCGGCGTATCGGCCTGAGAGGGATCCGTTCTTTCGCCGGATGATCGGCATCCGCGAGTGGCCGATGCGCCTTGGCCGCTCGCTGCTAGGCCGCGACGGGCCGGCACCGCCACCGTTCGGGATTGACGATTTCACGCTGCTGGAACGTTCCGAAACGGAATTGGTCTACGGGCTCGCCGGACGATTCTGGCGCCTGGACTATGGCCTGCTCGCCTTCGAAAACGGCATCCACTTCCTGCGCCTGGACGAACCCGGAATCGCGAAGCTGGCGCTCAATTTCGCGGTAGAGCCAATGACGGGAGGAGCCATGCGCCTGTCGACCGAGACGCGGATCGCCTGCGCGGATGTGGCCGCGCGACGCGCCTTTGCGCCCTATTGGTATCTGATCCGCCCGGTGAGCGGCCTCATCCGCCGCCGGATGCTAAACACGATCCGGAAGGAGTGCATGACGCAGCTGGCGCGTTGAAGAGTCGCTGGCCAGCCTTTCCCTTCACGCTTCCCCAACCACAGGGCTTGGATGCGGTAGTGATCCTGATACCGCCGCTTTACCCGATCAGCCGCGCCACATCGGCGAAATCGTGTGCGATATGCTCAACACCCAGCGCCCGCAGCCGGTCGCCATGGTCGGCGGCGCAGTGCGAGCCGGCGCACAGCCCGATCACCGTCGCGCCCGAGGCAACCGCCCCCGTCACGCCCACCGGCGAATCCTCCAGGATCACGCACCGTTCGATCGGCACGCCCAGCGCCGCAGCCGCGTGGAGGTACAGATCGGGCGCGGGCTTGCCGCGCGTCACATGCTCGCGGCCGCTGAACAGCTTGTCGCCGAACAGGTCGCGCACCCCCAGATGGCGGAGATGGGTGTCGAGCCAGTGGGTCGGGCTCGACGAGGCGATCGCCTTGGGGAGATCGGCGGGCAGGCTTTCGAGGAAGCGGATCGCCCCCGCCACCGCGGGCAGGCCCTCGGACAGCGCACGGGCGTCTTCCTCGGCACGCGCAGTGTGGAAGCCCTCGGGCACGGTGCGGCCGATCCAGCGCTCGATCGCCGCGAGGAAATCATGCCCCGCCAGCCCCATGAAGTTCGCCATCGAATGCTCGGGGGTGGTCGGGTGGCCGATGCTGGTCAGATAATCGGCGATCTGTTTGTTGCCGGCATATTCGCTTTCCAGCAGCACGCCGTCGAAATCGAACAGGATCGCATCGAACCGCACCGAAAGCGCCGTGGACAGGCGGGTCATCTCGTTCATGCGCGGTCTCCGAACAGCGCCGTCCCGACGCGGATATGGGTGGCGCCGAGCGTCACCGCGGTTTCATAGTCGCTCGACATGCCCATGCTGAGCTCTTCGAGGCCGTGGTCGCGCGCCAGCTTGGCGAGCAGCGCGAAATAGGGTGCGGCCTCCAGCCCGGCCGGGGGCACGCACATCAGCCCGGCGACCGGCAGGTTCGCCGCGCGCGCCGCAGCGAGCAGCGCGGGCAGCTCCGCCACCGGGCAGCCGCCCTTTTGCGGCTCGTCGCCGATATTGACCTGGAGGAAACAGGCCGGGCGGCGATCGGCCTTGTCCATGGCCTTGGCCAGCGCCGTCACCAGCGAGGGCCGGTCGACTCCGTGGATCGCATCGAACAGCGCGACGGCTTCATCCGCCTTGTTCGACTGGAGCTGGCCGACCAGGTGGAGTTCGATTGCAGAAGTTGTCTCGCGCAACTGCGGCCATTTGCCCTGCGCTTCCTGGACGCGATTCTCGCCGAACACACGCTGGCCGGCGTCGATCAGCGGCTGGATGCTCGCTGCATCGTGCGTCTTGGAAACGGCGATCAGGGTGATGTCGGCGGGCTTGCGGCCGGCGATCTTGGCGGCGCGGGCAACCGCGGTCTGCACCGCGGCGAGCCGCTGGCTGGCATCGTCTTGAAGCATGGGCCGGGCTATAGGCACGGACATGCGCAATCGCCACCCCCCAATCCCGCGCCTGTGGATGATGACCGACCCCCGGCTGGGGGACGGGCTGTGGGACGCGCTGGGACGGCTGCCGCGCGGCAGCGGCGTGATCTTCCGGCACTATCAGTTGCCGTTGACCGAACGCCGAGCGCTGTTCGCGCGCATCGCCAAGGTGGCGCGACGGCGCGGGCTGGTGTTGCTGCGCGCGGGGGCTGAGACGATGCGTGGAGAGCGAGGCACGCACGGGCGGCGGGGACGCGGGCTAAGCACGTGGCCGGTGCATTCACGACGCGAGGCCGTCGCCGCGATTCGCGCCGGTGCCGATGCGCTGCTCGTCTCCCCGGCCTTCCCCACCCGGTCGCACCCCGGCGCGCCGGTACTAGGCCCCGTACGATTCGGCCTGATGGTCCGCGGTCTGGCCGTGCCCGTCCTCGCGCTGGGCGGGATGGACGCGCACAAGGCCAGGCGGCTCAAGCCCCTCGGCATTCATGGTTGGGCAGCTATCGACGCCTGGGCCGGCTAAGCCAGAGCATCGCATCTCGGATTTTGAGGCCGCGCTCGCCCAAAAATACCATGGCATTCCCGCGGAGGCGGGAATCCACTCGCCCGTGCGCTGGCGGAAAGAACCGCAGCACTAGCGCCAATCGATCCCCGCCTTCGCGGGAATGACGAGGGTTGTTGGCCATGTGCGATGCCCTGCCTTGCAGGGAACCCGCGCAATTAGAAGTGGAAGGCGGTGCCGATATAGATCGACTGGCTGTCGCGACGCGTGTCTTCGTTGAACTGCGTCAGGCGATCACGCTCGCTCTTGTAGCGCACACCAGCGGTGACATCGAGGCGGCGCGATACGGCGTAGGAGCCGCCCAGATCGAACGAATAGCTGGGCTTGTCGCCGATCAGCACCGGCGTACCGGCCAGCGGACGATCCTCGCTCGCAGCGATCCGGCCGCTGATGCGCTTGCCCGAATAGCTGACTGCGACTTCCGAACGATCGCGGCTGCCCGGCTGGGCGGCCATGTCGATATGGGTCACGTCACCCGTAACGGCGAAGCGGCGCCATCCAACGGCGACGCCCAGATTATAGGCGATCGGCGCCAGGCTGACCGACGCCGGCTTGGCAGTCGGCACCCGGCTGGCGGTTTCCACCGCCCGTGTCGATGCGCTGCGGATCGCCACCGTCACGGCGCGATCCGAACCGGTGCGCGATTCGGCCGGGGTGAAGCGGAAGCCCGCGCCGTTCATCCCGCTGCGCGCCAGTACGGCGGCAAGCTTGGGATCGGCGGCGGCAGGGGTGAACCCGCCGGCGCCATGCTGCGCCAGGGGAACGGGTCGAACGGCCGCCTTCAGTGCGCGGTCTCGTTCCTGGGCCTGGAGCGTCGGCGAGACGAAGAGACCGGCGACGCAGAGCGCCCCCAATCCAAGTCCCGACATCCAACGTACCAAGCGCATTTGCATACCTCTCTAATGGGCGTCCCTACCATGGAATCAAAGCGACGTTCCACCGGTGGCAGCAATTTTCCCGGAGTGTTGCACCAGACCCACAGAATCGTACCAGCTGTGACCAATTGGAGACCAGCGCGTCGCGCCTTGCTCCCGCCACATCCCGCCCTATAGATGCAGGCATTCATTCCCTTGCCGGTAGGAAGTACGACGTCCATGAACCGCCTGTTGCGCTTTGCGATCCTGGGGTCGCTCGCTGTTTCCGCCTCCGCCTGCAGCCGTCACAAGGGGCGCCCGGAAGCGGACCTGGCGGCATCGAAGGTGACCACCATCGGCGTCAACGCCTATCTGTGGCGCGCCACGCTCGACACGCTGAGCTTCATGCCGCTGCTCCAGACCGATTCGAACGGCGGCGTGATCGTCACCGACTGGTATGTGAACCCCAACGTCCCGACCGAGCGGATGAAGGTGACGGTGACCGTGCTCGACCAGGATCTGCGCGCCGATGCGCTGCGGGTCGCGGCGCTGCGCGAAGTCAACCGGAGCGGCGCCTGGGTCTCGGCACCCGTGCAGGCCGCCACCGTCCAGAAGCTCGAGGACATCATCCTGACCCGTGCCCGCGATCTGCGCCGCGCGGCCGTCGCCACCAAGTAAGCGGGCCGAAATCATGACGTCACGCTTCAATCCCTTGAAGGCGGACGCGGCGTGGCAGAAGGCGTGGGAGGAAAACCGCACCTTCGCCGCCCGCGACGAT
>Ga0307412_10002382_pt1 | contig 10439 bp, 11 predicted proteins | sample DK1Cmetagenome_3_FD_203823 | JGI IMG/M metagenome (GOLD analysis project Ga0307412, IMG submission 203823) | Maize rhizosphere microbial communities from greenhouse at UC Davis, California, United States - DK15-C-1 | ecosystem: Host-associated > Plants > Roots > Rhizosphere > Soil | place: USA...
CTGGCGTCAGTCGGGCTCGCCTGCCGCCCGGGCCATCCGCAGCGCGCGGCGACTGCTCGAACCCTGACTTTTCCAGATACGGCCATGCTCGTTCGCAGCCGCGTTGTGCTTGGGGCGATTTTCTCCCCTGAAAACGGTTACCGTGCGGAAATGCGACAGGAGAATGCCGTTACAAGGCGTTACCGCAGGCGCGAAATACCCGCTTGACCATTTGTGCACTGCACACTAGCTTGATTTTCGACGCCGCGAGGCGTCATGCCCTTCCTGGGCGTTTCCTCCCTATAGACTTTATATGCCGCGCCCTCGGGCGCGGCTTTTTTTTATGTCCCGAGGCTGGTCTGGCCGTCCGCCACGGCGGCGATGACGCGCGCCACGCCTTTTTCCGTGCGCGACCAGCCGATCCCGGGCCGGCGTTCCATCTCGTCGAAATACAGCGCGCGGTTCAGTTCGACCTGGACGGCGTGAAAGCCATCGTCGGGCCGGCCCCAGCTCTGGGTGGTCCAGCCGCCGGCGTAGGGGTGGTTCAGCGCCACCCGCCAGCCCAGCGCCGCGAACGCCCTGCGCAGCCGCTGCGTCAGCTCCGCCGAACAGGACGAGCCGTGCCGATCGCCCAGCACCACGTCCGGGCCGCGCGGCCCGCCGGGCGCACGGGTGGCCCGCTCGGGCATGGAGTGCCAGTCGATCAGCACCGCCTCGCCGAAGCGGTGGCGGGCCGCGTGCATCTCGGCGGCCAGGGCTGCGTGCCAGGGGGCGTGGACCGTCGCCAGCCGCGTCCGGGCTTCGTCCAGGGCCAGGCGCCGCGCGTAGAGAGGGCGGCCGTCCCCGGTCAGGCGGGGAAGGACGCCGTATCCCGCTGCCGACCGGGGCGAGGCCGGGTGCTCCAGTCCCTCGATCAGCTGGGGGTCGAGGTCCGCGGGGTCCCGGTTCAGGTCGACATAGGCCCGGCCCAGCCGCGCCAGCACCAGGGTCGCGCCATGGGCGGGGCCGGGCGCGATCAGCCGGTCGACCAGGGCGTCCTCGGCGCTGCGCAGGCTGGCCTCGGACAAGGTCGGATCGGCGTTCAGGTCGTCGGGGTACAGGACGCCCGAATGGGGCGAGGTGAAGATCAGCCGTCCGGGCGCGGCCGGGCGCACGATGGTCACCGCCGTCTGCTCCGCCCGTGTCTCGCCCGCGCTCGCCGTCGTCATCGTCAACCGCATAGCCTGTTTTGCGGCTTCATCCACAGACGAGACATGTCCCTGCGGCTCGCCCTTACGGCGTTTTTCATGGCGGGTTTACCAGTGCGGGCCTAGCGTCCGGGTCCAAGACGATCCGGGGCGGACGACGAAACACCAATGGCGCGCATCCTTCTGGCTGAAGACGACAATTCGCTTCGCGGTTTCCTGACCCGCGCGCTGCAGCGCGCGGGCCACGAGGTCGTCGACTGCGAGAACGGCGACGACGCCATCGACGCCCTCGACCAAGGGCCGTGGGATCTGCTGCTGACCGACATCGTCATGCCCGGCGCCGACGGCATCGAGGTCGCCCGTGTGGCCGCCGCTCGCCAGCCCGGCATCCGCATCATGTTCATCACCGGCTTCGCCGCCGTGGCCCTGTCCGCCGCCCAGGCCAGCCCGCAGGCCAAGGTCCTGGCCAAGCCCGTCCATCTGCGTGATCTGGTGGGCGAAGTCGAACGGATGGTCGCGGCTTAGTTTTTAAGGGCGCTATCGCTCGCGGCGCGGCGGCTCGCCGCTTGAGCGCGAGGCATGCGCGAAGGGCACAGGCCGCGTCGGGTCGGGAGGCCCGAAGGGCCGACGGTCCGCGGCCCACCAGAAAGTCCCTTGCGGTCCGCGAGGCCCTCGGGTTATAGACCGCGCCTTCCCGCCCGGGGGGCTTGCTCCCAGGGCCGTCAAGGCGGACGCGTAGCTCAGCGGGAGAGCACTACGTTGACATCGTAGGGGTCACAGGTTCAATCCCTGTCGCGTCCACCATTCCTTCCCCGAAAACGCTTGAAATGCCTACGGATCGGCCGCCTCGCGGTCGACCGGCGTGTCACGTCGTGAAGGGTTCGGCCGACGTGCGCCTGCTCTGCCGACACCTGGGGAGATGGTCTTGATCCACGACAGCGGCTCGATCGAAAAGCCAGTGCGCATCTCAAACATGATGTCGCATCTCTCGATCCGCATCCAACCGATGCGCCAGGGGACGGCCGAAGAGCCGAGCGTGACGGCCACCGGTTTCCTGTGGCGCGAGGGGGACTTTCTGTTCCTCGTCACCAACCTGCACAATTTTACAGGCTGGGACTACGGCAGAGGGCGGGCCCTCAGTCCGACCGGCATGACGCCCGACGCGGTCAAGCTTCAGCTGGAGATCGTCCTGAAGGTTCATGGCGACGTCAACGAGACCACCGGCCTGCTGGTCACCTATCCGATCCTTGATGAAGGCGGGGCGCCCTTCTGGCTCTGGCATCCCGTTCACGGCGACAGGGTGGATGTCGCGGTCTTGCCGCTTGGGCCGTCGCCCTTCTCGGAGTTGCTCGACCACCGCGATCCGCCCGCGACCCTGGCGACGGTCGCCGTCAATGCGCATCCGGGCTGGATCGATTATGAGGTGGAGGCCGGAGACGACGCGTTCGTTCTGGGTTTCCCGCACGGCCTGCACGGCGGCGGCGGCCTCCCGATCTGGAAACGCGCCTCGATCGCCAGCGAGCCTGACTTTGATATCGACGGCCTGCCCAAATTGCTGGTCGACACCGCCACCCGTCCCGGAATGTCGGGGTCGCCCGTCATCGCCGTCCGACGCGGCTGGACCCAACCTCGAGGCGGCGCGATCGCCGACTCAGTGGTCGGACAGGCGGACCAGTTTCTGGGCGTCTACTCTGGCCGGTTGGGCGATGATCCCATGGGGCTTCAGCTGGGTATCGTCTGGAAGGCCCGGCTGATCAGCGAGATCATCGCCGGCGGTCAGGTCGGGCGCCTTCCTTGGGATGGGCCGACCGACGAGGTCTGAACCTCATCTCCCAACCGCGCGGCCTCGCGCCTTGAAAGCTCCATGAAAGGCGCGTCCCCTACCGCTGGCATTCGGCGCATCGGGGACGGACATGACAGGATCGGCATCGCCGCGCCGAAGCGGACGTTCCCTGATGGGGATGATCTTCCCGATCCTCGTGACCGTCACCCTGTTCGTCTACTTCGCCCAGGAGGTGCTCGGTCTCGATCCCGACCCCGACGACATGACGCCGATCGAGCGGATCACGACAGGCTACATCCTCTCCGAGGCGCGTGAGGTCCTGCCGATGCTGGGATTCTACCTGGCCCTGATCAGCGTCGTCGTCTTCGCCGTGCTGCATTTCGGCCTGAAGCCCCTGCGCCGGATGTCGGAGCAGGCGGCTCAGATCGGTCCCGCCACGCTCGAGGATCGCTTGAACCTCAGGGCCACCCCTGCCGAGATCGCCCCGCTGGTCGAGGCCTTCAATGGCGCCCTGGACCGGCTGGAGAGCGGTTGGCGGGCTCAGCGCGACTTCTCGGCCAACGCCGCCCACGAACTCCGCACGCCGCTCGCCGCCCTGCGCGCCCAGGTCGAGAACCGGCTCGAGCCGGAGGATCGCGAGGATGCGGTCCGCGAGTTCGACCGCCTGTCACGCCTGATCGCGCAACTGCTCATGCTGGCCGAGACCGAGCATGGCCAGGCCCGCGCGGTCGAGAGCTTCGATCTGGTCGCCGTCGCGCGCCGGACGGCCAGCGACCTGGCCCCCGCCATCGTCTCGGGCGGCCGCCAGCTTGAGTTCGGTTCGGTGGTCGAGACCTGGCCGGCCCGTGGCCATCCGTTGATGGTCGATGTCGCGCTCCGGAACCTGCTCGAGAATGCGATCCGGCACACGCCTGACGGCGCGGCCATCACCGTCACCGTCGGCGGCGCGGGAACGGTCACGGTCGCCGACGACGGTCCCGGCGTGCCCGCCCCCTTCGTCGACCGGCTGTTCGATCGGTTCAGCAAGGCGGATTCGACCAGCGGCGGCGCGGGCCTGGGGCTGTCCATCGTCGCCCGGGTCATGGCCTTGCACGAGGGGCAGGCGCGGCTGGTCCGCACGGCGCGCGGCGCCTGTTTCGAACTGGACTTCTCCAGCGCGGGCGATCGCCCGGAAGCCGAAGCCCGTCCCGCCGAGACGCAGGTCGACCTGGGATCACGCTGGCGATCCTTCTCCGCGAAAGCTTGGCGCAAGACTGACGTCGCAAAGGTCGCGGGATGAAGGTTCTGCTTGTCGAGGACAACCGGCTGCTGGGGGAATCGACCGCCCGTTCGCTGACCCGCGCCGGGTTCTCGGTCGATCTGGCCGATCGGTTCGAGGACGGCTGGCACGCCTGGCGGACGGCGGACTACGACGTGGTTGTGCTGGACATCATGCTGGGCGCGGACAGCGGCCTGGACCTCCTGGCCCGTGCGCGCGCCGCCGGGCGCGTGTGTCCGGTGCTGCTTCTGACCGCGCTCGGCGACATTGACCGGCGGGTCGAGGGGCTTAACGCCGGCGCCGATGACTATCTGGTCAAACCCTTCGCCCTGGAGGAGCTGATCGCCCGGCTGCGGGCGCTGGCCCGCCGTCCGGCTTCCATGCTCGATCCGGTGCTGCGCTACGGCAACGTCCGGTTCGACACCGGCGCCCGCGAGGTCGCGGTCGACGACAACAGCGTCCAGCTGTCGCGGGGCGAGGGCATCGTGCTGGAGCGGTTCCTGCGCACGCCGGACCGGATCATCACCCGCGAGCAGCTGGGCGAGAGCCTGTACTCCTACGATCAGGACTACACCGAGAACTCCATCCAGGTTCACGTCCATCGGGTCCGGCGCAAGCTGGCCGAACTGAACGCCGGCATGTCGATCCGGGCCATCCGCGGCCTCGGCTACATGGCGATCGAGACTCCCGCGACGCCCCTCTGACCCCCTGACGCTTCCTCCCCGGACGCCTCCTCCCCCCATCGAAGGACGACCCCATGCGATACCTGAACGCCTTGACCGCGACGGGCCTGCTGGCCGTGGCCGCCTGCCAGACGGCGCCCGAGCCCCACGCCGGCTTCCTGACCAGCTACGAAGGGCTTGAGCGCAAGACGGGCACCATCCGCGCCTCGATCCACCAGCGCCGTGACGACGCCGAGGCGGCGGCCCTCGAGCGGGTCTTCATCGAGCCCAGCCTGCTGGTCGGGGACGCGGCGCCCCACCTTCGGGAGGGGGAGCGGCAGGCCGTGCTGCGCGAGGTCGACCGGCAGATCTGCTATGAGGTCAGCGAGCGCTTCACCGTCCTGTCCGAGGCGGCCCCCGATGCGGCCCGCATCCGCGCCGGCGTGACCCGGATCGATCCGACCGGAACGGCGGGCTCGGCGGCGTCGGCGGCGGTCAACTACTTCATCCCCGGTCCGCTCGGCGTGCGCGTGCCCGGCTCGACCGGCGGCCTCGCGATCGAGACCGAGCTTCTGGCGCCAGGTTCTGGCCGGCAGGTGGCGGCCCTGCTCTGGGCCCGCAATGCGACCGCGGTGGGCATGGACGACCCGTCCCTGTCGCGGGTCGGCGACGCCCTGCAGTTCGCCGAACCTTTCGGCGATGCGGTGGGCGACGCCTTCTCGCCCGCGGAGCGCAAGCCGCGCGACATCGCCAAGCCTGATCCGTGCGAGAGCTTCGGTCCGCGCTTCAACGCCGGCGGCATGGTGGCGGGCGGCCTCGTCGGCATGGCGACGGGCCTGTACGTGCCCGAGCTGGATCGCGCCCGGCCCGCCGCGGCGACCCCGGCGGAGCCCGTCCCCGACCCTCGCTGACTTGTCCTCTGGCCGTCGCTCGACAGCTGTGAGAGGCTCGCCGCCCATCCGGCGTGAACAGGGATCCTCGATGCACTGGATCGTGAGCCTTCTGGCGGCGCAGGCGCTCAGCGTGCCGGCCTATTCGCCGCCGGCGGCCCTGCCGCCGCCGGTGCCCGAACGCCTGAGCCTGGTGGTCGCCACCACGGTGTCGGAGACCGATCCGCAGCCGCTCTGCGATCGGCCCAACTGCACCTCGCTGTTCCTGGGGCGCTATACCGGCGCCCGGACGCTGGCCGGACCCGCCGTCGAGGCCGATTTCGCGGCGCGGGTCGAGATGGGATCGCCCTGGATCCGGCCTTATCGGCTGGCGCTCATCGTCGAGCAGCGCCCGGGCGCCGAACCGCTGGTGCGGGCCATGACCGGCTTCAGCCAGCGCACCGGACAGGCCTGTTTCGGCGCGGACGAACTGACCCCTCTGGGCTGGACCCCGCAAGGCGCGGGCGTCGCGGTGACGGACGGCGCGGTCTGCGTCACCGAGCCGGGCTGACCGTCTCCGCCCAGTCGATGCAGACTTTCGCCACCTCTTCCCAGCCGGGCTCGGCCAGCAACAAGTGCGAGCGGCCGGGAAAAGCGTGGAAGTCCGTCTGCGCGGCGGACCGCGACTGCAGGCGATACGCGGCGCGGGACAAATAGGGCGTCACCAGCCGATCGCGATCGCCCGAGGTGATCAGCAAGGGTTGGGTCCGCCTGCGCGGATCGATGCGTGTGCCGATCCAGAAGGCCGCCTGGTAGAAGACCCGACCCGGCGTGGGGATGACGTAGTCGTCGTAGGAACTGTCCTGAAGCGCTCTCGGTGCGGCGCCGGCGAAGCGGTCGGCCCAGCGTTCGCGGCTCATCGCATAGGGCCGGTTCCAGCCGTTCCAGCGCAGGATCGGCGGAAGCGCCGCGGTCAGGGTCCACCAGCCGGGAACCACGCCGCCGATGGGGGCCGGATTGATCGCTATCCCCGCCCGGCCCAGGCCCCGATCCAGCAGCATCTGGGTGAACAGGCCCCCGAAGGAGTGACCGACCAGCAGGGGCTTCTTGGGTAAGGCGTCGATGAAGGCCTGCAGTCCGTCGACGATCCGACCCACCGTCAGTCCGCCCAGGCCGTCGGGCGGAAAGGCGTTCAGCGACTCCGCCGACCGGCCCTTCAGAACGTCCCAGGTGGGCGTCAGCACGGTCCAGCCGGCGTCTTCCCATGGTTTGCGGAAATCCGCCCAGGAATCCGTCGTGACCCACAGGCCGTGGATCAGGACGACCGTCTTGTCTGTCATGACGGACTCCTTTCGGGGGCGAAAAGGTCTAGCTGCGGATGAATTCCAGCAGGTCGGCGTTTAGGCGGTCCTGCTCGGTGGTGGCCAGGCCGTGCGGACTGCCCTCATAGACCTTCAGAATCGAGCCCTTGACGATCTGATGCGACTTGCGCCCCGCGGCGTCGATCGGGACGATCTGGTCGTCACTGCCGTGGATGATCAGGGTCGGCTTGTCGAACTTTTCCAGGTCCGGGGTGTAGTCGACCTCCGAGAACTCATGGATGCAGTCCAGCTGGCCCTTGATGCCGCCCATCATGCCCTGCAGCCAGAAGCTTTCGCGCACGCCTTCCGAGATCTTCGCCCCCGGCCGGTTGTAGCCATAGAACGGAAGGGTCAGGTCCTTGAAGAACTGGCTGCGGTCATCGTAGGTCCCCTTGCGGATGCCGTCGAAGACGTCGATCGGCAGGCCGCCCGGATTGGCCTCGGTCTTCAGCATCAGCGGCGGCACGGCGCCGATCAGCACGATCTTGGCCACCCGGCTGGTCCCGTGTCGGCCCACGTAGTGGGTGATCTCCCCGCCGCCGGTCGAATGGCCGACCAGGACGATGTCCTTCAGGTCCAGCTTTTCGATCAGCGCCGCCAGGTCGTCGGCGTACTGATCCATGTGATTGCCGTCCCAGGTCTGGTCCGAACGGCCGTGGCTGCGGCGGTCATGGGCGATGACGCGATAGCCGTTCGAGCCGAGGAACTGCATCTGGGCGTCCCAGGCGTCGCCGCTCAGCGGCCAGCCGTGGCTGAACAGGACGGGCTGACCCTTGCCCCAGTCCTTGTAGAAGATCTGGGCGCCGTCGTTTGCGGTGATGAAGGCCATCGAAGTCTCTCCTGAGGGTTCGGGCGGAAAGCCGCCGTCGGTGTTTGACGAACGGATCATCGCCTCGGAGGGCGTGGGTGAAAATGGAAACGATCGAAACTCAATCTTTCCGGAACTGAGCCTTGGTTCAGCGCCGGATCTGGTGCGCGACGGCCCAGTCGAGGGCGTCGTCGGCGACGGCCTCCCAGCCCGCGTCCATGCAGTTCCAGTGCGAACGGCCCGCGTATTCCTTGTAATCGGTGCGGGTCGGGGCCTGCTTCTGCTTCTTGTAGATGTTGCGCACCATGCTCGCGTCCGCGATCAGGTCGGTCTCCCCGGCGATCAGCAGCAGCGGCGCCCGTTTCGGATTCTTCCACGTGATCTTTCCCGAGGCGCCGGTGACCCCGTCCCAGTAGACCTTGCCCGGGGTGGGCACGATGTAGGCGTCATACAGCGCCGTAACCTGGTCGCGCGGGGCCGTCTGGGCGAAGCGCTCGGCGAAGAATTTCCGCGACATGGTCTTGGTCTTCTTCCAGCTGAACAGGTCCAGGAAGATCGGCAGGGCCGAGACGATGGCGTGGCCGCCCAGCGGCACGCCCGGCGTCGGGGCCGGGTTGATCGCCACACCGGCAACGCCGAGACCCCGGTCCAGCAGATGCTGCACGCAGACCCCGCCCAAGGAATGGCCGATCAGGATCGGCGTTTCGGGCAGGGCGCGGATCAGCCGCTCGTAGTGGTCGAACAGGTCGACCTGCCCGATCTTGGCCAGCGCCTTGTTCGGGTAGTCGCGCAACTCCGCCGGTGTGCGGTCGTCATACGGCCAGTCGGGGGCCACGACGGTGTAGCCCTTGGCCTCGTAGCGGGCCTTGAAGCCGGCCCAACTGGCCGAGTTCAGCCACGCGCCGTGGATCAGCATGATGGTCTTGGTCATGGTCAGCCTCATGATCGGGCGCGACGACCCCGCCGCGCGGTCAGACGGGTCTCACGCCGCTCGAGAGGCGGCGTCACGCGGACGCTCGGAGGACGATGTCGCCGGGATTGGAAGCGGCGAACGCGCTGATCAACTGACAGCTTGGCCATTGAGCCACAGATGGGCCCGGCGGGGAAGATGACACCGCGATCAACTCCGGTGTCACGGCGTTCTCAACGCTTTCAGACCGTATCGCCCGGCCACAGCGGGCCCGAGAACCGGGCCGCCAGATAGGTCATCAGCGCCGTCACCCGGGCCGGGCGCGGTCCGCCCCCAGGCGCGACCAGATGCAGGGCGATAGGCGGCAGGCTCCAGTCGGTCATCACCGTCTCCAGCTTCCCGGCCGCCAGGTCGCGCCAGTAGATGAAGTCCGGTTGCGGGGCGACGCCCAGCCCGGCGCACAGGGCATAGGTCAGGGCGTCGGCGTTGTTGGCGCGGAAGGGGCCATGCGGCCGCACCGTCGTCTCCTCACCCTTGCCGTTCACGAACCGCCACAGCTCGGCGTTGGGCAGATAGGCGTAGCCGAGGCAGGCGTGGCGCACGAGGTCGGACGGATGCTCGGGCCGGCCCCGCTGCGCCAGGTAGTCCGGCGAGGCCACGAGATAGCGCTGGATCGGTCGCAGCCGCCGCGCCGTCATAGACGAGTCCGCCAGCGCCGCGATCCTCAGGGCGCAGTCAAAGCCGCCGCCGACCAGGTCGATGACCTCGTCCGATAGGTGCAGGTCGACCGACACGTCCGGATGGGTCGCCAGGAACTCGGGCAGGGCCGGGGCCACATAGGCCATGCCGAACGACATCGGCGCCGCCAGCCGCACCAGGCCGCGCGGCTTGACCGCCTGGTCCAGCATTTCGCCCTCGGCGGCCTCGGCCTCCGACAGCATCTGCCCGGCCCGCGCCGCCAGCGTCCGCCCCGCATCGGTCAGGGAGAAGCGGCGCGAGGTTCGGTGCAGCAGCGTCGTGCCGAGCCTGAGCTCCAGTCGGCTGACCGCCTTGGACACCGTCGCCTTGGACAGGGCCAGGGCCTCAGCCGCGCGTGAGAAGGACTGGGTCTCGGCGACCTTCGAGAAGATGGCCAGGGCCTCCAGGTCCGGCAGTTTCGACATGCGCGCTCCGCGAAACGATGAGTTTCAGCTGTTTCTATTTCTGATCCGAAGCCGATCGCTATCTTGTCGTCAAGCAACAGCGGCCCCGACGGCGGGGCGCGGAGACAAGACCATGATCGAGCTGAGACCGTTCGACAGCCTGGGTGGCGCGAACCACGGCTGGCTCAACGCCAAACACCATTTCTCGTTCGCCAACTACTATGATCCCAAGCGGATGAGCTGGGGCAATCTGCGCGTCTGGAACGACGACGAGATCGCCGCCGGCACGGGCTTCCCGCCCCACCCGCATGCGGACATGGAGATCATCACCTATGTCCGCGAAGGGGCCATCACCCACGAGGACAGCCTGGGCAACAAGGGCCGCACCGAAGCCGGCGACGTCCAGGTGATGAGCGCGGGCACCGGCATCCGCCACGCGGAGTATAACGCCGAGCCGGACCTGACCCGGATCTTCCAGAT
>Ga0307412_10002383_pt1 | contig 10436 bp, 9 predicted proteins | sample DK1Cmetagenome_3_FD_203823 | JGI IMG/M metagenome (GOLD analysis project Ga0307412, IMG submission 203823) | Maize rhizosphere microbial communities from greenhouse at UC Davis, California, United States - DK15-C-1 | ecosystem: Host-associated > Plants > Roots > Rhizosphere > Soil | place: USA...
CCTTGATGTGCAGCGCTTCGCCCATCGTCGGCGCCGCGCGCCGGTCACGCGGCAGCAACCGATAACCGAAGCGCAGGAAGATCAATCCGACGACCAGGAGTCCAAAGCCAGTCGGGAAGTAATCGAACATGGTGAACGGCTGGCCGGTCATCTGTTCACGCACACGGCTGACAATGATGTTTGGCGATGTCCCCACCAGCGTCATCAGCCCCCCGAGCAGAGAGGCGAACGCCATCGGCATCAGAAAGACCGACGGGCTGACTTCATTCTTCTTCGCCATTTGGACAGATGCAGGCATCAGCATGGCCAGCGCGCCAACATTCTTGACCAGTGCCGAAGCGATCCCGACGGAGGCTGTGAGAACGAGCAGTTGGGAACGCACTTGCTTTACGCGCTTGGTCACAAAGGAAAGCGCGACCTCGATCAGGCCGGAGCGCTGCACCGCCGCCGACATCACCAATGCCGATCCGACAATGATGACGATATCGTCGGAGAAGCCCCTGAAGGCATTTTTCGGCTCGACGATGCCGAGTGCGAGCGCCGCGAGCAATGCAAGGATAGCAGTAACGTCGTAGCGAAACCGGCCCCAGATGAAGAGCGCCATCATGCCGACAAGAGTGGCGACCGAAAGTATCTGGGGGAAGGTCAAAGAGTGATCGCAATCCGAGCCGTGCGACTAACCCGCATGAAAAGGCCGTTGCTGCTTATTTGGAGCCATGCGGACCATTGCGTCGGGCCGACGCGTCGCAGCAACTTGTCCTGTGCCTTGGTCGCGGCCCCTTCTTGTTCGACTGCCATTTTGGTCAAACGCGCGAAATCAGTTTTCGTCACGGCTGATCTTGCAGATTCAGGTCAGGCATGCCGTCGGGTTCCCCGCAAACCCACGCAGTCGATCAGGGCTGTAGCTGCCGGCTCACTTCTCGAATATGACGGCTACGCCCGGCTGCACCATCTGCGCCAAGCGCGCCGCATCCCAATTCGTTAGTCGCACGCAGCCATGGCTCGCTACTTGCCCTATTGCAGATGGTTCCCCAGTGCCATGGATGCCATAGTGGTCTTTGGACAGGTCAATCCAAACCACCCCAACAGGTCCGTTGGGACCGGGTTTAAGCAGGCGGTCGGGTTCGCTGTCGCTTACGTCCCAGAACAAATCCGGGTTGTAGTGGAATGTGGGGTTGCGTCCCACACCCCGGACTTTCCATTGGCCGATGGGGAGCGGATCGTGTCGGCTCCCCGTCGTCACCGGAAACTGGGCGAAAAGCCTCCCCGCGTCATCATAGGCGCGCAGCGTACCGGCCGACTTGGAGACGACGATGCGGGTCGCTTGCGGTTGGCGTGCCGATACGCCCAAATTGGCAAGCGTCTCCCGCCAGTCCCGCTCGCTGGCATTTGGCAAGGAGGTATCGACATCGCCGACATGCGGCACGCGGATGACAGTGCCGGGACCAATTCTGGTTTGCGGGCTGTTCAGCGAAATGAGCAATTCAGGGGTCGTGTGAAACCGCTCTGCAAGCGCCTCCAACAGGTTGCGGTAGCCGAGATGAGCATAACCGGCCTGTTTTGCGGTATCGCGCGGGAGGTCCGGCACGAAAGGGCCTTGGGCGAAGCCTTGCGGGATGCGCACTGAGCGGACGGGCTCCAGGTTGAGGCGAGCGATCTTGGCCTTCGTCGCCTTGTCGAGCACCCCAGATTGCGCAAGGCTGTTCGCAGCCTGAAATCCTCGCAAAGCCATCGTGTCGAAGCGACTCGCCTTGCCATCGATCACGCCAGAGGAGAAGCCAAGACGATCGAGTGCCACCTCGATGGCCAGTTGGGGTGGGGGCTGAGGTAGATTGGCAGGCGCTGCAACATCCTCGAATTCCAAGCCCTCGAGCGGCCCGGCTGCAGCGATTGTTTGCTGTTGCTGTTGCTGTTGTTGCGAGTCTTGCTCTCCTTCGGCCGGCTCCAGGCATGCGGCCAGAAGCAGGACAGAAACGAGCACCAGCGGTCCAACTTTCAAGCTCATCTCCCCATCGACTGATTAGGAACACACTCAGTGTGTCCGATGTTCCACGCACCAGCTCAACGCACCGAAATTGCGAGCATCGGACATGGCACATTCGCTATGGCCTTGTGCCAGCTCCAGCAGCGACAGTGTCGCGATGAACCCACCCGAAATAGGCCGCGACAACTGCCAGCAGCGAGTGGAGCCAGACGTCGTGACCGAAGAGCGGTGCGAGGCCGAACAAGGTGTTCGCCCCAGGGACAAGGCCGGCAATCGCGAGCACAAGGTAGATGATCGCTACGCCTCTGGCGTAGACTTTCGCCGATCCCAACGCGCGCGCGGCTACAAGACCCCAGATGCCAAAGGCAAGGTGCACGGCATTGTGCAATATGTTGACCGGGAAGAGTCCGAGAAGAAGACTGTAGCCGGTATCGACGGCAAGCTGCGGGTGATTTTCATGGACGGCTCCCACCAGCTGCGGCACAAAGCCAGCGATGCCGACGATCAGGAAAACGATGCCGTATAGCATTGCAAAACCGCGAGTGGTCATTCGATCCTCCCTCGATTAGAGTATCATTAGCCGGTAATTCCTGTGCCCAGGGGCCTCGTCGCGGGCCCATGGAGCACCTCTCCCTCAAAGCTGAAGCGCGAGCCGTGGCAGGGACAATCCCACGTGCGGTCAACCTCGTTCCAACCCACAACGCAACCCATATGAGAGCACACGGCGGACACGAGATGAAGCTCGCCGGAATTTTCGCGAAACGCGCCGATTTTCTGTCCGTTGATTTTAAGAACGGCCGCTTTTCCAGGCTGAAGCTGCTCGGCGCGACCAGGTCTATCCGACAGATATCCGCCAACGAGGTGTTTGGCGACACCGGCATTTGCCCTCGCGAATTCAGCAGCCCCATGGATCGCGTCGATACGACTGGCGTCGAAGAACCCGATCCAGGAATTCTCGCGTCCAGCTATCAAATCGGTGATCAACATGGCAGCGGCGGCGCCAGTCGATATCCCCCAGGCATCAAAGCCTGTCGCGACCAGGAAGCCGCTCGTCAGCCGAGCCGACCACCCGACAAAAGGCGTGCCGTCCACCGGCGTATAGTCCTCATTCGTCCAGCGATATTCTGCGCTGACGCCGAACTGCTCACGGGCAAACTGCTCGATCTCTGCAAATGCGTTCCGCTCGGCTTCCTGCTGACTTGGCTTGAACGCCGGACCGGTAAATATGAGGTATGGCTCGCCCCCGGCAGAAATATGACTACGTATTGAATGCCGGGGCTGTTCGACATTGATGTACATGCCGTCGGGAACCCGCTCAGGCAATGCCCGTCCAGCAATCACAGGATGCATGTGCGGATGGGCCAGCGCGTAGTAGGCCCCAATCTGCCCGAGCGGCAGGTGCGTGGCCATGACCACGTGGCGCGCTCTGATCAGACCTGCCGCAGTCTCTATCCGGTCGCTGTCCCAGTCGATAACGCGCGCATTCTCAAAGACATGGCAGCGTTCGTCCGGAATGGTGGCGGCCAGGCCCGCAGCGAACTTCACGGGATGAAATTGAGCCTGATCATCCCACCGCATCGCGCTGCGGACAGCGAAAGGCAGTCCGGTTTGGCGGGTAAGCGAAGCGGGAAGGCCAAGATCCTGTGCGAGGCTTACCTCCGCTTCGATCGCACCCACATGCTCCTCGGTTCGCGTGTAGGTGAATGCGGCCTTCGGCTCGATATCGGCACTCATCCGATGCTCGGACGCGAGTGCCAGTATCTGGCGCAATCCGGCCTCATTCGCTTCCGCATAAATGCGAGCGCCGTCGGCGCCGAATTTGCTCTTCAACTTGGTGTAGATCAGATTGTGTTGCGATGTGATCTTCGCAGTGGACTTGCCAGTCACTCCCCGGCCGACCCTCAGTGCTTCGATCAGGGCGACACTGAACCCTTCATCTTTCAGCAGTCGCGCGGTGATCGTTCCTACCAGGCCACCGCCCACCACCGCCACGTCAACGGACAGCTCTCCTGTGAGCAGGGGGAATGCCGGTGCAGCAGCGGTCGCATTCCAGTAAGTGGCCGACACGTCGGTCATTTGCTTCTCCCGGCGACGCCATGCCTGAAACGGCCGCCCAGGCTTCCTGTTCCGCGCAGTGCTGCAACATTCCGCCGGAGCGGCAAGATACTTTGCCTGGCCGGCGGATGAGCGGCAAACGATGAGCCCGGCCGGCGAAACAAATCGCTGCGGCCAATGTTGAACATTTCGCTGACGCTGCCGTCCGCTTGAATCGACTAGCGAAAGGCCAACTTATGGAACATCTGTCCTTCCCGAATGAAAGCGCTGAATACCGGGCTGCGCGCAATGCCCTGCTCGATGTAGAGATCGCGCTGCGCCGCCAACTGGAGGCGGTCGCCGCGCAGCGCCGTGCGCTCCCGCCCGGCGGCGAGGTTCCCGAGGATTATGTGTTCGAGCGGATCGGCGCTGACGAACGCCCCGAGCAGGTGCGGCTTTCCGAACTGTTCGGTGATCATCCCAGCATCTTGCTGTACAGCTTCATGTATGGGCAGGAACGCGACCAGCCGTGCACCGGCTGCACCCACACGCTTGATGGATTGGATGGTAGCGTCTTCCACGCCGACCAGCGTTTCCCGACCTACATCGTCGCCAAGTCCCCCATTGCGCGGCCGGAAGTGTTGGCGCGCAAGCGGGGCTGGTGCAACCTGAAGCTGCTGTCGGCCGCAGGCAATGACTACTCCCGCGAGTATTTCGGTGACACCTCAAGATTCGGGTCGGCGATGCGGGCCGAACGGGGCTACGATCCCGGCCAAAACTGGGACCAGCCGATGTACAATGTGTTTCATCGGGACGGTGATGGTATCATCCGCCATTTCTGGGGGAGCGAATTGCTCTATGTCCAGGAGGAACCCGGCCAGGACCACCGCGCCGGCGATCTGGTCGATCCGGTGTGGGGTCTGTTGGACATGAGCCCGGAAGGCCGCGGCGATTTTTTCCCCAAACTGAGCTACTAGCGAGGGGCCCGGAATCGCCTAATACCATTCTGCTTCGCCAGATTTTGTCTGTTTCAATTTCGCGCTATTGCCGGGCAAGGGCGAAGTCGACCTGGATGGCAACAGCGCTGGTTGTCCGGCCCGCCATAACGCCCGCCGATGCATTCGCCGCCTGCTCGGCCATCACGACCGGAGGCGGAGCAGCGGGAACGGCGCCGGGCAGATAGCGGTTGCCCTGCATTCCCCCAGAATCCCGGATCGTTAGTACCCGGGATATCTTCATTCCCGCTGCTTTGGCATAGGCCTCGGCGCGCGCGCGGGCTGCCCTATATGCATTGGTGTAGGCGCTGGTTGCGGCTTTCTCGGGGTTCTCCATCCGCAGATCCGGTCCGCTGACGATATTGGCGCCGGCAGTCGTTGTTGCGGTGACCGCGGCCCCCGCCTTGTCGACGTCCCTTACGGTAACATTGACAATATTGCTTGCCTGATATTGCCCTTTCCGGTCGCCCCAATCGAGCCGCTGGACGTTCATCGCACGCGTCTGGATATCCTTTTCAGCGATTCCCACGCCCTTTAGCGCAACCACGATTTCCTCGATCTTCCTGAGATTGGCCTCGCTCGCGGCTTTGGCCGTCTTGTCCCAGGTGTTGATGCCCGCCTGAAATTGCGCCTGGTCGGGGCGAACTTCCGACTGACCCGTAGCACTGACCGAGAGGAGCGTTTCTTCATGCTCCACGCCGCGCGGGTCGTAGGAGGCCTCCCCGCAACTGGCCAGTCCCATGGCCAAACCTACTATTATTAGGATCCTCGACATCTGCACTCTCCTGACCTTTGCAATGGCAGGGCAGTCTGCATGAATGAAGATGAAGGGCGTCTGACGAAAGTTGGCCGTTCTTGCTCCGGTTACGGAAAGTGCTGAGGCGCTTGGGTCCAAGCGACCGCTTTTATTTGATCGCTGACTGTAGGGCAGTCGGTCAATCTCGGCACGTTTTTCGTTGCAACCTTGGCAAGTGCGGCCCGTTATCGACCCATGCAAAGATTCTTCATGCTTAGGAGATGACAATGTCCGACCATGATCGCGATGAAATCATCGCATTGGAAAATCGTTTCTGGCAGTCGATGATCGACAAGAATGTGGATGAAGCCACCGCCATGTTGGCACCGGCTTGTGTCGTAACTGGAGCGCAAGGCGTTGCAGCTATCGATCGAAAGACCTTCTCGAAAATGATGCGCGAAGGTCAATGGGACCTTCGCGATTTCTCGCTTGAGGACACCCAAGTCGTGTTCCCGGATGAGAACGTCGCGATCATCGGCTACAGGGTGAACGAACGTCTGCACGTTGACGGTCGGCTGCTCAACCTCGAAGCGGCCGACACATCGACCTGGATCAAACAAGACGGCGCATGGCTCTGTGCATCGCATACTGAGGCGATCCTAGGTGACCCGTTCGGCCGTGACCGGACGGCCGCGTGACTGTTGCAATCACGCCCCAGCGGTGTGCCCATTGCTGTTTTGGGAGCGCTTAGGACGATGCGCATTTGAGGCGGAGGATCAGCGCCCAGGCCGTCGCGGCAAGTAGGAACTGAAATTACCGACTAACCCGCTGTTCCTCGGCTTGAGGCACGTCGTTGGAAGTGGTCATGCATTGTCAGCGGGATTGCACGTGGCGCAGGTCGCCGAGTTCGGAAAGCCGCTGTCGTTCTGGCGCTCCCGTGTAAAACCTGGTCCATAGTGCATCCCTCCATTCCTGCATGGATAATGCACCATCAAACTCTGGGACCAAACATTTAGGCTTACCGCTGAATGGTATTGATAGCTTAGGGTCATTTCGGAAACCAATCTAACCGAAAATGGTTCAGGACAGGCGCGTCACGGCCATGAGCGCGCTGTGAAAGGAGCAGGAAATGAAAACGTCCAATGGCATTACATTCGCAGCCATTTGCGCTGCGACGATAATTGCGCTGACCGGTTGCGAAAGCGTCGTTGAACAGGTTGCTGACACTTATCATGCCAATCTGACAGGTGGCCAAGAAGTCCCTGAACCGGGTGACCCCGACGGTAGCGGCCGGTTTGAGGTGTCGATTGCGGATAGGGTTGACCAATTCTGCTATGAGTTCAAGGATGTGCGGAATATTGGAGCCTCAACGGCTGCCCATTTACATCGTGGGGCTGCGGGCGTCGCTGGCCCTGTAGTCGTTCCTCTGGACCCGCCGACCGACGGACATAGCAAGGGCTGCAAGGATGTTTCCGAAGCAATTGCCGACGAAATCAAGGCCAATCCATCGGACTTCTATGTGAATGTCCATAATGCAGAGTTTCCCGGCGGCGCCATCAGGGGCCAACTGACACATTAAGATCGCCCAGTTCATGTTTCCGGTACCATAGCAGCGGCAATCGCTATCCCCGAGCGGGCGCTCAAATAATAATATATGCGCCATTGCATGATTGCCGCAGCCAGTTAAGCATTCGAACTGATGTCGGCCTTGGCGTCCCGTTTAGAGCGAGCGTCCTTTTGCGCATTCTGCTGATCAATCACCGCTATTTCGTGGCCAGCGGCGCGGAACGCTATCTGTTCAATGTCGAGCGCATATTGGAGCGTGCCGGCCACGAAACGGCGGTTTTTTCAATAGCATATCAGCAGAACAGGCCTTCGCCCTGGTCATCTTATTTCACCTCCCCCATTGGTGATCCGGATGAAGTATTTTTCGATCAGCACCGCCAACATCCGGCGACCTATGCCAAGACGATGGCGCGACTCTTCTATTCAACGGAGGTTGAAAGGGACCTCACCCGGCTGACTAACGCCTTCAAGCCTGACGTTGCCTATCTGATGCTCTTCCTGCGAAAATTGTCCCCTTCAGTCATTACAGCATTGCATAAGGCCGGCGTCCCCATTGTCGCGCGCGTGTCCGATTATGGCTTTCTGTGCGCCGAGCATCATTTTCTGCGCCAGGGCCGGACCTGCACCAAATGCCTGCATGGCCGGTTGCTGCCGGGCGTGATCCATGGATGCGTGCATGGCAGCAGGCTGGTTTCGGCGATGGACGCCTCCGCAACCTGGATGCACCGCAGGCGCGGTTATTTCGACATGATCGACAGGTTCGTGACGACCAATCCGTTCCTGACCGAAATGATGATCGAGGGCGGCTTTGCTCCGGGCCGGCTGGCGTGCATCCCCACCTTTGCCGATGAAGCGATTTTCCGCACCGGCATGGGGAATGGCAGGCAGCATCTGCTGTATGCCGGACGGCTCGACCCATCGAAGGGGCTGGAGACGCTGATCGATGCCATGGCGATGCTGAAATCGCGCATCGGCAGTCGACTGCCGCCGCTGCGTATCGTCGGAAGTCCGCAATATGATGACTACAGGATATCGCTTCAGCGCCGGGCGCAGAAAAAGGGCGTCAGCGATCGGATTCATTTCGATGGGCCGCTGCCCGCCGACTATATTCCGCAGTTGCTGGGAGATGCCGCGGCGTCGATCATCCCTTCATTGTGGTTTGAAAATCTGCCCAACTCCTATCTGGAGAGTATCTGCGCGGGGGTGCCCGTCATCGCCTCCAACCTCGGCTCGCTCTCATCGGCCATCAACCATGAAAAGGATGGTTTGCTGTTCAAAGCGGGCGATCCGTTGTCGCTCGCCAGACAAATACAGCGCGTGCTGGAGGATCCTGCCCTGGAACAGCGGTTGAGGCTCGCTGGGCCCGCCATGGCCCGGCGCAAATATTCTGCCAGCCGGCATCTGGAATTGCTGACCGGCCTCTTTGACAGCCTGGTCGCGGCCAAAGCCACCACCGACCATCTTAGCCGGGGTTGAAATCGGCAAACCCGGTCATTGCCGGTCCCTGATAATCGCCGCTCCCGAACAATCTGCCCGCCACACCCTTGAAGCCGGCGATCGGAAGGGTGGCAATCAATTGGGCCAGGAAGACCGGATCGTGACGGCCAATGGAGAGCGTAAGCCGGGCAATTTCCCAAGGCCGTCCCCGCCGAATGGCCCGGTGGAAAAGAAAACGGCTGAGGCGGTCGCGCCCGGAACGAAAGGCGGTCTCCAACTCGGGATGAAAAGGCAGCAAGTCCTGCGTGCACAGGTCGCGGGAACGGAGCATCTGCAACACGTCGCTCGACATATTGTCCTCCAGATGCCGGTATCCGGTCAGCGCCTGCCGAACCAAGCCGAATTGATAGCGCTCGGCAATCTGGAAATAGAGCTTCCAGTCTTCGCAGCCCTGTCCGCCGCGCGCGCGGAGCATAGTGTCATAACCGCCAGTATGGGCCAGCGCCTCCCGGCGGAACATGGCTGAACTGCCGTTGCCGATGAAATTATGAAAGGCGAGCGGGGCAAGCACTTCGCCCTCATGATTGGGCCGATGCCGCAATTGCATGACCCTTGAACGGTGATCGATCAGCGCGAACCAGGTATAGACCAGCCCCATGCGGTCGTCATTTTCTTCAAACACGCGCAATTGCCGCTCGATCTTCGCCGGGTGCCAGAGATCGTCGGCATCAAGTGGCGCGATAAAGGCTCCGGACGAGGCGGCTATCCCTGTATTGCGGGCCGAGGCAACGCCGCCATTTTCCTGACGGATGAGCCGGATGCGCTGATCCCTTGCAGCAAATGATGTTGCGATTTCGCCGGTCTGGTCGGTGGATCCGTCGTCCACCACCAGTATTTCCAGATCGCCGTGCGTCTGGTCGATGACGCTTTGGAGCGTTTCCCCGATCGTCCGCCCCGCGTTGAAGGCGGGTATGACCACGGACACCCTTGTTCCTGAGAGTACCAGCGCGAATTACTCCTCTTTTGCAATTGCGACAGGTGATACCGCGGCGCATCAACCAAAAGACATATTCGCCTTATAATTGGAACCAGTGGACGCGCGGCGATCATCGTTAAGCTTCGCTACAGGATTCGGTTCCTCAATATGGCACGGTTCTACCAGAGGTATAGATGCCGCGCATCGCTATTGAGCATATCGACGCCTCGCAAATGCCGCCAGCACTGGTCCGGCAGGAGCCGGAGACGCGCCTGATATTCTGGTGGAAAGATGCCCCTGTGGGCGAAGCGGGGGACCAGGGTGTTCCCGGTGGTCCGATCGACCTAGAGCAGCATTGGGCATCTGTTGCCGCCACCTCTGCCCTTGCCCGTGCAAAGCGCGTGGCATCGCGCCGGACACGGCCGGCGCTCAGCGCATCGCTGATTATCTGCACGCGCGACCGGCCTGACGAATTGCGCCGCTGTCTCGCTTCGCTTCCCACACAGAGCTATCCGCCCACGGAAGTCATCGTCGTCGATAATGCGTCGCGCGACAACAGCACGCGTCAGGTAGCCGAAGCAGCAGGCGTCACCTATGTGCGCGAGGATAGACCGGGACTGGACATCGCCCGCAACACTGGGGTGCGTCATGCACGGGAACCTATCATCGCCTTTACGGATGACGATGTTCACCTTCATCCGCGATGGC
>Ga0307412_10002384_pt1 | contig 10435 bp, 10 predicted proteins | sample DK1Cmetagenome_3_FD_203823 | JGI IMG/M metagenome (GOLD analysis project Ga0307412, IMG submission 203823) | Maize rhizosphere microbial communities from greenhouse at UC Davis, California, United States - DK15-C-1 | ecosystem: Host-associated > Plants > Roots > Rhizosphere > Soil | place: USA...
ACACGTTCAGGGTCAGCGGTGAACGGGGAATGGCCGCGAGCCTCCGTCGATACGGGCTCGCCTCCGGTCGAAACTAGGATTACCCTCCGGCGTTGGAAGATTATGCCAGCCTTGTCATTCAAGGAGAAACTGTATGGCACACCGGAAATTGGCCGCCGCCTTGAGCATGATCGCCGTCGCTTCACCGCTATCGGCGGCAAGCTTCAGGCCGGCCCCTGGAACGCCGGCCCCGGCCGCGGGCTCGGACGCCAAATATTGCATGCGTGTCGAGCCCGTCACAGGCAGCCGCATCGAGACCGTCAAATGCTGGACTCGCGACGAATGGGCCAGTCAGGGCGTCGATGTGGACACGGAGTGGGCCAAGGAAGGCGTCGCGGTCAAAGGCTGAGCCAAGCCTCGCTGCCGCAAGCGGAAAAGGCCGCCGGGATGCCCCGACGGCCCTTCAACCATCGATTCAAATCGATTTAGCCGACGATCTCGTCTTCGTTGAAGAAGAATGCGATTTCGATCGCGGCGTTTTCGTCGCTGTCCGAGCCGTGGACCGAATTGGCCTCGATCGATTCGGCATAGCTCTTGCGGATCGTGCCCTCGGCGGCGTCGGCCGGATTGGTCGCGCCCATCACGTCGCGGTTGAGCTTCACGGCATCCTCGCCCTCGAGGACCTGCACCACGACCGGGCCCGAAGTCATGAAGGTGCACAGGTCGTTGTAGAAGGGCCGCTCCTTGTGGACCGCGTAGAAGCCCTCGGCCTGGTCGCGGGTCATGTGGATGCGCTTCGAGGCGACGACGCGAAGGCCCGCGTCCTCCAGCATCTTGGTCACCGCGCCGGTCAGGTTGCGGCGGGTAGCGTCTGGCTTGATGATCGAAAAAGTGCGGGTAACCGCCATTAGGATGCTCCGGATTGTCAAGGGTTTAGATTGGCCGCGCCCCTAGCGGGAGCGGCTAGCAAGGGCAAGGCTCAGGCTTGCTTCGTCCATTTTCCGTCGGCCTGAGCCCAGTAATTGCGTTCGACACCTTCCCGCCCGGCCAGCAGCTTCCACGCCAGCCGCGCCTCTTCGAGAGTGTCCGTATCGAACAAATAGAAGGCCCGGTCATAACCCAGAGCCGCATCCCGCCATTCGCCGTCTGCAATTAGGAAATTGCGTGCCAAGTTCGGCGCGTCGGTACCCGTCGACAGCAAGATCGGTTGCGACTGGTCGTCGCTTCCTCCCGCGAGCCCATGCGGAATGAAGCTTGCCGCGCCCTGGTCCCAAAGCTGCCGGTCGAGCCGTGCGAGTTGGCCGTCGTCGGCCGCGACGATCAGGAGGCGCTGCTGCTCTTCGATCAGCTTGCCCGCGATACTGGCAATGATCCCGTCCCGTTGCGCGCCGCCGAGCTGGTAAAAGTCGACGCGCACCGGCCGCGGTCAGCCCTCGACCGTATCGGCGATATATTGGTCGAGCAGCCGCACACCGTAGCCGGTCGCGCCCTTGTCGTAGGTCGAGCTCGCCTTGTCCGACCAGGCCATGCCGGCGATGTCGAGGTGGGCCCAAGCGACGCCGTCGTCGACGAACCGCTTCAGGAACTGCGCAGCGGTGATCGATCCCGCCTCGCGCGGTCCGACATTCTTCATGTCGGCAATCGGCGAGTCGATCAGCCGGTCATAGGCGTCCGCCAGCGGCTGCCGCCACAGCTTGTCGCCGCTTTCGTCGGCTGCCTTGATCAGGTTCGCTGCAAGCTTGTCGTCGTTGGAGAATATACCCGCATATTCGTGGCCAAACGTCACGACCATCGCGCCGGTCAGCGTCGCGAGGTCGATCATCACCTTCGGCTGGAAGTTCTTCTGCGCCCAGGTCATAGCGTCGCCCAGCACCAGCCGCCCTTCGGCGTCGGTGTTGATCACCTCGACCGTCTGGCCGGACATGGTGGTCACCACGTCGCCCGGCCGCTGGGCATTGCCGTCGGGCATATTCTCGACCAGGCCGCACACGCCGACGACATTGGCCTTGGCCTTGCGCAGGGCGAGTGCCTTCATCGCGCCGGCAACCGCGCCCGCGCCGCCCATGTCCCACTTCATCGATTCCATGCCCAGCGCCGGCTTGATCGAGATGCCCCCCGTGTCGAACGTCACGCCCTTGCCGATGAAGGCGACCGGCGCCTCACCCGCCTTGCCGCCGTTCCACTTGAGCACAAGCAGCTTCGGCTCGCGCACCGAGCCCTGCGCGACTCCCAGCAGCGCGCCCATGCCGAGCTTCGTCATCTCGTCGCGGCCCAGCACCTGCATTTCCAGGCCGCTGTCCTTGATCGATTCCTTGACCCGCTCGACGAAAGTTTCGGGGTAGATGATGTTGGCCGGCTCCGTAACGAGTTCCCGCGTCAGCGAGACGCCTTCGACAACCGGCGCATAGCGGTCCTCGTAACGCTTCTGCGCCCCGGCGCCGCCGCCAACGATGGTGATGCTGGTCAGCGTCGGCTTCTGCTTGTCCTTCAAGCGGGTGCGATAGCGGTCGTACCGCCACGAACGCAGTGCCGCGCCCAGCGCGACCCGCGCCGCCGCGTCGGCGTCATAGTTGAGGCCGGTGAGGTCGATGACCGCATGCCCCTCCCCCGAGGTCAGCAGTCGCGCGACCGCGGTCCCGCCCAGCTTCTCGGCTGCATCGGCTGCGGATGAATCAGTGCCAATCACCAATAGCCGGCGCCCGTCCGCCAGGAAATGCTCGACGACCGATCCGGATTCGCCATCGAACCGGCTGCGCTTCAACGCAGCCTCGACCGAATCTCGCGCCTCGGCCAGGCCTTGGACGGCTGGCCGGTCGCTGCCGGCGGAGGGCAGCACCAGGGCGAAATCCCCGGCGGGACGGGTGTCGGCAAAGCGGATCTGCATGGAATTCCTCAAACCTAATACGAAGTCGGCGCTTCCCTTAGGCCGTGCATCGCGCCAAGGCAAAGGGGCGCTTGGTCCCAAGGCGGATTGCCGCCTGCGGGCCGAGGTGCAATAGGCGAGGCGTCAACCAGTTTGGGACCGGGCGGTATTTTGCGGGCAGTGCGATCGATAGGCCTGTGCTTGACGGCGCTGCCGCTGTTCCTGGCCTTACCAGCCCCGGCGCGCGCCCAAGATGCGCCTGCCGCCGACGCCGAGCCGACGGTCGATTTCAGCGCAGACCAGGTAATCTACAATAGCGATTCCGAAGTCATCACTGCGTCCGGCCAGGTCCGAATGTCGCGCGACGGCAATTATCTCGCAGCCAACCAGGTCAGCTGGGACCGCAAGTCCGGCCGGGTGCTGGCGGAGGGCGACGTTGTCGTGGTCAATCCCGAGGGCGACAAGCTGGTCGGCGACCGCGTCGACCTGACCGATACGCTTCGCGACGGCACCATCGATAACCTGCTGATCGTCCTGGACAGCGGTGGACGCATCGCCGCGGCACGAGGCTCGCGCAGCGGGGATCGAACCGAGCTCGTCAACGCCGTCTATTCCGCTTGCCCGGTCGCTACCGCGACAGGCTGCCCGAAGAACCCCAGCTGGAAGATCACCGCGGCCCGGGTCACTCGCGATGCCACGACCGGCCGGATCCGTTTCGCCGGCGGCCGGCTGAACATCCTCGGCGTTGCTCTTCCGCTGCTTCCGATCTTCAGCATTGGCGACGGGTCGCAAAAGGGCGGCGTGACCGGGGCACTGGTACCCGGCATCAGGATCGACAGCAACAATGGGCTCGAGCTCAGCTTTCCCTACTATTGGCGCGTCGACCGTAACCGCGACCTCACGATCACGCCCCACATCTATACCCATTCGGCTCCGGCGATCGAAGGTCGATGGCGGCACCTGACCTCGATCGGCGCCTACCAGCTCGGCGCATTCCTGACCTATGGCGACATCCCCGATCCGGACCGTTTCGACCCGACCCCGACCGACCGCAACGGAGTCAGGGGCTATTTCGAAGGCAACGGCCGTTTCCAGCTGGATCCCTACTGGACGGTGACCGGTGCGCTTCGGGCGGCGACCGACAAAACCGTTGCTCGCCGCTACGACATCACCAGCGATAACCGGTTCCGGAATTTCATTTCCGCCGAGCGAATTTCGAGCGACAGCTATGTGGCCATCGAAGGCTGGGCATTCCAGGGTCTGCGCGCGGACGATGTGCAAAAACGCATTCCGATCGCGCTTCCAGCCATCGACGCGCGCTTCCGGCTCGACGATCCAGTCTTGGGCGGCAAAGTCGAGGTCCAGGCCAACAGCCTCGCCATTCTTCGCCGCGACGGGCAGGACAGTCAGCGCGCCTTCGCCAGTGCCAGATGGGATCTTCGGCGCATCACCAGCATGGGCCAGGAGATCACCTTCACCGCTTTTGGTCGGGCCGATGCCTATCATACCGACGAATCCGCGAAGACCGCTGTCGACATCTACCGCGGGGAAGACGGCTGGCAATTCCGCACGATTGGCGCGCTTGCGGCAGACCTTCGCTGGCCCCTCGTCGGCTCGCTCCTGGGCGGGCTGCAACGGCTGACCCCCCGGCTCCAGCTAGTGCTGACCCCGCCGACCACCAATCTCAAAATTCCGAACGAAGACGCACGGGCCGTCGACCTTGAAGACAGTAACCTGTTCGCCCTCAACCGCTTTCCCGGCTACGATCGATGGGAAGATGGCTCCCGGGTGACCTACGGCGTCGAATGGAACCTCGACCGGCCCAAATGGGCCGTCCAGTCCATTATCGGCCAAAGCTACCGCCTGACCCGTGAGCCCAGCATCTTCCCTGACGGCACCGGCCTCACCGACCGCTTCTCCGACGTCGTTGGACGGACCCGGATTCGCTTCGGCCGATTCATCGACCTCACGCACCGCTTCAGGCTCGACAAGGACAACTTCGCGGTTCGGCGCAACGAGCTGGACCTGACGGTCGGCACCGATCTCACCTACGCTCAGATCGGATATTTAAGGCTCAATCGAGATATTTCGCCGACGGTGGAGGATTTGCGGGACAAGGAAGAGCTTCGTCTCGCGGGACGATGGCAATTCCATCGATTCTGGTCGGTGTTCGGGTCGACGGTCGTGAACCTCACCGACGCGGAAGAAGACCCGCTCAGCCTGGCCGACGGCTATGAGCCCGTGCGGCACCGGCTCGGCATCGCCTACGAGGACGATTGCCTTGAACTTGGCGTAGCGTGGAAGCACGACTATGAGCGCATCGGGGAGTTCAAGAAGGGCAGTACATTTTCGATCAATTTCGCCCTGAAGGGGATCGGCCGCTAAGCTGACGTTCAGCACGGTGGATTAAAGAGCAACTCTCTATAGCATTGGCGGCAAAGGGATTTTCGCGGTGGGATTTAGCAAGGTCAGTTCTTCGGCGCGCTTGATGCGCTATGTTCCTGTTGCGCTTGGCGTTGCCCTGGCGACCGCTGGCGCCGCCCAGGACGCGGCGCCCGAGGTCAATTCGACGGCGACGCTCAATCTGCCTGAAAATCCCCAGTTGTTCGGCACGACCCTCCCCTCCGTCGTCAAGGCGACCGCCATCGTCAACGGCGAGGTGATTACCCAGACCGACATCGACCAGCGCCTCGCGCTCCTCGCCATTTCCAATGGCGGCAGCATTCCCGCGAACGAAATCGACCGCCTCCGCCAGCAGGTGCTCCGCAACCTGATCGACGAGACCTTGCAGATCCAGGCCGCCAAGGCCGAGGAAATCGAGATCAGCGACGCCGACATCGACAAGACGGTCGAGCGCGTCGCCGGCAATGTGAAGCAAACGCCCGACCAGATGGCCGACTATCTGAAATCCCGCGGCTCCTCGATTCGCTCGATCCGCCGTCAGATCCAGGGCGAGATCGCGTGGCGCCGCCTGCAATCGAAGAAGATCGAGAGCGGCATCAGCGTCGGCGACGAAGAAGTACAGGCCGTCATCGACAAGCTCAACGCTTCCAAGGGCGCCGAGGAATATCGGGTCGGCGAAATCTTCCTGTCGGCCACTACCGCCAACGAAGAGCAGGCGGCCGCCAACGCGCAAAAGGTCTTCGCCGCGCTTCAGCAGGGCGGGTCGTTCGTCGGTTATGCCCGGCAGTTTTCCGAGGCCTCGACAGCTGCTGTCGGTGGCGACCTCGGCTGGGTCAGGGCTGAACAGCTGCCCGACCAGCTTGCCGCTGCCGTCCGCCAGATGCGCCCCGGCCAGGTTTCCCCTCCGATCAAGGTTCCCGGCGGTTATTCGATCATCGCCGTCCAGGACGTCCGCAAGATCCTGACCGCCGACCCGCGCAGCGCGCTCCTGACGCTGAAGCAGATTTCCGTCACCTTCCCCAAGGGCACGTCGCGCGCCCAGGCCGAGCCGGCTGTCGGCCGTTTTGCCGCTGCTGCACAGAACATCGGCGGTTGCGGCGGCGCCGAGAAGATCGCATCCGAATTCAATGGCGAGGTTGTCGAGTCCGACCAGGTCAAAATGCGCGACCTGCCGCCCGCGCTTCAGGAAATGATGCTGCAGATGCAGGTGGGTCAGGCGACCCGCCCGTTCGGCTCGATCGATGAAGGCGTGCGCGTGCTGGTCCTGTGCGGCCGAGACGAGGTCGACCCCACCGCGCCAAGCTTCGACCAAGTCTATGCGCAGCTTAACGAAGAGCGGGTCAATTTGCGTTCCCGCCGTTACCTGCGCGACCTTCGCCGTGACGCCGTAATCGACTTCCGCTAAGGCGGGAGACGCAATGGCGACCATGATCCGGCCCCTGGCGGTTTCGCTCGGCGACCCGGCCGGGATCGGCCCTGAGGTCGTTGGCAAATGCTGGGACAATCGCGGCCGCTTCGGCCTTCCGCCGTTCGTTGCCATCGGCGATCCGCGCAGCCTCGACGCGGTATGGGATGGGCCCATAGCGACGATCGACGATCCGTCGGAGGCCGATAGCGCGTTCGATGTCGGGCTCCCGATCCTGCCCATCGGATCCGCCGAGCTCGACATTCCCGGCCAGCCCAGCGTCGCGGGGGCTCATTGCTCGCTGGATGCGCTGGAGCTGGCGGTCGGGCTGGCCCGATCCGGTTCGGCGATGGCTGTAGTCACCGGGCCCGTCTCCAAGCAGCAGCTTTACGCCATCGGCTTTTCCCACCCCGGGCAAACGGAATTTGTCGCCGAGCGCTGCGGTATCTCGCCCGGCAACGTCGCCATGATGCTCGCGGGGCCGAGCCTGCGCACCGTGCCTGTGACGACACATGTCCCGTTCGCGCATGTCTCCGAACTCTTGTCGCCCAGTCTGATCGAGACCCGCGGACGAGCGGCGCTCCGCGGACTCCAGCGTAGCTTCGGCATCGCCGATCCGCGTTTGGCAGTCGCAGGGCTCAATCCTCACGCCGGTGAAGGCGGGGAGCTGGGCCGCGAGGAAATCGACCTGATCATCCCGGCGATCGAGGCGCTTCGCTCCGAAGGGTGGCGCGTCACCGGGCCTTATCCTGCCGACACCATGTTCCACGCGGCGGCGCGCGGCCAATATGATGCGGCGCTATGCATGTACCATGACCAGGCGTTGATCCCGCTCAAGGCGCTGCATTTCGAAGACGGGGTCAACATCACGCTCGGGCTTCCGATCGTTCGCACCGCCCCGGACCATGGAACAGCGTTCAATATCGCGGGGCAGGATCGTGCCGACCCCAGGGCGATGGCCGCCGCGATCCGGATGGCGGCGGAATGCGCTCAGCACCGCGCCGCTGCCGTGGCATAGGCCGGTGGTCGAACCGCTCCGCGACGTCATTGCCCGCCACGGTCTTCACGCTACCAAGGCGCTGGGCCAGAATTTCATCCTCGATCGCCAGCTTCTCGATCGCATCGCGGCCATTCCCGGCCCGCTTGCAGGCGCAAGCGTTTATGAGGTCGGGCCCGGTCCGGGCGGCCTTACCCGGGCCCTGCTGGAAGCCGGCGCAAGGGTTGTGGCCGTTGAGCGCGATCGACGTTGCCTGCCTGCGCTGGCCGAGCTTCAGGCCGAATTCGCGGATGCTCTGCGGGTCATTTCCGGTGACGCGATGGAAATCGACGAGACTAACGAGGTTGGCCGAGACGCCCATGTGGTTGCCAACTTGCCCTACAATGTTGGTACCGCGCTCCTGCTTCGCTGGCTCGACGATTCTTGGCCGCCATGGTGGAGTTCGCTCACCCTGATGTTCCAGCGCGAGGTCGCCGAACGGATCGTGGCACGGCCAAATACCGAGCATTACGGCCGGCTATCGGTGGCCGCGCAATGGCGTTCCGTGCCTCGGATTGCGATGGCCGTTCATCGGTCCGCCTTCGTGCCGCCCCCCAAGGTAGCATCGGCGGTCGTTCATATCACGCCTGCGGACCAGCCCCCGGGCGTCGATCCTGCCATTCTCGAACGCCTTACCGCTGCGGCGTTCGGCCAACGCCGAAAGATGCTTCGTTCAAGCTTGAAGAGTATGCCGATCGCGCTCGAAGCCCTCGATGCGAACGGAATCGATCCCGAACGGCGCGCGGAAACGGTCAGCGTCGACGAATATATCGCGCTTGCCCGTTACTTGACGTCCAATATCTAGTTGCTCTTCGGCGTCGGCTCGGTCTTCACCGCGGCCAGCGCGGGCCCACGCGCGATCGCGGTTGAAAGGACGGCCACCTGGGGACATCCCGCCGACCCGCAAAGCTTTTGAAGCTTCGCGAGATTTTCCCTGGCGCGCGGCAGGGCACCAAGCTCGACCATCGCCTCTCCCTGGACAGCCAGCGCATCGCGGTCGGTCGGCTCGAGCGCAAGGGCTCGGTTCGTCAGGCGGATCGCCTGCCCGTACAGCTGCTGCTTGATGGCGACGCGGGCCATGACGTTGAAGGCGGCGCGGTTCTTCGGATCGACCGCCAGCGCCGTCTCGAGCGCATCGTCCGCCTCCATCAGCTTGCCCTGGGCGAGCAAGGTTTCACCCTGCTTCAGCAAGGCCGTCGACTGCGGCGCGACCTGGTCGTCGGGGCGCTGTCCGACCACGGCCACCGGAAGCGTCGAGGCGGCAAGGCCGAGGCAAAGAACAAGCGGAGTCAAGCGCATCATCATCTCCAACCAATCGCGCGGACCTAGCACGGACTAACGAAACGCGCGACGAAAAAGCCATCGGTGGCATCGTGCGCCGGGGTCAGGAGCCGTCCCGGGCCATCGGCGCGTCCACCATCGAAGGGGACATCCTGCCCTATCCAAGATGAATGACGCCCTAAGAAGTTCCCTGCCTGTTCAGCACCTTCGCGGCGGAGGATGGAGCAGGTGGCGTAAACCAGCGCCCCTCCCGGCCTCACCAGCGGCGCGGCCAGGTCGAGCAATCGCACCTGCAGGGCGATCAATCGGTCGAGCCGTTCAGCCGTCAGCCGCCAGCGTCCCTCCGGGTTGCGCCGCCAGGTACCCGAACCGCTGCACGGCGCATCGACCAGGATGACATCGAATTGGCCGAATTCCGCCAATTGCCGGGCCTCTTTACCGCCATCGAGCAAGTGCGTCGCGATGCTTGCCCCTGCCCGCGCTGCACGAGGGCCAAGTTGAGCAAGGCGGAGGCGATTGGTGTCCGTCGCCACGATCTCGGCGTCCGGTGCGGCCGCCGCCAAGGCGAGGCTTTTCCCGCCGGCACCCGCGCACAGGTCGAGGAGTCTCAGTCCATTGTCGGGCTGGCATGCCAGGGCGACAAGCTGGCTGCCCTCATCCTGGACTTCGACCAGGCCGTCGATGAATGCCGGATCTTGATCGATTCGGGAATCTGGGGCCAACCGTAGCCCCCAAGGGCTGAGGCGCGTCGCCTCCGCGCCTTCGAACGAAGCGGCAATGGCATCCCGATCGGCTCGAGCCACATTCACGCGCAGGTCGAGCGGAGCGCGCTCCAGCAAGGCGGGCCATTCGTTCCTAGTCAGGTGCGCTGACAGCTCCGGTTCGACCCAGCCAGGAAGCAGCGCGGCTGGCGCACCCGCCTCCATTTCTCGCACCGCGGGGCCGTGCGACGAGCCGTCAAACAGGCTTTCAAGCTCCGGATCGTCATCGGCAACGCCAAGCATGGCCGCGCGGCCGCTCGCCGGCCTTTCTCCCGAACGCCGGATGGCGCGATAAGCCAACTCCCGCACCGCTCGCCGATCCTTGGATCCGGCATAGCGGCGTGTCTTGAAATAGCGCTGGACGACGGTGTCGGCCGGCGGACCATCCCCAATCGCAGAGGCGATTACCTCATCGAGAATCTCGATCGCGGCCTGGACGCGCGCGGAGGGGGTCATGGCCTATCGCGTCGGATAGTTGGGCGCCTCGCGGGTGATGGCGACATCGTGGACATGGCTTTCGCTGAGGCCCGCGTTGGTGATCCGAACGAAGCGGGCGCGCTGCTGCAGCTCTTCGATCGAGGTCGAGCCGGTGTAGCCCATGGCCGCCTTCACTCCGCCGACGAGCTGGTGGACGATATCGCGAACCGGGCCTTTGAATGGCACCTGTCCCTCAATCCCTTCCGGCACGAGCTTCAGCTGGTCCTTGA
>Ga0307412_10002385_pt1 | contig 10434 bp, 8 predicted proteins | sample DK1Cmetagenome_3_FD_203823 | JGI IMG/M metagenome (GOLD analysis project Ga0307412, IMG submission 203823) | Maize rhizosphere microbial communities from greenhouse at UC Davis, California, United States - DK15-C-1 | ecosystem: Host-associated > Plants > Roots > Rhizosphere > Soil | place: USA...
TTCATTTAAATCAATTGAAATTCCTTCTTCAAAAGCAGATTGATGCGGTGAAGCTGCAAGCTGGAACCGGTATCTTTCCGGATGACAAAGAACATTGTCTCCAACCCAATCTATAATTTTCATGCTATCTGAATAATGCAAATCCCCCGACTGAACGGGTTTCCAATAATCCGCCTTAAAATATTTGGTTAAAATTGCAGAGCAAACCGTTTTTCCTACTTCAGTTCCGATCCCAGTGATAAACAGTTTTTTTTGTTCGGAGTTCATCATTTCAAATTTTCGATTATTTATTTACTTAATATAGTTCTTAATGATTTTCGTCAATTCAATAATTTCCCCTTCCGTATTGAAGTTGTGAATACAAATTCTTAATCTCTCGGTTCCTTCTTTCACTGTCGGACTAGAAACTGTATAGGTTAAAAATCCTTCATTCAATAAAGCTTCCTTTACTATTTTCAAACGATGATTATCCGGAATTATAATCGCCTGAATCGGACTATTTTCAGAAGAAGGAGTTGTTAAATTTTGCTTACGAAAAATTTCAATATTTTTCTGAAGATTAGTAGATAATTTTTTATTGTCATTTAAAAAATGGTAACCTGTTTTTATGCTCATCCATAGGAAATCATGTGCTGATGTTGTATAAATGAAAGGTGAAGCAAAATTAATGAGGTAAGATTTTACAACATTAGTTGTCAAAATTGCAGCTCCATGAGTTCCTAGAGCTTTTCCATAAGTAGCAACTGTTGCTAAAACTTTCTCTTTCAACTGAAATTTATCAACCAAACCGTACCCGAAAACCCCAAAAGCATGTGCTTCATCGACAATTAAGTTCGCATTATATTTTTCTGTGATTTCGGCAATTTGCTTAATAGGAGCAATATCTCCGTCCATTGAATACAGGCTTTCAATCGCGACATAACAATTCCCTTTTTGTTTTCTTAAAATATCTTCTAAATGCTGTGGATCGTTATGTTTAAACTTCAATTTTTTCGCATGTGACATCTTGCACGCATCATGAACCGAACGGTGAATTTGCTCATCCACAACAATTGTATCATGACGGGTAGGAAGCGTTGAAAATAAAGCCAGATTAGCATTGTACCCCGACGGAAAAAGCAAAGCGACTTCATATTGATGCTCTTTTGCAATAAAGTATTCGGTCTCAACAGCTTGATTGCTATTTCCACTTATCAGCCTGGAACCTGTACTTCCGGACAACAATTGTGGATTTTCTAAAACATTTTTAAGTAATAAATTTTGTAAGTTTCTATCTCTTGCCAATCCTAAATAATCATTAGAAAAAAAATCTATGCCTTCAAGCTTTTGTTTTAAAATTCTTAAGTTTCCGGTTTCTTTTCTTTTTTTTAAAGCTTCTTCAAAAATGTGAAAATCATTAAGCATATTTAAGTTCTGAAACTTGTTGCGAGATCGCATTAATCCATTGCTCGTGAAGTCCTTTCTCAATGTCCAGGATTTTTTTTGCATGAGATTCCCAATCTGCCGAAAACTCATTAAGCTGGTTAATCATTTCTTCCAAATGTCCTTCTTCTTCAAGAATAATTGATTTTACCATGATTTTTGATGAAGTTTTGGTAAGAATTTCCTGATAAATAGGATATAATTCATCGGCACGAATCTCAATTGCATAGGTCACAAAAAGATAAGCGGCATATTTCAATCCTTCCTTTGTTAAAGGAAAAGCTTTTTGAAGATATTTGCAGGCCTTGATGTCTAGAGAATGAAGATATTGCCTAGTCGCTACAGGAGCCAGAAGTTCATTATTTTCATAATTTTTGCAAATTGCCGGATTAATTTTCAAAATTTGCTTTTTTAAGTAATAGGCATGACGATGCTCTTCTGCAGCATGCTTCAGCTGAATTAAATCAACTTTTGTAGGATGTTCACAGGCAGAAATTTTTCTTGCACCCGTATTTTCCATATAGGAAAGTGTGTTGAGCCATTTAGCATGGGTTTCCCCATTTTGAACAATTTTTTCTAAAAGATTGTTGAATTCCATTCTTTTTTGTTTTGAGTCAAAAGTAGTATATTGCCGGATGGTTCATTGGTGCCAGTTTTTATATTATGAATAGTCCGGTTGAAATTCCTTATCAAAGTTTTATTAAAATTGACAGAAATTCTAATGTTGCAATATATATGCAGATCACAAATCAATTGATTAATGCTATTCAAAGAGGGTTTTTATCTGTAGGAACGAAACTTCCCGGAACCAGATCTCTAAGCAAATTTTTAGAAGTTCACAGGAATACAATAGTTGCCGTTTATGATGAACTTTTTGCTCAGGGCTGGGTAGAAAGTTTACCCAATAAAGGAACTTTTATTATCGGAAAAAATGAAGAAAAACCCGTTGATTTTAATGAGATTAGTCAAATAAATCTTAAAAATTATCCCAAAACAACCGGATTCTCATTTAAAACTTCTAATATTCTTGATAATCCTTTTGAACATTCCAATTGTCAGTTTGTATTTAATGATGGTATTCCGGATATTCGATTAACTCAGATTGATCAACATTCAAGGATTTATAGTTCAATTCTGAAAAGGAAAGCACATAAAATCGGACATTACAATCAGGATGGAAGTGAATTTTTTAAAAAGAATCTTTCTCAATACTTAAATTTATCAAGAGGTCTTCCAATTTCAATTCATAACATCCTCATTACCAGAAGCACTGAAATGAGTATTTATATTGTATCCGAAATTCTGCTTTCGAAGGATGATACAGTATTAATAGGTTCTTTAAGTTATTTTTCCGTCAATATGATTCTCCAGAAAGCGGGTGTGAAAATTATTACGATTCCGATTGATAATGAAGGAATCAATGTGGAGGAAGTAAGAAATATTTGTAAAAATCATAAAATCAGAATGCTATATATTACACCGCACCATCACTATCCGACGACGGTTACTTTAAGTGCACAGCGAAGATTGGAACTTTTAAATCTTGCTAATGAGTTCGGGTTTATTATTTTGGAAGACGATTATGACTATGATTTTCACTATGAAAAAAGTCCGATTCTTCCCCTTGCAAGTGCAGATACCAACGGAATGGTAATTTATATCGGGTCTTTTGGAAAATCACTTGCGCCGGGATTTCGTACCGGATTTATCGTTGCACCGGAAAACCTGATGACTGAAATGAGAAAATATCTTGGAATTATTGACCGGCAGGGAGATATTTTAATGGAACATGTTTTGGGTGAAATGATTGCGGAAGGAGAAATCAACCGATATTTAAAAAAATCAATAAAAATTTATCAAGAAAGACGGGATTATTTTATTCACTTAATTCAAGAAAATCTAGGAAATTTTTTAACCTTTGAAAAGCCTTCCGGAGGACTAGCAATTTGGACTGAATGGCAGATTCCAATCAATCTGATGCAGCTTTCCAGGAATTGTGCGAAAAATCATCTTTTTATTCCCAAGACCTTGCTCTATCAAAATAAAGAACTCACTGCAATGCGTTTAGGCTTTGGAGATTTAAACTTTGATGAAATGGAAAAGTCTATCGATATTTTTTCAAAAACCATAAAAACCATGATTGATTAACTTAAATCTTATTTTATTTAAATGATAATTTGGTTAGATTTTTGAATTGTTAAAGTTAAATTAATTCACACCATTGAAGCTAATCACATTCACTAATAAAGGAATTTACTGTCCACAGGGAAAATTTTACATTGATCCTTGGCGCCCTGTTGATTTGGCGATCATTACTCATGGTCATGCGGATCATGCACGTTGGGGAATGAAAAAATATCTTTGTCATCATTTTACAAAACCCATTTTGCATCAGAGAATCAGTGAAGATATTGAGTGTCAAAGTGTTGAATACGGCGAAGTGATTAATATGAACGGAGTAAAAGTTTCGCTTCATCCCGCAGGGCATATCATCGGTTCCGCCCAGATTCGACTGGAATATAAAGGGTATGTAAGTGTAATTTCCGGTGATTATAAGGTTCAGAATGACGGACTAAGTACGCCTTTTGAGTTGGTAAAATGTAATGAATTCGTTACTGAAAGCACTTTCGGGCTTCCGATTTATAATTGGCTGGAAGTTGAAGATTTAAATAAAAAACTTCAGAGTTGGGTGCTCAGAAACAAAGAAAATGAAAAAACTTCAGTATTTATCGGATATTCTTTGGGTAAAGCGCAACGGATTATGAAGGCTGTTGAAGGATTGGGGAAAATCCATGTTCACTACTCGATCGGAAAACTAAATGAAGCTTTTAAAACCGTTGGAATCACCCTACCCGACTACGAAATTCCTGATTTTAAGGAAAGTGTAAAATATTTGCAAAACGATATTGTCATTGTTCCTCCCGCCTTGCTGGACAGTAATATAATCAAAAAGATTCCCAATCCGGCAACGGCAATTTGTTCAGGCTGGATGCAGGTTCGCGGGGCGAGAAGATGGCGGAGTGCAGATGCGGGTTTTGCAATGAGCGATCATGCGGACTGGAACGGATTATTACAAGCCGTAAAAGCTACAGAAGCGGAAATTGTTCACGTTACACACGGACAAACCGAAGTTTTTTCTAAATATTTAAATGAAATCGGAATAAAGGCCGATGTTGTGGAAACTTTGTACGGTGAAGATGAAGAGGAAACAGAAAAAGAAATTATTGAAAATCCAGAGCAATGAAACATTTTGCAGAACTTATCAATGCCTTGGAAAGTACCAATAAAACCAATGCTAAAATTGACGCGATTATCGACTATCTGGAACGTGCGCCCGATGAAGATAAAGTGTGGTTTATTGCCCTTTTTACGGGGAAAAGGCCAAAACGAAATGTTAATACCAACTATATGAAAGAATGGGCGTTGGAAATCACCGAGCTGCCTTTTTGGTTGTTTCAGGAAAGCTACTCTTCTGTAGGAGACCTGGGTGAAACTCTTTCGTTAATTCTACCTCCTCCGGCGAAAAAAATTGACCGCTCACTTTCTCAATGGATGAATGATATTATTAATCTTAAAACTAAAACAGACATTCAGAAAAAAGAATTTGTTTTAAACTCATGGAACGGTTTAGATTATACTGAACGATTGATTTTCAATAAATTATTGGGTGGCAGCTTCAGAATTGGAGTTTCTGATAAAACTTTAATTAATGCCTTAACAAAATTCTCAGAACAGGAGTCAAGCACTTTAATGCATAGCTTAATGGGAAAATGGCAGCCTGATGAAATTTCATTTAAAGAGCTAATTTCGGCGGAAAAAATTAACCCAGATAATTCGAAGCCGTATCCTTTCTGTCTAGCGTATCCATTAGAAAAAGAATTGGAGGAACTTGGAGAACCTGATGATTGGTTGATTGAATATAAATGGGATGGAATTCGCGGACAAATTATCAGAAGAAATGATGAAGTTTTTATCTGGTCAAGAGGTGAAGAGCTAATCACGGAACAGTTTCCTGAGATAAAAGATGTTGTCCAGAACATGAATGGAAATTTTGTTATAGATGGAGAAATACTTGCGGTAAAGGATGATAAAGTATTAAATTTTAATGAATTACAAAAAAGATTAAACAGGAAAACTCTAACTAAAAAAATGCTTTCGGAGATCCCAATTCAGGTTTTTGCTTATGATCTATTGGAGTTAGAAAATAATGATTTAAGAGAAAAACCAATTGCTGCAAGACGGGCTATGCTGGAAGAATTATTATTAAATGAAAGTCCTGAAAATATTAAAATTTCTAAAGTAATTGATTTTGAAAAATGGAAAGATTTGAATCCAATCAGAGAAAATTCGAGAGAAATTAATAGTGAAGGTTTAATGTTAAAACAAAAAAAATCACCCTATCATTCCGGACGAAAAAAAGGTGATTGGTGGAAGTGGAAAATTAATCCTTTGACGATCGATGCCGTCTTGATTTATGCTCAAAAAGGTAGCGGACGAAGAAGCGCTTATTACACAGATTACACTTTTGCTGTTAAAAATAGTGATGCTCTGGTAACTATTGCAAAGGCCTATTCCGGTTTGACAGACAAAGAAATCATGGAGGTCAGCCGTTTTGTAACTAAGAATGCCATCGAAAAGTTTGGGCCGGTACGAACCGTAAAGCCAGAACTTGTTTTTGAAATTGCCTTTGAAGGAATTGGTTTTAGTAACCGCCACAAAAGCGGTGTAGCGCTGCGTTTTCCAAGAATTTTGAGATGGCGGAAAGATAAAACTGTCGATGAAATTGACGATCTGGAAGAGATTAAAAAATTAATACAATAATTAAATTTTAACGAAAAAATTTATTAGAATAAAAAACTCCCGAATCTTGTTAATCAAAATACAATAACTTGAGCAATTTCGAAAATACCAACGGATTCAAAGTCATTCAGCAATGGATGGCTGATAAGGGTATTTCCCCTTTCAAATTTCAAGTTGATACATGGCAAAAATTTGAAAACGGCTATAGCGGAATGGTCGTGGCGCCTACTGGCTTTGGGAAAACATTTTCCGTCTTTTTAGCTTTAATTACGAATTTTTTAAACCATCCTGAAAAATACAAAAAGGGCTTGCAAATGATTTGGATCACTCCTCTCCGTTCGCTTTCAAAAGATATTGCAAAAGCAATGCAGGAAGCAATGCAGGAAGTCGGCCTGGATTGGGTTGTAGGCGTCAGAAACGGAGATACGGATCCAAAAGTTCGGCAGCAGCAAGTGAAAAATATGCCTGAAATTTTAGTTGTTACGCCTGAAAGTTTACACTTGCTTCTGGGGCAAAAAGATCACGCAAGATTTTTCAAGGAAATGAAGACGATTGTTGTTGATGAATGGCATGAGTTGTTAGGTTCAAAACGTGGCGTGATGGTTGAACTGGGGATTTCTCAATTAACAAAATATGTTCCGAAGCTTAAAATTTGGGGAATCACGGCAACGATTGGAAATCTTGATGACGCCATGGAAGTTTTAATTCCTTATGATATTAAGAAAACAAAAATTACGGCGAAAGAACATAAGAAGATTGATATTTTACCTGTTTTTCCTGATGAAGTTGAAATTTTACCGTGGGCTGGGCATTTAGGTGCAAAACTTGCCGATAAAATTGTTCCGATTATTTTAGATTCAAAATCAACGATTGTTTTCACCAATACCCGTAGCCAGAGTGAAATGTGGTACCAGTTGTTATTGAATGCTTATCCAGATTTTGCGGGACAAATTGCAATTCATCACAGTTCAATTGATGCCCATTTGCGGATTTGGATAGAGGAAAATTTAAGTTCCGGAAAGTTAAAAGCTGTTGTTTCCACTTCATCTTTAGATTTAGGTATTGACTTCAAACCTGTTGATACTGTGATTCAAGTGGGTTCTGCAAAAGGTGTAGCAAGATTTCTACAGCGGGCCGGACGAAGTGGTCACTCCCCTTTTGAAACCTCAAAAATTTATTGTGTTCCAACGCACTCTTTAGAGCTGATTGAAGTTGCGGCCTTGAAGGAAGCTGTTAAGCAAAAAGTGATTGAACCACGGGATCCACAGGTTTTATGTTTCGATGTTTTGGTTCAGTTTTTAATGACTTTAGCAATTGGTGATGGATTTTATCCTAAAGAAACTCACGAAAGGATTAAAAAAGTTTATGCTTTTCAAGAAATGACGGATGAAGAATGGAAAGATATCCTGGATTTTCTTACCATTGGAGGAAGTGTTTTAAAAAATTACGAAGAGTTCCATAAAATTGTGATTATGGATGATGGCTTATATAAAGTAACTTCAAGGAAAATAGCCATGCTCCACCGGATGAATATGGGAGTAATCGTAAGCGATGCAATGTTAAAAGTGAAATTTATTTCTGGCGGCTATATTGGAATGGTTGAGGAATATTTTATCTCAAAATTAAAAAAAGACGAAAAATTTATTCTTGCCGGAAGAGTTTTGGAAGTGGCGATGATTAAAGATATGACGGTTTACGTAAGAGCAGCTAAGGGAAAAGCTTTTGCACCGAGCTATTTGGGAGGAAGATTACCGTTAAGCGCAAATTTGGGACATTTTTTAAGAGAAAAATTATCAGGAGCTTTAGATCCTAAAGCTTCAGAAAAGGAACTGAAATTTTTACATCCTTTATTAATTAATCAGGAAAAAAATTCACACATTCCAAAAGAAGATGAATTTTTAGTGGAATTAATAAAAAACCGTGAAGGTTACCACTTGTTTATGTATCCTTTCGAAGGACGTTTGGTGCATGAAGTAATGGCTGCTTTAATTGCATACAGACTTTCAAAATGGGCTCCGATTTCTTTTTCAATGGCAATGAATGATTATGGTTTTGAATTATTCAGTGATAAAGAAATTCCTTTAAATGAGGAAAATTTAGATAAAATTTTAACCAGAGAAAACTTAATGACTGATGTTATTTCAAGTATTAATTCCGCAGAAATGGCAAGGCGGAAATTCCGTGATATTGCGGTAATTTCCGGAATGGTGATTCAAAACTATGCTGGAAAACAACGTTCTAACAAATCTTTACAAAGTTCGGCGGGCCTGATTTTTAAAGTTTTAGAAGATTATAATCCTAATCATTTCCTTGTAAGACAGGCTTATACTGAAGTTTTCAACGTGCAGCTGCAGGAACAGAGATTGATGGAAGCATTTAAACGAATTGAAAAATCAAAAATTATTTTAAAATTTTCCAATACTTTTACACCCCTAAGTTTCCCAATCAAAGTTGACAGCTTGCGACAAACCCTTTCCAGTGAAGGTTTGGATGCGAGAATTCGACGGATGTTGGAACAAGCAAGAAAATATAAGTAATGAATATTTCCACGAAAAATATAAAAATCCAAAACGAAATTTTTACATTAACCAATCAGCGGGCAGCTTTTTGGAAGAAAGAAAAAGCATTAATCTTATCAGATCTCCATATTGGGAAAACAGCTCATTTTCGGAAAAATGGGATTGCTCTGGCGAATCATATTATGAAAAGTGACCTGGAAAGATTATCTGTCCTGATTGAATATTTTCAACCTGAAAAATTCATTGTGGTTGGAGATTTACTTCATGCAGGAGATAATTCTGATGTGGACGAGTTTTGCAGCTGGAGAAATCAGTATCCGGATTTACAATTTTATCTTATTGAAGGAAATCACGATAAAATTTCTAAAAATCTTGAGTCAAAATTATGTTTAAATTTTAAAGCAGAATTGTTAGAAATAGATAATTTTATTTTTATTCATGATTTTACAAAAGATGAGTTAAAATTCCAGATTACGGGCCATATTCACCCAGGGTTTGTTATTAATTCTTCCGTGAAAAATATCAAACTGCCATGTTTTGTGGTGACAGAAAATCAATTACTTCTTCCTGCCTTCAGTGAATTCACGGGTTTAGATACAAAAAATCTCCCGAAAAAAGGGAGATTCTATATTTTTACAGATTCAGAAATTTATGAAATATAAGTTATTTCAGTACTTTTTTCATCATCAGATCTGTTTGTTCATCAGTTCCAAGTACAAAAATATGTTTATCAAATTCTACAAAACCGTTTTTTATATAAAAATTTACCGCTTTCAGATTTTCTTCCCAAACGCCCAACCAGATGTATTCTTTCCTTTCCTGTTCGGCAATTTCAAGAGCTTTATTGTATAAAATTTGGCCTACTTTTTTTCCTTGATGACTGCTTTTTACGTAGATTCTTTCAATTTCCAGTGAGGTTTTGTCCTGCAATTCCGTCTGTGCATCTCCGGTATTTATTTTCAGATAACCAATTGGGTTGTTTTCTTCCCAAGCGATAAAAAACTGAGAATCAGTGGTATTGAATTCTTTTTTTAATCTCTCATCAGAAAAACTTTCATCAAGATATTTTTGCATTTCTTCTTCCGAATTATTTTTTGCAAAAGTTTCGTAAAAAGTTTCCCTTCCTACATTTTTAATCGTTTCGAGATCTTCTATAGAAGCTTTTTTAATAGTAATTGATGACATTTTTTATGATTTTAATGGCAATTTATGAAAATAAAATTTTGTTGAAAGCTTCTGAAGCCAAATGCACTTGAACTGTCCAGTCTTCCGCCGCATCGCTTCCTGCATCGTCTGAAATATATTTTAAACAAAGGAAGGGAATATTTTCCTTCATCGCAATCAGCGCCAATGGATAAGCTTCCATGTCAACAATATTGTAAGCCGTTTCTGCATGGTTCATTTCGAAGCTGTCACCACTTCCGCAAATCCCTTCCGGCAGGCTATTTTTCTTTAGACCATATTCCAAAACAGACGGAATCCCCGAAAGCGGAGTTTCGTATAGACTGAAACCGAGACCTCGGACATCCATATCCCGTTGGATGAATTTTGTACAGCAGATCACCTCTCCTTTATGAAAATTTTTACTTCCTGCGGAACCTAAATTTATAATTAATTTTGGTCTTTTTCGATGAATTTCTTTCGTTAATTCTATGGCTGCATTTACTTTTCCGATTCCTGTAATGAGTTTGTT
>Ga0307412_10002387_pt1 | contig 10430 bp, 8 predicted proteins | sample DK1Cmetagenome_3_FD_203823 | JGI IMG/M metagenome (GOLD analysis project Ga0307412, IMG submission 203823) | Maize rhizosphere microbial communities from greenhouse at UC Davis, California, United States - DK15-C-1 | ecosystem: Host-associated > Plants > Roots > Rhizosphere > Soil | place: USA...
CTGAAGAGGGCGCCCGACGATTCGTAGGGCACCCCTTCAAGGGTGCCGGACTATCGACGCCAACGAGCGCTCGACGAGTTCGCTCGCGTCCTCGAGTGTCTCCAGCCGATCGACCTCCGCCGCCACGCGATCGCGTTCGCCAGCAGACAGCACGCCGCCGGCGTTGTCGTCGAACTTCGCGCGCAGCTGGGCCGCATTCATCGGGTTTTCGCGCGAGCCCAGATTGTGTTCCTGAATCTCCTCGATCAGCCGGCCATTGTGCAGCGTAATCCGGACCGCGCCCTTGAAGCGTCCCGGCCCAGGAAATCCGGGATCAATGTAGTACCGCACCCGCTCGGCGAGCGCCAGGATCGCGGGATTCCGGAGGTTTCCCGCCGAGTAGGCGGACTTCCCGAGCTTCCCCTCATGCAGCGCCTCCGCAATCGTGTACTGCAGGCTGATGCGCGCGTGTGAATCGGACGCCGGCGACAGCTTTTCGGCAATCGGTTCGCACACGATCGACACATTGAACTCCGCCACAGGACACTCGATGCGCGACACATCGGCCGCGACGATGCCGTGCCGCTCACGTGCGCGCAGCACCGCGTCGACGTAGGGGTGCAGCACGTGCGCGGCGGGGTAGGGCTTGAAGGAGGCGTTGCGGCTCTCCCATTTGTGGCCCAGACCGCCGGTCACGCGGCTCACATCCTTCACGGTGTCCGGGTGCTGCAGGTGCGAGGCAAACAGGCCGAAGCGGCCCTCGAGGATTGTCGGTGGACCGGTCACCCCTTCGTGCGCGAGCGTGGCCGCGGCGATGCCGCTCTGCGCCGCGAAGCCGGAATGCAGGAACTTGGACTGCGTGCCATCGACCCAGCATTCGAGCAGGCCGGCAGCGACGCTGCCGCAGATCCCTGCAGCGCGCGCCATCGTCTCCGCGCTGCTGCCGAGGAGCTTGCCGGCCAGGTAGGTGATTCCGAATGGCGCGAAGAGACCCGTAGGATGAAATCCGCGCCGGTGGAATTGGCCGGGAGCAACGCTCCCGACGCGCGACGAGATCTCGTTGGCGAGCGCAATCGCGACGATTGCGTCGCGGCCCGACACTGGCCGGTTTTCCGAGACGGCGAGCGCCGCCGCAACCGCGGGGCTGCTCATGTGGACGATCGATTCGTTGTGCGTGTCGTCGAACTCGAGCGCCTGGGCAAACGAGGCGTTGGCGAAGGCGGCCGAGGATACTGACACCCGGTCTCCCGTGCCGAGAATGCGGGCAGGACCCGGCGGCGACAACGCCACTGCCGCGGCACGGGTCGAACGGCCGAACGGCGTGTCGGATCCCGCCAGCGCCAGGCCGAGGACATCCAGCACCCGCAGCTTGGTTGCGGCGACGACGTCCGCGGGCAGGTCGTCGAAGGTGAGATCGGACACCCAGGCCGCCAGCCGCGCTGCCAGCGGCTCTTCGATGTCGCTTGGGGCAGGCAAACCGGTGCTCAGCGCTCGCAGGTGTTGGTGTAGGTGACTTGCAGATCGGGATCGTCCCAGGAACGCATGACACCCTCCAGCTCCGACACACCGAGGCACCGAGGACACCGAGAACAACAAGGATTTCCTCGGTGACCTCACCGTCTCGGTGTGTCGCCATGGATCCGGCCCGTCAGATCGGCAAGCATTATGTCGCATGAACAAGCTCCGCTGCGCGGTCCTGGACGACTACCAGCAGGTAGCTCTCGGCTCCGCCGATTGGAACGCGCTCGCCGAATCCGTCGACGTCCGGGTGCTGCACCGGCACGCCGGCGAGGACCAACTGGTGCCGCTCATCAGCGATTGCGAAATCGTCGTCGTGATGCGGGAGCGCACGCCATTCACGCGGTCGTTGATTGCCCGGCTGCCGAAGCTGAAATTGATCGTCACAACCGGAATGCGCAACGCGGCGATCGACCTGGATGCGGCCCGCGAACACGGCGTGACCGTCTGCGGCACTGCCAGCCGCGCGGAGCCACCGGCGGAGCTGACGTGGGCGCTCATTCTTGCGCTCGCACGGCACGTCGCGCAGGAGGCCGCCGCGTTCCGCACGAACGGGCCATGGCAGAGCACGATCGGTGTTGACCTGAACGGACGGACGCTCGGCGTGCTAGGCCTCGGCAACATCGGCACCCGGGTTGCCCGGGTGGGTGTGGCGTTCGGAATGCGTGTGCTGGCGTGGAGCGAGAACCTGACGATCGATCGGGCGCGCGCCGCAGGCGCCGAGCTAGCCGCATCGAAGCAGGATCTGCTCGGCCAGAGCGACTTCGTCTCGATCCACCTGGTGCTGAGCGGACGCACGCGCGGGCTCCTTGGCCCGGCTGATTTGCGTTGCATGAAACCCACGGCGTATCTGGTCAACACATCACGCGCCCCGATCGTGGACCGCGGCGCGCTCGTTCAGGCGCTCGAGGAGGGTTGGATAGCCGGCGCCGGCGTGGACGTGTTCGAGGAAGAACCGCCGCCGGCGGGTGATCCGTTGCGATCGCTGCCGAATGTGCTGGCCACGCCGCACCTCGGCTACGTCTCGCAGGAGAATTACCGGACCTATTACGGTCAGGCGGTCGAGGACATCGCGGCGTTTGTCGAGGGCACGCCGATCCGCGTGCTGAAAACACTATGACCATGAAGACGTATCTGCTGTCGCTGCCGGAACGGCTGGTGCGGTCCGTCTTCGGGCTCGGGGCCGGCATCGCGCGGGAAGTCGGAGAAGTCGTGCTGCCCGAGCGTGTGAAGCAGACACAGCTCTACCAGAACCTGGTGGACACCACGCTGCGTTTCCTGATCGAGCAGGTGGGACAGGTCGATGGCGTATACCCGGCCGACGCGCCGCTGCCGGCGGACTTCCTCAAGCGGCGGACAGCGGGCAACGCCATCGAAGCCCTGGGAATCGTCGCGTTCCGTGCCTCGCCGGTGTGGGTGCTCGCGGCGCTGGCCGACGTCTGCGGAATGGGCCGTCAGCTGATTCCGGAAATCGCCGATGCGCTGAAGGCGCAGGGACTCCTCAATCGCGAAACGACGTTTTCGAGCGTGGACGAGATGCTCGACGGGCTGGAACGCACGTCGTCCCGGCTTGCCGGGACGGTCAACACGCCGCCGCTCGATGTGGCCACGCTGCGCGAGGAATGGCAGGCACTCCGTCAGGATGCACGCCGCCTGCAACCGCAGTCGATGCCGTCGCCTGCCGCGATCAGCGACGTATGGCGTCAGCTGCGGGACGAGGCAGCGCGGCAGGAGCGCTCAGTCTTCGAAACGTCCTCGATGATGGCCGTCGCCGCGATCAAAGCGGTACCGGACGGCGCCCGCTGGCTGTCGGCGTCGGTCACTGTCGGCGCGGCTCGCACGGGTCAGCTCGCCGGTGCGGCGCTGCTCGATCATTACCGGACGACGCTGGAGGAAATCCGGCAGACCGGCTACGCCACGTTTGCCGCGCGTCAGCTCGGGCCCTATGTACGCGCGGCCGTCGGGCAGTTTTCTCCGGAACGGGTGACGTTGACGGAGCGCCTCCTGGCACGGCGAGGCAAGCCGTCAGCGCCCCCGTAGCCCCTCCGTCAACTCGATCAGTGTTCCCCACGGATCGACGATCGTCGCGGTCGCGATACCATCCGTGTTCTTCCGGTATGGTGCCTCGAACTTCACGCCCATCGACGCAAGACGTTTGGCGAAGGCTTCGAGGCCAGCGATCTCGAAGCCGATGTGATCGAGCGTACGTCCCGTCATCGGAGCCGATGGCCTGCCGCCGCTGAAGTTCAGATTGATGCCCGGAAGATCGACGGCATCGTAGTTCGACCGCTTGCCGCCAATGCCGCCGAACATCCGCACGTACCACGCCTTCGCCGCCAGGTGTTCCTCGCCGGGCAGGTAGAGATGGATGTGATGAAAGGCGATCGGCACGCCGACGGATCTATTGTGGCGGTCCGATCCGGCCGCGTGCTTGCCGTCGTCCGGCGTGAACGTCAGGTTGAGCGCGGCGTCCTCGAACAGCTCGACGCGCTCGCCTTCCGGCGTGTTGGCGTTTCCAACACCGGGGAACCCAGCCAGACGCTGCACCTTGATACCGGCTTTCTCGAGCGCGGCAAACGACGGAACGCGGAACGCGATGTGATTGACCACCGCACCTTCGGACGTTCCGGAGTACTCGCCCTGCGCCAGAACCACGAACACGTCCTGGAATCGTACGGCCTGGTTCGTCCCGACGCGCACCGGTCTGCCGCCCAGTGATTCCCAGAACGCGACATTCGCGGCGACATCCTTCACGCGGTAATGCAGGTGGCCCATCGCGACGCCGGCCTGATTCCTCGACGCCAGCTGCGCGAACGCTTCGTGGGCAGTGAGCAGAAGGGCGGCCAGGAAGAACACAGAGCGCATAGGGAGCCAATCTTAAGGCCATGGAGGTTGCGCCCGAAAGTCGACCCGCGGAGTCCAATCCAGCAGCCGGACCGCCGCGGCCTCTGCGTCCGTACTGCCGGAACGCCGCAGCGGCCGTTCATCAGGGAGGTACCCGTGCGCGCTCGTCTTCTCGTTGCTGCAACACTGGTGGCCGCACTCGCCGCGACTCCGCGCGCGCAGCAGGCCACACCGCCAGAGCCGGCGCAGCTGCCGGTCAAACGTGTCGTCCTCTACAAGAGCGGCGTCGGCTACTTCGAGCATCAGGGGTCTGTAACGGGATCGGTCGACGTGTCGATCCAGTTCACCAGCGGGCAGCTGAACGATGTCCTGAAATCGCTGACCGCTCTCGACCTCGATAACGGGCAGATCTCGTCGATCGGTTACAACTCGGTCGCTCCGCTCGAACAGCGGTTGGCGGCGCTGCGCGTGCCGCTCGGCACGCGGCCTGACGTGCTCCAGTTCTACAACGCTCTTCGCGGAGCGCGCGTCGAGGTGCGCACGGGGTCGGCGGCAATCACCGGCCGGCTCCTGGGCATCGAGCGCAAACCGGCGGGGAACAGCGCGTCCGAGCCGACCGATGTGCTGACGGTGATCGCGAACGATGGCACAGTGCGCTCAATCGAATTGCGGGCCAACGTGACCGTCCGAATCGCGGAGCAGGATCTCCGGGACGACATCGGCCGTTACCTCGCGGTCGTGGCCTCGGGTCGCGATCAGGACGTTCGGCGCATGAGACTCGCCGCGACAGGCAGTGGCACGCGCCGTTTGCTGGTCAGCTACATCAGCGAAGTGCCGATCTGGAAGTCCACCTACCGTCTCGTGCTTCCGGACACTCACACCGAGCAGGCGGTCCTGCAAGGGTGGGCGATCGTCGACAACACGGTCGGTGCCGACTGGACCAACGTGGAGCTGTCGCTCGTCGCCGGCGCGCCGCAGTCCTTCATCCAGCAGGTGTCGCAGCCGTATTACGCGCGGCGTCCTGTCGTGCCGCTCCCTCAGATGGCACAGCTTGCGCCGCAGACGCACCAGGCGACCCTCACCACGTTTGACGCCGTGGCGTCGCCCCCTCCTGCGGCGCAAGCGCGGCAGATGGCCGGAGTTCCCGGCGGTGTGCCGGGAGGCGTGGTTGGTGCGCTGCCCCAAGGCGTGATCGTCGGCAGTGCCGGCGGTGTCGCACAGCAGTCAGTGGACCTCCAAAACGCGCGACAGGCCGCTGTGGCCGCGGTCGCCCAGGATCTCGGCGACCTGTTCGAATACCGCCTGGCGCAACCGGTCACCATCCGGACCAACCAGTCGGCGATGGTTCCGATCCTCAACGCGCGTGTCACCGCGGAACGAGTCTCAATCTGGAACCGGACTCCGGGCAGCGGCCGCCCGCTTCGTGCCGTGTGGCTGACCAATGCCAGCGGCCTGACGCTCGACGGCGGCACCCTGTCGGTCATCGACGCGAATGCATTCGCGGGCGAAGGACTTGTCGACCCGCTGAAACCCGCCGAGAAACGGCTCATCTCCTACGGTACCGATCTCGGCGTGATGGTCGACGCACGGCAAGACAGCTCGTCGGGGCGTTACGTGCGCGTGATCGCGCGCGAGGGCGTGATCATCTCCGAAGCGGAAAACCGTATCCGCTGGGTCTACCGCGTCCGGAACGAGGACGCGGCGCCGCGCACACTGGTCATCGAACATCCAGTGCGAAACGGCTGGACGATACTGCCCGCGCCCGAGGCGGCTGAAGTCACCGCCGCGGCGGTCCGCTACCGATTGCCCGTCGCCGGACGCAACGAGGCGGCGCTGACCGTCACGGAACGTCTGATCATCGAGACGCGCCACACCGTCGACGAGCTCAACGATCGGCTGATCGCGAGTTTCAGCCAGGGCGGCATCCCGGACGCGGAGGTCCGGCGCGCCTTACAACCTGTCGTCGATGCGCGCGAGGCGGTCGCGGCCCTCGAGCGCCAGCTGAGTGAGCTGGCAACCCAGGTGACGACGATTGCCAATGACCAGGCGCGCATCCGGGACAACGTCCAGGCGCTCGGCAGCAGCAGGCAGGAACGATCGCTGAGAGAGCGCTATACCCGCGAGCTGAACGCGCAGGAGGATCAGCTGAGGGACCTGCAGGCGGAGATGGCAAGACTCTCGACCGAACGCGATCTGAGGCGCGCGGAGCTGTCGCGGCTGATGCAGAAGCTGACGTTTGAGGTTATCGTTCCGTGAGCTGAAAGGCCGACGTTTACGTCGGCCTTTACCGTGTGGGCTCGATCCTCAGCAGCGCGCCGTTGTCCTCGTCGGTCAGGACGTAGAGCAGCCCGTCGGGACCCTGGCGCACGTCGCGGATGCGCTGGTGGAGCTCGGTGAGGATCGGCTCACGCTGGATTGGCCGGCCCTCGTTGAAGGTGATGCGCTGGAGGTGGCCGGTGCCGCGCGTGCGTCCTTCGAACATCGCGCCGACGAACGCGTTGCCCTTCCACGCCGGGAACCGATCGCCCGTGTAGAACGCCATTCCGGAGATTGCAATCGACGGAATCCAGTAGATGAACGGCGGTTCCAGATCCGGACGAGACGTCTGCTCGCTGATCTTCTTGCCGTCGTAGTCGTTGCCGAACGTCACCAGCGGCCAGCCGTAGTTCCGTCCCGGCAGGATGACGTTGATCTCGTCGCCGCCGAGAGGACCGTGTTCGTTCTCCCAGATCGCGCCGGTCTCCGGATGCACGGCCAGGCCCTGCGGACTGCGGTGCCCGAGCGAGTAGATTTCCGGCGCGTACTCGCTCTTGCCAACGAACGGATTGTCCGCCGGCACGCTGCCGTCGTCGCGCAGCCGCAGCATCTTGCCGCCGTGGTCGCGCGTGTTCTGCGCGCGATCCTGCTCCTGCCGCTCGCCGACGGTCAGGAACAGGAAGCCGTTGCGATCGAACGCGACGCGCCCCCCGTAGTTCGTCGTCGACTTGCTCCAGTTGTTGGCGACGAAGATTTCCTTGACGTCATGGAGCGCCTTGCCGTCGAACCGGGCGCGCGCCAGCGCCGTCGTCGTCAGGGTGTCGTCGCGGGTCTTGGTGTAGGTGAGATACAGCAGCCGGTTGCTGGCAAACGACGGATGGAGCGCGACCTCCAGGAGGCCGCCAAGCACCGCCGCGCGGACGCCAGGCACCCCGGTAATCGGCTGCGGATCGAGCGTGCCGCCGCGAATGATGCGCAGCCTGCCGGTGCGCTCCGTGACGAGCGCCTCTCCTCCCGGAAGAAATGCGAGGCTCCACGGGTGGGACAAACCGGCGGCGACGGCCGAGACGCGAATCTGATAGTCGGAGGTAAACAGCGTCTGCGGAAGCGTTGGCAGCGGTGGTGAATTCCGCGGTGCCCCCTGGCCGTACGCGAGTGAGGTGACGGCGAGCGCGGCAAGCATGGCGCCCCTGAAGGGGCGCCCTACATGATTCAACGGCCCTCCGGCAGCGCGAACGCGGTGATTGTCATGCCCGAAGGGATCAGCACGTACTGACGTCCGTCGAGCATGTAGGTCGTCGCCGCCGCGCCGTGAATCGGCGCGCCGGTCCTGTACCGCCACAACAGCTTGCCGGTGCGCGATTCAAAGGCATTGAAGTAGCCGTCCTGGTCGCCGGTGAACACCACGCCCGACGCCGTCGACATCACCCCCGCGAGCGACGACTGTGTGAACTTGTGCTCCCAGCGGATGGCGCCGGTCTTCGGATCGATCGCTCGCAGCGCGCTGTAGTCGGGCTCCGGCAGCTTCTCCATCCCGCCGCTCATGAAACTGCGGCCGGGCACGGGTTCCTCTTTCCGGGGCGTGTAGATCGCGCACGTCTCGCGCGCCATCACGAAGAACAGCTGCGCGGCGGGGTCGTAGGACGGCGGATTGAAATTGGTGCCGCCGCGGTAGTCGGGCACGCATTGCGGCTTGCCGCCGGTCGAGAGACCGAGCGTGAGGACAATCGGCTTGCCGTCCTTGCCGATCTCGCGCGCCCACGACGTGCTGGTAAATGGCTTCCCGACCAGGAACTCCCCTGTCTGGCGATCCAGCGTGTAGAAGAACCCGTTCCGGTTCGCGACCATCACCACCTTGCGGGCACGGCCGTTGATGGTCACGTCGGCAAGCACCGGAACGTGATTCGAATCCCAGTCGTGCGTATCGTGCGGGGTGAACTGGTAATGCCAGCGCAGTTTGCCGCTGTCGGCGTCGATCGCCACAATCGACGTGGTGTAGAGGTTGTCGCCCTTTCGATCCTCGCCGTAGTAGTCGGGATTCGGGTTGCCCGTGCCCCAATAGAGCAGGTTCAGCTCAGGATCGTAACTCCCCGTCTGCCATGTCGCGCCGCCGCCGCGTGGCAGCACCGCCGGGTCGGACCAGGTCTCGCTGCCCGGCTCGCCAGGTCCGGGAATCGTATAGAAGCGCCAGATGCGCTTGCCGGTTTTGGGGTCGTACGCATCGATGAAGCCTCGGGTCGGGATGTCGCCGCCGGCGATGCCGATGATGACCTTGTCCTTGACGATGAGCGGCGCCTGCGTGATCGCGTAGCCGACCTTGAAGTCCTCGACGACCGCGTCCCACACGACGCGGCCCGTCCGCCGATCCAGCGCGAGCAGGTGGGCGTCGAGCGTGCCGATGTACAACAGGTCACCGAGAATCGCGAATCCGCGGTTCGACGCATTGGCCGCTCCGTAGGTCAGGCCGCCAGGCAGATTGCGCCGATACCGCCACAACTGCGCACCGGTGCGGACGTCGATCGCCCACGCCGTGTTGTTGTTACCGGTCACATACAGGACGCCATCCACCTGCAGCGGTGTGCCCTCGAAGCCACGGCCGGCGACCATGTTGTCAACCTGGAAGGCCCACTGCGCGGCGAGCCTGCCGGCGTTGGCGGGAGTAATCTGCGTGAGCGGGCTGTGGCGGCGGCCGGTATAGTCGCCCGAATACATCAGCCACCGCGTCGAGTCCTTCAGACCATCGACGTGATCCTGCAGCGTCACAGGTTTGAGCGGCGGGCTGACCGGCGCCGCACGCGGCGGATCGGGCGGCGGCCCCGAGTTCGGCCCCTGTGCCGACACATGGAGAATGCCAGCGGTCGCAGCGATGAACAGGACGACGACGATCCTCCTCATTTCTTTTTCCCCAGGTACTCGGCGTCCGTCACCGGCGCGCCCCACTTGATGTCACCACCATAGATGGTCAATTGCACGACGGAACTGTCGGGCGCGGCGCCGTGCCAGTGCGGCACATTGGCCTTGGTCAGGACCGGCACGTCCTTCACCAGTTCTTTGACCGGCTCGCCCAGTTCCTGGTAGAGCCCACGTCCCTCTTCCGCCCACAGCAGCTGCCGGTGCGTGTGCGTGTGCCAGTTGGTGCGTGCGCCCGCCTCGAATCGGAGGCGTCGCGTCAGCATGCCGTCGGTCGGCTCGAACGCCACGACGCCGGTGGCATTCGGGTTCGGATTCGCGCCCGCACCCTGCGCGGGAGCCGGAGGCGCGGCACCACGTTGCTGTGCCGCCAGGGTGGCGGTGACGGCCACGGCGGCGCCAAGCGATAGCGCGAGCAGGAGCCCGCGCCCAATCCACTGTATCGACTTCATCGACTCTCCCGAAAACACCACCACGAAGATCACGAAGGATCAAAGGTTCACGGAAATTTGAGAGTTTACCTGCTCGTCACGAGGATCTCGCGAAGTTTCGCGCGATCGGTCGAAAGTTCGGCTTTGCCTGCCGGGGCGCCGTTCGTCTTCAGCATGTAGCTGACGATGTCGGCGTACGCCGGCATGCCGAGGGTGTCCGGTGCCTCCTGCGGCATGGTCCGGCGGATGACGTCGAGCACATCGTCCACGCTGGTTCGGTCGAAACGGGCGAAGAACGCCTGGCCGACGAGCGCGGGGGCGTTCGTGCTCCCGAGCAAATCGTCGGCGTGACATTTGGCGCACGTCTTCAGGTACGTCTCCTCGCCGCGCTTCGCCTGCGCGTCCGTGAACACGCTGTCCCAGATCGTCGAGCGCGCATCCTGGGCGGCGGTCCGAGGCGCTCCGGCGCCGCCCGCGCCAGGCTGCGTCGAG
>Ga0307412_10002388_pt1 | contig 10429 bp, 8 predicted proteins | sample DK1Cmetagenome_3_FD_203823 | JGI IMG/M metagenome (GOLD analysis project Ga0307412, IMG submission 203823) | Maize rhizosphere microbial communities from greenhouse at UC Davis, California, United States - DK15-C-1 | ecosystem: Host-associated > Plants > Roots > Rhizosphere > Soil | place: USA...
CCGCCTAGCAAGCGATCGTCGGGAGACGGTTCCGGATCGGGTCCTCGGCCTCGGTCGATCAGCTTCTTCACGGTCGGGGTGTCGTGGATGAGGCCGGCCACCATTCCGCAAGACCAGCCGCCCGCGCCGACGTCGCCCCGCCGCATCACCGTCGGATAAACCCCCGCCAGCTCTTCCGCAATATCCTCGAACCTGATCTCGGCGCCCAGGGTTTTCTCCTTCGCCAGGACTCTTTCGACCGCCGGGTTGGTCAGGACGCGTTCGGTGTTGCGCAGCGGCCGCATGACGAGGCGGCGGTCCCTATGTGGTGCGAGACCGCACAGCCGTGGCTCGCGACTGAAGAAGGGCCCGGCCGGTTCACCCGCAGCCCGTCATGATCGGCGCGGCTTGCATCGTCGACGGTCTGGCCGACGGGAAGGCAAAGGAGCGCGAAGACCGTCGTGAGGCCATGCTATGCCGTGTTCCGACCCTGAGCCGCAGCGGGTGGGATATTCGATCCCTGCCCCGATCAATTTGCTGGAAGGCTATGTGCCCAGAACGGGATCGAAATCGTCGAAACCTTCATCGACGTCGAGACCGCCCGAAAAAGCGGATGACAGCAACCAACAGCATGGGGATCGCCGGATTGATGATCTGGATAGCGACGAGGGTTTTTTCGCCAATCGAATCCGTCAGATAGGCTCGGAGGGAGAGTATCAGCACTGCGTGCAGTAGGATGCCGCCGACGATGGTGGCGCCTGCCATTCGCCATCCGAGGTCTGGTCTGCGCAGTGCGATCCCCAAAGCCCAAAGCGACAGCGGCAGGAACAGCAGGACCGCAGTCAGCAGGCCGGGGTTGTAATTGCCGGACGCGAGCGCCGGACCGATATGTGCGAGGGCGTTGACCGCCGGCACGCTGAAATAGCTCAGCGCGATGGCCGGATAGCGGCGCCCCAACAGGGCGGCGATCGGGCCTGCGAGCCATACGACGGGAATATTCACTGCGGTGATGAAGGATTCCGGAATCGGGCAGGCGGTCGGATTGGCGAATCCGAAGCGCATGCAAAGCACCCCGCGGAAGGCATAAGGCGCGCCCTGCGCGTCGATGCCATGCTCTTCGAACTGATGGAGCAGATAGGCGGCAGTGGCCGCCCAGGCTAGCCACACCATGTCGCGCGTGCGGGGCACGGCGCGGTCGACCGCCAGATCGCCGATGGTCAGCCCCAGCAGCAATATCACGGCCAGGCCGAGCCCGAACCAAGGCCAGAGAAGCGAGAACCCCATCAGAAACGGGAAGATATAGATCGCTTCACACGGACGCTACCTTCAACGTGCGGGCAATCATGCCCTGCGCATTTCCCTGCGAGGTTCCGGGTTGCCATATTAGGCCGCCGAGACCGTTCGCTAGACGACAAAATGTCGGCTTCCGGCCCTCTTCGTCCGAAAGTGGCCATTCCGCTTTCGGCCAAATTGAATCCGCCTCGTTCGTGCCCATCACGTTTCGGCTGGTCCGGCCGGTCAGCATGCGAGCGTTCTGCCGCGCACTCCGATCGCCATCATTCGTTGCAAGTCGGTCTGCCGACGCACGCCGGTCTTGTCGAAGATGCGCTGAAGGTGCGTGCGGGCGGTTGTGTTCGCGACCGCCAGCCGGGCTGCAGCTTCCTTGAGCGCCAATCCGTCGAGCAGGTGAATGAGCAACCGGCTTTCGGCGAGGGTGAGGCCGAAGCGCCGCGAGGCGTCTTCCGCAATCTTGTGGGTCGATATCGCGGCCGGGCGTGCGATAAGCAGATAGTTCGGCTTGCTACGGTCGATTCCCATACGCACGATATCGAGCGCCAGGCGATCCCGGTCGAGGCCAACCGTTTCCGTTCCGGCCCGGCGCGCCTGGTCGAGGGCCCGTTCGATCAGCACCCCGTCGCCGTGCCGGCAGGCGACCAGACGCCCGAAACTGCATTCGAGGACCGATGCCTCATCGAGCAGGACAGATGCGCCCGCACTCGCGTCGAGCAGACGCCGTTCGCCATCGATCAGCAGCGCGGCAAGGCCGCCCGCATCGTCTGGGGCATCGCTGCATCCCTTTTGGGGCATGTTTCCGGTTTGGTGAATCATCATCTACTCCTAGTCTTCGTTCGTGGAGGTAGACATTAAGATAGTTAGTTTCCGGCCAGGCGCGCCCCGAATTTTTCCCTCCTTCAAAGCTAGGACGCACGACGCTTCGATCGATGCGATTCGATCGGCATGCCGAAGGAAAAGAGCCATGAAACAGGGTCGCCCCGTTTTCGCGCCGGGAAATGCGTGGAAACCATTGTTTGTTGATGTAAATCCGCGTGCGATGATAGGCTGAGCCATGCGGCAGCCCACGCAGAACGAATGGACCGATATCTGGCGGTTGTTCGACCGGCTGGTCGACGTGCCTGCGAAAGAGCATGACGCCGCACTGGCCCGCTGCGGCGCCGATCCTTTCATTGCCGAACAGGTGAGAAGTCTGCTGCGCGCGAGTGCCCGCGACGGGCCGCTCGATCTGTCATCCTCGCGGGCGACGACGGAGCCGGGGAGCGGTTATGCCTCGCTCGCCGCCGGGACGAGCGTGGGCGCCTTTCGCATCGTGCGGCTGATCGGCCGCGGCGGGATGGGCGAAGTCTATCTTGCCGAGCGCGTCGGCAGCGGTTTCGCGCAAAGGGTCGCGCTCAAGATGCTGCGGCCCGAAGCGGTGGCGCGCGCGCAGCAGTTCGAGGCCGAGCGCGCGCTGCTTGCGACGCTCGAGCATCCGGGCATCGCGCGGCTGATCGACGGCGGCATTGCCGACGACGGCCGCGCCTATATGGCGATGGAATATGTCGAGGGCGAGGATATCGGGCGCTGGTGCGCGCGCCGTCGCTCCCCGCTCGACGAACGGCTACGACTCTTCCTCGACCTGTGTGTGGCCGTTTCCTATGCCCATGCCCGCCTGGTCGTGCATCGCGACATCAAGCTCGCGAACGTGATGATCGATGATGGAGGCCGCGTCCGGCTGCTCGATTTCGGTATCGCGCAACTCGTTGACGAGACGACCGATCGGACGATGACGCTGGCCTTGCTGACACCCGACTATGCCGCGCCCGAGCAACTTCGCAATGCGCGGCCGACGGTGGCGACCGACGTCTATGCGCTCGGTGCCGTGCTCTACGAACTGTTGACCGGGACCGGCCCGTGGCGCGGGGGCGCCGGTACCGTATCGTCGCTGCTTCGCCGTGCGCTCCATGACGATCCGTTGCCGCCGAGCCGCCGCGCGCAAGGCAATGGCGAAAGTCCGGTCGCGCCGCAGCATATTGCGGGCGATCTCGATGCCATCGTGCTGAAGGCGATGCGCAACGATCCCGCGGACCGCTATGCCAGTGTCGCCGATCTTGCCGAGGATGTGCGCCGTCATCGCGACCTGCGTCCGGTACGCGCGCACGACGGATCGAGAGGCTATCGGCTGCGCCGCTTCGTCCGGCGGAACAGATGGGGCGTCGCCTCGGGCGCGGCGCTTGCGGCGGCGCTGGTGGCGGGGACGACGGGCGTCGTCTGGCAGGCGCGCCAAGCGGGAATCGAACGCGACATCGCCCGCTCCGAACTGCGCAGGTCCGAGGCAGCGCTTAACGCAATGACCCTGCTGTTTCGTAACGCGAGCGATTCAGGCCAGATCGAGTCCGCGACGGCGCGCGACATGCTGAACGCCAGCGCGCGGACCTTGATCGCGACCGGCTCGCCCAGCGATCCCGGTACCGCGGAATCGGTGCTGACGCTCGCTGACCTCTTCATATTGACCGAGGATATCGCCGGGGCGGATGCCTTTCTGCACCGCGCCATCGAGGCCGGCGTGGGCAAGGGCGACGCTGTGACGACGGCGCGGATGCAGCAGCGGCTGGGTATGGTCTCGGCGGCGCAAGGTAAGCTGCCCGAGGCGCAAACGCTGCTCGCCGCCGCGGACCGAGTCTTTCGTGCCGATCCCGCGCGCTTCCGGGTCGAACGCCAGGACGTCATCAGTGCGCGCGCCTATATGTTGCGCATATCGGGTCGGCGCGACGAGGCGATCAAGCTGTTCGAAGACAACCTGCCCGACGCGCGGCTTGCCTATGCTGACAATCCGCGCGAACTGCTCACGCGCTACGCCAATCTGGGCGTTCACTATATCGAGAGCGCGCGCCTCGACGATGCCGCCCGCATTCTGGGGCAGGGCGAAGCGCTGGCGAAGCGTACGAACATGACCGCATCGTCGCCGGGCCTGATGATCCAGACCCACGCCGCGACGCTGGGTGCGACGCGCGGCGATCTTGCCGGCGCGCGCGCCGCCTATGAGCATGTGGTCAAGCTGCGCCGCGAGCTTTACGGTCGCTCGGCGGGACTCGGTTTCGCGCTGCTCCAGCTCGGCGGTGTGCAACTCGCCACCGGCCGAGAGGCCGAAGCGCTCGCGACGCTCGACGAGGCGAGGCCGCTGATCGGCAGCTTCCTCGGGCTCGCATCGCCGCCCGGCACGATCGTCCGCATGAGCCGCGCCGAGGCGCTCGCGGCGCTCGGGCGTGTCCGCGAAGCCGAGACCGAACTTTCAGGGGTCGAAACCGATCTTGCGGCGCAGGGAACCAAGGTCATGGAAAGCGCGCCTTTCCTTCGCGCGCGCGCGGCGCTGCGTATCGCGCAGGGGCGCGACGACGCGGCGCGGGCCGATCTCGTGGCGGCACGGCGCGTGCTGGCGGCGAAGGGTCAGACATCGGGGCCCTCGCGGGCGATCATCGACCGGCTGACCGCGTAGCTACGCTGATCCGGCCGATCACATGCTATTTTCATTCTGTGAGTGATTTCCGGCGACCGCCATTTCGCGATGAACCCAAGCGCGTGCTTGTGTCCATCGACGCCGCACCGTCCGCTCGCTGATCGTCATGACTTCGGCGGTCTCGGCTTCGCTGAGGCCGGCGAAGAATCGGCAGTCGATCAGCTTGGCAAGCTCGGGGTCGAAGGCGGCGAGCCCCTTCAGCGCCTCGTCGAGCGCGATCAGTTCGCGGTCTTCGTCGCCGGACGGCAGGTCGCGCGCTTCGTCGAGAGCGAACGCTGGCTCGCCGCCGCCGCGTTTCGCTGTCTTGCGCGCTATTGCTGCATTGACGAGTACATGGCGGATCGCGGTCGCCGCGGTCCCGAGGAAATGTTCGCGGCTTTCCCAATCCTCCCGCCGGTAAAGCTTGATATAGGCCTCGTGCAGCACCGCCGTGGTCTGGAGCGTCATCGGGCGTCCGGCGCGAAAACGCTCGCGCCGCGCGATGTCGCGCAGATCCTCGTACAGCATTTCGACGATCGCATCGGTGCCAGCCATTGCGCCGCTCCGCCTGTTTCATGCCCGCCCGCTCATGCCCCCTGTAGCGCAAGTGCGGCTAAGCGGCCAGCATGGCACGAAAAATCGCATCGCTCCTCCGATCGTATGATTTTCGCGAGGCGCGGCCACCCTACCCAAAGCCTGTCTTCGCCGCGCGCCGAGCGCGCTTCGCAAAGGGAGAAGGGACATGGGTATCAAGACCGGACTATCGATCGCCGCCGCGCCGCTGGCACTTTCGCTCGCATTATTTGCAGGCCCCGCGGCCGCGCAGCAGACGTGCGTCACCGACCCCGGCGCGGTTCCGTCGGGGACCGCCACGGGACCGGCTTCGATCGCGTGCGGCGACGGCGCCAATTCGACCGCCGACAGTTCGGTTGCGATCGGTCGCAATGCCACGGCGTCGGACGATTTCTCGACCGCGGTCGGCGGCGGCAATATCACACCGACGAAGGCGACCGGCCGCGGGGCGAGCGCCTTTGGCAACAATGCCTTGGCGCTCGAGCAACTTTCCACCGCACTCGGCAGCAACTCGTTGGCAGCGAGCGCTAGCAGCACGGCGATCGGTGGCGCGATTGCCGGCGCTGAAAGGGCGATCGCGATCGGTGTGTTCGCCAACGCCAGAGGCACCGGAGCGGTGGCTACCGGCGCGAATGCGGCCGCGACCGAGGCGAGCAGTTCGGCCTATGGCGAGGGAGCAGGGGCCTTGGGCGTGAATTCTTCGGCTTTCGGTGCCGCGGCGGGTGCCAGCGGGGCCGGTTCGACGGCGGTCGGGCGCGGGGCGCAAGCGACTGCCGATTTCACGACCGCGGTCGGGGGCGGTAGCACCTCTTCGGCGCAGGCAACCGAAGTCGGTGCGAGCGCCTTCGGTAACAATGCGGTCGCGAGCGGCTCGTCGGCGACCGCGCTCGGTACCAACAGCGCCGCATCGGGCAGCGACAGTGTCGCCGTCGGCGCCGCCAGCGCGGGCGGTGCTTCTTCGGTCGCGATCGGCAAGGGCGCCTCGGCGGGGTTCGACGGCAGCGTCGCGCTCGGTGCGGGCTCGGTGGCCGACCGCGCGGACAGCGTGTCGGTCGGCGCCGCCGGTGTCGAGCGCCAGATCACCCATGTTGCCGCCGGCACCGCCGCGACCGACGCGGTGAATTTCGGTCAGCTCAGCGCTTCGATCGCGGCGGTGAACGGCAACAGCGCCGCGGCGCAGGCGGTCGCGGATGCCGCGCAGGTGACGGCCAATACCGCGCGCACCGAGGCAGCGGCGGCGCAGGGCAGCGCGAACACCGCACTGGCGCGGGGGACGGCATTGGGGCAGGGGGCGGCCGCGGCGCTCGGCGGCGGCGCGGCCTATAACAGCGCGACCGGGGCACTTTCAGCGCCGACCTATAATGTGGGCGGGACGAGCTACCGTGACGTCGGCTCGGCGATCGGCGCGCTCGACAACGGGCTCGCGCGGCTCGACAGCCGGGTCGATCTGCTCGAGCTCGGCAATGCGCGCGGATTTCGCCGCGCCAATGGCGGGATCGCCGCCGCGATGGCGCTCGGCGGCACGATGGTTGTGCCTGACAGCCAGGTGTCGCTGTCCTTCAACCTTGCGACCTATCGTAGCGAACAGGGCTTTTCGGGCGCTGTCGTCGTTCGCGCGGCGCCGCGGGTCTATGTCAGCGGCGGCTTTGCAGGTTCAACGGTCAAGGGATCGACCGGTGGACGCGTTGGCATCGCATTGGGCTTCTGACGAAACTTGGACATTTATGAAATATGGTGGTCGGGGCATGATAGCTGCGACCGCCATTTTCGATAGGAAGAAGCGCGCCTGCTTTCACGAAATTCCGTTCAAAAGCAGACGGTCCGCACGCGGCTGGGCGCAAAAGCCACAGTGCTTTGGCGTAGTCTTTCGTATCTTCAGAAAGAAATGGCTCCCCGGGTAGGATTCGAACCTACGACCGGTCGATTAACAGTCGACTGCTCTACCGCTGAGCTACCGAGGAACACGCCGCCGAAGCGGACAAGGCGGCCCCTTTGCCGTCGGTTGCGGCAATTTGCAAGACCTCAAACGATAAATTGTTCCATCGCGATGCGTTCGTCGAGTCCCTGGTCGGGATCGAACAGCAAAGTCAGCGGTCGGCTGCGGTCGGTGGTGACCAACACCGTCTTCACATCGCGGATTTCGCGCTGGTCGGCGACGGCACTGACCGGGCGTTTCGCGGCCTCGCGGACGTTGAAGCGGATGCTCGTCGATTCGGGGACGAGCGCGCCGCGCCAGCGTCGCGGGCGGAAGGGGCTGATCGGGGTCAGCGCGAGCATTTCCGATTCGAGCGGCAGGATCGGCCCATTGGCGCTGAGGTTGTACGCGGTCGATCCGGCGGGGGTCGACACAAGCACGCCGTCGCATGCGAGTTCCTCGAGCATCGTCTTCTCGTTGATCATCACCTCGAGCTTCGCCGCCTGACGCGTTTCGCGAAGCAGCGAGATTTCGTTGATTGCGGGCAGGATATGGCGTTCGCCGCTGACCGTCGTGATGTCACCCGACAGCGGATGGATCAGAAACGGCCGCGCCTTGGCGATCCGCTCGTCCAGTCCTTCGACGCGAAATTCGTTCATCAGGAAGCCGATGGTGCCGCGGTTCATCCCGAAGACGGGCAGGCTGCGGCGCTGGTCGAGCAACTGGTGCAGCATGTGGAGCAGGAAACCGTCGCCGCCGAGCGCGATCAACAGATCGGCCTCGGCGAGGTCGACGAAGTCATAGAGCGGGCGCAGTTCGGCCTCGGCCTCTTCGGCCGCGGGCGCGTTCGATGCGACGAGCGCGATCTTGCGTTGCATATCGGTCCGGTTCCCCCGTGCCTTTGATACCGGGGCAGGGATTACCCGCCCGTTGCACTCATATGACGCGCGACCGCCGGTTTGGACTCTCGTTTGATGTGAAAGTCATGCGCGCGGGGTTTGCCAGCCAATGCGCGGTCGATCAAGCCATCTACCGCGCCGACCCCGCCGTCGCGCAGCGCGGCGCGCAGGTCGATATGGTCGTCCTGCCCGAGGCACATATAGATGCGTCCCTCGACCGTCAGGCGGATGCGGTTGCACGTCGCGCAGAAATTGTCGCTGAGCGGGGTGATCAGCCCGAGCGTGACCGGGCTGTCCTCGACCGCGAAATAGCGCGCGGGGCCGCCGGTGCGCTTGTCGACCGGATAGATGGTGCGTTCGGCCCGCAGCGGCGCGATAAATGCATGGAGCGGGATATAATGGTCGCTACGGTCCTCGGCGATCTCGCCGAGCGGCATCGTTTCGATGAGGGTGAGATCGGCGCCGACGCTGGCGCAATAGTCGAGCATCGGGAGGAGCTGATCCTCGTTGATCCCGCCGAGCGCGACCATGTTGATCTTGACGTCGAGCCCGGCATCGCGCGCGGCGGATATGCCCTTCATCGCGACCGCGACATCGCCGACGCGGGTGATGTGGCGGAACGCCGCAGGGTCGAGCGTGTCGAGGCTGACGTTGATCCGGCGCATCCCCGCCGCCGCGAGCATCGGCGCATGTTCGGCGAGGCGCATGCCGTTGGTGGTGAGCGTCAGCTCGTCGAGGCCGTGGCCGATCATCGCGCCGAGGCGCATCGCGAGCGTATCGATCCCGCGCCGCACCAGCGGTTCGCCACCGGTCAGGCGGATGCGGCGGATGCCGCGCGCGACGAAGCGTTCGGCGAGCGCGGCCATTTCCTCGATGCTGAGCACCGCCGATTTGGGGAGGAAGACCATGTCCTCGGCCATGCAATAGCGGCAGCGCAGGTCGCAGCGGTCGGTCACCGACAGGCGCAAATAGCTGATCTGGCGGCCATGACCGTCGGTCAGCTTGTTCGCAATCGAAGGCGCGCGCGCGTCCATGCTGCCAATTGTGATGCAAAAGGCAGGGGATTGGCAAGCAATGCCTGCTATGGGGCCATCAATGAATCGCATTTCCGACCCTCTTTCCGGCTGCGTCCGGAAGCTCGAAACGCTGCACGCGCGGCACGAATCCGACGCCGGCGTGATTCTGGTGCAGGTCGACCAGCTGGCGCGGATCAACAATAGCGCGGGGACCGCGGCGGGCGACGCGGTGCTCGACGAAATCGGCCGGCGGCTCGAAAATTTCGCCGGCGACGAGTTCGGGCAAGGGTCGTGCGTCGAACGGCTCGACGGGCCGCGATTCCTGATCGTGCCCGCGGCGGTGCTGTCGCTGGGGGCGCTCCGGGCGCAGGAGCGCGCGCTGCATGTCGCGCTGGCCGAGCCGATCGTCGGCGATCCCAACGGTCGGCTAGCGATCCGCATCGCCGCGGCGCTCGTCACGCGCGACGAGCCGATCGCCGAGCAACTGCGCAGCGCGAGCGACCAGCTTGCGCGACCGGCGTCGGCGCGCGACGGCGCGATGGTGCATGCCGCACTGTCTCGCGGCGAAGTCGCGATTTTCTACCAGCCGCAATATGACGTCGGCACCGGTGCGATGACCGGGGTCGAAGCGCTGATCCGCTGGCAGCATCCCGAACTCGGCTTGCTTGGCGCTGGCGCGCTCGTCACGGCGGCGCGCGCGGCGCGGCTCGAATGCGAACTCACCGAACATGCGCACCGCGTCGCGCTCGCCGAAATGGCGAAATGGCCCAAAGCGCTCGGCAAGCTGCGCGTCTCGCTCAACATCACCGCCGCCGATCTGGGCGATCCCGAATTCGCGGGCCGCTTTGCGGCGATGGCGAAGGCGGCAAAGGTCGATCCCGACCGGCTGACGCTCGAACTCACCGAACAGGCGATGCTCAGCGACCCCGCGAGCGCCGCCGAACAGCTCGCGCAGATCCGCAGGCTGGGCTGCGCGATCGCGATCGACGATTTCGGCACCGGCTATTCCAGCCTGTCGCTGCTCGCGCGGCTGCCGATCGATTATCTCAAGATCGACAGCGGTTTTACGCGGACGATCGACGGCAGCGACCGCGACCGCATCGTCGTGCGCGCGATCGTCGACCTGGCGCGCGCGCTGGGGCTGCTGGTGGTCGCCGAGGGGATCGAAAATGAGGGCCAGCTCGCGCGATTGTCCGAGATCGGGGTGGCGACCTGGCAGGGCTTCTTGCGGTCGGGGCCGGTGCCGGGGGATGAACTGATAGCTTTGATGCAATAA
>Ga0307412_10002389_pt1 | contig 10427 bp, 12 predicted proteins | sample DK1Cmetagenome_3_FD_203823 | JGI IMG/M metagenome (GOLD analysis project Ga0307412, IMG submission 203823) | Maize rhizosphere microbial communities from greenhouse at UC Davis, California, United States - DK15-C-1 | ecosystem: Host-associated > Plants > Roots > Rhizosphere > Soil | place: USA...
GCGGTTGAGCGGGCCGTTGGGCGGCACATCATGCCGCGGCTTCATGGCGCCTTCAGCCTGGGGACCGTGGCCGGCGCAGGGCTGGGTGCGGCAGCGGCCGCCGTGTCCCTGCCGGTGGCGTGGCATCTGGCTGCGGCCGGCGCGGTGGTGGCCGTTTCCGTGGCGACGGCGGCGTCCTGGTTCCGCGCGGACACCACCCCGGTCGCCGGCGAGCGCACCTACACCCCGGACAACTTCGAGGACCCCAGCACAGGTCCCATTCCCGTCATCCCCGCGGGGACGCCGGAGTCCGCCTCCGGGCCCCTGGACAACAAGCGCAAGATCGCGCAGGCCTGGCGGGACCGGCGCACCCTCCTCCTGGGGCTGCTGGTGCTGGGGCTCGCCCTGGCCGAAGGCGCGGCGGGGACTGGGTGGCGCTGGCGCTGGCGGACGGCCACGGCCAGACGGACGCTGCAGGTGCTGCCGGCTACGGGCTGTTTGTCACCTTCATGACCATTGGCCGGTTCGCCGGAACCCTTGTCCTGGACCGGTTCGGCCGGGTGCCGGTGATGCGCTGGTGCGCGGCGATGGCGGTTGCCGGACTGGGGCTGTTTGTCTTTGCACCGGCGCCGTGGCTGGCATTCGCCGGCCTGGGGGTCTGGGGCCTGGGCGCATCCCTGGGGTTCCCGGTGGGTATGTCCGCCGCGGCCGACGACCCCGCCAAGGCCGCCGCCAGGGTTTCCGTGGTGTCCACCATCGGGTACGGGGCCTTCCTCTGCGGGCCGCCCCTGCTGGGGCTGCTGGCCGAGCACGTGGGCATCCTGCACTCGCTGCTCGCCGTCATGGTGATGCTGGCGGTGAGCTTCCTGCTCTCGCCGGTGGCCCGGGAGCTCGCCTGACTTTCCCTAGTATTGTGGACGGGTGACTTCCACGCTGCTTTCATCCCTGACCACCTCAGCCGTCGGCGGCCCTGCGGGCACCTTCATCGAGGCGCGGACCGAGGCCGATATCATCGACGCCATCCGCACAGCGGACGCGGCCGGCGAGCAGGTACTGATCATCAGCGGCGGGTCCAACCTCCTGGTCTCCGACGACGGGTTCCCCGGCACGGTGGTCAGGATCGCCTCCGAGGGATTCACCGTGAATGCCGAGGATTCCTGCGGCGGCGTAGCCGTTGTGGTGCAGGCCGGCCACAACTGGGACCAGCTGGTGGAGCACGCCGTCCGGCACGCCTGGTCCGGCATCGAAGCACTCTCCGGCATCCCGGGGTCCACAGGGGCCACTCCCGTACAGAACGTGGGTGCCTATGGTGCCGACGTCTCCCAGACCATCGCCGCGGTCCGGACGTGGGACCGCGAACGGAATGCCGTCAGGACCTTCACCAACTCCGAGCTGCAGTTCGGCTACCGGGACTCCATCCTCAAGCGGACCACCGTCAACGGTTCGCCCCGCTACATCGTGCTCACCGTCGAATTCCAGCTTCCGGTCGGCAGGATGAGCGCACCCATCCGCTATGCCGAACTGGCCCGCGCACTGGGAGTCGAGCCCGGCAAGCGCGCCTACGCCACGGATGTGCGCCGCGAAGTGCTCCGGCTGCGGGCCTCCAAGGGCATGGTGTGGGACGCCGCCGACCGGGACACCTATTCCACGGGCTCCTTCTTCACCAATCCCATTGTTCCCGCGGAGGTGGCAGAGGCGTTGCCGGAGTCCGCGCCGCGCTACCCGGCGGGTGCCGACGGGCTGGTGAAGCTGTCGGCCGCGTGGCTCATCGACCAGGCCGGTTTCGGGAAAGGCTTCGGCCTGGAGCAGGACAGTGTGTCAGGCGGACGGGCGTCGCTGTCCACCAAGCACACATTGGCCATCACCAACCGTGGCGCAGCCCGGGCGGCAGACCTGGTGGCCGTGGCCCGCGAGGTGCGGGCCGGCGTCGAGCGCCGCTTCGGCATTGAACTGCACCCGGAGCCGCTGCTTATCGGGCTGGAGCTGTAGCCCGCCCAGCGTCGGGTGCGCCCTGCCGGAGCCCTTCCGCGGCGCCCATGAGGGCTGATGCCCAGCCGGTGAGGGCCAGGTAGATGCCCATGAACAGCCAGACCAGCAGGCCCGGTGCCTGCGGGTTTGCCGTTCCCGCGGCGATGCAAATGGCCAGCCCGGCGCCCGCCACCCCGAGTGACAGGATCCAGAGGAGCCGGGCTGCCCTGGGGTGCTGCCTCCAGTCCCGGCAGATGCGGACGCCGTTGCGGCTGACAGCGATTGCGGGGAACAGGACGGCGTAGCCGCCGCCCAGGCTGAGGGCGAGGGAAGGGAGGAGCAGCAGGGGATTTGTCCGGCCCGCGCTGAGGAAGGCGGAGAGGGAAATGAGTCCCAGCGCCGTTCCTCCCAGGACGCCCAGCGTCCCGCCGATCATCCATCTCCTGGTTTTACGCGCAGGCAACCGCCACAAACTCCCCAAAGTCATGGTCCTACCCTAGCCGCCGTGTTGCGGGTTCCGCCGCGACCGTAGGATGAGGGCATGGCTGCACTGGTGCGAAACCGTGGTGACCGCAGGGTGCTGGGCCGGCTGCGGCTGGTGTCCCAGGGGCTGCTTGACGCGGGGGAGCGGGCGGATTCACCGGCGGACGTGGTGCGCGGGATGACGGCCATGCAGGCGCAGGATTTGCAGGCGGCGCTGTGGGCGGTGGGCGTCCGGCTTCCCGGTTCCGGCGTCAGCAGCGTGCGGGCAGCCATCGACGCGGGAACCATAGTGCGGTCCTGGCCGATGCGGGGAACGCTCCACCTGGTGGCGCCGGAGGACCTGAGCTGGATGCTGGAGCTCACCGCAGACCGGCTGACCAAGGGCATCGCCGCCCGGCACCGGGAACTGGGCATCACGTGGGCCGACGTCGAAAAGTGCCGGGATCTCGCCCTTGACCATCTTTCATCCGCCGGGCCGGCCAGCCGCACTGACCTGTTCGGCGTTTTCGATGCCGCAGGGCAGCCCACGCAGGGGCAGCGAGGCGTCCACATCCTCGGGACGCTGTGCCGGCACGGCTGGCTGGTGCAGGGGCCGCTGGCCGGGAACCAGCAGCTGTTGGTGGCGTTTGATCAGTGGATCCCCGAGTCCCGCTGCCTGGACCGTGCGGAGGCAGTTGCCGAGTGGCTGCTCCGCTACTTCCGCAGCCATGGCCCCGCCACCGTCCGCGACTTTGCCTGGTGGACCCAGATACCCCTGACCGAGGTCCGGTCCGCCCTGGCGGAGATCCGGCGGGAGTTGGTGGAGCTCGAGGTTGACGGTACAGGCTACTGGATGTCGCCGGAGACCGCTGGGCTGCTGGACGGCAGCGTCCCTGGCGGCCGGTCCGTCCTGCTGCTGCCCGGCTTCGACGAGTTCCTGCTGGGCTACACGGACCGGAGCCTTGTCCTTCCGCCCGAGCATGCCAACCTGGTTGTTCCCGGCGGCAACGGGGTCTTCAAGAAGACAGTTGTTGCTGCGGGCGAGGTGATCGGCACTTGGGCCGTTGCGGGCAAAGGCCAGCGCGCCGCCGTCGTACCCGAACTCTTTGACGGTGCCCGGCGCCTCGGTCCGGCAGCTCAGGCAGCCTTCGACAGGGCCTCCCGGCGGTACCTGGAGTTCCTCGCCACCTGACTTGCCCCGAAACCCAAAAGCGGCCCTGGCCTGCATAACCGGTGTGGGGCAGCAACGGTTATGCAGGCCAGGGCCGCTCAAGCCGCGGCAGTGTCCACATAGAGGAGGGGCCGGCTGCCAGCCAGCCCGCGGGTTCGGCATGCTGGCACGATGAAATCCAGCAAAATCCGTGACCTGGTGGAGCAACGTTGGCCGCAATACCCCGTGGCTTCTGCTGGGCAATTAGGCGGCGCCGGCCTGGAAAGCCGTGTGGTTGGGGCAGCCGTACAGCAGGGGATACTTCTCCGGCTTCGCCGCGGTGCATATGTCCGGCGAACCTACTGGAATACTCTAAAACCCTGGGATCAAGACCGGCTCCTTGTCATCGCGCACTATGAATCCACCGGCGGTTCGGCCCGCTACACGCATGTAAGCGCAGCCATGCTGCACGGCTGCGATGTATGGGATGCCGGACCCTTGGTGCACGTCACAACGCAGTATTCGAATTCGCGGACCAGTGCGGGCAAGGACGTCCGGACCCATCGGCTTCCGCTCCCCGACAATGACCTGGCGTCCTTGTGGACTCCGGACGGCCGCGAGATCCAAACCACCACAATCGAGAGAACGGTTCTGGACTGCGCACGGATCCTGCCCGTCGACAAGGCTGCCGTCATCGGCGACCACGCACTCCGCAAAGGCGCGTCCATTGACACCATGTGGCAGTTGTTGGATGAAAGCCCTGTGAAGCGTGGGAGCCGGCGGGCATCGGACCTGCTCAACGTTCTGGACAGGCGTTCGGAGTCAGCAGGGGAGACGCGGACCAGGCTGCTGCTCTCCTCATTCGGCCTGAATACTTTTACACCGCAGGTCGAAATCCAGACTGCCGAAGGCCTGTTCCGCGCTGACTTCGCCGATACTGCGGCCCGGGTGATCATCGAGTTCGACGGCACTGCCAAGTACGTGGACTACAAACCCACGGAGGCACTGCTGATCGCGGAGCGCCTGCGGGAAACTGCCCTGATGGAATCCGGATGGCGCGTCTTCAGGGTCCGCTGGAAGCATCTGGACCGGCCGACCGAGCTCCACCGGCGGCTGATGGCGTTCCTCGGACGGCATCCCGGAACGTAAAAGCGGCCCTGGCCCGCATAACCGGTGCTGGGCAGCAACGGTTATGCGCGTCAGGGCCGCTTATGAAGCAGCTGTAAGGTCTACAGGTTGCCCGTGGCGATGTTGAGCATGCGGCGCAGCGGCTCGGCGGCGCCCCAGAGAAGCTGGTCGCCCACGGTGAAGGCGCTGATGTACTGCGGCCCCATCTCCATCTTGCGGATGCGTCCCACCGGAATGTCCAGGGTGCCGGAGGCTGCCACGGGGGTGAGCTCGGCCATGGAGGCTTCCTTGGTGTTCGGGACCACCTTGGCCCACTCATTGTCCTCGGCCAGGAGCTTCTCGATCTCAGAGACGGACAGGTCCTCGCGGAGCTTGAGCGTCAGCGCCTGGGAGTGGGAGCGCATGGCGCCGATCCGGACGCACAGGCCGTCCATGATGACGCGGTTTTCCTCGGAGGTGCCCAGGATCTTGTTGGTTTCGACCCCGGCCTTCCACTCTTCCTTGGACTGCCCGTTGCCCAGGTCGGCGTCGATCCAGGGGATCAGGGAGCCGGCCAGCGGCACTCCGAACTGGGTGGCGTTGATGTCGGTGCGCTGGTGGGCCAGGACCTTGCGGTCAATGTCCAGGATGGCCGACGCCGGGTCGTCCAGTTCCGTGCTGACCTCGGCGTTGAGCGTGCCGAACTGGCTGAGGAGCTCGCGCATGTGCCGGGCGCCGCCGCCGGAGGCTGCCTGATAGGTCATGGAGGTGCCCCACTCGACCAGCCCGTTCTTGAACAGGCCGCCGAGGCCCATCAGCATGCAGGAGACGGTGCAGTTGCCGCCGATGAAGTCCTTGGTGCCGTTGACCAGGCCCTTGTCGATGACATCGCGGTTGATGGGGTCCAGCACGATGATGGAATCGTCGTTCATCCGGAGGGTGGAGGCGGCGTCGATCCAGAGGCCGTCCCAGCCGCGGCTGCGCAGTTCGCCGTGGACCTGCTTGGTGTAGTCGCCGCCCTGGGCGGTGACAATAATGGGCAGCTTCGCCAGGGTGTCGAGATCAAACGCGTTCTCGAGCTTGCCGGCGCCGCCAGCGAACGACGGGGCGGCACCTCCCGCGTTGGAGGTGGAGAAGAACACCGGGTTGATGTTGGCGAAGTCGCCCTCGTCCTGCATGCGCTGCATGAGGACGGAACCGACCATGCCGCGCCATCCGACCAGGCCGACGGAAGGGGTAGCTGCTGTAGTCATTCGTCCAGTTTAGACTTCGGAACCGGCGGGGCGCAGTCGGTTACGTCACTCCCGCGGTTGCGGGTGCAGGAGTACGACGACGGCGCGCGGCTAACAAGGCAGGCCCCTTTAGGATGAGGGGTGCCCCTTACCGGTCGAAGTGCCGGGCCGTCGGTTCCGGGATACCCCGCCACGGTCATGAACAGGACGTCCCACATCGGACCCTGGCCCCTGCTGGTGGGTCCCGCTCGCATCACGAGCTTCGTCCGGAAACGGAGTGGAGCTGTTGGGGAAGTTTTCGCGCGTAATGGCCAAGGAACCCGGCCGTTCTTCAAACCATGTGCGCGCCTGATCGTCCGTTACGGCATACCAGGGCTTCGGCAGCCCGCGCGCCCGCCTCAGCTTCCTTGCTTGAAATTCCCCCCGGATGGATTTCAGGACGAAGAACCATCCTCCTGTAAAGAGTAGGGTGCAGAGGAGGCATAACAGGACTGCGCCGATATTCAGCTTGAGGACCCCCACTACCAACCAGATGGGGGCAAGAATGGCTGGGACCGCGATTACGGCCCCAACAAGGATAAGGATCGCGAGACTGTGGGTGGAGTTGCTGGCGCTTGACGCCGACGAGCCTCCCAGGCCCCACTCCTCTGGAGTGTATGCATGGATGCTGTTACCTTTTCCAAACCCGTAGTAGTAGGAACGCCGCCGCCTGACGTCGGTGTTCCGGGTTCCCGCCCTACACATCTCGCCTCCTTAGCGCATCGCCGGGGCCTTGTCGGGAAGGGGTCTTGGACGTGGCCGAACCGCTGTGGGATTGAAGATCCTCCCGCTTGTTTGCAGCGGCCGCTCTACGGGTGGCTGCCGGGTCACCGGGAGACATGCCCTGTTCCTGGTTCGGGTGCACCCCGTTCTTTTCGCAGTTTCTTGGCTTGGTACTCATCCCTTGCCATGCCGAATGTGTACCAAGCCCCGAGACCGCCGAATACGGTGAGGACCAGCGCGCCCCAGAATGGCTGACCGCCCGCGGCCAAAGGCACCAACAGTATCCACCAGGACGTGACGAACAACAGAGCCATTAGGGCAGTAAGGATTCCCATGCCCCACCAGGTCCTCACTTGTGCTTGGCCCCGGCCGGGCGAGAAGCCGATCTCATCGGCGGGATAGCTGTGAAGTTCACCGGCGTGGGTCTTCCGCAACACACGCTTTTCACCCCGAGCCAGCGCCGCCTTGTGCTCGGCATATACGGCATCGTTGCGCCGCTCAGCTTCCCGGTCGAAAACCACCAGCAGCCTGCCCGTTACCGGTCGAACTGTCTAGCTGTCGGTTCGGGGATGCCCCGTTCCGCCCTCAGCCGTTTGGCCTTGGCGGCGACGCCCGCCATCCGTGCTGCGTAGAGGACGCCGGCGGCCCCCGCGACAGTGAGTATCAGGGCTCCCCACATCGGATCCTGGCCCATGCTGGTGGGCCCGGCCACCAGCATGGTTGAGAAAACCGCCAAGGCAGCAAAGAACACAGCCATCGTGAGGAACCCTCCGGCGGAGCGCACCTGCGGGTGGGAACTGGCGGTGACCACACCGAGTTCGTCCTTCTGATAGCTGTGGAGCGCGCCCTCCACCGTACGGAGCAGGACGCGCTTTTCCCCGCGTGCCAGGGCCTGCTCGTGAAACGTACGGACCTGGTCGTCGGGTGTGGGTGCGCTGCCGGGAGTATTGCCCGGATTGCCGTTCTGCATGCTAGTCCTGTCGGATCGATCGGATGTGGTCCAACACCTGGCCCTCGCTGAGGCCCGAGATTTCCCGGATCGGTTCGGAAGGGGCATCAAGATGGCCGTAGCCCACCGTCCAGCCCTCCCCGCTGCGTTTGACCAGCAGTTGTTTGCCGTCGGAACCGTCGAGCAGGCGGACGGTGGCTCCGCCGTCGGGGTTGTCTTCAAGATGCTTGCGCACGATAAAGAAGTTGGCTTCTGCCGGCGTGGTATCCGGCCGCTGCGCCATCGCGAACCAGCTGAGGTAGGCCCGGGGCTGCAGCAGGATCCGGTATTCGGGTGACTCGACGGACAGGACGTTGTCCACGGAGCCCGCCGTAAGGAGGTTGATCTGCACCAGCTTCCCGGTCTCCGTCAAGGCATGGGTAACGGCCGCCACCGGACCCTCCACGGAAAGCTCCTTGTCCGCACCCACCGTGGCTGCACCGCGGGCCACCAGGGAGGACGCTCCCGCCGAGAGCAGGGAGGCGTCGTCAAGTTCGCCTTCCAGCCGGAGCGCCCTGGCAGAGGCTTCGGCGGCCGGTCCGCGCCGCAGGTTCAGGAGCACCAGGAGCTCGGCGAAGCCAAAACCGATCGCGTCCGGAAACCCTTGGCCGGCGCTCGAGGACCTGGCTGTGGATGTTTCAGTCACTGGTTGTTCTCCTCAGTTCTCAGAAGCCAAAAAAGTCGCCGACGGCGTCCACGCCATCACTGATAGCGCCGCCAACGGCCTCGGCCCCATCGGCGATCTTATCCCCGACGTAGTTCACGGAATCATGGATGACGGGGACGTTGTCGTAGAGGGCAAGGGCACCGCTGGCCACCATGCACGCAGTGCCGGCCGGCGGCGGAAGGAACGAGCCGGCGCCCAACAGGGCCTTGGTGGTGGAGTAGGCGGCGGAGCCGTAATCGCCCTCCTGGAAGTTGTTGAAGGCGTCCAGGCTGTCCAGGCCAACGCCCACAACGCCCAAACCCTTGCTGAAGCCGTCGAGGTACTTGAAGGCGTTGGATCCCTCGGCGAGGTTGAGGACCTCGTGGAACTTGCCCTCGAACAGGCTGTTGGACATGTTGAAGAACTTGCTGAACTCATTGGAGTTCTGGAAGGCCCGCCAGGCTGCCGGATCCAGGAAATCAGAGATGCGGGACTTGTGCAGCATGGCGGCGATGTCGAACAGGCCCGCCCGAAGGTTCGGGAAGGCCTTGGTGAGGCCGTAGATATCCCAGCCGTCACGGAACGGCGAATCAGGGTCTGCGAGCCAGTCCGGCCCCCAGGGGTTGTCGCTGTCCCGTCCGGGGACATTTCCGCCCGTTGTCCCGGTGCCGGGCCCGGAATTGCCGGCACCGCCGGTGGTAGACGCCTTCTCCTGCTCATCCGCGTGCGTGAGGAGCAGCTTCGACTCCTGCTGAAGCCGCGCCGCCGTCTTCTGCAGCAGCGCACGGTGGTTGCCGTTCCAGTCGGACCGGAAACGGGACGCGTCCTGGCCTTTCCACGCGGGGCTGTTGTTGATATGGCCGCTCAGCTGCTGCGACTGCTGCTGCAGCATGTCGGCCGTCTTGCTGAACTGCCGCGCCAAGGTGCGCAGCTGCTCGACGTCGGCGCCCCACAAAGTTCCTGCCACCCGGCATCCCCCCAATAGTGTCCAAACAGCAGTCCGTCAGGCTGCAGGCTTCAGCCTAGGCCAGCCCCCGAAAAGTCGCGATGGGGTGAGCTCCCCATCCATGGGCCCACAGCGACTAGCTCCGCCTGGACTCCTCGGCCACGGCTGCCTTCCGGGCCCGCAGCGCAAAGAAGGCGCCGAACGCGAAGACCTGCGTGACAACCACCAGCACGATAGCCCCGGCGATCTTGTTGCCGCCCAGGATCATGGTCAATCCCACGATGGCGGACAGCAGCGCAAGCAGCGGCAGCAGCATGTACCCCAGGACAAAGAGGGTTTCCGGTTTCTTCAGCATGTTCCTAGCCCTCGGTCCTTGACCATTTGGTGAATCGGTAGCGTGTGCCGTTGGCGCCGGTCAGCCAGCCGTCCGGAGGAACGGACGCGGTGGCCTCCCAACTGGTGCCGAGCTCGGGGGCAAACGTGTCGCCGTCGGCCTTCACATCGATGGTGGTGATCACCGCAACGTTGGCCAGGTCCGTGGATTGGCGGAAGATCTCTCCGCCGCCCAGGATCCAGACGGTGTCGCCGCCGTCGACGAACTGCGACTCCAGCAGCGCGTCATCCAGCGAAGGAACCACAACGGCGCCCTTCGCCTCAGGCGTGTCTGCCCAGTCCTTCTGCCGGGTGATGACGATGTTGGTCCGCCCTGGCAGGGGACGGTACTTGTCCGGGAAGGACAGCCAGGTCTTGCGGCCCATGATGACCGGGTGCCCGGTGGTCAGGCGGGTGAAATGCTTGAGGTCCTCGGGCAGGTGCCAGGGCATGTCCCCGTCCTTGCCGATGACGCCGTCGGGGGTCTGCGCCCAGACCAGGCCGACACCGGTGATCGAGGCGGCCAGCTCCTCCGTAAAGGACTGCGGATCGGTGAAGTTCTCGGTGCTCATACGGCGATCGGTGCCTTAATCGTCGGGTGGTGCTTGTAACCCACCACTTCGAAATCCTCCAGCGTGTAGTCGAAGATCGACGCCGGCTTCCGGTTGATCTTCAGCTGCGGGTACTTGTACGGCTCCCGCTCCAGCTGCTTCAGGACCTGGTCCATGTGGTTTTCGTAAATATGCACGTCGCCGCCGGTCCAGATGAACTCGCCGGGCTCAAGCCCCACCTGCTGGGCAAGCATGCACGTCAGC
>Ga0307412_10002390_pt1 | contig 10424 bp, 5 predicted proteins | sample DK1Cmetagenome_3_FD_203823 | JGI IMG/M metagenome (GOLD analysis project Ga0307412, IMG submission 203823) | Maize rhizosphere microbial communities from greenhouse at UC Davis, California, United States - DK15-C-1 | ecosystem: Host-associated > Plants > Roots > Rhizosphere > Soil | place: USA...
AGACTGCCGAAGCAGCCTTAAAAAATCTAACTTTTACCATTTACTATAATTTATTTTAAATATAGTCTAAATTATTACTGAATTTTCCAGCTGATCCCGAACATGAAATTCGTTCCGGCCTGAGAAAAATAGTAAGGAGCTCCGTCGTAAACAGCTCCGTTGTTCACATATTTTTTGTTGAAAATATTATTCACCAAAAGCTTCAATGCGATATCATTATTTTTGATTTTAAACTGATATTGCGCATTAAAATCCGTTAAAAGATAATCTTTCAACTGTAAATTTTCATCTTCTGAATTATCTAAATATTGCTTTCCGACGTATTGATTCATTAGTGCAAACTGGAAGTTTTTTGTCGGATTAAACTTTAATCCTAAGTTGGCAATAACGTCCGGCGAAAAAGAAATTTGAGTGTTACCTAAATTTTTAGTTGAATCTTCATTTTCTATTTTAAAATCCAGATTTCTGTTGTTGCTGAAGCTTACATTTCCTGTTACTTCCCATTGTTTTGAAAGTTTTGCCAGAGCTCCTAATTCAATTCCGCTTCTGTAGCTTTTCCCGGAATTGGTTCTGATGAAAGCCCCGACATTATTCAGTTCGCCATTTAAAACTAACTGATTGACATAATACATATAATATAAATTCGCTGTAAACGACACAATCCCGAATTGTTTTTCTAAACCAGCTTCAAAATCGTGAAGTTTTTCCGCTTTTACATCATTATTGGCTAATAAATCATCTCTGTTCGGTTCGCGGTGAGCGTGTGCATAGGAGAAGAAGATTTTTCCTTGCGGAATTCTATAATTAACTCCTGCTTTTGGATTGAAAAACAGCCAGTTTTTGTCTAAATTTGCGCCTTCATCGTCTCCTGCAGCAATAATTTTAGTATCATAATCGATATTTCTCAACTGTAAATCTCCAAAGAATTCGAAGTTATTAACTTTCACCAAAACTTTTGCAAATCCTGCTACTTCATTTTTCACGGAACGGTTTCTGTAATACTCATATTCATCGATTTCAGGGAAGAAAACGCCGGTCACATTTCCGAAATGTCTTCCATAATATTGATTTCCAACGATTCCGAAATTCAAATCAAGGTTTTCAAATTTCCCGTACAAGGTAGAAACCAAGCCATAAAAATCATTATTCAGCCATTTTTTTCTGATAAAATCTGAATATTCTTCACCATTTATATCAGCCAAATTATATCTCGCAAAAGGATCGCCCTGCTTGTAATTTTCGTAATATCCTTTTCCTTTCGTGTAATGTAAAGTGGTTTCTAAATTCCATTTATCATTAAACTTCTGCTCCCAAAGCAACTGGTAATGATTTTGTCTGTAATTGTCGGTTTCATTGTCATAAAATCCAACAATATTTTCCCAATTTGCATCATAAATTGCTCCCGAATAATTGAATTTAGGATCTGTTTCCCAGGTTTTTCTGTCAATCCCGTTCCAAGCCTGATATGTTTTTTCTTTTCCTCCGAAAGCCATCAAACGGATTCTTGTTTTTCCTTCTTCATACAAAGCTGTGAAATTGTAAGAATTCAGTTTTGAAAACGCTCTGTCGATATATCCGTCGGAATTAATGTGTGTATATCTTCCCATCACAGAAAGCCTGTTGCCCCAGAATTTTCCGGAACCGATTTCCGCAGAATATTTATACGTATTAAACGAACCGTAGCTGTCATCAGTTTTAAAATAAAACGTCTCCTCCGGATCTTTAGAAAGAACATTAATACTTGCTCCAAAGGCAGAAACTCCGTTGTTGGAAGTCCCAACTCCTCTCTGAATCACGATTTGTGAAGCAGAACTCGTAAGATCCGGAACATTTACGAAGAAAGTTCCCTGACTTTCGGAATCGTTGTATGGAACGCCGTTCATCATGACATTAATTCCATTTCCAGCAACACCACGAATCCTAAAACCCGTATATCCAACGCCATTTCCTGCATCCGAAGTTGAGATAATGGACGTCTGATTTTTAAGAAGAATCGGCAGATCCTGACCTAAATTCCGGCTGTCAATATCTCTGGCAACATTGATGATTTCTTTGGCGACAGGAAGTCTTTTGGTAAAATTAACGGCTTCAATTTCTCTTATTTTCAGAGAATCGGTATTTTGTGCTTGTAAAAAAGCGAAAGAGCCAACGGTAAGCCCTAAAAAAAATAATCCTTTCATTCTATAAATCTTTAAAATTTAATGAATAAAAGGGGCGGATTAAATAATGTAACAATTTATTAGTTTAACAGTCTAACAATGCAGATTGGTATATTGCTATACTGTTCCATTGGTACATTTAAATTCCCTAAACAGCATTATCCGTTCCAGGTTCATTGGGTATAATCTCAGCTTGTTACAGCACCCCTTTATTTCAATCGCGAAATTACAAAAAAATTGCGAGATGTTGGCTTTAAGCTTTTAGGATTAATTTTCAGTTAAAAATTTGCTTGATTGTGTTGAAATTGAATGAGATAGAATTTTGTATTATTACCACAGATTTGAACAGGTGTTTGCGTTGCATTTTGCCTAAACCTTACTACTTATTTCCTACAGCCTTAATACGTTTTGTTTTTTGAATCAATGTAATAGTAATTTTTTCCATCTTTTGAAACGTCAAACATTTTCCCCAGTTTCCAGCTGAAATTCCTTTTAATATCAGCATACTCAAATGGAATAATAATATTGTTATTAACATCAATCACTCCGAAAGTATCATTTTTAGAAGCTACGATCATCGGATTTGCAACGTCATCACCTTCCAGAATGTACAAGTATTCATATTGAGGATAAATTTGGAAATCCCTATAATCCTGAGCATTCTTGAATCTGGCTTTTTCTATAATACCGAAAAATCCATTCATTGTATAAGCCTGAAACAGCTGCTGCACGTATTCTTTTGGAGCACATTGTGCTAGATCTTCTTTTTTAAACTGATAAACTCTCTTTCCTTTTTTATTTATCCGATATGCTATTTCGTCCTTTTCCACCGTTGCATAATCTGCCGTTCCGAATTTTCTTACTTTTTCGTTTGGTGAACTTAATAGATTACAATCTTCATAGAAAAATACGGCAATATGATATTCCGGTTGGATAATAAATTTTCCTTTCTGATTTACATAGCCAAAATTTCCGTCTTTCTTTTTCGGGATCAAAAGAGGAAGTTCCGCATTGATAACAGGTAAATCAACATCCTTTTTAATTGAGGAAGAAGCCTTTTTAACAACAGTTTTCTGGTTGTTTTTAATCGGTAATTTCTTCACAGATTTGGTCTGAGAAAAAATGAAAACCGAAATAAATACGCTTAAAAATTGAACTACAATTTTCATATCCATCATTTGGTTGCAAAAATACGACCAAAAATAGAAAATATAAAATTCATATTTATAAAGAATCTAAATAATTTAACTCTGATAAAATATTAAAAATTCGTAATTTTGGGAACATTTTAATTGTTTGATAATTTTAAAACGTTTTTGAGATATGACATTTGATATCGATATGATCAAAAAAGTGTACGAGCGTTACCCGGAAAGAATTGCTGCGGCAAGACAAATCGTGGGAAAACCTCTTACATTATCAGAAAAAATATTATACACTCACCTTTGGGAGGGTAATGCTACGAAAGTTTATGAAAGAGGAAATTCTTATGTAGATTTCGCTCCGGACAGAGTAGCAATGCAGGATGCAACTGCACAGATGGCACTTTTACAATTCATGCAGGCAGGAAAAAGCAAAGTTGCGGTTCCTTCAACAGCACATGCTGATCACCTTATCCAGGCAAAGGTAGGTGCTGATAAAGATTTACAAGAAGGTATCAATAAAAACTCTGAGGTATTCAATTTCTTAAGTTCCGTTTGTGATAAATACGGAATCGGATTCTGGAAGCCGGGAGCCGGTATCATCCACCAGGTTGTATTGGAAAACTATGCTTTCCCGGGAGGTATGATGATCGGAACCGACTCTCATACAGTAAATGCAGGAGGATTAGGAATGGTAGCGATTGGTGTTGGTGGTGCTGATGCAGTAGACGTAATGGCGGGAATGGCATGGGAGCTTAAAATGCCTAAATTAATCGGTGTAAAATTAACCGGTAAAATGAGCGGTTGGACCTCTGCAAAAGACGTTATCCTGAAAGTAGCAGGAATTCTTACCGTAAAAGGAGGAACAGGATGTATCGTAGAATATTTCGGTGAAGGAGCAGAATCTCTTTCAGCAACAGGTAAAGGAACAATCTGTAACATGGGTGCTGAAGTAGGAGCTACAACTTCCACTTTTGGATACGATGATTCAATGAGAAGATATCTGGCTGCTACAGGAAGACAGGATGTTGTGGATGCGGCTGATCAAATTGCTGAACACTTAACAGGTGATCCTGAAGTGTACGCAAACCCACAACTATATTTTGACCAATTAATCGAAATTAACCTTTCTGAACTGACTCCTCATTTAAACGGACCTTTCACTCCGGATTTGGCAACTCCTGTTTCTGAATTCAGAGCTAAAGCTGAAGCAAACGGATGGCCATTAGAAGTTGAGTGGGCTTTGATTGGTTCTTGTACCAACTCTTCTTACGAAGATTTATCAAGAGCAGCTTCTATCGTTGAAGATGCTGTTGCTAAAGGTGTGAAGCCAAAAGCTATCTTAGGAATCAACCCAGGTTCGGAACAAGTAAAATATACAGCAGAAAGAGACGGATTCTTAGATTCTTTCAGAAAATTTGAAAATGCCAGAATCTTTACTAATGCTTGCGGACCATGTATCGGACAATGGGACAGAGAAGGCGCTGATAAAGGTGAGAAAAACTCTATCATCCACTCTTTCAACAGAAACTTTGCAAAAAGAGCAGACGGTAACCCGAATACTCACGCATTTGTAGCTTCTCCGGAAATGGTAGCTGCCGTGGCGATTTCAGGAAGATTAGATTTTAACCCGATTACAGATACTTTAACGGCTGAAAATGGTGAGCAGGTAAGATTAGACGAGCCTAAAGGAGCAGAATTACCGGCAAGAGGATTCGCTGTAGAAGATGCAGGATACCAGGCGCCTTCAGCAGACGGATCTGCTGTTCAGGTGAATGTAAGCCCTACTTCAGACAGACTTCAGTTATTAGAAGAATTCCCGGCTTGGGACGGTAAAAACATTACAGGAGCTAGGGTATTAATCAAAGCTTTTGGAAAATGTACAACCGACCACATTTCTATGGCTGGACCATGGTTGAAATACAGAGGTCACCTTGACAATATTTCAAACAATATGTTGATTGGAGCAGTAAATGCTTACAACATGGAGACTAACCTTGTAAAAAACCAATTAGACGCTTCTTACGGAGAAGTTCCTGCTGTACAAAGAGCTTATAAAGCTGCAGGAATCCCTTCAATCGTTGTGGGAGACCAAAACTACGGTGAAGGTTCTTCAAGAGAGCATGCTGCAATGGAACCAAGACATCTTGGTGTAAAAGCGGTATTGGTAAAATCATTCGCGAGAATCCACGAAACAAACCTTAAAAAACAAGGTATGCTTGGATTAACGTTCGCAAATGAAGCTGATTATGACAAAATCCAGGAAGATGACACAGTAAACTTCTTAGATCTTGAACAATTCGCTCCAGGTAAGCAATTGACTTTAGAATTCCTACATACGGATGGAACGAAAGACATTGTTATGGCAAACCATACTTACAATACTCAGCAGATCGACTGGTTTAAGGCTGGTTCTGCATTAAACTTGATTAAACAGCAAGAGAATTAATTGTTAGATTTAATTAACCATAATTAAAGCAACTTCACATCGGAGTTGCTTTTTTTTATATTTCACCTACATTATTTCACAGTCTAAAGAAAAATATTTAATTTCGTACTTATCAAAAAAATATCATCGTGAATACTGTTTCCCTCATCTTAATTTGCTTTTTCTTTGTAAGACTTATTACAATTTTTATTTCCATTAAAAATGAACAAAGAATTAAAAAATCAGGAGCCGTAGAATACGGAAAACTAAATTCATTATTATTAACTCTTGCACACGTTGCTGTTTACGGAGGTTCCTTTTATGAAGCCTACTCCAACGATACAGAATTCAACCTTTATTCAAAAGTTGGCTTATGTATTATGACGTTTTCATACTTAATGTTATTTTATGTAATGTACGCACTTCGTGAAGTTTGGACGGTTAAAATTTTCATCGTTCCCAATCATAAAGTTGTAAAATCTTTTTTATTCCGCGCCGTCCGCCACCCGAATTATTTTTTAAATGTAATTCCCGAAATCATCGGTGTTACTTTGTTGTGTAATGCCTGGAAAACGATGATGTTTGTACTCCCGGTTTATCTTGTTATTTTAATCATAAGAATTTATCAGGAAGAAAAAGCAATGAAAGGAATGTTATAAATAAACTTCATATTTAACTATATTAAAGGTTTTGCAGTTTTGCAGGACCTTTTTTTGTAACAAAACTTATTTTTCGGCGTCTAACTGATAGAAGTAAAAAACATTATGAAAAAAATAACTATTCCGTTGCTGTTTCTAGGCTCAATATGTACTTATGCTCAGGAAAAGCCTGAAAATCAGACCAAAGAAAAGCAAATCGAAGCTGTAACGATCACTAAAACTAAAAAAGCCGTTGAACAAAAGGCTGACCGAACCATTTTCGATTTTTCAGAACAACCCCAGCTTAATAACGGGAATGTTTTAGAAGGAATTAAAAAACTTCCCGGCCTTGTTTCTACAGACATCGCGGGAATGATGTATCAGGGAAAAGTTTTAGATGTTTATCTTAATGGAAGACCTTTAAATATTACCTCCAACGAATTGAATTCTTTCCTTGAAGGAATGCCCGCCAATTCAGTGGACAGAATCGAGGTGATCACGCAGCCCGGCGCAGAATTCCCAGCCACTTCAGGAGGTGCGATCATGAATATTATCACGAATAAAAATGCCAATAGATATTTAACAGCAACTTATTCCGGGAATTATTCTTTCACGAATTACGATAAATTCCGAAGCAGAACTAGTAATTCATTAAACTTAAATGCAAGAAATAAAATCTTTGGATGGCAGCTGAATATAGGCCAAAACTACCGTGAAAGTATGTTGACCACCAATCAAAATGATTTGTTACGAAGCAATACGGACAGATATGGAAGAGGATATTTTGCAAAATCCGGGTTGACTTTTGATCTTGGGGATGATAGATTGTTATTAAACTACGATATTTATCATAATAATAATGATAATTATACTTTAAGTGATGGTGAAGGAGCCGAGAAGATTACAATTCCAAATACCAATCCCGAACAATTTTATTACAGAGATTTTATTTTTGATGCGTCAGATGCTGCACATACTTTGAATACAAGACAAGAAGCGGTTGTAACTTATCAGAAACGATTTGATGATAAGGCTCAAAAATTAGATTTCCAGTTTGGATATACAAAATCGGACAGCAAATTTGATCAGGATAATATTTTCAGAACAGGTACATTTTACAATCCTGAACAACCTTTTTCTTTTGCAGCCGGAAATGTATTGAGCAACAAATCCGACATGAAAATCGCTAATTTCAAAGTCGATTATTCTCAACCATTGAAAATTCTTGACGGTGGAAAAGTGAGCTTAGGAGGTTTGTATGAAAATCAGGATTTTGATACGGAAAGCAAAGGATTAACCAATTTGGAATACAAAAGACAGACAACTGCAACCTATTTGGAATTTCAGGCTAAGTTGAAAAAGTTTGATTTCATTTTGGGAACACGTGCGGAAAACTATGATATTTCGGGAGTTACAAGATATTATGATAAGAATGATAAGCTTATTCAGGCAGATTTAATTCCTTTTAATAAATTTAAATTATTTCCGAATGCAAGCGTTCAATATAACTTAATGAATCAAGTGTATGTTGCGGCGAACTATAATAAAAAGATCAATTTACCAAGTATTTCTGCCTTAAATCCGAATAACACAACGTTTCAGGGACCGAATACACAGGTAACCGGTAACCCAAATCTACAGCCTACAATTTTTGATAATTATGAATTGAAAATTTCCGCTTTCGATTATGCTTTTATCGGATATAGCGTGAGTTCAGCTAAAAATCAGGTCGCGCAGATCATCAGGAAAGATGGAAAAAACCTTTTCAACGAACAGGTGAATATTTCAAATATGAGAATTCACAATTTCAATGTCGGGCTTCCAATTCCGTTTATGGTTTTCAGTAAGCCGATTAGCGAAATCATGAAGTTTAATTTTAATCCTGATAAAATTAATTTCATGTACCTATACGCAGGATATCAAAAACATGATATTGACAATCTGAACAATAAAGGTTTCTGGATTTTCAATATTATGACACAAATTATTTTACCGAAAGAAATTAAATTAACGGCAAATTACAGTTATTTAACGCCAAAAGCCGGATATTTTTACTTTACGGCAGAAAAACCATTTAATAATTCTTTAGATATAACTGTAACAAAGAAATTTATGGACAACCGTCTTACAGTTTCTGTTTTTGCCAATGACATTTTCAACGGACAGGTAATGCAGGTGCGCTCCAATCCACCTTCCGGAGAAGCAGTTTATATGCGAAATAAATATGATACGAGAAACTTTGGTTTATCAATCAACTATAAAATCCCAACAAAAAATAAATTGGCCAAAGAAGATCCAAATATTCTGAACAGTACTAAGAAAGAAGATAATGGTGGTGTGATACAGCCAGGACAATAACTTACAATAAAAAACGGCTCCTTTATCAGAGCCGTTTTCTTTATTATTTCTTAATCACTTTAATAGATTGTTTCGTTCCGTCTTTCATGTCAAGAATTAAAATATATAAGCCTTGAGAAAGATCATTAAGTCTTAAAACAGATTCTGCTTTGATGTTGTTCTTAATCAATTTTCCGGAAACATCCGTTACCTGAATTGATCTTACCATTTCCGGTCTGTCAATATTAATAACTTCCGTGAAAGGATTAGGATACACTTTCATCAGATCTTTGGACTGCACTTCGGAAGTAGATAAGCAATTGACATCTACTGTGGCTGTTACCATTGTTCTAGGAGATTCGCAACCTGAATTTACTTTAAGATTATACATAAAATAATAAGAATCCGAAGCTACATTTGAGCCTGTTGTAATGCTGAAATTAGGAATTGAATACGGGAAAACCGCATTACTCTGATAGTTTCTGTAATAATCTCCACCAGAAATCCTCATTCTATAAGTCCCAGGCGTCAGCGTCATGTTGATAGGAATTGTCTGAGGTATTGTCCCGTCACTGGCGATTGTTGAAGTAAAAGGAATGGTATTGATAACACTAAATGTCGTTGGCCCTTGTAAAATTTCAAGCGTCGTACTCTGCCCTGCCGATTCCGGAAATACATCTGTCGAAACTAAAGTTACAGGCTGATTCGTTACTTCAAACTGAATATAATAAGTATTAATTGCTCCTGTCGTAGCCGGTGCCGCCATAGAATTCGGATTGGCAGGGCCTACAAACATGGATGCCCCGTTGGAAGCTGAAACATAATACTGAGCTGTAGTAGCCAGAGCTGGTGTTGTAAAGGAAGAGCCTGATCCCACAACATTTCCGCCTGTACTGGCATCATACCATGTTAAAATTGCTGCCGGATCCAAAGTAACTGCAGATAATGTTGCAGAACTTCCCGGGCAAACCGTAGCCGGAGTTGTTGAAGAAACTACAGGAGGTTGACATTGTGTAGTAAATTGTACAGGTAACAAAGACCATGCACTGAAATTACCTGAACCACAGTTTGACCTTACCCAAACATAATATGTTGTTGCCGCAGTCAGCGGACTTAATGTAGCTGTCGTGCCCGCAAAGTTTGGCATTGAAGGAGATGTGGAGGAAGTTGGCGGAGTACTTGAAGTACTGTAATAAATATCATAACTCGATGGCGCGGTAGAAGGAGCCTGCCATGTAATATTTGCTGAATTTGGTGTAGTGGATGCTGCGGTTAACGATTGTGGGACCCAACATGTTGGCGGAGTCCAGGTATATGTTAATCCGGCAGAAGGCATTCCCGGAGTAGCATTCAAAGTATTAAAACTTTGTGTGCTTGAACCCGCAGTTCCCGGATTAGAACTTATAAATTCCAGTGATGTTGCATTCAGCCTGTTATTAAAATCAGCATTAGAGTTTCCTCTTAAACCAATCTGAACAGTTCCTGAAATAGAAGTATTTCCTGCTATGTAACCTCCTGTGTCATAAACAGTATTAATAACATTCGAAGTTTCATGCAGGCGAATCTGAAATGCAAACGCATAGGCTGTCGTTGTAGAAGTACTGTTATTGGGACGGAAATTTTTCCACTGGACAACCACTTCACGATTGGGAGCTGTACCTACAGTTTCCCAACTGATACTTCCTGTAGTTCCGCTAATGTCATACATGCTGCTGATATC
>Ga0307412_10002391_pt1 | contig 10423 bp, 11 predicted proteins | sample DK1Cmetagenome_3_FD_203823 | JGI IMG/M metagenome (GOLD analysis project Ga0307412, IMG submission 203823) | Maize rhizosphere microbial communities from greenhouse at UC Davis, California, United States - DK15-C-1 | ecosystem: Host-associated > Plants > Roots > Rhizosphere > Soil | place: USA...
ACGTACTGGATGGGCGCCCGGGCGATCGCCTTCAGGCCGTCCCAGGCGGTCTTGACGCCCTGCTTGGCGGCCTCGAAGGCGGCGACCGTCTTCTCCTGCAGCGTGGTCGCCCAGCCGGGGATCGTCTTGGTGAAGAAGGTGCCGATCGGTGAGATCACCCAGCGCTTGATCCAGTCCCAGGAGGAGGAGAAGGCTCCCCTGATGCTGGACCAGTGACGGATGATGTAGACGACCGCCACACCCATGGGGCCGCCCAGCGCTCCGACCAGGTACGGCCAGTAGCGCTTAACCCAGTCCAGGGAAGCCTGGAACGCGGCGGGCAGCGTCTTCGTGAAGAAGTCGACGAACGGGCCCTTGAACCAGTCGAGGACGGCCTGCGCGCCCGTCTTCAGCCCGGACCAGACGGTCTGTACAGCCGCGCGGAACCAGTCGAACTTCTTGTACATGACCACGACGGCGATGACGACAGCCGCGATCGCGAGGACGATCCAGCCCCACGGGCCGGCCTTGGAGACGATGTTGAACGCTGTCATGGCAACGGTCGCCAAGCGCTGGGCGGCAGCCCACGCGATCGTCGCGGCAGCCCACAACCGTGTGACCAGCAGGTAGCCGTACATCGCCACGATCACGCCGGGCAGGTTCTGGGCGACCCATGACACGCCGTCTGCGAACAGGCCCAGGGCCTGCAGAGCCAGCGTGGAGAACGGCCCGAGTGCCTTGCCCAGGTTCAGGAACGCGGTGAAGATCTTGCCCAGGGTGGCGGCGATCACCGGCCCCTTGTCCGCGCTGTAGGCCAGGAACCGCTCGAACTCCGGGGAACCCTTCAAGCCCTGGCCCCACTTGGCGAACCGGCCAGTGATGGTCTGCATGCGGGAGGAGATCGACTCCATGTGCGGCAGGAACGCACCGATGACACCCGCCATGCCCTTGAAGACGTTCCCGAACCCGACCCCCAGGCCCTTTATGGCCGGGCCGACCGAGCCGGCCAGGTCCCGCTTGAAGGTCAGCCACCACGGCGATTTAAAGCCTTGGGACGCCCGGTCCTGTAGGTAGCCGATCGCGTCCGCGGCAGCGAGGACGAAGGGGGTCAGCCCGGGGAGGCTGTTCTTCAGCCCGTTCAGAGCCCGCGTGAAGATCGGCATCACCGCTGGCTGGAGCGCTTTTGACCATGCAGAGAGCGCATCCCGCAGGCCCGTGTAGGCGTTCATCGTCGCCCGCGCAGCCGGTGTCAGCTTCGCCAGCTCCTCGCGGTACTTCGCCTGCGCGATGGCCGCCTGGTCCACGCCGCCGGCCGCTGAAGCCGCCGCGGACTGGATCTGCCGCTGCGCGGACGCGACGGCGTCGGCTGCGGACTGCTGGGCCACCGCGACGTTCGCAGTCGCCTCGGACACCCGCTGCTGGGCGTCCGCGATCTGCCGGGCACCCTCCACCTGCGCATCCCGGACGGCGCGCTGCTGGTCGGCGACCTTGCGCTGCGCCTGGGCGAGCTTCTCCTGCGCCGACTTGTAGGTGTCGGAGCCCTCGACGCCGGCCTTGTTCGCGGCCTTCGTCTCGACCTCGAGCCGCTTCGTCTCGGTGGTCTGCTCCTTCAGGCGCTGGACGGCCTGGTCGTAGGCGAGCAGCGCCTTCTGCTTGTCGAGCTCGGTGGCGTTCGCGTCACTGAGGACCGCGTCGCGCTGGGCGGTCGCCTCCTTGAGGGCGATCTCCGCGTCGCGCTGCGTCAGCCGCGAGTCCGTGAGCCGGTTGTTGAGATCCTCCAGCTCTTGAGCGGCCTGCTTACGGGCTGACGTGAGGTCGTCCTGGGCCCTCTTGGCGTCCCGCTGAGCGTCCGCCAGGGACCGCTCGGCGTCCTGCACCCGGCGGGCCGCCTGCGATGCCGCGTCCGCCGCCTGCTGCCGGGCCTGCGTCACCTGCTGCTGGGCCTGGGCGATCTGTCGGGCGCCGTTGCGTTCTGCCGTCGCCAGCGACTGCTGCGCCGACGCCTGCTGCAGCGACCGCGACGTCGCCTGCGCTGCCGCCTGCCCGCCTTGGAGCGTTGCGTTCGTGGCGGCATCCTGGGCCGCCTTCTGTGCCTGCAGCGTCGAGGCGATGCCCTTGAACGCGGGAACGGCGACCAGGGCGATTCCACCGATGCCCGCCGCCGCGGCCACGCCCGCAGCCGCGACCGCGCCCAGTCCGGCGGCCACCACCGGCAGCACGGGCAGGATCGCCGGCCCGAACGCGAGAGCGGCCGCCGTCAGCAGGTTGAAGCTCGCCGTCGCCGACCGCGTGTCGACGTCGATGTCCACCGACTGCCCGTCCAACCGGTTGACCTCGGACTGAAAGGCGGCAAGCTGCGCCGAAGCGGCTCCGGCGTCCACGCGCACGGCCACATCGGCGTCCGACGCCGACAGCCGGGCGAGCCTCTCCTGCAGTCGCGCGATGGCGGCGTTAGCCGTAGCCGTCGACACGTCGATACCGATGCGGGCGTCCGCCAGAGCGCGCATCTGAGCGCGAATCTGGTAGATCTCCCGCTCGGCGTCCGAGGAGTCGGCACGCAGCCGCACCTCAGGCAGCGTCGCCAGAGCCGCCTCCAGGCGCGCCTTGAACATGCGGCCGAACGTCGAACCGGTCGCCTGACCCTGCCGGCCCGCAGCGACCTGCGCCTGACGGCCGCCATTCGTGACGCCCTGCACCACCGCCCGGGCCAGATGGCTGGTGACGTAGCGACCGAGAACGCGGCCCAGCTCGTCGCCCACCGAGTCGGCTGCGGGCAGCAACTGCCGCCGCATCCGCTCGCGGACGCCCGTCGCATTGGGCAGGACATCGACCTCGACCGAGCCGACAGAGATTGCGGGCACCGGGAGCCTCCTCCCAGCGCCCTACGCGGCGCCTCCGTTGAGCAGTTGGAACAGGCGGTCCGCGCTGCCTTCTGTCAGCCGCGCCTGCTTCTTGCACGGGCCGGCGCCGGGGCGGCGTGTCGGCTCTGGCGGGTCGCCCCGCTTGGCCTTGTCGGTGTTGACCGCCCACAGGGTCCACTCGACGCGTCGGGTCGCGTCCAGGTTCGCGGCGAGCAGCTGCTCGAGCTGCGACCAGCGGCCTTTCTCCGGTTCACCTTTCTCCGCCTGCTCCGCCAGGACTTCGGGCGGGAGTTCGTTGCGCAGCGCGGTCCAGGTGGACGACTCGGACGGCAGGTGCTCGATGAGGACCCTCAGGCGCCGCCACGACAGCAGGCCGCGGTGCACGTCCAGCAGGTCGACGCCCGGGTAGTAGCGGGCCAGGTCCGCCTCTACCGCCTCTGCGTGCGCCTCGACGACGGAGACGGTCCAGCGGATTTCCCCAGGCTCTCACCCGAACGGGCCGCCACGTCCTCGACCATCGTCATGAACTCCATGATGGTGGGGTCGAGTTCGAGGTAGAGGTCGTAGTCCTCGGGGTGGAAGACCTGCTCGGCGAATCCGTCGATGTTGCCGCTGTTGAGCATGCGCTGCCACGACGTCCGCCAGGCGACCGGCGGGACGATCTGAACGTCCTGGCCGCACAGTTCGACGGTGATGTAGTGCCCATCAGCCTCGATCTCCTGCGCCTCGACGGGCGCGGGCTCCGGCTCGACGATACGGCGGGACTGGGTGCGTGCCGCCGTCTTGCGGGCGGCGGTACGGGCGTTTGCGGCCACGGCGCGGGCCTCCTTCGATCAGATGGCGCGGGCTGGGATGGAGAGGTGGGCGAGCCGGGCCCGCGCCGGCTGGCTGTACGGCCCGCCCACCCGTTCAGGACCCGGTGTACGCGGCGGTCGCCGGTACGCGGTCGTAGTGGTAGACGGTGTTGCCGGCCTCGTCCGGGTAGGCGGTGATCGTCCACTCGAAGCCGGCGACCTCGTCCTGCTTGTGGGTGACGTCGGAGCGCTCGGTGATCTCGCCCTCCGGCACGTAGAAGCCGCGCTGGAACTCGTCTCCGTCGAGGACGACGAACCAGAACGCTCGGCGGTCCGGCGTCGGGGAGGCGGTCTCCGCGAACGTCGTCAGGCCGCTGGCGGGGGCCAGGTCGCCGACGTCGAGGCGGTACTGGAGAGCCTGAACGGTGGTGCGGCCCGTCTCCCAGGCCGTCAGCCCGAAGGTGCGCAGCGAGGACGTGATGGTGGTGCGGATCGGGGCCGTGTATCCCCACGGGGTGAAGGACTGGCTGTCCTCGTTGAAGCCCTGTACGAGGCCGTCGTCGCTGATGGCGCCGATCGGCAGCCACGGGTCGAGCGGCTGGATCTCCGGGTCGCCGGGAGCGGTGGTGCCGGTGGGGGCGACCCATCCGCCGCCGTTGGCGCCGACCTCGAGGAGGTCCGCGGCGCGGGTGATGTTGACCATGAGTCGTTCTCCAGACATGGATGAGCCCGCGCACGGGCGGGTGATGGGTCCGGCGCGGGCCCGGCCTCCCGGTCAGGCCGGGTGACAGAAGATCTCGTAGGTTCCGCCGACCCTGCGCAGGCCGGTGTTCTCGTAAGGGCGGACTGCAGGCAGCGACAGGCAGCCGGTTCGGCCGATGACGGCTGCCGGGCTCGTCGAACCGCGCAACAGGCCGGTGATCCAGTCGTGGACCTGGCGGGCTAGGGTGAAGGCGTCCGCTCTGCTGGCGGCGTACACATTCATGTCGACGAGGAACCGGGCGAGCCTGATGCCGTCGTCGTCGCCGGCCGGGATCTGCTCGAACTGGATGGTCGGCAGCTCGTTCAGCAGGTTGCTGTCGAGCTCGTCGCGGACCACCGCATCCGGCCAGCGCAGTTGCGCGCGCGGAATGAGCTCCGCCTCGATGTCGATGATGGCTGTCACTGGTTCGGGCCGCCCATCTGCGCTGCGCGCAGCAGGACGTGGTGGGCGGGCACCTTCTCGGTGCCGTACTCCACCCACCGCGCGTAATAGGCGGTGTTGCGGACGTAGGCGACTGCGCGGTCCCGCCGCCGGCCGCCGCGGGTCGTGCTGTCCACCTCCCAGGACCCCTTGTAGCGCCCCGGGTGCGGGCCGCCCTCGTTCACCGGCGAGATGGCCTGCGCGACGTCCTTGATGATCTCGGCGCGGCGACGCATCTCCGCCTCCATGGACGGCATCCTGAGCATCTGGCCGATGCCCTGGCGTTTCATCTTGAAGCGGGCAGCCACGGCGTCCCCTTTCGTCAGCCGGTGACGCGATCGGCGGCGAACTGGATCGGGCCGCGCGTTCCCGTGAACGGGCTGCGGCCCCAGTCGCCCGGCTCGCCCGTGATGCTGCAGTCGACGCCCCGGATCCGAGCCCGGTCGGTGGTGCGCAGCTCCGCCCCCGCCGGCGCGTACACGGTCCATCCGACGATGACGGTGTCGCGGGCCTGCTGCTGATCGCCACCAACCTGCGGAGTCTCCGCACGGGGCGTGACGACACAGCCGTGGAGGTCGAAGGACTCGTCCGGGCCCGGCAAGGGCTGCCCCCGGCCGTCGCGGCCCGGCGAGGTGCCGGTGCGCAGGATCCGCACCGTCTCCCCGAACGGGTACGGGGCGGGCACCTACACCCACCCCCAGCCCGGCTCGTAGTCCAGCGGCGGCCCGTAGTCGTCGTCGAACGGGTAGGTCGGCGACGGGTCCGCCGTGGCCGGTGTCGGATCGACGGTGAACGCGCCGCCGCGCCCGGCCAGGGACTTGAGGGCGCTCTTGTCGGCCTTCGTCAGGTACAGGCCGCCGGAACCCTGCGGGCGCTGCACCGACATGGGGCCGATCGTCTCATAGGACACCTGCTGCGGGTTGACGTAGGCGCGGCCGGCGACGGAGAGGACGACTGCCGTCGCGCCTTCCGGTAGCGGTTTCACCACGGTCTCGCACAGGGCGACCGCCTGCTCGAGCAGTAGGTCCGCACGATCCCCGTTGATCTCCGGCAGGTCCAGGTACAGGCCGAGCTGTTCGGCGGTAGGAGCTACGAACGCCATCGCCGCCTCCTCAGGCCAGGGCCTCCACGGCATCGCACCAGGCGGCCAGGTCGGGGGTCGGATCCAGCTCCGCCGAGCGCGCCTTGGCCCTCTTCGAGACCAGCCGGTACTCGGCACGGTCCGTGAGGAGCTTCCGCAGCACGGTCTCGTATCCGTCGACGTCGTGCAGGTCGACGAACACCCCCGCTTCGGACAGTGCCTCGCACAGGCCCGGAGTCGGGTGGGCGATCACCGGGATCCCCGAAGCGAGCGCCTCGACGCCGGCCCGGCCCCACGACTCGTATGAGGACGGCATCAGCAGCACCTTCGTGCGGCTGTACACCTTGTCCCGCATCTCGTGGCCGCACATGTGGCCGACGACCTCGACGTTGGGCAGATCGGGGACGAGCTGCTCGCCGTAGGCGCCGACGACCGCGAGGAACTGCACGTCGGACATGCGACGGGCAAGCTTCCCGAACAACTCGCCGCCCTTCTCCGCGTTCAGATTGACGAGCGTCACCTTGGCGCCGGGCTTCGTGCGGTACTCCTCTGCGAAGACCGGAGGCCGGACGATGATGTCCCGGGCCGGCCGCACACCCCTGGGGTACTCGGCGAAGAACAGCTCCGCCTCCGCCCGCATCCACTCGCTGTTGTAGACCGCGAGCGCCGTGCCCCCGGCCGCCATCTGCCGGAAGCTGGGGAGGTGCGTGTTGTGGCAGACGACCGCCAGCGGGCGCCCGTAGCCGCGGGCCAGGGCACTCGCCGCCGGAACGTTCTCCAGATGGGAGACCACGACACTGGCCCGCTTGATGGCTGCCCCGACGTCCAGCCGGGACTGCAGAGGTACGACCTGAACGCCGTCCAGGTCGTACTCGGTGCGGTCGTCGGTGTAGCGGGACAGCCACACCGACACGTCGTGGCCGCGCTGGACGAGGGCCCGCAGCATGCTGTGGACCATCCACTCCGCGCCGGCGTTGTGGCGAGGCGGGTATCCGTGCAGCCGGGCGACGATCCGCAGCGGCGGCCGGCTGCCCACCCCGCCCGATGTCACGAGCTGCCGCCCGCCGCGAGGTACTTGACGAAGGCCTCCTCGTCGCCGAGGACGAACCCGTAGTACGCCTCCGCCAGGAGGAGCACCAGGTTCTCCTGGAACGCCGAGTGGACGCCGCCGTCCTCGTCGATGTACGTCGCCTCGCGGGAGATCTTCACCGTGATGTCCATGCCGACACCGAACGCGGTCTGTGACCAGTCGCCGCCGATGCCGCGGAGGCCGGTGTCGATGGTGCCGGACTGGCGTCGCAGTTTCCCAGAGACCGAGCGGGAGTACGCGACCGGCTCACCGACGAGCGTGCCGGCCAGTGCGGCACCGGTGCCCGGCTGCGTGGTGTCGACGAAGATCGGTCGGCCGGTGGTGTCCGTCGCGCCGAGGAGGGACGGCTTCATCCGGTGGTCGAGGACCGTACCGGTGTAGTCCCAGTCGTCGTCGATGGTCTCCTTCATGCCCTTGACGATGTCGCCGTAGATGCCGCCGTTGGCCTGCGTGGTGCCGCCGATGGTGACGCTCTTGGTCGTCATCGCCAGGTAGTCCGCGAAGGGCCCGGTCGCGCCCTTCATCGTCTTGCCGTGGATCGTCGCTCGGTCGAAAGCGCGGGCGAACGCGGTCGGCAGGTCCCGCTGCAACTGGGTCCACAGCCCCGCGGCGTTGGAGTTTGCGACCTCCATCGCGACTGGGATGAGCACGGCGATCTTCTTGCCGGTCATCTGCTTGATGTCGACGCCGCCCGTGCTGATCGGCTTCCGGCCGGCCTGCTCGACCCAGTCGGCAGTCGGAACGTCGAGCGGGACCGGGACCGCAGTGTTGGCCGTCATCGCCAGCGGCACGCGCTTGGCGAGCGACATGACCGCCGAACTCTCGACGGACTTCTCGAAGATGGGCCCGGTCAGAGTCTCGGGCAGAAACGTACTGTCGATGTCCGACAGTTTGATGGGCGGCGTAGCAGCCATGATTTACCTTCCTCAGCGGCCCTTCAGGGCCCTATCCATGAAGCCGGCGAAGATTTCTTCCGGCTTGGCCGGGACTCGGTTGCCGTTGCCTGACGAGCCTTGCGTGCGATCGGGGCGCGGAGAGCGCGGACCGTTGTCGGCCCGGGCCCAGTGGGGCTTGCGCTTGAGGAGGTCGGCGAGGTCCCGCTTGATGGCGTCGGTGTCGATGACGCCGTCGTCGTCGACGTAGTCGGCCAGCTCGAGGGCGCTGGCGGCGTCCTCCGGGTCGGCGAACTGATGGGCGGCGAGGGCCTCAACCTTCGACGCGACAGCCACTCGGATCGCTTTGGCCGCCTTCTCCTGCTGGGCGGTGAGCTGCTCGGTGAGCCGCTCGGATTCCGACTTCTGCGCGTCCTCCAACTCCTTCGCCTTCTTGGCGAGGGGCTCGAGCTCCTTGAGCCTCTTGCGCAGGTTCTCCGCCTCGGAGTTCTTCTTCTTCAGCGCAGCCTCGGCGCGCTTCCGGTCGAAGGGCTCTTCTTCAGCGGCCTCCGCCTCCGGGGCGGTTACGGTCTCCACCTGCTGCTCCGGTTCGACCTGCTCGGTCTCGTTCTCAGGCATGGTGAAACGGCCCTCCAGGGGCTGAGAAAGGCCACCTCCAGGGCGGCCGTGGGTGGGTCAGTGCGAGCCGGGCAGCGGGTTGCTGTCGTGCTCGGCCAGCGCCCGCCGGAACAGGCGGAGCTGGTCGCCCGAGTGGCCCTCCGCGAACTCGCGGTAGATGCGCTCCCACTCCCTGGCGTGGTCGGACAGCTCGAACCGCTGCCCTTTGAACACCGGAACCACGCCGCAGTGACAGCCGTCGTGGGCCCGGAAATCTGCTGTATCCCGCTTGTAGACCGCTCCGCGGGACGCGAGGAGTTTGCAGAAGGCGCACGCGCCGCGCGCCGCAGCCCGTGCCCACGCCGTCGCCTGCCGGTCTTGGCGCACCGCCTCCTGAACAGTGCCACGGCCCGTGTCAGCGACCAGCTTCTGCGCCGCCTGCTCGGCCTTCACCTCGGCAGCAGCCAGGCGCACATCCAGCGACTCGCGCTGGGCCGCCGTCGTAGCAGGATCCTCTGGGTCGCGGGGCCACAGATCCTTCGTCGCCCACCGCAGCGACGCCTCGGTCTGCTCACCTGAAGGCGGATCGGCCACCGGCACCGTGAAGGCGCCCGGCACACCGGCGGCCTCCCGCTGGGCGTCGTAGAAGTCGGCGGCCAGAGCGGCCGACGTCCGCGCGTACTGGGCGACCACCGCGTTCATCGCCTCAAGCCAGTCCGGGACCGACTCCCGCAGCCGCGCCGGCAGGATCAGCCGCCGCAGCCCGCGGACGTCTCGTACCAGAAGCCGCGTCAGACCGATCTGGGCGGCCCGGTAGCGATTGGCGTCGCCACCGCTATCCGAGACCGTCGCCGCCATCGGTCACCTCCGCCGACGCAGGCAGCGCCTGGGCCTCGCCGAGCGCTGCGAGCCGGTCCATCAACTGGCCGCCGGAAGCCGACGCCGCGCTGCGGCGCCGCTCGGCCGCCACGCGGCGCCTCTGGTCCTCCGACAGGCCCGCCATCTCCAGGACGACGTCGCCGTCGGCCGGCAGGATGCCCGCCTGGACCATCTTCACCGCGGCATCCGTCTGGGCTGCGATCGTCGGCGTGGCCGGGTTGCGGAACACGCACTCGATGCGCTGCTCCTTCGGCGGCGGTTCGCCGTCGCGGAACCACAGCGCGAGTCGCATCGCGTCCCGGTGTGTCGCCGAGAAGCGTCGGATGCGGCGCTCGGCCTTCTTCACCAGCGCGCCCTCCGCGGAGCGGATGGCGTCCGCTGAGGCCGGGTTGTCGCTGGTGTAGCCGAGCATGTGCGGCGGCACTGACAGCTGCGAAGACATGATCCGCGCGTACAGGTCGATGATCTTCGTCATCCCGGACGGGTCGTGCGCGGCGAAAGCACCCACCGTAGGTACGGCGCCGTCCTCGTCCCGCTCCAGCGCCAGCACGCGCCCGATGTACGTCTCCCACGCCGACTTCGCGTTGCCTTCCGCGTCCTGGAACGCAGACTCGGAGGCGCCGAGAATGTAGCGCTGCGGGGCCCCGAAGAACTCCGCCTGCACCTCGATGCCCATCAGCCGGCGGCACGCCGCATCCGTGATGGACATGACCTCGGGGGTGATCTCCGACTTGCCTATCCGGTCCGCGGTGCGCTGCCGGTTCGCCATCCGCAGCACCGGCGGCATCCCCAGATTGTGGATGTCCCGGTCAATGACCTCCCAGCCGCCGTCGACCTCGACCGCAAAGACCGTCTGATCCGGCAGATACAGCGTCGCCAGCCGATCCTCCGGCGCCAGCCCGAACCCCACCCGGTCGCCCTGGCACTCACGCAGAGCCGAGGTCGCCATCCGCAGACGGGCATCCCAGAACAGGGTCATATCCAGCGGAGACTCGAACGTCACCAGCGGCGGATCGTCGCCCTCACCCGAGCCCCCACAGACATACACGCGGCCGTAGGTCAGAGC
>Ga0307412_10002392_pt1 | contig 10422 bp, 14 predicted proteins | sample DK1Cmetagenome_3_FD_203823 | JGI IMG/M metagenome (GOLD analysis project Ga0307412, IMG submission 203823) | Maize rhizosphere microbial communities from greenhouse at UC Davis, California, United States - DK15-C-1 | ecosystem: Host-associated > Plants > Roots > Rhizosphere > Soil | place: USA...
ATAAAAAAATCCACCCTTTTTTATGTTTATGATTCATATCTTTCTTTTTTACTAACTATTTAAATCTTCGTATAATTTTTTCAATCTGTTTCTCAAATGCTTTATCGCATAGTTTTTACGACTGATAATTGTTTTAATGTTTTCGCCCTGTTCATTGGCAATTTCCTGGAGGGTTTTGTCGTTGAGTTCGTTTTCTACGTAGACAAGCCTTTGTTTTTCGGGCAATTCATCCAATGCTTCAAAAAGCTTTTTCCAGATTTCATCCTGAAACATTTTCACTTCCGGACCTGCACTTTCATCAAGCAAAAGAATGTCTTTTATTGAAAAACTTCCGTCTTCATCTTCATAGACAAAATCTTCAAGATTTTCGGTTTTCTTTTTCCGGTATTTGTCTGTGATTTTATTTGCCGTCACTCGATACAGCCACCCACCAACGTTCACAATCTCAGAAAGATTGGTAATACTACTGAACTGATACCAAACCTCCTGCAGAATATCTTCTGCATCCTCTGTGTTTTTCACTTTGGGGCGAATGTAAGACATCAGCTTTCCGCCGTACTTTGTAACGGTTTGTGAGATGATATTTTCCTTCTCTTTTTGCGGCATTGTTATTTTTTCGACAATCTCCATATTGCTATGACGATTGATATTTTTGTTTTACTTTAATAAATTTAAAATATTTTTCCGGAAATTCGGTTTTTCTTTTGTTGATCGTGGTTTTAAATAAACACTAATAACACAAATCTTTACACTAATGCCACAAATAATTTCCATCGTGTCATTTGTGAAAATCATTAGTGCTATTTGTGTTTAAAACAAAAAAACGGAAAGCAAAAATACTTCCCGTTTAATTAATTATAAAAATTACTTGTTTATTTATTAAAATTTTCAGCAAAGAAGCCTAACATTGATTTATACAATTCAATTCTGTTGGGTTCTTTTCCGAATCCGTGCCCTTCATCATATTTTACCATGTAAGGAACTTCAAACCCTTTTCCTCTTAATGCTTTTACGATCTGATCAGACTCATTTATATTCACTCTTGGGTCATTCGCTCCCTGAACTACAAACAAAGGCTTTTTAATCTTATTAATCTGGAAAACCGGCGAAACTTCTTTTGCAATTTTTGCTTCTTCAGGATTATCCAAATCATACCAGATCTGCTTTACCATTTCTTTGTAAGGCTTCCAATATTCCGGGAAAGAATCGAAGAACGTGAAAATATTTGAAACTCCAACGTAATCAACTCCACAAGAATATAAATCCGGAGTTTTGATCAATCCCATCAAAGTCGCATAACCACCGTGACTTCCACCATAAATGGCAACTTTATCTTTATCTACCCAACCTTGCTGAATAACATATTTAACTCCGTCTTCCACGTCATCCATCGCCTTTCTACCGATCTGCTTGTAACCCGAAGTCTGAAATTCTTTACCATAACCTCCTGAAATTCTGAAATTAACCTGCAACGTTGCATATCCTCTGCTTGCAAACAATTGTGTCTCAGGATTGAATCCCCAATCATCCCTGATCCCTTGCGGACCACCGTGAGGATTTACGATCAAAGGAACTTTTTTGCCTTCCAGAGCGGCTTTCGGCATTGTAATATATCCGTGAATCGTCAAGCCATCTCTGCTTTTAAATTCAATTGGTCGCATTTCTGCCATATCCTCTTCTTTTAACTGAGGCATTAAATCAAAAAGAAGCTTTATATTTTTCGTTTTTGTATCATATTCATAGTATTTTCCGTACAATTTATCACTGTCAACAACGACTAAAAGCTTAGAATCATTATCATCGGAAGAGACTACGTAAAACTGTTTGTCTCCAAATTCGGAAGCCAGTTTATCATGGACCTCCTTATAAAATTTACTTACCGGAATCGTCTCATTTTTAATTCCTGTATAACTGATGTAATCCAGCTCGTAGTTTCTGTTTTTTCCGGCAACACTGATCGAACTTACATCAAAGGTAGGATTAGAATAAATTTCTTTAATAACAGCATTTTTCTTTAAATCATACAACACGATTCTTGATTTATCGCTGTCTAAATTTGTTACAGCATATGCTTCATCTTTATTCTTAGAATTATCATTAAATCTGATAATACTGAACGTATCCTTCCAGTCGGTTGATTTCAAAAGATTGAATTTACCCGTCTGTAAGTCTTTATAATACGTTTTCGTTGTCAAACCATTTTCAAGAACAATATATCCTCTCAAATTACCGTCTTTGTCAAAAAGATAATCATCAATCGGACTGTTAACATCTTTATTTTCATACAATTGCGTCATTTCGCCTGTATTGAAATTGATTTTATAAGGCTCAAAAATCTGCTTATTGTTTTTATTCATCGTAACAATCACAAATTCAGTGTCTTTGATCAATCTTACGGAGCCTAAAGTAATATCTTCAAAAGGTGTTAAATCCTTAAGATTTTTCCCGTCAATATCCGCGGCATACAAATGAATATTTTCATTTCCGCCTTTATCCTGAGTATAAAAAAGACGCTTTTTATCCAACCAGCCATAGCTTTTGATCAGATCATCTTTTTCAACAAGTGATTTGGTAATTTTTCCTGTTTTAAGGTCTTTTACATAAACATGATTCTTCATGTCCTTGTCTTTTTCCTTATAAGAAAGATATTGTCCGTCTGGAGAAATCTTGAATTGTGAAGCTTTTGGTCTTGCAAAGTAATCTTCAACTTTATATTTAAGATCTCCTTTATCATAAGAGATTAGTTGATCCAAAGTAGCCCTGGAAGAGACTAATGTAGGATCACCCGGTAACTTTGTCGTGGTGCTTTGTGCATTCATCATGATGGCTGATATTACAACTTGAGCGGTTGTTAAAATTTTAGAATTGAGGTTCATATTATATTTTGGTTTGGTTCGAAATTGTTATTTCACATTAAATAAATGTATATCTATAAGACACTTAAACAGTATAAAATGTTACAAAAACTTCTCTTCTTTGTGAAATTTAATAAAAAAACGAAAAAAAATACTCTCCGTTTTAATTTTTATAATATTTTTTTAATTTAAATAAATCCCAAAATACCAGGTCCATGCAATCAAAATAATCTGCATCGGGATTCTTTCTTTATAAAGATAATCCATTCCGGGACCGCTGTAATCTCCTTTAAAAATATTAATTTTTTTCTTTGATGAATTAATATTTGCCAGAAAAACCAAAACAAAGAAAATTATCAACAAAATTGCAGTCGTTTCACGAATTGATGGAATCATTAATCCAATTCCGGCGGCAATTTCAATAATTCCTGTAAAATATACCCAAAACATTTTGGCAGGAATAAGATCAGGAATCATCATTGCCATTCCTTTTTGAAATTTGAAATGCGCAAATCCTGTAAAAATAATGAAAACCGCCATTCCCAGATTCCCTGAAAATAAAAAATTCCAGCTTCCCTGAAAGATTTTTGTTCCTGTTAAAGTTAGAATAAATGTTAAAAAAAGGATTGTTAATAGCTTCATGTTTATTTTTTTTATTCCCACGGACTTCACAGATTTACACAGATGATTACGTTTTATATATTACAATTAAAAAAATATGCGCAATAATCTGTGAAATCCGTGGGAGAAAGATAAACTATTTTTCAGCAAGATTTTTCACAATTTCCAGACCTTTCGTGAAGCCAATATTCATATGTTCTTCCCAATTTTTCTCAACCTGAACTTCTGTGTGCAGTTTCGTTTTTCCGTCAAAATCTATTAAAATATATTTTTCAAAACACCCACTCCATTGCTTGATTTCCATGCTTTCGGTATCTTCTACTCCATTTTTATCGACCATTCCCAAATGTTTAAATATGATTTGATTCGGTTCATCCAAACTGTCAATTGTAGAAACCATTCCTTCATTGTTCATATCCAGGAAATAGGTTTTTCCACCTACTTTCCAGTCAGATTTCATTTGAGATGGAGAGCTAGGGTTGAAAAATTGCGTCCATTGACCGTAAGTTTCCGGACTCCAAAGAACGTCCCATACCTTTTGTTTGGGGGCATTGATTACTGTTTCGTATGATAATGTTTCCATATTTTTATTTTTTTTGTGATTTGATTTAAATTAAATACTAATTACAAGAATTTTTAACACTAATTACACAAATCAAAGCGTTTAATAATTTGTAATATTTGTGAAAATATTAGTGACATTCGTGTTAAACCTAAAGTTGATTTTCAGAAAGATTTTTCACAATCCCCAATGCTTTTGGAAATTTATCCTCAAAAAATTCTTTAAATTCTGCAGGAGTTTGAATTTCCCCCTTCAACTTTGTTCCATCTTCGTTTTCTTCCAGAATATATGATTCCGTAGCTTCTCCCCAGTCTTGCGGGCTTTCTACCCCATCGTAAATTTCTCCAAGATGTAAGAATTTCATTTCTTTGTGAGGAATATTTTTCTCAACACGGCTGTACATTCCGTTGTTGTTTGGATCAAAGAACTTTACAATACTTCCTTCCTCTAAAGTGCCCTGATAGAACGAGCCCTCGGTAAAAGCCGTCGTCCATTGTCTGTATGTTATTTCACCCCAAAGTACGTCCCACACTCTTTCCGGACTGGCGTTTATCTCAATTTCAAATGATAAAGTTTCCATATTTTAAATTTAAGTGGTTGTAAATATTTTATCCTCCAACAAAATCCCCTCCATTAATATGAATAATCTCTCCCGTAATAAAACTCGAGTCTTCCGAAGCGAGAAAAACATACGCAGGAGCTACTTCCGAAGGTTGCCCCGCTCTTTTCAACGGATTGTCTTTACCAAAAGTTGATAAATTATCGAAAGTTTCCTTCACAAGAGGCGTCCAAATTGGTCCGGGAGCAACTCCATTAACTAAAATTTTTTTCTTGGCAAGATTCGTTGCCAATGATCGGATAAACGTAGCAATCGCCCCTTTCGTAGCCGAATAATCGATCAAATGATCACTCCCGCGATAAGCAGTAACAGATGTTGTACAGATAATTCTCCCGCCTTTTTTCATTAAGGGTAAAAAATCTCTTGTCAGCGCAATCATGGCAATAATATTCACATTAAAAGTTTCCTGAATTTGTTCATCAGAGATCTTCTCAATATCATTTTTCGGAAATTGAATTCCTGCATTATTAACAAGAATATCAAGTGTTTTCCAATCTTTTTTGATTTTCTCTAAACATTTTATTTTAAAAGCTTTTTTAGAAATATCACCTTTCAGCAAGATACAACTGTGACCTTCTTTTTCGACCAGTTTTTGGGTTTCTTTGGCGTCTTTGTCGCTTTCTTTATAAATGATCGCAACGTCTGCACCTTCTCTCGCAAAATGAACGGCAACGGCTTGCCCAATTCCACTATCTCCGCCGGAAATTATGGCTTTTTTACCAAGTAATTTCTTGCTTCCCAAATAGTTTTCGCGGATAATTTCAGGAAACAGGCCTTCTTTAGGGACTTTTGATTTTGACTGTGACTTGTTCTGTGTTTTCATAAGCAAATCTTTTCTCTAAACAATATCAAACAACAAGCCGAAATAACTTTAAGAATTATAAGCTTCTTCCAGATCTTTAATAATAATTTTCTGCATCCTCATCATAGCCTGAACCACCTTCTGAGCTTTCTCCTGATCGGGATCACTCATCAACTGGATCAATTTTTTCGGAACAATTTGCCAGCTAAAACCATATTTATCCTTTAACCAACCGCACATACTTTCTCGTCCCCCGTCAGAAGTTAATGCATTCCAAAGGTGGTCTGTCTGCTCCTGATCATCGGTCATGACAACCATTGAAATTCCTTCGTTGAAATCAAATTTATGATCATAAGAATTATCCATGCAAAAAAAATTATATCCATCAATCACAAAGTGAGCATGTTGCACGTTTTCAGGAACTTCGTTTGCTTCACCTCCATCTTTATATTTTAAAACATTTCCAATGCTGGAATTCGGGAAAGTTTGCGTGTAGAATTCCATTGCTTCCATCGCTTTTCCATTATTTTCATGAATAAACATTAAAGTCGGAACAATTTTTTGGTCATTTTGCTTTTCACCTAAATAGAGTTGCCAGGTAACCCCGAATTTATCGCGAACCCACCCATATTTTTTACTCCAAGGATAAGAATCCAAAGGCATTAACGCCATTCCGCCTTCCATTAACTGATCCCAGGATTTTTGAACTTCATATTCTGTTTCACAAATGACCATGAAGGAAACTGATGCATTTTTTTCAAATTGAGGGCCACCGTTTAGTAACATAATTTTTTGACCAAAAAGATCAATATTCATCACAACAGGCGTATCGGCGGTAATTTTTCCGTCAAATACTTTACAATAAAATTCTGCTGATTGCTTTGCGTCTCCGTCGTACCAGAGACACGGGAAAATATCGTTGTTCATTATTTTAAATTTTAGGGTTTAGTTTGTATAGTTTAGTTTTTTTAAACACAAATAACACAAATGATTTCACGAATTTCACAAATATCTGCTTCGTGTTTAAAATTAAAATGAGATTGCTTCGCTTCGCTCGCAATGACAAAATGAATGTTTGGTTTTAATTATTTTTAAAAGAAACCTGATTTTCTTTCATGTAAATCTTTAGCTTTTCCATCGCATTTTTTCCAAAACCATGAAGTTCCATGATTTCTTTCTCGGAATAGTCTGACAGTTTTTCCAAAGAATTGATTTTTTCTTTTTCTAAAGCTCTTCTTGCCGGCATCGCAATAATACCTTGTAAAAAATCTCCTTCCACAACATGACTAACAACACAAATAGAGCTCAAACATTTCGCCATTATTATTAAGTTTATCATGATTGCAAAAAAGATATTTAATGATTTTCTACATATTTATGGAAATTATTCAGGATAGCATACCATCCATCTCTTTGCATTTCTGCAGAGTTTTGTTTTTCAGGATCAAATATTTCGGTAACTTTTGTTGTGTTTTCATCAATTTTATCGAAAATTACCTCAACTTTTCTACCATCTTCCATATGATATTTTATTCTTTCATTCTGAATAACTTCATCATAAATTCCTTCAAAGTCAAATCCGAAACTCCCGTCTTTAGCTTCCATTCTGGTTTTGAATTTTCCACCCACTTTAAGATCGTTTTCAGAACTGGGACACTGCCAGCTTTCATCGGCGAAAGTCCATTTTGTAATGTGTTTAGGATCATTGAAATAATTCCAAACTTTTTCAACAGGGGCCAAAATCGTAATATCAATCTTAATTGGTTCCATAGAATTGTATTTTTTTAGTAGAGTCAAAGGGCAACCAAAAATTCAGTTACCCTTTTATAATTTAGTTTAAATATAAGATTATTTTGCGTATTCTTCATTATAGTTCACCATCCAATGAACACCATATTTGTCCTGAAAGCTACCGAAATAGTCTCCCCAAAACTGATCTTCAATCGGCATTTCAATGTTTCCGCCATCTGAAAGCCCTTTGAAAAGTCTGTCAGCTTCTTCCTTAGATTCAGGGAAAATTGATACATAATTGTTGTTTCCTACATTCAATGTTTGTCCGAAACTAGGGACAATATCTGAAGCCATCAACAAATCTCCCCCGATCGGAAGTGCGATGTGCATCACTCTATTTTTTTCTTCATCTGAAAGATTTTCAGTTCCTGGAGCATTTCCCATTTTGTGAATTCCACCAACGAATTCACCTCCGAAAACAGATTGGTAAAAAGTAAAAGCTTCTTCTGCTTTTCCATCAAAATTTAAATACGGATTTAATTTAGCCATGATATTTTTATTTTAAAAGTTTGTTTTTTGTTTTTATTAAACACAAATGGCTCTAATGTTTTTCACAAATAGCACTAATAGATTTGTGAAATTATTTGTGTTGCTTGTGTTTAATTTAATGCAAAGAGCGTAAGGATTTTTTGAATTATTCGAATGTTTTTAAGTTCGCAAAGCCTGAACTACGTTCGTAAACCTTCAGTTTATACTCAGCAAAGTTTAAATGCACAGTTTGTCATTATGACGAAGGAAGAATCTATTTAATGATCTTAAACATTCAAAAATTTCTCAACCTCATTCACGGTCGAATCAATCAATTTTTCATCAACATTTCCTCCAAAATCAGCCATCATATAAGACCCGTGGGTTGCAGGAAGAATCATTAATTGAGAACCTTCAACCAGACGCCACATTTCAACGACGTGTTCGGGTTTCATCACATCTTTATCTCCTGAAATAAATAAGGTTGGAGATTTTATTTTTGTTAAAATACCTTCGCTCCAATCTTCGAAAGCCTGCATTCTTTTGCTGTCTTTATCGAACATATTTTCGAGCTTCGAAAAGTCAGGATTTAAGTTTAAAAAATTAATTTTCAACGGTTCAGGCATTGATTCTAAAGTGGCTTCCATCATACTTTCGAAAAAACCGTCCATCATTCCGTTTTTCTTGTAAAAAGCGGATGCAACAATTAGTTTTTCAACAATTTCAGGATGACGATGGGCAATTTGCATCACCGTATTTCCACCGTTGCTGAAACCCCAAAATGAAGCTTTTTCAATGTTTAATTCTTTCAAAAAAGCAGCAACATCATCAGCATCTTGCTCGAACGTTTCGGGGATATCGCGATGCTCGGTCATTCCGTGGTTTTGTAAGTCGATTCCTATTAATTGAAACTTATTTTGCAATCTTGAAATGACTTCTTTAAAATCAAACAAAATTGAAGAACCACCTCCATGAATCAATACCAAAGGCTTTCCGGAACCGTAAATTTCATAATACATCTGAATTCCGTTGACTCGTTTATGACCTTTTTCAAGCGGATTCATATTAATATTTTAAATCTTTATCAAAATCATATTTCATTCCTTCGTAACCAAGAATTCTACGCATTAATCCTATTTGTCCGCACAGATAGTCTTCACGACCGATGCACATTCCCACAAAATTCAAAACGTTTTCAGGGAAAAAATCAATGTTCATTCCCATCGGAAAAGCTTTGTCTAATTCTTCGTCAGAAACTCCCAATAATTTATTGTAAACAAGAGGTGAGATTTTATGAAAATCATCTTTCAATTGCTGTAAAGTCGGATAATCCAAACTTTCATCCAATGCTTTTCCCTGAAAGAATAAATCTTTAAATTCAAATTCCTGATTGATTCCTAAAACATTTCCCAACGCGTAACGCATATCGAGAAAATTCCCGGCCATCCAAATGATGTGATTGGTTCTGCCTTCGATTCTTTTCAAAGCGTCTTCTTCAGAAATTCCGTCGAGAACCATCAGGAAATTTTGGCTGTGACCTCGAAAAGCCGGAATAATGATGTCTAATTTTTTTGATTTTGGTGTGTCCATTTTGTTTTATTTTGTGTTATTTTTTATCTCCCACGGATTTCATAAATTTACACATGATTTGTGTTTATTTGTGTAAATATTCGTGTGATTTGTGTTTAATTTTCTCTCGTAGATTTATTTTATAGCTCCAGGTTTTCCTAAAATCCGTCTAAGATATCCGAATTGACCGCTGTGATAAATTTCGTGAAGGGATAATCCTGAAACATCATTAATTATTGCAGGATCAATGCTTTCAAGGTTGTTCAGTTTTGTTTCAAACTTATTCTGAGATTCTCTTAAATAAGATTTTAATTCTTCAAAACTTACAAATTCATCTTTTCTGTTCAAAGGAATTTCACCTCTGTTGTAACACGAAAATTTTTCGTTATCCCAAACCGATTCTTCACCCAAAACATTTAAAAAAGCGTTTCTTATGTAAATTAAATGTCCTAAAACCCAATTCATACAATTGGCTTCACCATTAGGGAAAATCATTGCTTCTTCGTTTGAAATATCATTAATATTCATCGAAATCACTTTGTAATTGCTGAATACCAGATATTTTATGATTTCAATTTCGTTTGATTTTGTTTCCATTTAATTATTCTTGGGGAAGTTGAGAAGGGTCTGTAAATATCACATTCCAGCCATGTCCGTTGATGTCCCAAAAAGAATTTTGATACATCCATCCGTGATCCTGCGCTTCTTCATGTTGATAAGCCCCGTTTTCAACGGCAGTATTTACAACTTGGTCGACTTCTTCACGGCTATTTAATCCAATCGCCACTAAAACCTGCGTTGTATCACCTTTTGGAACCGGTCTTTCCGAAAAAGTCTGGAAAAATTCTTCCGTTAAAAACATCACGGAAATATTGTCATTCATCACAATACAAACTGCTTTCTCGTCTGAAATCTGCTCGTTGATTGAGAATCCGATATTTGTCCAGAATTCTTTTGTTTTCTGAATATCTTTAACCGGAAGATTGACAAAAATCTGATTGATTTTCATTTTGTAATTTTTTAAGGTTTTATTCTAATTTTCGAAATTTTATTCTGTCGGAATTTTAGACATATCAGCAAACATTACTTCCCACTGATGTCCGTTTAAATCTGAAAAGGCACTTTGATACATCCA
>Ga0307412_10002393_pt1 | contig 10421 bp, 10 predicted proteins | sample DK1Cmetagenome_3_FD_203823 | JGI IMG/M metagenome (GOLD analysis project Ga0307412, IMG submission 203823) | Maize rhizosphere microbial communities from greenhouse at UC Davis, California, United States - DK15-C-1 | ecosystem: Host-associated > Plants > Roots > Rhizosphere > Soil | place: USA...
GGCCGCCGGGTGCTTTCCAGCAGGGCCGGCAAGGCTGCGTGCGTGACGTTGTACGTGCCGGTTAGGTTCACGTCGATCATGCGGCGGAATTCGTCCTCGGCCAGGTCCCAGATGCGGGTCGCGGCGACGATGCCCGCGTTGTTGACCAGCACATCGACGCCGCCGAGCGCTTGCGTGGCTTGCGCCAGGGCCGCTTCGCACGATTCGGCCCGCGACACGTCGCAATGCACGTCCACGCGGCCATCGGCCAGCCCGGCGCCTGCGCGTTCGGGATAGGCCTGGTCCAGCACCGCCACGGTCGCGCCCTGCGCCAGGAACAGGTCGACGACGGCCGCGCCGATGCCACGGGGGTTGGCGCCCCCCGTGACCACGGCGCGCTTGCCGGCCAAGAGGCCAAGCGCGCCGTCCATCACGACTTCACCAGCGAGCAGCCGCCGTCCTTCAGCGGTCGGAACGCCTGCTCGGCCGGGATCTTGCGCACCAGGTTGTAGTAGTCCCAGTCGCGCTTGGACTCCGACGGCTTCTTCACCTGGAACAGGTACAGGTCGCGCATCACCCGGCCGTCTTCGCGGATGCGGCCGTTTTCGGTCATGAAGTCATTGATGGGCGTGTCGTGCATTTTCTTCAGCACCGCTTCGGACCCGTCGGTGCCCGCTGCTTTGACGGCGTTCAGATAATGCATGGTGGCGCTGTAGTTGCTGGCCTGCACCATCGAGGGCATGCGGCCGGTGCGCTTGAAGTAGCGCTCGGACCATTGCCGCGCCTTGTCGTCCTGATCCCAGTAGAAGGGTTCGACCAGATTCAGGCCCTGGGCGTATTCCAGCCCCACGCTGCGCACGTCCACGATACTCATGAAGAGCGCGGCCACGCGTTGCTTGCTGCCCATGATGCCGAATTCGAACGCCTGTTTGATGCTGTTGATGGTGTCGCCGCTGCCATTGGCCAGGCCGATCACCTGTGCCTTGGACGCCTGCGCTTGCAGCAGGAACGACGAGAAGTCCGAACTGGCGATGGGGTGGCGCACGCTGCCGATCACCTGGCCGCCGTTGGCCTTCACCACCGCCATCGCGTCGCGTTCCAGCGAATGGCCGAAAGCGTAGTCGGACGTGATGAAGTACCAGCTCTTGCCGCCGTCCTGCATCACCCCATTGGCCACGCCCGTGGCATAGGCGTAGGTGTCGTACGTCCAGTGCATGCCGTTGGGCGAGCAGGCCTTCCCCGTCAGGTCCGCCGACCCCGCGCTGGTGAAGATCACGACGCGCTTCTTCTGCCGGGTCAGGTCTTGCACCGCCAGCGCGATGGCCGAGTTCGGCACGTCCAGGATCAAGTCCACTTTGTCGTTCTCGTACCAGCGCCGGGCGACCGATACGCCGATATCCACCTTGTTCTGGTGGTCGGCCGAAATCACTTCGATGGGCTTGCCCAGCACGTTGCCGCCGAAATCCTCGACGGCCATCTTCACGGCTTCCACGCCGAACTTGCCGGACAGGTCGGCCATCATGCCGGACTGGTCGCCCAGCACGCCGATTTTCACGACATCGTCGGACACCTGCGCCTGGGCGGACAGGGACAGGGTGCCCAGCACGCAGGCGGCAAGGCTGTTCTTGATTTGGGTCTTCATGGGGTGTCTCCTCGGGGGCTTGGTTCTTTGCGCGCCGCCCTGTGCCGGGCGGTCGCGCGGGGTCATGCGGGACGGTCCGGCCTATTCCAGCGTCTGGCCGGCGTAGGCGTCGATAAACAGGTTGGGTTTCAGGAAAAAGCTCAGTACCAGCGCGCCGTTGGGCGCGCGCGCCACGTGCTGGTTACCGCGCGGACGCCAGACGTAGTCGCCCGCGCACACTTCGCCTTCGGCATCCACGATGGATCCCTCCAGCACGAAGGTCTGCTCGACCTCCACATGTTCATGCAGCGGCAGTTCGGTGCCGGGCTGCCAGCGGAAGAGGGCGGTCAGCAGGCCGGACTCCTTGTCCTGCATCAGCACCTTCATCTCGATGCCTTCCACCTGGGTGGGTTTCCAAGGCAGGTCGGCGACTTTCAGGAAGCGCGAGGCCAGCGGCGGCAGCGCATTGGCCGCAGGGCAGCCGGGGGTTTCGAGGGCCATGGTTTGTCTCCTAGCCGTAACTCGTTATTGAAGATAAAGCAAAAATCTTGTTATTGAGTGTTTAAAAATAGTCGCGTATATTGAGATTGATGTCAACTTTGTTTTTGCATCCAGAAAGCAAAGCGACACAGGCCGGACCCAGAGATCCGGTGCATATAAGACAAGGAGACAAGCTTGAAACACGACTATCTGGACCAGACGTTCGGTCTGGCAGGGCGCGTCGCGCTGGTGACGGGAGCCGCCAGGGGATTGGGCTTCGCCATCGCGCGGGGCTTGGGAATGGCCGGCGCGGAGGTCGTGGTCAATGACCTGTCGACCGAGGCCTGCGACGCCGCCTGCGCCCAGCTGGCGATTGATGGCATCAAGGCCCGCGGCGCCGCCTTCGACGTGGCCGACGGGGCGGCGGTGGCCGCCGCTGTCGCGCAATTGGAGGCCGCTGGAATCGCCATTGACGTGCTGGTCAGCAACGCCGGCAACCAGAATCGCAAACCGGTGGTCGAGATGAGCCCCGCCGAATGGCAGGCGCTACAGAACGTGCATGTCAACGGCGCCTTTCATTGCGCCCGCGCCGTCCTGCCCGGGATGGGCCGGCGCGGCTTTGGTCGCATCATCCTGATGTCGTCCGTGGCGGGGCAGGCGACCATGCCGAACATCGCCGCCTACGCGACCGCCAAGGGCGCCATCGCGGCGTTCGCGCGGGCGCTGGCCGTGGAATACGGCGCCAGCGGCGTGACGTGCAACGCGCTCGCGCCGGGGTTTGTCCGCACGGATTTCACGCAAGGGCTGCAGGACAATCCGCAATTCCAGTCGTTCCTGTCCACCGCCGTGCCGGCCGGCCGCTGGGCCGCGCCCGAAGACATTGCACCCGCGGTTGTGTATCTGGCGTCGCCGGGCGCGTCGTTCGTCAACGGGCATGTCCTGGCGATCGACGGCGGCCTGTTGGCCCGCATGTAGGAGCGACCCATGAGCACCCAAGCGGTTCTGTCCGCGCAGGGGCTGGTCAAGCGGTTCGGCGGCTTCAATGCCGTGGACGGCGTGAGCCTCGCCCTGCAAGAAGGCTCCATCCACGCGCTGATTGGCCCCAACGGCGCCGGCAAGACCACCTGCTTCAACCTGCTGACCAAATTCCTGGCGCCGGACGCCGGCGTCATCCACTACCGCGGGCGCGACATCACCTCGCTGGCCCCGGAGCAGATCGCGCGGCTGGGTATCGTCCGTTCGTTCCAGATTTCCGCCGTCTTCCTGGGGTTGACCGTATTGCAGAACATGCGCGTGGCCCTGATGCGCCAGCACGGCGACGGGCTGCGCTTCTGGCGCAGCCGCCGAAGCGTCGATCGCCTGAACGGCCGCGCCATGGAGTTGCTGGACGCGGTCGGTCTGGCGCCGCTGGCGGACACCACCGCCGCGTTGCTGCCCTATGGCCGCAAGCGCGCGCTGGAAATCGCCATGACGCTGGCGCTGGAGCCCGAGGTCATGCTGCTGGACGAACCCATGGCGGGGCTGGGCCAAGAAGACGTGGCGCGCATCGCGGCCCTGATCCGGCGCGTGTCGGTGAACCGGAGCATCCTCATGGTCGAGCACAACCTGTCGGTGGTGGCCGACCTGTCCGACACCATCACCGTCCTGGCGCGCGGCGCGGTGCTGGCGCAGGGCGACTACGCCGCCGTCTCGCAAGACGAAAGGGTCATCACGGCCTATATGGGCTCTGACGAGGAGGCGCACTGAGATGCTGGCGATCAAAGACCTCAACGCCTGGTATGGCGAATCCCATGTGCTGCACGGCGTGGACATCGATGTGAACCGGGGCGAACTCGTTACCATCCTGGGCCGCAACGGGGCCGGCAAGACGACCACGTTGCGCGCCATCATGGGCATCCTGGACAAGCGGCGCGGATCCATCCGGCTGAACGGGCAAGAAACGGTAGGCATGGCGCCGCACCGCATTCCGCGGCTGGGCGTGGTGTATTGCCCCGAGGAACGCGCGGTGTTCCGCAGCCTGAGCGTCACCGAAAACCTGATGCTGCCGCCGCGGCTGGCCGCCGGCGGCATGTCGCTGAACGAGATCTACACACTGTTTCCGAACCTGCGCGAACGCAGCGCCAGTTCGGGCGGCAACCTGTCCGGCGGCGAACAGCAGATGCTGGCGATTGCGCGCATCCTGCGCACGGGCGCCCAACTGATCCTGCTGGATGAACCCACCGAAGGGCTGGCACCCGTCATCGTCCAACAGATCGGGCAGGCCATCCGCACCTTGAAGGAGCGGGGCTTCACCATCGTGCTGGTCGAGCAGAACTTCCGCTTCGCAACCAAGGTGGCGGACCGCCACTACGTCATGGAGCACGGTTGCGTGGTTGACCAGCTGTCGGCGGATGAGGCGCGCCGCGATCCCGCCCGGATCGCGCGCCGCCTGGGCGTCTGAAAGGAGAATGCCTGTGTTCGAAATTTTCGGTGTGCCGTCCACGGCGCTGTTCGGCCAGCTATTGCTCGGCCTGATCAACGGGTCCTTCTACGCCTTGCTGTCGATCGGCCTGGCGGTCATTTTCGGCCTCTTGAACATCATCAACTTCGCCCATGGCGCGCAGTACACAGCGGGCGCGTTCCTGGCCTGGATGCTGCTGAACTACCTGGGCGTGAACTACTGGGCAGCGCTGGTGCTGGTGCCCCTCATCATGGCGGTGTTCGCCATCGTGACGGAGCGCTTGCTGATTTCTCGCACCTACCGCATGGACCATCTGTACGGGTTGCTGCTGACCTTCGGCATCGCCCTGCTGATTGAAGGCGGCCTGCGGCAGGCCTACGGCGTGTCGGGCCTGCCCTACACCATCCCCAAGGCGCTGACGGGCGGTGTCAATCTGGGTTTCATGTTCTTGCCCTGGTATCGCGGCTGGGCCGTGGCGGTGTCGCTGGTGTTGTGCCTGGCCGTCTGGGTGCTGATTGAAAAGACACGCGTGGGAGCGATGCTGCGCGCCGCCACCGAGAACCCCACGATCGTCCGCTCCTTCGGCATCAACGTGCCGCTGCTGATCACGCTGACCTATGCGTTGGGAGTAGCCCTGGCGTCGGTCGCGGGCGTGATCGCGGCGCCCATCTACCAGGTCAGCCCGATGATGGGATCGAACCTGGTGGTGGTTGTGTTCGCGGTGGTGGTCATTGGCGGCATGGGCTCCATCATGGGCGCCATCGTCAGCGGCTTCGGGCTGGGCATCATCGAAGGCCTGACCAAGGTGTTCTACCCCGAGGCCGCCAACCTGGCGATCTTCATCATCATGGTGCTGGTGCTGTTGTGCAAGCCGGCGGGGCTGTTCGGTAAGCCCCTGCAAGTGCAGAACGTGCTGGCCGCGGAAGCGACGCGCCAGCCCGTGCAGTTGAGCCGGCGCGCGATGCGGGTGTCGATGGCGGCACTGGCGGTGGTGGCGCTGATCGCACCCTGGTTCGTCTATCCCACGTTCCTCATGAAAGTGCTGTGCTTCGCCTTGTTCGCGGCGGCTTTCAACCTGCTGGTGGGCTATGTGGGCCTGCTGTCGTTCGGCCATGCGGCGTTCTTCGGCGCGGCGGCCTACGCGACCGGCATCGTCATGAAGCTGTTCGGCGCCACGCCGGAACTCGGCTTGCTGGCCGGCGTGGTAACGGGCGGGCTGCTGGGCCTGCTGTTCGGGGCCATCGCCATCCGCCGCCAGGGCATCTATTTCGCGATGATCACCTTGGCGCTGTCGCAACTGGTTTATTTCATCGCGGTGCAGGCCGGGTTCACGGGCGGCGAGGACGGCCTGCAAAGCGTGCCGCGCGGCAAGCTGTTCGGCGTGTTCGACCTGGAAAACGTGATGCCGATGTATTACTTCACGCTGGCGGTGTTCGCGCTGGGCTACGCGTTTGTCCTGCGCGTGCTGAATTCGCCCTTCGGCGAAGTGATCCGATCGGTTCGCGACAACGAGCAGCGCGCGCGGTCGCTGGGTTACTCCACGTCGCGCTACAAGCTGATCGCGTTCACGCTGTCGGCGTCCGTGGCCGGGCTGGCGGGCGGGCTGAAAGTGCTGGTGTTCGGCGTGGCCTCGCTGACCGACGTGCACTGGCATGCGAACGGCGAGGTCGTGCTGATGGCGCTGCTGGGCGGCATCGGCACGGTGTTCGGGCCGCTCGCCGGCGCGCTGACTTTCGTGTCGCTGCAGAACTACCTGGCGCCGCTGGGGTCCTGGGTACTGATCGTCCAGGGCGCGATTTTTGTCTTGTGCGTGCTGCTGTTGCGAGACGGCATCATGGGATTGGTGTCGCGCGTCTGGCGGGCCGCGATCCGCGTGAAAAAGGAGTCCTGATGTTCCTGCATGTCGTGATGTTGCAACTGTCGGCCGCGGCCGACGCCGATTTCCATGGGCGGGTCCAGGGGTATTGCGACCGGATACTGGCGGAATGCGACGGGGTGGCGGGGTATGCGTTCCGGCCCAACCAGGCTGGCCGCGCAGACGGGTTGACCCATGCGGTTGTGGCCGCTTTCGCGGACGGCGCGGCGCATGATCGCTACCAGGTGTCCGCCGCCCACCAGGAGATGAAGGCGTACATGGCGGCTTTCATCGAACGCCTGGTGGTGTTCGATGGGGATATCCCTACGTTTTCCTGAACGCGCAAGGGGCGCGCCTTGCGCCCGGGAAAGCGATAAACTCGCGGATGATTTTTTGATATCCGGGCCGCCCCAGGATAAGCCCGCCCGCCTCACGTATTTGTCATAGGTTGATCGCTCATGGACTACGTACTACCTCCCCAGCCGCCCGTGGCGGTCCCCGTCGCCGGCAGCGCCGCGCTGTTCCCGGTCCGTCGCGTGTATTGCGTTGGCCGCAATTACGCCGAACACGCCAAGGAAATGGGTTTCACCGGCCGTGAAGACCCGTTCTTCTTCTGCAAGCCGGCCGATGCCGTGCTGAGCGTGGCCGACGGCGAAACCGGCAAGATGGCCTATCCGCCCAAGACCTCCAACCTGCACTATGAAATGGAGCTGGTGGTGGTGCTGGGCAAGGGCGGCCGCGACATTCCGGTCGAAGAAGCCAACGAATGCGTGTGGGGCTACGCGTTGGGCCTGGACATGACCCGCCGCGACCTGCAAGGCGAAATGAAGAAGCAGGGCCGCCCCTGGGAAATCGGCAAGGCGTTCGACGAATCCGCCCCGATGGGCCCGATCCACCCGCGCAGCGTCGTGGGCACGCTGGACAAGGGCGCGATCTGGCTGGACGTGAACGGCCAGCGCAAGCAGTCCAGCGACATTTCGCAGATGCTGTGGAACATTCCCGAAAGCATCTCGTACCTGTCGGGCCTGTTCGAGTTGCAGCCGGGCGACATCATCTTCACCGGCACCCCCGAAGGCGTGGGCGCAGTCGTGCAGGGCGATGTGATCACCGGCGGCGTGGAAGGCCTGGGCGAACTGCGCGTCCAAATCGCCTGATTCCTGCCCCCGGGCGGACTGTACGTGCAGTCCGCCTGACCTGGCACCTTTTTCTTTCTTTTTGTTCAGGAGTTCCAGCATGCGCGGCAAGATCGTGCTGACCGCCTTTGTCGTGTTCGGGTTTGTGCTCGCCGGTTGCAATACCGTCGCGGGCATGGGCAAGGATATGTCCCGGGCCGGCAATGCCATCACCAACGCGGCCGACAAGTAACCGTCGGCCCCGTTGCCCAGGCAAGAAAAAGCCCCTTGATCGCTCAAGGGGCTTTTTTCATGCTTGACCGCGGATGCCCTACAGCACATCCCCCGCGTAGTCGGCCAGGCGGGAACGCTCGCCGCGCTGCAGCGTGACGTGCCCCGAGTGCGGCCAGCCCTTGAAGCGGTCGACGACGAACGTCAGGCCCGAGCTGCCTTCGGTCAGATACGGCGTATCGATCTGGGCGACGTTGCCCAGGCAGATCACCTTGGTGCCGGGGCCCGCGCGGGTCACCAGCGTCTTCATCTGCTTGGGCGTCAGGTTCTGCGCTTCGTCGATGATCAGGTACTTGTTCAAGAACGTGCGGCCGCGCATGAAGTTCAGCGACTTCACCTTGATGCGCGAACGGATCAGGTCCATGGTGGCGGCGCGCCCCCAGTCCCCGTTGCCTTCGCCGTCGCCCATGTTGAGCACGTCCAGGTTGTCTTCCAGAGCACCCATCCACGGCAGCATCTTCTCTTCTTCCGTGCCGGGCAGGAAACCGATGTCTTCACCGACGGGCACCGTGACGCGCGTCATGATGATCTCGGTGTAGCGCTTGGTCTCCAGCACCTGCGTGATGCCCGCGGCCAGCGCCAACAGCGTCTTGCCCGTGCCGGCCTGGCCCAGCAGCGACACGAAGTCGCATTCGGGGTTCATCAGCAGGTTCATGGCGAAATTCTGCTCGCGGTTGCGCGCGGTGATGCCCCAGACGTTGTTCTTGCCGTGGGTGTAATCGCGCAAGGTCGCCAGCACCGCCATCTTGCCGCTGACTTCGCGCACCTGCGCGTACAGCGGCATCTGGCCTTCAAAGTAGACGAACTGGTTGACGACGAACTGCGAGCACAGCGGGCCGTGGATGCGGTAGAAGGTGGTGCCGCCTTGCTGCCAGGACTCCACGTCCTTGCCGTGCTTGTTCCAGAAGTCTTCGGGCAGCTGCATCACGCCCGAATACATCAGGTCCGAGTCTTCCAGGACGTGGTCGTTGAAGTAGTCTTCGGCGGCCATGCCCAGCGCGCGCGCCTTCAGGCGCATGTTGATGTCTTTCGACACCAGCACGACCTCGCGCTGCGGGTACTTTTCCTGCAAGGCCCGGACGACACCCAGGATCTGGTTATCGGCCTTGCCCATCGGCAGGTCGGAGGGCAGGGTGCTATGGATGGCCGTCGTCTGGAACATCAGGCGCCCGGTGGCGTCCTTGTTGCCCAGCTTGGCCAATTCCAGCCCTTCGTCCAGCTGCGTGGCGTCCTGCACCAGCGCATCCAGCGAACGGCTGACCTGGCGCGCGTTGCGCGCCACTTCCGACATGCCTTTCTTCTGGTGGTCCAGTTCTTCCAGCGTCATCATCGGCAGGAAGATGTCGTGCTCTTCGAAGCGGAACAGCGAACTGGGATCGTGCAGCAGCACGTTGGTGTCCAGCACGAACAGCTTGCGCGGCGCGTTCTGGGCGCGGGCCTTGCCGCGCTTGGAAGAAGCGGTCTTGGCCACGGCCGCGCGCGCTGGCGTGGGGTCGGGGACGGCGGCAGGAGGGGGCGGCGGTACCTGGCGGGCGGGCGCGGGGATCTGCGCCTTGCGTGCCGGAGACGCCATGCCGTCGAGTTCGGGCTGGACGAGCAGCTCGTCCTCGTCATCGTCGGCAAGAACGGCTTGGGTGTTGGACCGCGCAGCGGCAGTCTTGGTGGTGCGGGCCTGCGCCCGGGCGGATTCGCCCGAGGGGAAGGTCAGGATGGCTGCGGGGCGGGTGGGCAACTTCGGAAGCGGCATATGCGTCACTCTCCAGGGTGGGCCGGCTATAGCGCCTGACGGGTATTCCTGTACGGCTAACCGATGCTTTTCGCGGCCTGCAGGACTTCCTTGGCGTGGCCCGGGACCTTCACCCCGCGCCACTCCTGCACCAGCACGCCATACGCATCAATCAAAAAGGTGCTGCGCTCGATGCCGCGCACCTGCTTGCCATACATGTTCTTCTGCTTGATGACACCGAACAGATTGCACACGGTTTCGTCGGTGTCGGCGATGAGAGGGAAAGGAAGTTCGTACTTGGCCTTGAAATTCTCGTGCGATTTCAGCGAATCGCGCGAGATGCCGATGACCACCGCGCTGGCCGCCAGGAATTCGGCGTTCAGGTCGCGGAAATCCTGGCTCTCGGTCGTGCAGCCAGGGGTGTTGTCCTTAGGATAGAAATACAGGATGACGGCGCGGCCCTGGCATTGCTCAAGGCTGATCGGACCAATGGTGCTTTCAGCGGTGAATTGCGGGGCAGGCTTGCCGATACTGGGCGTCATTTCTGGGAATCTCCGTTGGGAGGGATGAGGGCGACCACGACGCGGCGGCCCTCCGCCATCAGGATGTTGTAGGTGCGCGAGGCGGCGTGCGTGTCCATGATTTCGACGCCGATGCCCATGGCCAACAGGGGACGCAACACTTCGGGGCGCAGGAACTGTTGCCGGGCGCCCGTGCCGACCAGCAGCACTTCGGGCGCATTGGCCGGACGGCTGGGCGTGGCTTCCGGTTCGTCCAGGAATGCCATGGGATCGCGGACGGGCTCGGTCAAACCGGCCGCCTGGTGCAACAGGGGGGAGGTGATGTCGGCCGGCGACTCAACGGGCCATTCGGTCACTTCGCCTTCGGGGCCAAAGGCGACCGAGGAGGAAAAACGT
>Ga0307412_10002394_pt1 | contig 10417 bp, 9 predicted proteins | sample DK1Cmetagenome_3_FD_203823 | JGI IMG/M metagenome (GOLD analysis project Ga0307412, IMG submission 203823) | Maize rhizosphere microbial communities from greenhouse at UC Davis, California, United States - DK15-C-1 | ecosystem: Host-associated > Plants > Roots > Rhizosphere > Soil | place: USA...
GATCGGGCGCCAGCGGACGGCCGTGGGTCACGTCGCAGAACGAGCAGCGGCGAGTGCAGACCTCACCGAGGATCATGAAGGTGGCGGTGCCCTTGGAGAAGCACTCGTGGATGTTCGGGCAGCTGGCTTCCTCGCACACCGTGGTCAGCGAGTTCTCGCGCAGGCGCGCCTTCAGCTGCTGCACGGCGTTGCCCTGGGGCAGGCGCACGCGGATCCAGCTCGGCTTGCGCAGCACGGGCTGGTTGGCGTCGAAGCTCGCGCGGTTGAGCGCGATCTTGTCGTTGCCGAGCATCTTCTCGCCGGGCTTGTCGACGACGGCGATGGGGATGCTGCGGGAGGGGGAAAGGGAGGATTGGCTCATAGGGCTACTGCCTCAGACCGCAAGGCGGGCGGGGAGTTCGGGGAGGATGGGCGCGGCGTCGACGGCGTGGAAACCGAACTGCTTGCAGAATTCCTGTACCAGGACGTCTTCCACGTCCGCCAACCGCGACGGACCGCCCAAGTCTAGCACCTGGGTGACTTCCAAACCCTTGTAGCCGCAGGGATTGATCCGGTGGTAGGGCTCCAGGTCCATGTCCACGTTGAAGGCCAGCCCGTGGAAGCTGCAGCCGCGGCGGATGCGCAGGCCCAGCGCGGCCACCTTGGCGCCCGCCGTGTAGACGCCGGGCGCGCCCTCGCGGCGCTCCGCGCCGATATTCCATTCGCCGAGGGTGTCGATGATGGCCTGCTCGATGCGGTGGACCAGTTCACGCACGCCAACACCCACGCGGCGCAGGTCGATCATCGGGTAGGCCACGATCTGGCCGGGGCCGTGATAGGTCACCTGGCCGCCGCGATCGACGCGGACGACGGGGATGTCGCCCGCCGCCAGCACGTGCTCGGGCAGGCCCGCCTGGCCCAGCGTGAACACCGGGTCGTGCTCCAGCAGCCACAACTCGTCGACGGTGTCGTCGGTGCGGTTGTCGGTGAAGGCGCTCATGGCCTTCCAGGTGGACTCGTAGGGCACGCGCCCCAGCCGGCGGACGTTGAGCGGGAGGGTCATGGGAGCGAAGGTCGGAGGGGATTCGGGGAAGTTGTGGGCGGGGGCCTGGGGTTACAAGAGTAAAACCTGTGGCGCCTATCGCCGGCATAGCCGGCTCCCACAAGGGCAACGGCTGGCACCTTGCGCCAGTCTGGTGGGAGCCGGTTATACCGGCGATCCCGCGGCAGCGGGCCAGTCCGCCGCGAGCCGGTTCTTGCGCGGTGGGAGCCGACCCTGTCGGCGATGGGCCCACAACGACCTACATCGTGAAACGAATATCCCGATCCGCCCGCAACGTGCTGTGCGCTTCGAGGTACTTCTCGCGTGACGGGGCCACGAAACTCACCGTCACCGACTGGTAGTTACCCGCCGGCGTCAGCTTCGTGGAAAGCGTCTCGTGGAGCACCTCCAGCCCGATGCCGTGCAGCAACGCCGGCACGTGCTTGTCGAGGCCCGCGTTGGCATTGCCGATCGCGGTGATCTCGAACTCACCGGGAAACTGGAAGCCCTTCCCTTCCTTCTGCGCATCGCTGAAGTCGATTTCACGCATCGTCTCGCCCTCTTACTTCTTGTCGCCGTCGCTGTGGAACCACAGCATGATCGTGTCCCACAGGCGCGAGAAGAAGCCACCTTCCGGCGCATCCGCCAGGGCCACCAGCGGTGCGGTAAGCACCGGCTGGCCGTCGAGGGTGACGCGCAGCGTGCCTACCTGCTGGCCCTTCTTGAACGGGGCGATCAGGGTGGCCGGGATATCGAGGTTGGCCTTGAGCTTGTCGTAGTCGCCGCGCTTGACCGAGACGAGGGCGTCTTCGGTGAGGCCCAGCGCGACGGTGTTCTCGGCACCCTTCCACAGCTTCGGCGTGGCCAGCGGCTTGTTGGCTTCGTAGAGCTTGTGCGATTCGTAGAAACGGAAACCATAGTTGAGCAGCGCCAGCGCGGCGTCGGCGCGGCCCTTCTCGCTATTGGCGCCCATCACGATGGCGATCATGCGCGCGTCGCCCTGCTTCGCCGATGCGGCAAGGCAGTAGCCGGCCGCGGCCGTGTGGCCGGTCTTGATGCCGTCGACGGTGTTGTCGCGCCACAGCAGCAGGTTGCGGTTGTGCTGCTTGATGCCGTTCCACTCGAACTCCTTCACGGCCGAGATCGCATAGTCCTCGGGGAAGTCGTGGATCAGCGCACGCGACAGGATCGCGATGTCACGAGCCGTCGTGAAGTGGTTGGATACCGGGTAACCGGATGCGTTCTGGAAATTCGAATGCGTCATGCCGAGCTGCTTGGCGTACGCGTTCATCAGGTTGGCGAAGGCGGGCTCGGAGCCCGCGGTGTGCTCGGCCAGCGCGATGGCGGCATCGTTGCCCGACTGGATGATCATGCCGTAGAGCAGGTCCTTCAGCGGCACCTGGCTGTTGAGCTTGAGGAAGCTGGTGGAGCCATCGGTGCCCGCGCCGCCGCCACGCCACGCGTTCTCGCTGATGGTGACCGGATCGGTCATGTGGATCTTGCCGTTGCCGACCTCGGCCGACACCACGTAGTCGGTCATCACTTTCGTGATCGACGCGGGCTCGACCTGGAGGTCCGGGTCCTTCGACGCGATGATCTGCCCGGTGTTGTAGTCCATCAGCACCCAGCTCTTGCCCTCGACATCCGGCGGCGGCGGAACCGGCGCCTCGGGAACCACCGGGCGCGGCACGGACGGACGGGGCGGGGTCTGCTGCGCCACGGTCACGCCGGCGACGAACGCGGCGGCGGCGAAAGCGAACAGGGAACGGGGCAAGAGCTTCATCGTTTCAACGGTCCAGTTCAAAGCAGGAAAAAGAAGGTCAGTCTACCGCGACCTGCGGCCTGGGCAGGCCCATGCCGGCGATCTGGTCGGTCACGCGATCGGCCGTGTCCACGTCGGCCAGCGGTCCCACACGCACGCGGCGCACACTGCGGCCGCCGATGTTGGCCTCGACCACACTGACCGGCCCGAGGCCCGCGCGGTTCAATTGGTCGGCCACGCGGTTGGCGTTCACGACATCGGAGAAGGCACCGACCTGGAGATAAATGCTCGGTTTGCCGGCCACCGACGCGGTGGCGGGGGCCTGGGCAGGGACGGAGCCTTGGGTACTGGCGGCGACCGGCCTGGCGGCGGAACTCCGGGTACCGGCGGGGCTCGGGCTGACGGCAGTCGGCACGCTTGCCGCCGCGGCCAGCGGCGGCAACGCCTCGCTCGGCGAAACCCCCGTCATGCCAGGTACATGGCCATCCTCGTCGACGGCGACGTCCTGGTGGGAGCCAACCCTGTTGGCGATGGGAGCTTGGCGCACGCTGGCATCGCCAACAGGGTTGGCTCCCACCGAGCCGGTTCCTGTCGGGTTGGTTGGCACCGGGTTGGCCCCCACCGGCTTGGTTGGCACCGGGGTGGCTGCCACCGAAGCCGTGACCGCGCGCTGTGGCGGCGGAGGTGGCGCGGTGATCGGAGCCGGCTTCGGTGCGATGTTCACATACGGCGCGCCGCGATCGCTGCCGGGATCGTTGGGGTCGATGGCTCGCACTTCCACCAACCCCGTGCCCTTGGGCCACACGCCGATCTTCACGGCCGCGGCGAACGAAAGGTCGATGATGCGGTTTTCGTGGAACGGGCCGCGGTCGTTGATGCGCACGATGACGCTCTTGCCGTTCTCGAGGTTGGTGACGCGCGCGTAGCTCGGCAGCGGCAAGGTCTTGTGCGCCGCCGAGAACTGGTACATGTCGTATTCCTCGAGACTCGAGGTCTTGTAGCCGTGGAACTTGTTCCCGTAGAACGAGGCGATGCCGCGTTCGACATAGCCGCGCGGGCTCGGCAGCACGTTGTAGGTCTGGCCGAGCACCGAGTATGGCGACTTGTTGCCGTAGAGGGAGCGCGGCTCGACCTTCGGCACCGGCTCCGGAAGCTTGTTCACATCCGGGATATCGGTGGGAACGCTGTCCGAACTGGACCGATAGCGCGAGCCCTGCGACTTGCGGATGTCGTCGTAGCGGCCGCCGCTGGGTGCCGGCGAGCTGCCGCCGCGCGAGGAAGGACGCGCGTTGCGGGAGCCGCCGCAGGCGGTGAGGAGCATGGCGATGAACAGGATCGTGAGGAGCGAAGCGTGGCGTTTGATCGTCAGGCAAGCGCGGGGCACGGCACGGTCGGAAGCGGGTGAGGATGGGGCGAGCACCCTTCGCCGCTGAAGCGGCTCCCACAGGGTGTTCGTAGGCCGCAGGGACTGCTCGGTGGGAGCCGACGGGGTCGGCTTCGACCGGGCCTGGTCCGGGAGGGCGGGATGCCACCCGGGGATCATCGTTCGCCGGGTCCGTGCGTGCGGGCGCGGATCTCGCGCGCCAGCTGGTCCACGGCCATGGCGTACATGGGGCTGCGGTTGTACGTGGTGATCACGTAGAAGTTCTGGAACACGAACCAGTATTCGTCACCCGCGGGCCCGTCCAGGCGCACCAGTTGCGCATCGCGGCCCGGGTTGAGGTGCTGCAGCGGTGCGAAGCCGTCCGCGACGAACGATTCCACCGGTGCCACCGGCTTCCAGTCCTTGGGCAGGGCCGGCGCCACGGCGCGCGCGTCGGGCTGGGCGCGCGCGGCGACTGGGCCACCCGCTTCCCACCCGTGCTGGGCGAAGTAGTTGGCCACGCTGGCGAAGATGTCGCCCATCGAGCCCTTCATGTCGATATGGCCGTCGTGATCGTAATCCACGCCCCAGTCGCGGATGGACGAGGGCATGAACTGGCCCCATCCCTGCGCGCCGGCATAGGAACCGGTCAGCGTGTCGAGCGGGCCGCCCAGGTGGTTCTGCGGCAACTCGAGCAAGGCCTTCAGCTGCTCGCGGAAGAACGGCGCGCGCTTGGGGTAGTAGAACGCCAGCGTGGTCAGCGCATCCAGCACCTTCCATTTGCCCGTGTTGCGGCCGTAGAAGGTCTCCACGCCGACGATCGCGACGATGTATTCGGGTGGCACGCCGTACTTGCGGCCGATGCCGTCGAGCAACTGCCGGTGCTGGCGATAGAAATCCGCCCCCGCCTGGATGCGCTGCTCGGTGAGAAAAATCGGACGGTAATCGCGCCACGGTTTGCCCTCGGCTGGGCGGCTGATCGCATCGAGGATGGCCTGCTGTTTCTTCGCGCCGTCGAGCAGCGCGTTCAGCGAGGCCTTGCTCTTGCCGGTGTCCCTGGCGACTTCGCGCACCAGTTGTTCCTGCCCCGGATGGGTTTCGGCGAACACCGCGGAGGCGAACATCAGGGGGAAGGCGATCATCGCGCCGGCGAGGCGCGGGAGGTGACGTGCGGGTCGTGCGCGGTGCGCGGCGAGAACTTCATCCATGCGTGGAAGCGTAGCACGCGCCTGTGGCGCATCAGGGGCGATCCCGGGCGGACGTTCAGGCCACGGAGGCCTAGTCGTGCAGCTTCCGGTTCGCATGGATCGACATCAGCACGCCGAAGCCCGTGAGCAGGGAAACCGCCGAGGTGCCGCCGTAACTCACCAGTGGCATCGGCACGCCGACCACGGGCAGGATGCCCGCGACCATGCCGCCGTTCACCGCCACGTAGACGAAGAAGCTCATGCCGATCGCGCCGGCGAGCAGGCGCGAATAGGTGTCGCGCGCATTCATCGCGATCCACAGGCAGCGGCCGATGATGAAGGCGTACAGCAGCATGATCGCGATGACACCCACCAGGCCGAATTCCTCGGAGAAGACGGCGAAGATGAAGTCGGTGGTGTGCTCGGGCAGGAACTCCAGGCGCGATTGCGTGCCCTGCTGCCAGCCCTTGCCGAACATGCCGCCGGAACCCACCGCGATCTTCGACTGGATGATGTGCCAGCCGTTGCCGAGGGGGTCGGATTCGGGATCGAGCAGCGTGCGCACGCGGTTGCGCTGGTATTCGTGCAGAAACTGCCACGCCACGGGGATCACCGCGCCCACGCCACCCACGAGCAGGCCGATACGCCACCAGGCCATGCCGGAAAGGAAGAGCGCGAATGCGCCGGCGCCCGCCACGAGCAAGGCGGTGCCGAGGTCGGGCTGCTCGGCGATGAGGCCGGCCGGCACGGCGATCAGCAGGCCGACGACGATGATGTCCTTCCAGCTCGGCGGCAACTGCCGTGGATGCAGGTACCAGGCGACCATCATCGGCATGGTCAGCTTGAGCAACTCCGACGGCTGGAAGCGCATGAAGCCCAGGTCGAGCCAGCGGTACGCGCCGCGGCCTTCGCCGAGCACGGCGACCACCACCAGCAAGGCGGTGCTGCCGAGGTAGAGCCACGGTGTCCACGAGCGCAGCACCGGCGGTGGGATGCGCGAGATGACCAGGAGCAACACGGCGCCGAGGACGAAGCGCGCGGCCTGCCCGGTGACCAGTGAGAAGTTGCCGTTGCCCGCGCTGTAGAGCGTCGCCAGTCCCGCACAGCCGAGCACGAAGAGCGCCAGCAAGAGCGGCAGGTCGAGCCGTGGTCGCGTGAGCAGGCGCAGGCCGAAGCGCTTCATGCGCATGGTGAGTTGCTGGAACATGGCTACTGGTCCTCCCCGTTGTCCTGGGGCGGCAGGTCGGTACTGCTGGCACCGGCGGGCTGGGCGTCCTGCACGGACGAGGCTTCGCCGGGCGCGGGCTCCGGTATCGCATCAGCGGTGACGATCGGCCCCGGCGGCATGTCCGCCGGCCGCTGGCCACCTTCGTCCACCACCCATTGGTCGAGGATCTTTCGCGCGATCGGGCCGGAGTCCTGCGCGCCCCACGCGCCGGCTTCCAGCACGACGGCCACGGCGATCTTCGGATCGTCGGCGGGCGTGTACGCGATGAACAACGCGCGGTGGCGGCTGGCCAGATAGGCGGTGTTTTTGTTGGTGTCGTAGGCGTCGGTCTTGCGCGAGAAGCGTTCGGCCGTGCCGCTCTTGCCCGCGATGATGTACGGGAAGCCGAAAGGCAGGCGCTTGCCGGTACCCCTGCCGGAGTTGATGACGGCCTTCATGCCTTCGTTCACGGCATCCCAATCGGCCGCCTTGCGGATCACCGATGGCCCGGAGGGCGGGAACGATTGCGGCACGCGCGGACTATCGACACCGTCCTGCGTGTCGAGCAGGAAATGCGGCGTATACGGGATGCCCCGGCCGGCGAAGGTGGCCGTGGCGTGCGCCAGCTGGAGAGGCGTGACCGCCCAATAGCCCTGGCCGATACCCGAGATGATGGTCTCGCCGGGGAACCAGCCCGCCTTGCTGCGGGATGCCTTCCACTCGCGCGACGGCAGCACGCCCTCCACTTCGCCCACGAGGTCGATGCCGGTCTTCTTGCCGAAGCCCAGCTTGCCCATCCAGTCGGAGAGGCGGTCGATGCCCATGTCGAGCGCCAGCCGGTAGAAATAGGTGTTGGTCGAGAGCTCGATGGCCTGGATCATGTTCACCGTGCCGTCGCCGCCGCGTTTGTCGTCGCGATAGCAGCGCGACTGCCCGGGGATGCAGAACTCACCCGTGGACAGCACCGTGTCGGACGGCCGGCGAATACCCATGGTCAGGCCACCCAGGGCGAGGAACGGCTTCACCGTCGAGCCCGGCGGGTAAACACCGCGCAGCGCCCGGTTGTACAGCGGCTTGTCGGGCGCGGTGGTCAGCGCCTTGTAGTCGGCCGAGCTGATGCCGTTGACGAACAGGTTGGGATCGAAGCTCGGCACGCTGGCGAAGGCCAGCACCTGGCCGTTGCGCGGATCGATCGCGATGGCCGCGCCGGAGCGGCCGTTCATCGCTTCCTCGGCCGCCTTTTGCAGGCGCACGTCGATGGAGAGATAGATGTTCTTGCCCGGGGTGGGCGGGGTCGTGTCGAGCACGGCCTGCGTCCGGCCGTCGGCGTTCACTTCGACCAGCTCGTAGCCCGGTGCGCCGTGCAACAGCTTCTCGTAATAGCGCTCGATGCCGATGCGGCCGATGTGCGTGGTGCCCTTGTAGCTGGCTTCCTCATCGTCGTCCATGCGGTCGAGGTCGTCCACGTCGATGCGGCTGACGTAGCCGATGACGTGGGCCAGCAACGATCCCATCGGGTAACGCCGGGTGAGGTACGGCACCACGTCCACGCCCGGGAATCGCCAGCGGTTCACGGCGAAGCGGCCGATCTCGTCCTCGGTGAGTTTCAGCTTGAGCGGAATCCCCTCGAACCGGCGCCCCTGCTTCACCTGCTTCTTGAAGGTGGCGATGTCCTCGTCGCTGAGCGGCACGACGGTGCCGAGCTTGCCCAGCATCCCGTCCATGTCGGTGACCTGCTCGGGAATGACTTCCAGGCGGAACGCGGGGACGTTATCGGCCAGCAGCACGCCATTGCGGTCGTAGATGAGCCCGCGCGCCGGCGGTATCGCACGCGGCTTCACGCGGTTCTGGTCCGAACGCGCCACGAACTCGTCGTGGTGCAGCACTTGCAGGTATACGTAGCGTGCGCACACGGCGGCGAGGCCGAGCAGGATCAATGCGAAGCCGGCCATGGCGCGGCGGCGGAACAGCGCCACCTCGCCACGGACTTCCTTGATCGAGGCGCGCCGCCGGCTCATGCCTCGTGGATGCGCAGTCGCGCGCGAAGGTCGTCGAGGATGAGGAACACGAACGGCCACAGCGCCGCGCCCACCAGGGGCGAGATCCAGTACTCGGGTGGCGGCAACGGATCGCCGCCGAACACGCGCACCAGCAGGAGCAGGATGCGGTCGTTCAGCAGCAAGCCGAGCACGGCGAGCGACTGCTGCCACATCGGGAAGAAGCGCAGCCGCGAACGGAAGCGCAGCGCGATGAAGACCATCGCGGTGAGACGCAGCGCCTGCTCGCCCAGCAGGACGCCGTCGAAGAGATCGGCGGCCACGCCGACACAGAACGCCAGGCCGAGGGTGACCCTGTCACCGGACTGCAGGCACCAGTAAAGCAGGATCAGCGCCGGCCAATACGGCTTGAACGGCGTGAGCGGGCCCGGCAACGGGACCAGCATCAGGAACAGTGACATCAGCAGCGTGGCGGCGAACCACAGCTGGCGAACGCGAACCTTGTTCATGGCGTGGTCCCCGTCGATGGCGCGGCGGTGGACGGACGCGCCGGTGCCGGCGTCGCGGTCGGCGAAGTCACGGAGGGCAAGGTCGCCGCCGGCGGCGCACCTGGAGGCGGCGCGAGGTCGGCGGGCGGACCGACATTCGGCGCGGGTGCCGGTGGGCCGGCGGGTTCGGCCAGGTCGTGCAGCAGCAGGACGTCCTCGCTGCGATCCAGGTCGGCGGCGGGTTTCGCCTGCGCGGAAAGGAAGGTGCCCGATGGCGTCTGTGCCACGTCGCGGATCTCGCCCACGGGGAAGCCCGGTGGGAAGCGGCCGCCCAGCCCGGAGGTGACCAGCTTGTCGCCCGCTTGCACGTCGGCCGAGACGGGGATGTTCGGCAAGGTGAGCGAGTCGCCCGTGCGCGAGCCATAGGCGATGGTCCGCAGGCCGGTGCGTTCGACGGTCACGGGAATCGCGTGGTTGGGATCGGTGATCAGCATGGCGACCGAGGTGGTGGGCATCACTTCGACGATCTGGCCCATCACGCCGCGCGCGTCGATCACGACCTGGCCCGGCTGGACCTTGTCGCGGGCACCCACGTTGAGCACGATCCGGTGGCGGAAGCTACCCAGGTCCACGCCGATCAGGCGCGCGAGCTGCACGTTGAGCGAAAGGCTGTGCTGGGTGTCCAGCAATTCCTTCAGGCGCTGGTTCTGCTCGGCCACGGACGCCATGCGGTTGAGCTTGGCGTTGGCCAGGAGCAGGTCCTCGCGCAGGCGCTGGTTCTGCTCGGTGAGGCGCTGGCGGTCGGCGAACGCCACCGTCGCCGCCTGGAACCCCTGCGAGGGCAGGCCGGCGATGCGATAGACGGGCTCGACCACCAGCGACAGGCCGTAGCGCACGTTGCCCAGCCAGCCGCCACGGTGATCGAGCACCATCAGCACGCAGGCGAGCGCGAGGTAGACAATGAGGCGCAGCGTCCCCGCCACGCCGGGCGCGAACAGCGGCGACGTGTCGTCGCGATTCAGGGCCATGGATCAGCGCGCTCCGGCCAAAGCGCCGCGCGCGCGGCCATCATTCGAACGCGAAGAAGTCGCTGCCGTGCTGGTCGATCATCTCCAGGGCCTTGCCGCCACCACGCGCCACGCAGGTGAGCGGGTCGTCGGCCACCTGCACGTGCAGGCCGGTTTCCTCGGAGATCAGGCGATCCAGATCGCGCAGCAGGGCGCCACCGCCGGTGAGCACGATGCCGCGCTCGGCCACGTCGGAGCAGAGCTCCGGCGGGGTCTGTTCCAGCGCCGCCTTCACCGCCGCCACGATGCCGGAGAGCGGCTCGTGCAGGGCTTCCAGCACCTCGTTGGAGTTGATCGTGAACATGCGCGGCACGCCCTCGGCCAG
>Ga0307412_10002395_pt1 | contig 10416 bp, 8 predicted proteins | sample DK1Cmetagenome_3_FD_203823 | JGI IMG/M metagenome (GOLD analysis project Ga0307412, IMG submission 203823) | Maize rhizosphere microbial communities from greenhouse at UC Davis, California, United States - DK15-C-1 | ecosystem: Host-associated > Plants > Roots > Rhizosphere > Soil | place: USA...
CGCGAGATCGTCAGCACCCAGATCGCCAACGACCTGGTCAACCACATGGGCATCACCTTCGTCCAGCGGTTGAAAGAGTCGACCGGCATGAGCCCGGCGAACGTGGCCGGTGCTTATGTGATCGTTCGGGACATCTTCCATCTCCCGCACTGGTTCCGTCAGATTGAAGCCCTGGACCACCAGGTTTCCGCCGACGTGCAACTGGAGCTGATGGACGAGCTGATGCGCCTGGGCCGTCGCGCCACGCGCTGGTTCCTGCGCAGCCGCCGCAACGAGCAGAACGCTGCCCGTGACGTCGCTCACTTCGGTCCGCACCTGGCGGCGTTGGGTCTCAAGCTCGACGAATTGCTGGAAGGCCCGACCCGTGAAGGCTGGCAGACCCGCTACCAGGCCTACGTGGCCGCTGGCGTGCCGGAGTTGCTGGCACGCATGGTTGCCGGCACCACGCATCTGTACACCTTGTTGCCAATCATCGAGGCTGCCGACGTTACCGGCCAGAACGCCGCCGATGTGGCCAAGGCTTACTTCGCCGTGGGCAGCGCCCTGGACATCACCTGGTACCTGCAACAGATCAGCGCACTGCCGGTGGAAAACAACTGGCAGGCCCTGGCCCGTGAAGCCTTCCGCGATGACATCGACTGGCAGCAACGGGCGATCACTATCTCGGTCCTGCAGGACGGCGACGCGACCCAGGACGTCGAAACCCGCCTGGCGCTGTGGCTTGAGCAGCATCACGAAATGGTCGAGCGCTGGCGCGCCATGTTGGTGGACATCCGTGCCGCCAGTGGCACTGACTACGCCATGTACGCGGTTGCCAACCGCGAGCTGCTGGACCTGGCACTGAGTGGTCAGGCGGTCGTCACGGCCAACTGATCCACCGTTGAAAGAAAAACCCCGCATTGAGAGATGCGGGGTTTTTTTATGGGCGATGTTTTCAGATCGGGCATCGAAGAGTGTGTTCTTGTGGCGAGGGGATAAATCCCCTCGCCACAAGCACCGCTATCACACAGTGCTGCGTTCGCGTAGCTCCTGTAACCGATCAGCTCCGCCTTCAGCCACGCGATTCTGGATCAGGCGATCGGAGCCGCCTTCAGCCACGCGATTCTGGATCAAGCGATCGGAGCCGCCTTCAGCCACGCGATTCTGGATCAAGCGATCGGAGCCGCCTTCAGCCACACGATTCTGGATCAGGCGATCGGAGCCGCCTTCAGCCACGCGATTCTGGATCAAGCGATCGGAGCCGCCTTCAGCCACGCGATTCTGGATCAGGCGATCGGAGCCACCTTCAGCCAGTTGATGTGCAGCCTGGTCATAAGACGACGATGCGCTGTCGGCCGCGGCGATGTTCGACAGCGTGGCGCCGCCAACCAAGGTGAGGGCGATTGCCAGGGACGAGAGTTTCGAGAAATTGAACATGGTGTTTCTCCTGCGCTTGATTGAGTGGGCCAGCGCAGCGGTGTGCTGCTGTCCGGTGTGTGCAGTTAAACGCGCAGGTGTATCGAGGGTGTGTGCCGCAAAGGCGCAAGATCAGCGGATTCGTATCAATGGGCTACTCATATACACAGCGATACAAAACGCCTTCAAATAACTTCCCATCGGGTCGGCAGGCCGCAGGTGTCACTGGGTGGTGGCCGATAATCGCACGCAAGTTCGATCGGTTCGGGGCATCCCGGCGCGCAAGGTTATTGACCGAATTAACTGGGTAGTACATTTTAGCGGTCACCCAGCCTTGCCATGCCCAGGCGAGGCCATAATAAAAACAGAGGATCCCCTCATGCGTGCCCGTCAACAGAACTTGTCCTCATTACCTACCTTCAGATCCGGGGCCCTCCGGGAAACTCCAGCGACCCGATAGCGCCCGCCCTGTCGCGCCGGCAGCAGGCCTGCGCCTGGATCAATCTGTGAGGTGTTCAAGATGACAAAAGTCGTCGATCTGTATTTCAAGCTGCTCAAGTTGCTGATCGTGCTGTGCATGGTCGCGATGATCGTGCTGGTGTTCGGCAATGTGGTGCTGCGCTATGCCTTCAACTCGGGCATCAGCGTGTCGGAGGAGCTGTCGCGCTGGTTCTTCGTCTGGATGATCTTTCTCGGTGCACTGGTGGCACTCAAGGACCGCGCGCACCTGGGCATGAACAGCCTGGTCAAGCGCTTGCCGCCAGCAGGCAAGCGTGCCTGCCTGGTCATCGGGCATTTGCTGATGCTCTACATTTGCGGATTGATTGTCAGCGGCAGTTGGCAGCAGGCGGTGATCAACCTGAATGTGGTCGCGCCGGCGTCCGGCCTGTCGATGGCGTTGTTCTACGCCGCGGGGCTGGTGTTCGGAGTCAGCGCAACGGCCATTCTGCTGTACGAATTGTACCTGGCGTTGTTCGGCAAGCTGCGCGATGACGATCCTTTGTTGGTCGAGCAAAGCGACGCCGCCAGCTTCAACCCTGACACCCTCAAGAGTACGCGCCCATGACGCTGGCTATTTTCCTCGGCTCGCTGATGGGCAGCATGGCGCTGGGCATCCCGATTGCCTTTGCCTTGCTGGTGGTCAGCGTGGCGTTGATGGTCTACCTGGACCTGTTCGACGCACAGATCATCGCGCAAAACCTGCTTAATGGCGCCGACAGCTTTCCGCTGATGGCCGTGCCGTTCTTCATGCTGGCCGGCGAGGTCATGAACGTCGGTGGCCTGTCCAAGCGCATCGTCAACATTGCCATGGCGCTGGTGGGACACAAGCGCGGCGGCCTGGGTTACGTCGCGATCATCGCCTCGTGCCTGCTGGCGTCGTTGTCCGGTTCGGCCGTGGCCGATGCGGCGGCTTTGGCGGCGTTGCTCGTGCCGATGATGGTACTGGCCGGACACAACCGCGGGCGCTCGGCCGGGCTGATCGCCGCCGGCAGCACCATTGCGCCAGTGATTCCGCCCAGCATCGGCTTCATCGTCTTCGGCGTGGCCTCCGGTGTGTCGATTTCCAAGCTGTTCCTGGCCGGTATCGTGCCTGGGGTCATGCTGGGTGTCGGGCTGGCCATCGCCTGGTGGCTGATCTCCCGGCGCGAGAACGTGGCGACGGCGCCCAAGCGTTCCCGTGCCGAAGTCATGCGCACACTGCTCGACGGCAGCTGGGCGATGGGCCTGCCCTTGATCATCATCCTGGGCCTGAAGTTTGGCATCTTCACCCCGACGGAAGCGGCGGTGGTCGCGGCGGTCTATTCGCTGTTCGTGTCCCTGGTGATCTACCGGGAAATGAAGATCAGCCAGTTGTACGAAGTGATCCTGTCCTCGGCCAGGACCACCTCGGTGGTGATGCTGCTGGTGGCGGCGGCCATGGTTTCATCGTGGCTGGTGACGATCGCCGACCTGCCGGGCCAACTGGCGGACCTGCTGGCGCCGTTCATGGATAACCAGACCCTCCTGCTGCTGGTGATGATGGCGTTGATCATCCTGGTGGGCACGGTCATGGACATGACCCCGACCATTCTCATCCTCACCCCGGTGCTGATGCCGGCCGTCATCCAGGCCGGTATCGATCCCGTGTACTTCGGCGTGTTGTTCCTGATCAACACGGCCATCGGCCTGATCACGCCCCCGGTGGGCACGGTGCTCAACGTCGTGTGCGGAGTGGCAAAGCTGGACTTCGAGGAAATCGTCCGCGGGGTCTGGCCGTTCATGATTGCGCAGTTTGTGGTGCTGTTGCTGTTGGTCCTGTTTCCGCAACTGGTCATGGGACCGTTGAAATTCTTCACCGGATGACAGCGGTGCTCGCTGGCTCGACCTTTAAAAACAATAACGATCGGAGAGTGACATGGGAAAACTGATGAAAACCTTGCTGGCCGGGGCGTGCGCGACGGGATTGCTGCTGACCGGCGTAGCCAGTCACGCGGATGAGATACGCGAGCGAACCTTGCGATTCGCATTCCAGAACGTCAAGGAACATCCCCAGGGCCAGGGCGCGCAGAAGTTCGCCGACCTGCTCAGCGAAAAGAGCGGCGGCAAGATCAAGGTCCGCCTGTTCCCCGGCGGAACCCTGGGCGGCGACGTGCAAACGGTGTCGGCATTGCAGGGCGGGACCTTGGACATCACCGTGCTCAACTCCGGCATCCTGGCCGCCCAGGCACCGGATTACGCCATGCTCGATTTCCCTTTCCTGTTCAACAACGTCGAGGAAGCGCACGCGGTCATCGATGGCCCGGTCGGGCAGAAACTGGCGGCGCAACTGGACAGCAAGGGGTTGGTAGGGCTGGGCTATTGGGACCTGGGGTTCCGTCACCTGACCAACAGCAAGCACCCGGTGACCAAGCTCGAAGACCTGCAGGGCTTGAAACTGCGCGTCATCCAATCGCCGATCTACCTGGAAACCTTCACTGCCCTGGGCGCCAACCCAGTGCCGATGGCGTTCCCCGAGGTCTACACAGGCCTTGAGCAGCACACCATCGACGGCCAGGAAAATCCTTTCACGGTGATTGAAGGCAACAAGTTCTACGAGGTACAGAAGTATCTTTCCGTCACCGGCCACATCTTCAATCCGCAGTCGTTGATCATCAGCCAGAAAACCTGGAACCGTCTCAACGATGATGAAAAGGCGATGATCCGCGCCGCCGCAGCCGAGGCGCAGGCGTTCCAGCGCGAAGTCACCGCGACAAGCATGGACAAGGCCAAGGCCACGCTGGCCGGTGCGATGACCATCAACGAAATCACCCCGGCCGAGAAAGACCGCTTTCGCGAGCGCGTGCAGCCGGTGATCGACAAGTTCGCCAAATCGTTGGATGGGGAACTGGTGAAGATGATGTACGACGAAATCAGCAAGGTGCGTGCACAGTGAATTGATGCAACCCTGCGGACGGTCCATATGAAGGGCGCCCGGACACTGTCCCGGCGCCCTTCGTTTTGCCTGCTATAGGCCAACCTGAGGCCGTTTGTGGAACAGTCATGGCCGGTCGATGTCACAGGCATGCCTCCAGACTTGTTAGGCTATGGCACTTACATCTCGTTTTCACTTTGAACAGCGGGGCTTTTCAGACCATCACGCGTGTGCGTGCTGCAAAATCAAAGGAGGTTCACGTGGGTAAAGATCCTGTAGACGATCTATCAGGAAAATCCCAGGCGCCCGGTACGGAGGGGATACCAGCCCCCAGCGGCGAGGCAAATCTCATCGAAACAGACTATGTCATCGGACAGGACAATTTCCGCGGGGAGTTTTCTTTCTCCCTGGATATCCATGGCAAGGTCTTTCTGATCTCCGCCGCCACCGTTCTGTTGTTCGTCATCGTGACGCTGGCTCTCCAAAATGAAGTCGAGCCGCTTTTCAGCGCTATGCGCGGTTGGTTGACCCGAAACCTGGCCTGGTTCTTCATGAGCGCAGGCAATGTTTTCGTGTTGTTGTGCCTGGCGTTGATTGTTTCACCGCTGGGAAAGGTGCGATTGGGCGGCCGCGACGCCACGCCGGATCATACCTATCTGGGTTGGTTCTCCATGTTGTTCGCTGCCGGGATGGGCATCGGGCTCATGTTCTACGGCGTGGCGGAGCCCATGTCGCATTACGCCGCCGCGATGGGGGGCGTGACGCTCGATCCTAGCGGGGTACGCACGGACTGGGCCCCCCTCGATGGCGCAGCGGGCGACATGAAAGGCGCTGCGGACCTGGCGATGGCTGCGACGATTTTTCACTGGGGACTGCATCCCTGGGCTATCTACGCGATCGTAGCGTTATCCTTGGCGCTGTTCTCGTTCAACAAAGGGTTGCCGCTGTCGATTCGCTCGATTTTCTATCCGTTGCTGGGGGAGCGTGTCTGGGGGTGGCCAGGGCACATCATCGACATCCTGGCGGTGTTCGCCACGCTGTTCGGGCTTGCGACCTCGCTGGGTATCGGTGCCGAGCAGGCTGCGGCGGGAATTGAACATCTGTTCGGCATCCCATCCTCCAACGTCAGCAAGGTGGTACTGATCATCGGTATCACGCTGATTGCACTGTGGTCGGTACTGGCCGGGCTGGAGAAGGGCGTCAAGCTGCTCTCCGAAATCAACATGGGCCTGGCGCTCCTGTTGCTGCTCTTCATCATTGTCGTCGGTCCCACCCTGGCCATTCTTACCGGCTTCTTCAAGAACGTGGTGACGTACGTTGAATACCTGCCTGCATTGTCCAACCCTTTCGGTCGTACCGACGCCGAGTTCACCCAGGGCTGGACGGCGTTCTACTGGGCCTGGTGGATCAGCTGGTCGCCATTTGTAGGCATGTTCATTGCGCGGGTCAGCCGTGGCCGGACTGTCCGCGAGTTCCTGATTTCTGTCCTGTTGGTGCCCTCGCTGGTGTCGGTGCTCTGGATGACCACCTTTGGCGGGACGGCCATCGACCAGGCCACCTTGCAAGGATTGAGCGGGGTCAAGGATGCGGTGCTGGAACTCAAGCTGTTCGCGATGCTGGAAGCGCTGCCCCTCAAGGAAATCTCATCGTTGCTGGGCATCGTGCTGGTGATCGTCTTCTTCATCACTTCGTCGGACTCCGGATCGCTGGTGATCGATACCATCACTGCCGGCGGCAAGGTCGATGCGCCCGTTCCTCAACGGGTTTTCTGGGCAGTCATCGAGGGTGTGATCGCCATCGCGCTGTTGTTGGGCGGTGGGCTGATCGCCTTGCAGGCCATGGCGGTTTCTACCGGGCTGCCCTTTGCCATTGTGCTGCTGCTGGGCTGCATTTCCCTGGTGAAGGGACTGATGTCGGAACCGCGATCCTGATCGCCTGAAGTTGTCTGGGGCGAGGCACGCCCCAGCGTTCAATCCCAGAGCTGCCCGACCGCGACGCACGGGCTGTAATGAGTGGCCACCTGCGCTTGCAGCAGCTCGGCCGTGGCCAGTGCGTCGGTCAATGCATGGTGGGCGTGATAGGTCGGCAGTCGATAACGCTGGCGAGTATCGGCTAACCGGATGGAGGCAGGCGGGCGGCGCAACAGTCTGTCCAACCAACGGCGACGCCCCCTGACTCGCCATGCCTCCAGCTGCATCGTGTCGATGACCGGAAACTGTAGGCCCTCTCCAAGGTGGCGCCGAAACGCCTCGTCCAGAAAGTTGCGTTCGATGGCCCGGTAGTGCACCACCATGATTCTTCCCGCCATTGCTTGCAGCAGATTGTCCATGATGTCCGGCAGGCGCGGGGCATGACGTATGTCAGCGTGGGTAATGCGGTGAAATGCCACCGACTCATGGGTCAGCGTGGATGGCTTGATGACCCAGTACAGGGCTTCGCCGCACCGTATTCGCTTCAGGGTGAAAGGCATCAGGCCGATGCTGACGATGCTGTCGCTGCGGGCGTTCAAACCGGTGGTTTCCAGGTCCATTGCCAGCAACTCGACCTGTTCCAGCGCGGTCTGGCCGTTGATCACCCCGGCCTCGTAGAAACGCTGCAGCAGCGGATGCTGTGCTTGTCGCGCCAGTTGCTCGAAGCGCGTCGTCCAGTCCGGCATCGTCCGTTCAACGGGCACTCGTGGGGCGTTCATCGGGCGGGCCGGGCGTGACCGGGATAGCGGAAACGCAGGAATTTCTGGGCATTGCTCAACACCTGGAACGCTTCCTTGAGGTTGTGCCGCTCAGTGGTGGAGAAACGCTCGGGCTCGATGTAATTATTCGGTTTGCGCCCCTGTTCGATGGCATCGGCCTGGTGCCGAATGCGCACCATCGACAGGAACTCCAATGCGTAGCGCAGATGCTCGATGGCCTCGGGCTGTACCCACCGCGTATGGCCGATGGCATCCAGCCGATCAAAGGAGTTTTGCGCCGTAGTGCCACACGCCAGCGCGTGGATGCGGATCAGGTCGGTGAGGGGCGCCGTGCCCCGGCCCTTGAGGTTGATAATCTGTTTTTGTTCCCCGTCCGTTTCCATGACAAATGTGCGAAAGAAACCCAGCGGCGGCGTGCGATTCAATGCGTTGCGCGCCATCGCTGCCAGGAAAGCCGGAGTATCCCTGGACTTCTGCGCACATAGCGCCTTGAGTGATTCGACCATGTCCAGCGCGCCATAGGCCCCGTCCAGGTCAAAAAAGATGCAGCTGTTGAGCAGGGTGGCGGCGTTAGGTTTCTCGATCCACTGGCTGAAATAGCCACGCCACACCCGCAATGGCTGACGCCACTGGACGTTGGTCGCCATGATCCCGCCCTTGCAGTAGCTGTAGCCGCATTGAGCGAGCCCGTCGCTGACGAACGCGGCCAGCTTGCGAAAGTAATCGTCATGCAGGGCTGGGTCGAACCGGTCATCCAGCACCAGCGCGTTGTCCTGGTCCGTCACGAGCAATTGTTCGTCACGGGCCATCGAGCCCAGCACCATGAAGCAATACGGAACCGGTGGGGGGCCCAATTCGCGTTCGGCCAGTTCAAGCAGACGCTGCGTGAAGGCACGGCCGATGCCCGAGATCGCGCTGCCGATCATGTGCGCGGTGGCGCCGTCGCGGACCATGCGAATGTAGGTACCGCGCAAATCGCGCAGCAGTGAGCGAAGACCCTCGACGCTGGTCTGGTTGGAGATGCTGTTTACCAGGTACAGGCTGCTCTGGGACTCGTGCCGGATGATATCCGACAGATTGATCAAACCGAGCGTACGGCCCTTGTCCACTACTGGAAGGTGGTGGATGTTGCTCCTGAGCATGCACAGCATCGCCTCGAACAACGAGTCATCGGCCTGGATGGCTACCGGGTCGATCGACATGACTTCGCCAATCGTGGTGTCGCCACTGCGGTTGGTGGCCACAACGCGAGTGCGCAGGTCCCGGTCGGTCACGATGCCGAGCATCTGCTCGGGGGTCTTCCCGGCCGGCTCAAGGACCACGACACAGGAGACGCTTCGTTCGGTCATCAACTGGGCGGCCTCACGGACACTGGTTTGCGGCGTTACCCAGACCAGGTCACGGGAAATCAATGCGCGGGATTTGAGTTGGATCAGCTCGCTTGCACGCCCTTGGGCCTCGACAGCTGACTTGAGCCTGGAATGTCCTTCGGCCTCGACAAAATCGGCAAAACTGTCGTGCCGCTCGCATAACCTTGCGAATACATCCGCCGGAATGAAATAGATCAGGCTGTCTTCCAGGGCCTTGGCCGGGAAGCGCACCCGGTTGCTGCGCAGCAGGCCCGCCTGACCGAAGATATCGCCCTCGACCAGCCGGTTATACAGTTCGCCGTTTCGCCGATAAATCTCGACGGCGCCGCTGCGTACATAGTGCAGCTCATGGATGTCCGCCCCCGCTTCGAGGATCGGACTTCCGGCCTTGAAATAAGCGACCTCGACGCGCCGGGCAATATCCTCCAAGGTCTCCTGGGGAAGGGCATCGAATGGCGGAAAACGATGAAGATGCTCACTGATTTCCAGTAATTCGATCTGCATGGGGCCTCGTGACAGTTCTGTTGGAAGGCCCAACATGCCAGACCATGGCGCCGCACACAAACCCCGGAATGCGAGCGTGTACGGCCGCCGGTTCGTTATTGGGCTTCAGGCACCGCCAGCCATTGCCCAATCACCTTCTGGTAGCTGCCATTGGCCTTGCTCAGGTGCAGCCACTGGTCGACGAACATTTTCCAGGTATTGTCGTCACGGGGCAGCAGGTAGGCTTTCTCGCCGTATTGCAGGTAGCGGGTCGGATTGACGGCGCACAGGCCCGGCTTGAGTTTTTGCTGGTAGAGCGCTTCCGAGGCGTCGGTGATCATCACGTCGGCGCGTTTGTCCAGCAGCTCCTGGAAAATCGTCACGTTATCGTGGAAGGCCAACTGGCCCTTTGGCAGGAACGCCCGCACGAAAGCTTCGTTGGTGCCGCCGGCCGGCTCGACGAGGCGCACCGAAGGCTGGTTGATCTGCTCGATGGTCTGGTAGCGCGACTGGTCTTCGCAGCGCACCAGCGGGATTTTGCCGTCGACGTCCAGGGTGCTGCTGAAATAGGCCTTCTTCTGCCGTTCCAGGGTGACGGAAATTCCGCCCATCCCGATGTCGCACTTACCGGCGAGCATGTCTGGCATCAACGTTTTCCAAGTCGTCTGGACCCATTGCACCTTGACGCCCAGGCTGGTGGCGAGTGAGCGCGCCATGTCGATGTCGATGCCTTCGTATTCCCCCGATTCGGCCTTGTAGGTGTAGGGCTTGTAGTCGCCGGTGGTGCACACCCGCAGTTCACCTTGCTGGATCACTTTGTCCAGGTGCGAAGGCGCTGGCTCGGCCAATGCACTGCCGCAGAGCACCAGCAGGCCACAGAACGTCATCGTGCTTGTTATGGTTTTCATAAGGATGGGACGTCTCGCAAGGGAAGGGGACAAGACGGGGGAGTGTAGTAAAACTGCCAACGGGCTGTCACTTGGACGTCGAGACGATCGATCAGCCCGAAGTGCGATCGACCGCCCGCAGGTTTTCCAGGTAGGCGCAGAACATATCGGCCATCGCATCGGCATACGTCTGGACTTCTT
>Ga0307412_10002397_pt1 | contig 10415 bp, 13 predicted proteins | sample DK1Cmetagenome_3_FD_203823 | JGI IMG/M metagenome (GOLD analysis project Ga0307412, IMG submission 203823) | Maize rhizosphere microbial communities from greenhouse at UC Davis, California, United States - DK15-C-1 | ecosystem: Host-associated > Plants > Roots > Rhizosphere > Soil | place: USA...
CGGCGCGCTGCCGGTGCGCGAGGCCTATGAGCATATCGAATGGCCGATCCTGGTGATGCTCGGCGCGCTGATCCCGGTCAGCGATTCGCTGCGCACCACCGGCGCGAGCAAGGTGATCGGCGACAATCTCGGCCATCTTGCCGCGACGCTGCCGCCCTGGGGCGCGGTGGCGCTGATCCTGGCGGCGGCGATGGCGGTGACGCCGTTCCTCAACAACGCCGCGACGGTGCTGGTGATGGCGCCGATCGCCGCGACCTTCGCCGGCGAGCTCGGCTACCGGCCCGAGGCGTTCCTGATGGCGACGGCGGTGGGGGCGGGCTGCGACTTCCTCACGCCGATCGGCCACCAGTGCAACACGCTGGTAATGGGGCCGGGCGGTTACCGGTTCGGCGACTATGCGCGGCTGGGGGCACCCTTGTCGCTGCTGGTCTTGATCGTCGGCACGGGACTGATCATGGCCGTCTGGCCGGTGCATTGAGGATGGAAGGAATGGCGATGGAACAGATGATTCGGTTCGAGCAGACCGGTGGTCCCGAAGTCCTGCAATGGGTCGAGATCGACCTGCCCGCGCCCGGCCCCGGCGAAGTGCGGCTGCGCACCGAGGCCGCGGGGCTCAATTTCATCGACGTGTATCACCGCACCGGCGTGTACCCGGCGCAGCTGCCCTCGGGCATCGGCGTCGAGGGCGCCGGTGTGATCGAGGCGGTGGGTGAGGGCGTCACGGGCTTCGTGGTCGGCGACCGCGCGGCGACCTTCGGCCCGGCGCTCGGCTCCTATGCCACCGCGCGCAATCTAAAGGCGGACACGCTGTTCAAGCTGCCCGACGACATCAGCAGCGAAACCGCCGCCGCGGTGCTGCTCAAGGGCTGCACGGTGGAGTTCATGGTCGAGCGCGCCGCCAAGGTGCAGCCGGGCTGGACCGTGCTGGTGCACAGCGCTGCCGGCGGCGTCGGCCAGATCGCGGTCGGCTGGCTGAAAGGGATCGGCGCGACGGTGATCGGCACGGTCGGCCACGAAGCCAAGGTGGAGAAGGCGCGCGCGGTCGGCTGCGACCATGTGTTGCTCTCGCGGCGAGACGATGTGGGCGCGCGGGTCCGCGAGATCACCGGCGGGGAAGGCGTGCTGGTGGTGTTCGACGGGATCGGCAAGGCGACCTGGGAAGCCTCGCTTGCCGCCACCGCGCGGCGCGGGCTGATCCTCAGCTACGGCAATGCGAGCGGATCGGTGGAGGGCGTGAAACTGGCGACGCTCAACCAGCATGGCTCGCTGTTCGTCACCCGGCCGAAGCTGTTCGACTATTATGTCACGCCCGAGGAGCGCGCCGCCGGCGCCGCGCGGCTGTTCGCGATGCTGGAGAACGGCGCGGTGAAGCCCGAGATCGGCCAGCGCTTCGCGCTGCAGGACGCCGCCGACGCCCACCGCGCCATCGAAGGCGGGCAGACGACCGGCTCGACCATCCTGCTGCCGTAAGCGCGCCCGACTAGCGCCGCTTGGTCAGCGCGGCGATGCAGCTCGCCTGGTCGAGCGGGCTGCCGTCGCGCTGGCGGGCGTCGACCCAGGTGACCGTAGCCGCGCCGTTGCCGCGCTCGGGCGGATAGAGATAGGCGTCGAGCACGCAGATCGGCCCGACGAACTGCAGCTTGTGGCCCTTGCCTTCGGTCACGTCGAGCCGCGGCTGGCCGAAGCGCGCGATCAACTGCGGCGCGCTGAGCCCGCGCACCGGCGCCAGGTTCGCCGGCTGGTCGGGCACCGGCATCCGGCCCGGCACCGGCAGCGACGCGGCGGGTCGCGCGGCTGGCACGGTGCCCGAACAGGCGGCGAGCAGCAGCGCCAGCAGCGGCACGGACGGCTTGGCGATACGCATGGCGCTCAAACGATTTTCCCTTGGTTGCACTCTTTGCGGCCTCTCTCTACGGCGGCGCCAACGCAATTGGAGCCCCAAACCTTGACCAATCCCAGCTTTGACGTGGTCGCGATCGGCAACGCGATCGTCGACATCCTCGCCCAGGCCGACGACGCCTTCATCGAATCGATCGGCGTGCCCAAGGGTTCGATGCAGCTGATGTTCTCGCCCGAAGAGGCCGACGCGCTCTACGCCAAGATGGGCCCGGGCCGCGAGGTTTCCGGCGGTTCGGCGGCGAACACTGTGGCGGGCATCGCCGCGCTGGGCGGCAAGGCGGCGTTCATCGGCCAGGTCGCCGATGACCAGCTCGGCGGCGTGTTCGCGCACGACATCCGCGCGGCGGGGGTGCATTTCGACACCAGCGTTCGCCCAGGCCAGCCGACCACCGCGCGCTGCCTGATCTTCGTGACGCCGGACGGCCAGCGCACGATGAACACCTTCCTCGGCGCCTCGCAGTATCTGCCCGCCGCCGCGCTGGACGAGACGATGATCGCCAATGGCGCGATCCTCTATCTCGAAGGCTATCTGTGGGATCCGGAAGAGCCGCGCGCCGCGATGCGCAAGGCGATCGACATCGCCCGCGCCGCCGGCCGCAAGGTGGCCTTCACGCTCTCCGACGTGTTCTGCATCTCGCGCCACGGCGACGATTTCCGCAAGCTGATCGAGGACGGGCTGATCGACATCCTGTTCGCCAACGAGGCCGAACTGCTGGCGCTGTGCGCGCATGAGGAGTTCGAGGCAGCGGTGCAGCACATCCATGGCAAGGTGCCGCTACTCGTCGTCACGCGCAGCGAGAAGGGTGCCTTCGCCCTTCAGGGCGACGAGCGGGTTGAAGTTCCCGCCGAGCCGATTTCGGCGCTGGTCGATACCACCGGCGCGGGCGACATGTTCGCCGCCGGCTTCCTGCACGGCCAGGCGCAGGGCAAGGGCCTGGAGGAATCGCTCCGCCTCGGCGCGATCTGCGCGGCCGAGATCATCCAGCATTACGGCGCCCGTGCCGAGAAGGATCTGAAGGCACTCGCCGCCGCCAAGATCGGCTGAGCCTTCGCATCGAACCCAAAGAAGAAGGGCCGGAGGATCGCTCCTCCGGCCCTTTCTTTTTGTGCCTGCGATCCGGGGATCAGGCGTCCTTGTAGCCCGGCGTATGGGCGTCGCCGATCGGCGGCACGGGCTGGGGCGGGGCGTCCGCATCCGTCTCGTGCACGTCGATGATGCCGCGGCCGACATAGCTGCGGCGATAGCTATAGGCATAATAGACCACCAGGCCGACCGCCGCCCAGCCGAAGAACAGCGCGATCGTCGGACCCGACAGGCTGACGAACAGATAGAGGCAGCCCGCGATTGCGATCGGCGCGGTCACCATGATCGCCGGGGTGCGGAACGGGCGGTGGCGGGTCGGATCGGTCCGGCGCAGCACCATCACTGCGATCGACACCGCGGCGAAGGCGAACAGCGTGCCGGAGTTCGACACGTCCGCCAGCAGGCCCACCGGGAAGAACGCCGCGAACAGCGACACGAAAATGCCGGTCAGGATCGTGATGACGTGCGGCGTGTGCCACTTCGGATGCACGCGCGAGAAGAACTCGGGCAGCAGGCCGTCGCGGCTCATCACGAAGAAGATGCGGGTCTGGCCGAACATCATCATCAGGATGACCGAAGGCAGCGCGATGATCGCCGCGGCGCCCACCAGCCAGCCGAGGAACGGATGGCCGATCGAGCGCAGCGTCCAGGCCAGCGCTTCCTTCGAGCAGACCACCGCCTGGTCGGACATCGCGCGGCAGGCTTCCGACAGCGCCGGCGTACCGGGCGAAAGGACCTCACCGGCGGGGCCATGGACCGGCTGCGCGCCGACGGTGCCGATCACGCCCGAGGCGACGAGCATGTAGAAGATGGTGCAGATCGCGAGGCTGCCGATCAGGCCGATCGGCATGTTGCGCTGCGGGTTCTTGGTCTCCTCGGCGGCGGTCGAGACCGCGTCGAAGCCGACATAGGCGAAGAAGATCGAAGCGGCCGCACCCGAGATGCCGGCGAAGCCGAGCGGCGCGAACGGGGTGAACTGGCCGGTCTTGAGCACCGGCAGCGTGACGACCACGAACATCGCCAGCGCGAGGATCTTGATGCCGACCAGAACGGCGTTGACCGAGGCGCTTTCCTTGGTGCCCTTCACCAGCAGCGCGGTCACCAGCGCGGCGACGGCCATCGCCGGCAGGTTGATCATGCCGCCGTCGAACGGCCCGCGGATCAACTGCAGCGGCACCACGACGCCGAAATTATGCTGGATGAAGCCCATCATATAGCCGGACCAGCCGACCGAGACGGCGCCTGCCGCGATGGCATATTCCAGGATCAGCGCCCAACCGACCATCCAGGCAACCAGCTCGCCCATCACGGCATAGCTGTAGGTGTAGGCGGAGCCGGAGACCGGCACCATCGCAGCCATTTCGGCGTAGCAAAGTGCGGCCACCGCGCAGACGAAGCCGGCGATCACGAACGAGATCATCATGCCCGGGCCGGCCTTTTGCGCGGCCTCTGCGGTGAGCACGAAGATGCCGGTGCCGATCACCGCGCCGATGCCGAGCATCGTCAGCTGGAAGGCGCCGAGCGATCGGTGCAGGGATTTCTTTTCTGCTGTCGCCAAAATGGCATCGAGAGGCTTTACGCGCCCGAATATCATTGCATGGACCCCTTCGCGGCGAACGTTGCGCCGCCCCCAAATTGGTAAAGGCGCGAGCCTAGCCGCAAACACGCGGTGCGCAATCCCTTACGGCGTGCCAACACGAAACAATGTTGCGTGATGGCGGCGCCTCAGCGGGCGAGCATCGGGCCGAGCGGCTGGCCGGCGAAGATATGGACGTGCAGGTGCGGTACCTCTTGTCCCGCGTCGAGGCCGGTATTGGCGAGCAGGCGGTAGCCGGGTTCCACCAGTCCGGCAGCACGGGCTACCGAGCCGACGGCGCGGACGAAGCCGACAATCTCCGCATCCGAAGCGTTTCCGGAGAAATCGTCCCAGCTGACATAGGCGCCCATCGGAATCACCAGAATGTGGTGCGGCGCCTGGGGTGCGATGTCGTGGAAGGCGAGGGCGTACTCGTCCTCATAGACCTTCTTCGCCGGGATCTCGCCGCGCAGGATCTTCGCGAAGATGTTCTGGTCGTCATAGGGCTTGGTGGCATCGATCGGCATGATGGGGCTCCGTGATGGCGTTTCGCCTACCCTTACGGGCGAGAACCATCGGGCGGAATAGTGCAGACCTAATGTCGGCCGCCCCACGATCCTCCCCCTCGGGGGGAGGATCCCGGTATTCACGCCCCGCGTGCGGCCTTTTCGGCGATGCCGGACACGCCTTCGCGGCGCGCCAGCTCGGCGCGGACATCGTCGAGGCTGAGGTCCATGTCGGCCAGCAGCACGAGCAGGTGGAAAATGAGGTCGGCCGATTCCTTCACGACCTCGTCGCGATCGTCCTGGATCGCGGCGATCACCGTTTCGGTGGCTTCCTCGCCCAGCTTCTGCGCGATCTTGGCGCGGCCGCGCGCGGTGAGCTTGGCGACATAGCTGGTCGCGGAGTCGCCCAAGCGGCGGTCGCGGATCGTCTGTTCGAGCGTGTCGAGAAGGTCGGCCATGGCGTGCCGCTGCGGGAGCCGTGCGGCGCTGTCAATCCTGAGGCGCGGTTATGCGGGGCTTCCCCTATGGTGATTGCGAGCGATTCGCGGCAGCAGGGCAGGATGACGATGGTGCAGGAACGCGAATCGGAGACGGTGCCGGGCGGCTCGCGGCTGTCGCGGCCGCTATGGCTGGTGCTGGGGTGCGTGTTCGTGGCGCTCGGCTTCATCGGCGCGCTGCTGCCGCTGATGCCGACGACGATCTTCCTGATCCTCGCGGCCGGCTGCTTCGCCCGCTCCTCGCCGCGGCTGGAGGCGTGGCTGCTCGACCATCCGCGATTCGGCCCGACGCTGATGGCCTGGCGCGAACAGGGCGCGATCCCGCGCAAGGGCAAGGCGATGGCGTGCGCCGGTATGGCGCTCGGCTACGGCCTGTTCGCCTGGGGCGCGCGGCCGGGGCCTTGGCTGGCGGTTGGGGTGGCGGCGGCGATGCTGGGCTGTGCGTGGTATGTGCTGAGCCGGCCTACGGCGGTGTAGGTCGCTGAACGTGCGCTGATCAAGTTCGAGAGCGACGAAGGTTCAGGCGGTGGTCATTCAACGATACGGCCATTTTCACTCGATCGGGGGATGTTGAGCGCGGCGTCCGGTGAATCTGCCCAGCGCATAAGAAAGCGCCATGCCGGTGCTGCCAGTGGGCTTGCTAACAAACTGAGACCCTCCGGTTTGGTGCGATACGCGGACACCAGATCCTCAAGCGTTGAAGGGAGGTTCGCAAGCTTGTGGTGAATAGCGGCTGCCCACTGGTCGGCGGGGACGGGTTCGCCCGAGTCTATCATGAAATCCGCTCGATCGGCGTCGTTTAGCGTGTGATACGCCACGAAACTATGATGGAAGATGCCGGCATCCGTGGGATGATGTCGAATTATCCACTGTCGAAGTTCCGGGATTTCCAAGCCTATCAGGCCCGTGAAAACTAAACCCCATCCGCGACGGTAAGGCTGTGGTTGGAAGAAGCGGGTAAGCGCGCCTCCGGGTAAGCACCAGGCTTTGGCACCTTTTGCGAAAAGCTTGTGCTCTTCCAGTCCGGCGCGAGTAAGCGCCTCGTTCGTGATGGACCTAAGCTCGCCGATCTTCATGAGCTTATTATGTGCCTGCGTTGACCGTCCGCAAGGCGGCATCTCGTAATTTGAGGCTGGTCTACCCCCGAACCGGAATCCCCGCCGCCGCCAGCGCGGCATGCGCCTCTGCGATCGTCGCCTGGCCGAAGTGGAAGATCGACGCCGCCAGCACTGCCGAGGCATGGCCGTCGCGGATGCCCGCCACCAGATCGTCGAGCCCGCCGACGCCCCCCGAGGCGACAACCGGCACCGTCACCTGGTCGGCGATGGTGCGGATCAGCTCCAGGTCATAGCCGTCGCGGGTGCCGTCGCGGTCCATCGAGGTGACGAGCAGCTCGCCCGCGCCCAGCTCGGCCAAGCGCAGCGCGTGCTCGACCGCGTCGATGCCGGTCGCGCGGCGGCCGCCATGGGTGAAGACTTCCCAGCGCCCTTCCGCCGTGCGGCGCGCGTCGACCGAGGCGACGACGCACTGGCTGCCCATGCGATCCGCGATTTCAGCGACCACTTCCGGTCGCGACACCGCGGCGCTGTTCACCGCGACCTTGTCCGCGCCCGCCAGCAGCAGCGCGCGGGCATCCTCGACGCTACGCACGCCGCCGCCGACGGTGAGCGGCATGAAGCACACCTCGGCGGTGCTGCGCACCACGTCGAGGATCGTGCCGCGCGCCTCGTGGCTGGCGGTGATGTCGAGGAAGCAGAGCTCGTCGGCGCCCGCCGCGTCATAGGCGCGGGCCTGTTCGACCGGATCGCCGGCGTCGCGCAGCTCGACGAAGTTGACGCCCTTGACGACGCGGCCGTTCGCAACGTCGAGGCAGGGGATGACGCGGGCGCGGACGGTCATCGCCCGGCCTCGATCGCCTCGGCGAGGTCGAGCCGGCCGTCATAGAGCGCGCGGCCCGAGATCACGCCCTCGATGCCGTCGGCCACATGGGTGCGGAGCGCATGGATGTCGTGGATGTCGGTGACGCCGCCGCTGGCGATCACCGGGATCGACACGGCGCGGGCCAGCGCCACGGTCGCCTCGACATTGCAGCCCTTGAGCAGGCCGTCGCGGCCGACATCGGTGAAGAGGAGGGCGGCGACGCCGGCATCCTCGAAGCGGCGGGCGAGATCGACGACGCTGACGTCCGACACATCGGCCCAGCCATGCGTCGCGACCATGCCGTCGCGCGCGTCGACCGCTACCACGATCTGGCCGGGATGCGCGCGGGCGGCGTCGCGGACGAGATCCGGATTCTCGAGCGCGGCGGTGCCGATCACGACGCGGGTGACGCCCATGTCGAGCCAGCGGCTGATCGATTCGCGGTTCCGGATGCCGCCGCCGAGCTGAACCTTGGCAGGAGTCTTCGCGAGAATGTTGGCGACCGCCAGACCGTTCACTGATTCGCCTGCAAAGGCGCCGTCGAGATCGACGACGTGCAGCCACTCGGCGCCCGCCTCGGCAAACAGCGCGGCCTGGGCGGCGGGATCGTCGCCGTACACGGTGGCGCGCGCCATGTCGCCTTCGGCCAGACGAACGACCTGGCCGGCCTTGAGATCGATGGCGGGGAAGATGTGCAGGGTCATGGGGATCTCAGGGCTTCCAGGCGAGGAATCGTTCGAGCAGCGCGATGCCGTAGCGCTGGCTCTTTTCCGGGTGGAATTGCAGGCCGACGATATTGTCGCGGCCGATCGCCGCGGTCACCGGGCCGCCATGTTCGGTGGTCGCCAGCACGGCGTCGCCGTCAAAGGCGAAGCTGTGGAGGAAATAGGCCTCGCCGCGCTCGATCAGCGGGTGATCGACCACCGGCACCACGTCGTTCCAGCCCATATGCGGGACTCGGACGTCGGGGCTGGGGGGCAGCTGGCGGACGGTGCCGGGGATCCAGCCGAGCCCGGCATGGCTGCCGAGTTCCTCGCCGGTAGTCGCCAGCAATTGCATGCCGACGCACACGCCGAGGAACGGCACGGCGTCGCGCAGCACGCGCGACTCCAGCGCCTCGATCATGCCCGGCAACGCGCGAAGGCCCGCGGCGCAGGCGCCGAACGCGCCGACACCGGGCAGCACGACGCGATCGGCACCGCGGACGACCTCGGGATCAGCAGTCACTGCGATGCCGGTTGCGCCCGCCGCCTTCAGCGCGTTGTGCACCGAGTGGAGGTTGCCCGCGCCGTAGTCGATCAGCGCGACCGTCACTGGCCGAGCGCTTCCAGCCCCGGCGCGAGGATGCTCGGGGCGACTTCGATGAAGGCATAGTCCGCCGCGCCGGCAGTGGCGAAGGGATCGGTGGCGGCCCAGGCGGTCACTTCGTCCAGCGACCCGCGCGCCATGAAGAACCCGCCGGTCACCGGCACCTTGCGCCCGGCCACCGCCAAGCGGCCATCGGCGACGGCCTGCTTCAGCCAGTCGACATGCGCGGGGCGCAGCGAATCGATTTCGGCGAGGTCTACCTTGTAGGTGAGCAGCACGAGAATCATCACAACACTCCCTTGGTCGACGGAATCGCATCGGCCTTGCGCGGGTCGATCTCGACCGCTTCGCGCAGCGCCCGGGCGAGGCCCTTGAACGCGGCTTCGGCGATATGGTGGTTGTTGCTGCCGTACAGCGTCTCGACGTGGAGCGTCACGCCGGCGGTCTGGGCGAAGCTGTGGAACCAGTGTTCGAACATCTCGGTGTCCATCTCGCCGAGCTTCTTCTGGCTGAACTCGGTTTTCCAGACGAGATAGGGGCGGCCGGAAATGTCGATCGCGACGCGGGTCAGCGTCTCGTCCATCGGCGACAGCGCGTCGGCGTAGCGGCGGATGCCCTTCTTGTCGCCCAGCGCCTTGGCAATGGCCTCGCCGATCGCCAGCCCGGTGTCCTCCACCGTGTGATGCTGGTCGATATGGAGGTCGCCGACCGTTTTCACATCCATGTCGATCAGCGAATGACGGCTGAGCTGTTCGAGCATGTGATCGAAGAATCCGATGCCCGTATGGATGGTGTAGACGCCCGTTCCGTCGAGATTGACGGTGACGTCGATCGAGGTTTCGCTGGTCTTCCGGCTGATCGTCGCGATGCGCATGGGGGTGCACATAACGCAGGCGGCGTCGCATGCAATCTTGACCGTAATTTTCCAGCCGCTACCCAAGGGGCATGAATGCCTCCGTGCCCGATAGTTTGATTCCGTATGACGAGATCGTGCAGGAAGCCCTGCGCGCCGTGGTGGGCCGTGTGCTCGGAACGGTGGCGGAGACCGGCGGCCTGCCGGGCGCGCATCATTTCTACATCACGTTCAAGACCCACGCGCCGGGGGTCGATATCCCCCAGCGACTGATCGAGCGGTTCCCGGACGAGATGACCATCGTCATGCAGCACCGTTTCTGGGACCTCACGGTGGACGACCGGAAATTCTCGGTGGGGCTGAGCTTCAACCAGATTCCGTCGATCCTGACGATCCCGTTCGCGGCGATCACCGGCTTCCACGATCCGGCGGTGAATTTCGAGCTGCGCTTCCAGGCCGCCGACGGCCCCGAAGGCCCCGAGCCGCACGAGCATGACGATGCCGAGAATGACGGCGCGCCAGTGGCCAAGCCGGCCGAGGATGGCTCGAATGTCGTCTCGGTGGACTTCAAGCGGAAGAAGTAATCCGGGCTTGGCGAAGCGCCGCACTTCCTTCGAGAGCGCCCGCAAAACGCTCCCGGAGGATCCCGTGACCAACACCCGCACCGAAACCGATTCGATCGGCGCCATCGAAGTTCCCGCCGACGCCTATTGGGGCGCGCAGACGCAGCGCTCGATCGAGAATTTCCCCTTCGGCGCGCAGGAGCGGATGC
>Ga0307412_10002398_pt1 | contig 10413 bp, 11 predicted proteins | sample DK1Cmetagenome_3_FD_203823 | JGI IMG/M metagenome (GOLD analysis project Ga0307412, IMG submission 203823) | Maize rhizosphere microbial communities from greenhouse at UC Davis, California, United States - DK15-C-1 | ecosystem: Host-associated > Plants > Roots > Rhizosphere > Soil | place: USA...
ACAGACAGATGCAGACGTTACCAGCTTCGACGGTGGTTACGGCTCAGCTTATTTAGCAAAAATGGTTGGGCAGAAAAAAGCTCGTGAAATTTTCTTTTTAGGTAGAAATTATTCCGCTCAGGAAGCATTAGAAATGGGAATGGTCAACGCTGTAATTCCTCACGACGAATTGGAAGATACTGCCTACGAATGGGCTCAGGAAATTTTAGCCAAATCTCCAACTTCGATCAGAATGCTGAAATTCGCAATGAATTTAACAGATGACGGAATGGTTGGTCAGCAAATTTTCGCAGGTGAAGCAACTCGTTTAGCCTACATGACAGAAGAAGCAAAAGAGGGAAGGAACGCCTTCTTAGAAAAAAGAAAACCCGACTTCGGAGAAAATCAATGGATATCATAACATAAGTAATTAGTAATAAGTAATGAGCAATATGAACATTACTTATTACCAATTACTCATTACTTATAAACTATGAAGGATTGGATAAAAGCTGCAAGGCTTAGAACACTGCCGCTTTCTTTAAGCGGAATTATCATGGGAGCTTTCATTGCAAAATGGAGGCTGTACGGAGAAGGTGGAATTTGGGATTGGAAAATCTTCGCATTGGCACTTTTGGTTACTCTTTTATACCAAATTTTGTCAAATTATGCCAATGATTACGGCGACGGAGTAAAAGGAACGGATGCAAAAAGGATCAACGAAGCAGAATCAAGAGCTGTAGCATCCGGAAGAATTACGGCAAAACAGATGAAAAATGCTGTGATTCTTTTCTCAGTTTTATCTCTTGTAGCAACGATCGCACTTTTATACATCGCTTTCATTCCGAAATATATGAATGAATTTTACATTTTCATAGGTTTGGGAGTTGCGAGCATTTTAGCGGCAATCGGTTATACGGTTGGTAAAAAACCTTACGGATATATGGGATTGGGCGATCTTTTCGTGTTTATCTTTTTTGGATTGGTTTCGGTTTGCGGAAGCTATTTTCTGTTTACAAAATCGTTCAGCTGGGATATGTTATTACCGGGAACAGCGATCGGAATGATGAGTATGGCAGTTCTTAACCTTAACAATATGAGGGATATAGAAAGCGACAGGTTATCAGGTAAAAATAGCTTTGCATTAAGAATAGGTTTTAAAAATGCAATGATTTATGAAATGGTTTTGCTGCAGCTTCCATTGATTTTAATTCTTATATTTCTAGGAATAAACGGTTTTATTCAAAGTAAAAATTATTACGTTTTCATTGTAATGATTTTATTATTTCCGTTGGCAAAATTGAGGAGAAAAATCATGTCAGTAAAAGAACCGAAAGAATTAGATCCATTCTTAAAACAAGTCGGAATTATGACTTTTGTAATGGCGGTTCTTACCGCAATCGGACTTAATCTTTTTAATTAAATAAAATTTACCATCATGAGTTCAAATACCTACGTTGAAGCTCAAATGCTTATCAGAAAGCCAATTGAAAAGGTTTTTGAAGCATTCATCAATCCTGAAATCACGATTAACTTCTGGTTCACAAAATCCACCGGAAAATTAGAAGAAGATAAAAACGTAACCTGGGAATGGGAAATGTACGGTGTAAAAACTGATGTTAAAGTTCTTCAAATCACTCCGAATCAATTAATTAAAACAGAGTGGGGAGAACCTTCAACATATGTAGATTACGAATTCAAAGAAATGGAAAAAGGGACTTTAGTTATCATTAAAAGTTACGGATTTTCTCAAACCGGAGAAGATTTGTTAAAGATAATTAATGACAATACGGGAGGCTTTACAACAGTTTTAGACGGCTGCAAAGCGTATTTAGAACACGGAATTAATCTAAGGTTAATTGAGGATAAATTTCCACAGAAATAAATTTTGCTTTGGAAGCTTTGCGAACTTAAAAGCACTTAGTTTGTTAAAAAATCTTTGCGCTCTTTGCGTTTAAATAAAAATACAAATAACACCAATGTTTACACAAATTTTCACTAATATTTTAATTGTGTTATTCGTGAAAAAATTAGTGTTATTTGTGTTTAAAGTTTAAATAAAAATTCAAAAAAATAAATTAGAAATGAAAATACAATTCTTGGGACAAAACTGTTTTTTGTTCACTTATAAAGACAAAACGATTTTGAGCGACCCTTTCTACAATTACAAAAAAGCGGAATCAGGGTTTGATATTTCGGCTCAGAAAATTGATTATATTTTATTGACTCACGCTCACGGAGATCACATTGCGGATGTAGATGAAGTTTTGCAATTTCACCCTGAAGCTACCATTATCGGAGTTCCGGAAGTTTGTGGCTATTTTAAAAATGCAAAAAATACGGATGATGTGAACTTAGGAGGGTCGGCAAAAATTGATGATCTTAAAATTTCCATGGTGACGGCTCATCACACGAGTTCTTTCCCTGACGGAAGCTATGGGGGTGTTCCTGTGGGATATATTTTCAGATTACCTGAAGGTAGAAATCTTTATTTGGCGGGAGATACAGGCGTAATGGCTGATATGGAATTATTCCCAAGACTTTTCGGAAACATCGATTTGTCAATTCTTCCGATCGGGAGCCACTACACAATGTGTCCGAGAAAAGCGGCTTTTGCAGCAGCAGAATTACTGAAAACTCCAAAAGTTATCGGATGCCATTTTGATACTTTTCCTGCGATTGAAATCAATCATGAAAGTGCGTTGAAGCATTTTGCAGATAAAAATGTAGAACTTGTTCTGCCAAAACTAGGTGAGGAGTTTGAATTTTAATTAAAAGATAAAAGGTAATTTGAAAATGATACTGAAAATGTTGAAAAGCTTAGAAACAAAAAAAGATAATTCTCAAATTACCTCTATTCACTTTAAAACAAAAAAATGGCAAGCTACCTAAATCACACCGCTACGACCGATTACCTTTGCTGCGTTCCCACCCTGGAGGGTTCTCAGGAGCTGGTTGTTTAGGACTTGCCGGTGCAAAGATAGGAATAAATTATAAACTTAAAAATATTATTAAAGAAAAATAATTGAAAAAATGCTTTGATAGCGCTAAATTGCTGAAATGTAGGGCAATAATTTTTCAAAATTTTTTCTAAAAACTAAGATATGACGAAAAGCCCTTCCACATTAGGAATTATACTGTTTGGTGCTACGATGATTGTTTTTTTCGTGGTCTATTACTTCTTTTCAGGAGTTAATTATTTTGATATTTCATTGAAAATCAATGCTTTTGTGTTGCCGATTATGTATGCCGGTACAGCATTTTGGTCGGTGAAATCTTACTGGAACAACAATCGGCAGGTAAGTTTTAAACAAGCCTTTAATAGAGCTTTCGTACCTATGTTCGTTGGCGGAATTCTTTCTATTTTCAGCATTTTTGCCTACTTGAATTTTGTAGATACGGATGCGAAAAAGCTGTTAAACTACCAATATGTTCAACGACAAAAATCTGAATTGGACCAGGAATATACTTCTGCCAGAAAGATTTTAAAGCATCAAAAAGATATCGACGAATTAGATCAGAAATACAAAGAAAGGCTTCAAAGCTTTACACCAAAGGCTGTGAAAGGAAAAGATATGTTGACTGCGAGTCATTTTTCCGGATATTTTGCAGCAATTCTTATATTTTACGTAGTTTTGTCGGTGTTTTTCGGAGCGTTTTTCAGAACAAAAACGATATATCAGGAAGAAACAAATCAAGAATAATTTTTTATTAAAATTAAATGAATTTATCTATAGTTATTCCGTTGCTTAACGAGGAAGCCTCTCTGGAAGAGCTTTTTTCAAGGATTGATAATGTTTGCACGTCAAACGGTTTATCATACGAAATCTGGTTTGTCGACGACGGAAGTACAGATTTATCCTGGAGTATTATTGAAAATTTAAAAGTTCAGCATCCTCAAATTCACGGAATAAAATTTTCCAAAAATTACGGAAAATCTCAGGCGCTTCATGCTGCTTTTGAAAGAACAAACGGCGACGTAATCATTACAATGGATGCCGATTTACAGGATTTTCCGGAAGAAATTCCTGAATTATATAATATGGTAATTCATGATAATTACGACATTGTTTCGGGATGGAAAAAGAAGCGTTTTGATAATGTAATGACGAAAAATGTTCCGTCAAAATTATTCAACGCAGCGGCGAGAAAAGTTTCGGGAGTCGAGCTTCATGATTTTAATTGTGGATTAAAAGCTTACAAAAAACAGGTTGTTAAAACAATTGATGTGTACGGAGACATGCACCGTTATATTCCTGTTTTGGCTGCCAATGCAGGTTTCAGAAGAATTACCGAAAAAGAAGTTCAGCATCAGGCAAGACCTTACGGAACCTCAAAATTCGGAACAGAAAGATTTATTCGTGGCTTCTTGGATTTGGTAACACTTTGGTTTGTAAGTCGTTTCGGCGGAAGACCAATGCATTTTTTCGGAGCTGTAGGAACATTAATGTTTATTGTCGGTTTCCTTTCCGCACTTTGGCTGGGAATTTCAAAATTAATTGATGTTGCGAGAGGAATTTACGGTCATTTGATCACCAATAATCCCTGGTTTTTCATTGCTTTGACAATGATGATCATGGGAACTTTGCTTTTCATAGCCGGATTTTTAGGTGAAATGATTATCAGAACGAATAGAGAACATAAAAATTACAATATTGACGAAGTAATTTAATCATGTATGAACAATAAGAGTTGTTTAAACTGCGGTCACAAGATCTCCGATGAGTTTTTGCTCTCATTGCGGACAAAAATCTGACACCGCAAGAATAACTCCACGTTCTCTTATTAAAAATGATATTTTAGGATTAATTGGCATGTTGAGACAAGGTTTTTCCGGACATTAAAACATATTCTTTTTGATCCCGGAAGAATGGCGATGGATTATATTGCAGGCAAAAGATTAAATATTATAATTTATTTTCTTTATTGCTTATCTTATTCGGGTTTAATGCTTTAAGAATGCTAGGTTTATTATGGAGATTGTCAGTATTCTATGTTTTATTACTCATTGAATTTTTTGCTATAATTATACTTTTATATAAAATATTTTAAATTAAATAATGAAAAATATATTCTATGCAGCTGCTGTTTTTGCTTTAGTTTCTTGCGGGAAAATTTCTCCAAAAGGAAATATCGAAAACAAAGAAGTTCCGGTTGAAACCTTTAAAAGCATCTTTTTAAAAGGTAAGTTTAGAGTTTTTTATGCGAGAGGAACTAAGAACTTTGTTGATGTAGAAACGTATCCGAATATTTATAATAATCTGCACATTGAGGTGAAGGATGACGGATTATTTATTACGGAAAACAGAGAAACAAAAGGAGTTGATTTTTACAATATCACGATTTATTCAAAATATAATCCGGAAAAAATTTCACTTTCAGATTCTGTAGAAATGAATATTTCGAGTGAAATTAAGACCGATAATTTTAGGCTTAATTTAAAAAATAACGCTACTTTTATGGGTTCGATCAATACAAGAAGAGCAGAAGTTGAAATGTTGAACAGAAGTAGAGCCAATTTTTTAGGTCAAACAAAAGATGCCGTTATCAAAATCTCTGATACAGCAAGCCTGATCGCTCCTTACTGGAAAATTACGAACCTGAATATCGATTCTAAAAACGGAAATTATGCGGAAGTTAGTGTGAAAGACTCATTAAAAGGTCATGTTCAGAATACTGCTAAATTTTTGTATTATAATGACCCGATTCGTGCTTTTAAAATTGATAAAACTACACGTGTAGAAAATAAAAAATTGGATTAAAAAGGCTTGAAGAGGGAAGCTGGAGAAAAGGAAGATGTTGAGTGCTTCGATTTCAAAAGAATACAAATACTAATTGATGAGTTTTAAATTTGAGAAATTAATTATTTGGCAGAAGAATATGACTTTTGGAGGAAATATTTTTATTTTGTCTCAAAGTTTTTCCAAAAGATGAATTAATTTAATTTAACATCACAAATAAGAAGAGCTTCAGATTTTGAATCAAATTATAGCATTTAGAAATAAAATAGTAGAATAATGAATTATTGGTGGAATTTTGAAACAGGGAGCGAAATATCTTCCATTTTCAAACTTCCATCTTCCAACTTAAAGATTACAAAATACACATATGACAACTTTAGAAAAAGCAAAACTTTGGTTAAGTGATACATTCGATAAGGAAACGAGAGAGGCTGTTCAACTTTTGATTGACAGCAATTCTCCTGATCTGGAAGACTCTTTTTACAGGGAATTAGAATTTGGAACAGGAGGGATGCGTGGAATTATGGGTGTTGGAACCAATCGTTTAAATAAATATACGTTAGGTCAAGCTACACAGGGACTTGCGAATTACATGTTAAAGCAATTTCAAGGTGATGAAACCGAAAGTTCGGCGAAGTCAGAGACGAGTCAAATCAGTGTAGCGATTGCTTATGATGTAAGACATAACTCAAAAGAATTTGGAAAACTGGTTGCAGATGTTTTGACAGCAAACGGAATTAAAGTTCTTCTTTTTAAAGATCACAGACCTACTCCGGAATTGTCTTTCACGGTGCGTGACAAAAAATGCAACGGAGGGATTGTATTAACGGCTTCTCACAATCCGCCTGAATACAACGGTTATAAAGTATATTGGAATGACGGAGCGCAAATTGTTCCGCCACATGATGAAGCGATTATTAATGAAGTATATTCTGTAAAATTCGACGAAATAAAATTCGACGGAAACGATGATCTGATCGAATGGATTGGAGAAGAGCAGGACGATGTTTATATCGATGCCTGTATCGAAAACTCTACGTATCAGAATGTTGGAAAAGAAAATTTAAATATTGTTTTCACATCAATTCACGGAACCACTTATACAACCGTTCCGAAAGCTTTAGAAAAAGCGGGTTTCAAGAAAATCGACTTGGTGAAGGAACAAATGATTCCTAGCGGAAATTTCACGACGGTAGAATCTCCGAATCCGGAAGAGCCTGCAGCATTGGAAATGGCAATGGATCTTGCAAAGATCACTAACGCAGATATTGTTATCGGAACAGATCCGGATGGCGACAGATTGGGAATTGCTGTAAGAAACCTTGATGGCGAAATGCAGTTATTAAATGGTAATCAGACGAATACGATTCTTACCTACTATATTTTAAATGAATGGAGAAAGCTTGATAAAATCACAGGTTCAGAATTCATCGGTTCTACGATCGTAACTTCAGATATTTTCTTTGATATTGCTCAAAAATTCGGAGTTCAGTGTAAAGCAGGATTGACAGGATTCAAATGGATCGGAAAAATGATCCGTGAAGCAGAAGGAAAAGAAAAATTCATTTGTGGTGGCGAAGAAAGTTTCGGATTTATGACCGGAGATTTCGTTCGTGATAAAGATTCTTGCGGAAGTATTGTTTTAGCATGCGAAATTGCAGCTTGGTGCAAAGCAAACGGAAGAACAATGTATCAATATCTGATCGAAATTTATCAGGAAACCGGAATGTACTACGAAGGTTTGGTAAATTTGGTCAGAAAAGGAAAAGACGGAGCGGAAGAAATTGAAAATATGATGAAAAATTTCCGTGAAAATCCTCCAAAACAATTGGCCGGTTCGTTGGTTGAAGAAGTGAAAGATTTTAAAGAACAAACAAACTTTATTGTTTCACAAAACGAGAAAAAAGTAATGAACGACATTCCAAAATCGAATGTTTTGATTTATTACACCCAGGACGGAACAAAAGTTTGCGTAAGACCTTCAGGAACAGAACCAAAAATTAAATTTTATATCTCAGTAAAAGACAGCATCACTTCTGAAGCCGATTTTGTAAAGAAATTGCAAACGTTGGAAGAGAAAATTCAGGAAGTGAAAAAAGATCTTGATTTAAACTAAAAATCAAAGGTTATAAGTTTTGAGTGATGAATTATGAGTGAAAGTATTGTTGGGAAAAAAAGTTTTGAATTCGCAATAAAGATTGTATGCTTTTACAAGAAGTTTAGTTTAGAAAAGAAAGAATTTGTAATGTCTAAACAGATTTTACGTTCTGGAACATCTGTTGGAGCAAATGTTCGTGAGGCTTTAAATGCTCAAAGCAGAATGGATTTTATTCATAAATTATCCATTTCTCAAAAAGAATGCGATGAGACAATTTATTGGTTGGAGCTTTTATTTGCAACAGATTATATTTCAAGAAAAGAATTTGAGAGTTTAAAAAATCCGGCGACAGAAATTTTAAAAATGATAAGAAGTATAATTATAACGACAAAGAGTAAAACTCATAACTCATAATTAATAACTTATAACAAAGTAATAATAACATTATAATAAAAATAAAGTGAAAGTTTCAAAATTAGCGGCGAACCTGATCGGTTCTGAAATTGTAAAAATTGGTAACGAAGTAAATGATTTAAAGGCAAAAGGAGCGGAAATTGCCAACCTTACGATTGGTGATTTAAATTCTAATATTTATCCGATTCCTGCACAGTTGAAGGAGGAAATCCAGAAAGCGTATCAGAATAATCTGACAAATTATCCGCCGGCTAACGGACTTTTATCTTTAAGAAAAGAAGTTTCTAAAGATTTAAAAACAAGATGGAATCTTGATTACGATGCGAATGATATTTTAATCACGGCAGGCTCAAGACCTTTGATCTATGCGGTTTACAAGACGATCGTTGACGAAGGTGATAAAGTAGTTTATCCTACACCGTCTTGGAACAACAATCACTATGCTTACCTTACGTCTGCTGATGCGATAGAAGTAAAAACAACTCAGGAAAATAATTTCCTTCCGACAGCGGATGATTTAAGGCCACATTTGAATGGAGCTGTTTTGGTAGCGCTTTGTTCACCATTGAATCCGACAGGAACGATGTTTACAGAAGAACAGCTTTCTGAGATTTGCGAATTGATTTTAGCTGAAAATAAAAAAAGAGGTGAAGATGAAAAGTCGTTGTACTTAATGTACGACCAGATTTATTCTAATCTTACTTTTGGAGCAAAACATTTCGATCCGGTTTCTCTTTTCCCAGAAATGAGAGAATATACAATTTATATTGATGGTATCTCAAAATGCCTTGCTGCAACGGGAGTTCGTGTAGGTTGGGGATTCGGTCCGGCCCACATTATTGATAAGATGAAAGCTCTTTTGACGCACGTTGGGGCTTGGGCACCAAAACCTGAACAGGAAGCCACTGCAAAATTCTTCGAAAACGTTGATAATGTGAATACTTTCGTGGATAATTTTAAAGGAAAGCTTGAAACAAGTTTAAAAGTTCTTCACAGCGGAATTCAGGATTTAAAAGGAAAAGGATTAGCTGTTGAAAGCATCGAACCGATGGGAGCGCTTTACCTTACCATTAAATTAGATTATATCGGAAAAACAAAACCGGACGGAACTGTTATCGGAAATTCGTCTGATTTGGTATTTTATTTAATCAATGAAGCTGGAGTTGCTTTGGTTCCTTTCTCTGCTTTCGGGGAAGAAAAATCTGAGCCTTGGTTCAGAGCTTCTGTTGGTGGTCTGGCCATCGACGAGATTTCAGGAATGATGCCAAAATTAGAAAATGCTTTGAATAATTTAAAATAATACATTTAAGTTATAAGTTATTAATTATGAGTTATGAGTTATGAGTTATGAGTGAAAGTATTGTTGGGAAAAAGACTTTTGATTTTGCAATACAGATTGTCAATTTTTATAAAAAGTTTAGTGTTGAAAAGAAAGAATACATTTTATCCAAACAAATCTTACGCTCAGGAACTTCTGTAGGAGCTAATGTTAGAGAAGTGTTAAATGCTCAAAGCAAAATGGATTTTATTCATAAATTATCTATTTCTCAAAAAGAATGTGATGAAACAATTTATTGGCTTGAACTCTTATTTGCAACTGAATATATTTCAAAAGAAGAATTTGAAAGTTTAAAATACTAAAAATTATAAGAAGTATAATAATAACCACAAAGAATAAGATTCATAATTAATAACTTATAACTCCTTAGCTTATGAAAATAATTGCTGTCATTCCCGCACGTTACGAAGCAAGTCGTTTTCCGGGAAAATTAATGCAGATTTTAGGTGAAAAAACGGTTATTACAACAACGTACAAAAATGTTGTGGAAACAGGTTTGTTTGATGAAGTTTTTGTGGCAACAGATTCAGAAATTATTTTTGATGAAATTGTTAATAATGGTGGAAAAGCTGTCATGACAGGTGAACACGAAACAGGTAGCGACCGAATTGCAGAAGCTGTACAAAATATTGATTGTGATATTGTTATCAATGTTCAGGGAGACGAGCCTTTTCTTAAATTAGAACCTTTAAAACAGTTAATTGAAGTTTTTAAAGAAGATGAAAATCAGGAGATTTCTTTAGCATCATTAAAAATTAAACTGACTGAAAAAGAAGAAATTGAAAACCCAAATAATGTAAAAGTTATTACTGATAATAATGGTTTTGCACTATATTTCAGCC
>Ga0307412_10002399_pt1 | contig 10412 bp, 8 predicted proteins | sample DK1Cmetagenome_3_FD_203823 | JGI IMG/M metagenome (GOLD analysis project Ga0307412, IMG submission 203823) | Maize rhizosphere microbial communities from greenhouse at UC Davis, California, United States - DK15-C-1 | ecosystem: Host-associated > Plants > Roots > Rhizosphere > Soil | place: USA...
AGCCGTCCCAGAGGTCCTTTTCGTCGACGAGCACCTTCGCTCCGGCGGTCAGTACGAGGCGTGACGCCCACGGCTCGGGCAGCCACGCGCCGTCGAGCTTTCCGTCCTGGAACAGCTTGAGCGTCTGCGCGTTTTCGGTCGGGTTAATGGCCACGTCGCCGCTGCCGTCCACGTTGGTCTTGTAGCCCTGGGCGGAGAGCCAGGCCCGGAGGGCCACGTCCTGCGTGCCGCCGAGCTGCGGCGAGGCGAGGGTCTTGCCCCTGAGGTCCGCCGCGGAGCTGATCTCCGGCCTGACCACCAGCTGGGCGCCGCCGGCAGCAGCGCCGGCGATGATGTGGACCGACTCGCCCTGGCTCTTGACGTAGGAGTTGATGGCCGGGTTGGGGCCGATGTAGGTGGCGTCGATGGCGCCGGCGTTCAGCGCCTCGATGGCGGCGGGGCCTGCGTTGAACACCTGGGTGCTGAGTTTGGTGTCCCCGAGCTCCCCGGCGATGTGGCCCTGGCTCACGCCCACCAGTGCCGGAGCGTGGGTGACGTTGCCGAAGTAGCCGAGCTTGAGTTCGGCCGCGGGGTTTCCGGCGGGAGCGGCTTCGGCGGCCGGAGCAGTCGCGGAGTTGGTGCTGTTGACGGCGGAGGCGACGGCGGCGCCACCGCCAACGAGGGCGAGGACTGCTGCCGCGATGCCGATCTTGAGGCCGAGGGGGCGCTTGGGTGCTGCCTGGCCGGCGACGATGCGGGTGGAGTTTCCCGCGTCCTGCGGGCTCTTCTCTGTTGGCTCTGACATTGGAATTCCTTTGCTGGGTCTGATGCGTTGAGAGTACGGAGCGCCCAGCAGCCCCACAATCGTTCCTGTAGCAGGCGTTCACGCGACGACGCGGACGCTCAATACGGCGTAGTGGAGCGTCAAGAAACGTCGCGCTGCGTCTTCTTGAGGCGGTTTGGAGGGGTGTTAGCGGCCCTCAAACTTTACCGTCCGGATGGTAAAGTTTGAGGGTGAGAGAGAGTCAGCGGCCCCACATCCTAGAAGCGGGCCTGCGCGTGGCGGCGCGCAACCAAGGTGCCGCCATCACCCTGGATGCAGTGGCTTCGGAGGCGGGGGTCACCAAGCCCGGGCTGATGTACCACTTTCCAAGCCGGGATGCGTTGATGGTCGCACTGGTCGAGTACGCCGCCTTCCAGTTGGAGCGCAGGATGGCGGCGCTTTTGGGCGGCAGCGAAGGAACGGTGGAGGAACGGTACCGGTCCTATGTCCAGGCAGCGGCTGACGGGCAGAACATGCGTGCGGAGTGGGCCTTGTGGTTCCACTCCTCATGCCGGGCCGAGCTGCAGGAGGCCTGGTCCCGGCACCTCGACCGATGGCTCGTGATCCCGGAGGGGACGCCACCTGCACGTCGGGCGAGGCTTCTGACTGCCCGGCTGGCGGCGGACGGACTGTGGGCGGCCCAGGCCAGCGGCGTGGGTGCCCCCGGCAAGGCTGACGCGGCGGCAATCGTGGCCCACATCCTCGGCCTGATCGGTGAAGGGGGAACGAAGTGAAGCGGTGGCTCTACCTCGGCGGAGCCGTCGTCGCGGAAGTCAGTGCCACCCTGGCCCTGAAGGCAGCCCTGGTAGCGCCGGGCTGGTACGTCCTGGTGGTCGCCGGCTATGCCGCCGCCTTCTTCCTGCTGACCGTCTGCCTGCGCCTGGGAATGAGCATCAGCGTTGCCTACGGCGCCTGGGGCGCCGGTGGTGTCACCGCCACTGCACTGTTGTCGGCCGCGATCTTCGACGAGCCCCTGACCTGGCTGATGGGCTTTGGCATCGCGCTGATCCTGGCGGGAGTCATCACCGTGGAAGCCGGATCGCAGAAAGCCCACCGTGCAAGCCGTACGGAGGAACAGGCATGACCTGGTTCTTCCTCGGCCTGGCAATTCTTACCGAAGTTGCGGCAACCATGTCCCTGCGCGCCTCGGAGGGCCTGAAAAAGAAGGCGTGGCTGGTTCCCATCGTGTCCGGCTATGTGGCCGCTTTTGGGTTCCTGAGCCTGGCGCTTGACCGTGGGATGCCCCTTGGCGTGGGATACGGCATCTGGGTGGCCTGCGGCGTGGCGCTGACAGCGGTGGCCAGCCGCGTCCTGTTCAAGGAACCGCTGACGCCAACCATGGCCGTCGGGATCCTGCTCATTTCCGCCGGAGTGCTGGTCGTCGAAATCGGTGCCGGCCAGGCCCACTAGGAGAGCCCGCGCCCGGCGCCCGGGATGCACCGCCTGGTGTTTCCCCATATTCTGGCCGGGTGGACACAAGCACCGTGAACTCCGGCGAACAGGTCGACCGGCAGGCCCGCATCCTCGAGGCGGCGCTGGACCTCCTGTCGCGCCACGGCATCTCGGGTGTGAGCATGCGTGCCGTGGCCCGTGAAGCCGGGGTGGCGCTGGGGCTCGTGAACTACTACTTCGAGGACAAGACGAGCCTGATCCGCGCCGCACTGCACCGGATCGACGAACGCGACCTGAGGCTGGTGGCGCCCGACCCCGCGTCACCGCCGGACGAACAGCTCCGGAAAGCCCTCCGGCGGGTCGCCGACCCGGAGTTCCTCACCACCCAGCACCTGTCCCTGCGCCTTCACCTCTGGGCGCTCGCTCAAGCCCATGAGGACTTCGCGCACATCAACGCGGCAGCCTTTGACCGCTATCTCAAGGGGCTCGCTGCCCTGCTGGCGAATGCCCGGCCCGAGCTGCCCGCCGACGTGTGCAGGGAGCGGGCGGCTGACATCGTCGTCGTGCAGAACGGCATGTGGCTGACAGCCCTCCTGGGTGTGGATGAAGCTTCCATTCAGCGGAGCATCGCCCGCACCGAAGAAATCGCCTTCGCCGCCTAACGGCCTGGCCCAATAAGCCGGCGGCCCACACAGACTCCGCCGCCCTTCCGCGCGCCCGGATCGCCTTTCGCCCGCGTCATATTTGAGCCAGGAACAATACAACCTGGCCAGCTGCTGCGTTGAAAAAGCGCGGAAATTCAAGGCTTTCCACATTGCCCGCGTTACGCCCTTGTAAATTTTGAACGTTTATCCAGCAGGCCTATTGAACACTCGTTCAAACTGGATTATTGTCCTTGGATATGACCTGCACCACACAACGGGAGCCCCTCTTTCCTGGAGGGCTTCACCGGCGAAGCTCCTCCGCCACAGCCTGACCACTGACCCATTCCCTGGACGGCCACCGCCAAGTGCGGGAGGCCTGCCCCAGGCAGAAGGAGATTTAGCAGCATGACAAAAACCAGCTACGACTACGTCATCGTCGGCGGCGGAAGCGCGGGTTCCGTGCTCGCCAACCGGCTGAGCGACGGCGGCCGGGCCAGCGTCCTGGTCCTCGAGGCCGGACGGAGCGACTACCCCTGGGACCTCTTCATCCAGATGCCCGCCGCGCTCACCTTCCCCAGCGGCAACCCGCTATATGACTGGCGCTACGAGTCGGACCCGGAGCCCTACATGGGCGGCCGCCGCGTAGCTCACGCCCGCGGCAAGGTCCTGGGCGGCTCAAGCTCGATCAACGGCATGATCTTCCAGCGCGGCAACCCCCTCGACTACGAGCGCTGGGGCGCCGACCCCGGCATGGAGACCTGGGACTTCGCGCACTGCCTGCCGTACTTCAACCGGATGGAAAACGCGCTCGCCGCCGACCCGGACGATGAACTCCGCGGGCATGACGGTCCGCTGGTCCTGGAACGCGGTCCGGCCACGAACCCGCTCTTCCAGGCGTTCTTCAAAGCCGCGCAGGAAGCCGGCTACCCGCTGACGGACGACGTCAACGGCTACCGCCAGGAAGGCTTCGCGGCCTTTGACCGCAACGTGCACAAAGGCCAGCGGCTCTCGGCGTCGCGCGCCTACCTGCGGCCCAACTTCGGCCGGAACAACCTGACAGTCCTGACCCGGGCACTGGCCACCAAGATCAACTTCACGGGCAACGTGGCCACCGGTGTCACCTACCGCCGCAACGGCAAGACCCACCAGGTGAACGCGGGCGAGGTAATCCTGGCCGGCGGCGCCATCAACACCCCGCAGCTGCTCCAGCTCTCCGGCGTCGGCGACGCCGCCCACTTGAACTCCCTCGGCATCAACTCCGTGGTAAACCTGCCCGGCGTCGGCCAGAACCTGCAGGACCACCTGGAGGTCTACATCCAGCACGCCTGCACCCAGCCGGTGTCCATGCAGCCGGCCCTGGACGTCTGGCGCATGCCGTGGATCGGCATGCAGTGGCTCTTCGGCCGCAAGGGCCCGGCCGCCACCAACCACTTCGAGGGCGGCGGCTTCGTCCGCTCCAACGAGGACGTGGCGTACCCGAACCTGATGTTCCACTTCCTCCCCGTGGCCGTCCGCTACGACGGCCAGAAGGCGGACGCGAAGCACGGCTACCAGGTGCACATCGGGCCCATGTACTCGGACGCCCGCGGCACCCTCAAGATCAAGTCCACCGACCCCACCGTGCACCCGTCCATGGTGTTCAACTACCTGTCCACCGACCAGGACCGCCGTGAATGGGTCGAGGCGATCCACGTGGCCCGCGACATCCTGGGCCAGTCCGCCATGAGCCCCTTCAACGGCGGCGAACTCTCGCCCGGCCGTGCGGTGCAGACCGACGCCGAGATCCTGGACTGGGTTGCCCGCGACGCCGAGACGGCGCTGCACCCGTCCTGCACCGCCAAGATGGGCCCGGACTCCGACCCGATGGCCGTGGTGAACCCCCTGGACATGACCGTGCACGGCACCCGCGGCCTCCGCGTTGTCGACGCTTCGGCCATGCCCTACGTCACCAACGGCAACATCTACGCCCCGGTCATGATGCTCGCCGAAAAGGCCGCCGACCTGATCGCCGGCAAGGCACCCCTGGCGCCGCAGCACGCGGAGTTCTACCGGCACGGCATCAGCCCGCTGGAGCGGAACGCCGCCGCTGCCCCGGCAGGCAGGGCCTAGGCATGATTGATGCACAGGAAAAGGAGCAACCATGACCGCCACCGTTGAGCAGGCACAGCAGGCCGGCCAAGCGCAGGACACCATCAAGGGCCTGTACATCGACGGCGCCTGGCAGCAGGCGTCCGACGGCGGCACAACAGTCGTCCGCTGCCCCGCGGACGGCAGCGAGGTGGCAGTTGTCGCCAAGTCGACGCCGGAAGATGCGGAGCGGGCCATCGCCAGTGCACGTGCCGCGTTCGACGGCGGCCCCTGGCGCCGGCTCACCGACCTTGAACGCGGTGCGGTCATGCTCCGCGTGGCTGAACTCTTGGAGCGGGACAAGGCCGCCTACGCCCGGGCCGAGGCGCTCGACACCGGCAAGCGCCTCGTCGAAGCCGAATACGACATCGACGATATCGCCGCCTGCTTCCGGTACTACGGAAAGATCGCCGGCCTCGACGCCGGCCGGGTGATCGACACCGGCCGCCCGAACGCCATCAGCCGCGTGGTGTACGAGCCGCTGGGCGTCTGTGCCCTCATCGCCCCGTGGAACTACCCGCTCCTGCAGGCCGCCTGGAAGGTGGCCCCGGCGCTCGTCGCGGGAAACTCCTTCGTGCTCAAGCCCAGCGAGCTCACGCCGTCCACCGCCATCCTGCTCATGGAGACCCTCGCGGAAGCCGGGGTTCCCGCCGGCGTCGCAAACCTGGTGACCGGAAGCGGGTCCAAGGTGGGCGGCCCGCTCAGCTCCGACCCGCGCGTCGACCTCGTCTCCCTGACCGGCAGCCTGGCCACCGGCCAGACCATCATGGCCGCCGCCGCGGAGACGGTGAAGCGCGTCGCCTTCGAGCTCGGCGGAAAGAACCCCAACGTCGTCTTCGCGGACGCGGACTGGGACGCCGCCGTCGACAACGCCCTGACCGCCGTGTTCCTGCACTCCGGCCAGGTCTGCTCGGCAGGGGCGCGGCTCGTCGTCGAAGAGTCCATCGCGGAGCGGTTCGTGGCTGAGGTGGTGGAACGGGCGCAAAAGATCCGGATGGGCGGGCCATTCGACCCCGACGCCGAGACGGGCCCGCTCATCTCCGCCAAGCACCGGGACCAGGTCCACGCCTATGTCCAGGCCGGCATCGCGGAGGGCGCCGAGCTGCTGTGCGGCGGCTACATCCCGGACGAGGGACCGCTCGCGGACGGCTTCTTCTACCCGCCCACGGTGCTCGGCAACTGCCGCTCCGGCATGAGCGTGCTGCGGGAGGAGTCATTCGGCCCGGTGCTGACCGTCGAGACATTCCGCACCGAGGACGAGGCCGTGGCCATCGCCAATGACACGGAGTACGGCCTGGCCGGCGCTGTCTGGACCTCGGACGCATCCAGGGCGCAACGTGTTGCGGGCGGCCTCCGGCACGGAACAGTATGGATCAACGACTATCACCCGTACGTCCCGCAGGCGGAGTGGGGCGGCTTCGGGAAGTCCGGCATCGGCCGGGAGCTCGGCAGCGCGGGACTCAATGAATACCGCGAGGCAAAACATATCTGGCAGAACATCCAACCCGCACCCAGCGGCTGGTTTGGCTCGTCTGCCGGCGCCGGGGTGGGGGCCGCCGGCTAGCAACAGCATTTGGGGGAAACGGCCGGGCGCTGCAGGCGTGGCGCCCGGCCACCCATATCACCCGCGTCCAATGGCGGCCGCGGGGCATCACCATCGTGCTTTTCTCATCTAGGAGTTCGGATGTTGGAACCCAGCAAGAGTACTGATTCAAGTGGCATGGACGAGTTCGGCTATGCCCAGACCCTGGACCGCAGCATTGGCAAGTTTGCCAGCTTCGCGGCCGGCGTCAGCTACATCTCCATCCTCACCGGCGTTTTTCAACTGTTCTACTTTGGCTTCTCCATGGCCGGGCCGGCCTACGCATGGTCCTGGCCCATCGTCTTCGCCGGCCAGCTCATGGTGGCCCTCTGCTTCGCCGAGCTGGCCGGCCGCTATCCGGTGGCCGGATCGGTCTACAACTGGGCCAAGCAGCTCTCGTCGGGGACGTTCGCCTGGCTGGCCGGCTGGCTGCTGCTCATTTCCTCGATCGTGGCGCTCGGGGCCGTGGCCCTGGCGCTGCAGCTGACCCTGCCCCAGATCTGGTCCGGTTTCCAGATCATCGGAGACGGCACCGGCACTTACGATTTCGCCCTCAACGGCGTGCTGCTCGCCAGCATCATGATCTCCATCTCCACGCTCATCAACGCCTTCGGCGTGAAGCTGATGACCAAAATCAACAGCATCGGCGTCTTCGTGGAACTCGCCGCCGCCGTGCTCCTCATCCTGGCCCTTGCCTGGCATGTGGTGCGGGGACCGGAAGTCCTTTTCAGCACCGAGGGCTACGGCATGGACCACGACCTGGGCTTCTTCGGGGTGTTCCTGATCGGCGCCATGGCCTCCGGGTACGTGATGTACGGCTTCGACACCGCCAGTTCCCTCGGCGAGGAGACGAAGGATCCCAAAAAGACCGCCCCCAAGGCCATCCTGCGGGCAATCACGGCCTCCTTCATCCTCGGCGGCCTCATTCTCCTCGGCGGGCTCCTGGCCACCCCGGACCTGAACGACCCCAAGCTGGGCTCTGCCGACGGCGGCCTGCAGTACATCGTCCTCTCCGTGTTGGGAGGCCCGTTCGGCAAGGCCTTCCTGGTGTGCATCGTCGTCGCCGTGTTCGTCTGCACCCTCGCCGTCCACGCCGCCGCCATCCGCATGATGTTCGCCATGGCCCGGGACAACAACCTTCCCTTCAGCCGCCAGCTCAGCAAAGTACACCCGGAGCGGAAGACGCCCACAGTGGCGGCCATCGTCATCGGACTCATCGCCATCATGCCGCTGATCGTCAACGTCTCCCAGCCCGCCATTTTCACCATCCTGTCCAGCATCAGCATCGTCCTGATCTACCTCTCCTACCTGCTGGTCACGGTCCCGCTGCTCCGGCAGCGCTTCCTGAAGAAATGGCCGCTGTCCGACGCAAGCCACGGAAAGGCCGGGTTCAGCCTAGGCAAGTGGGGTGTCCCCGTGAACATCCTCGCGGTCCTCTGGGGCGGTGCCATGACGCTGAACCTGATCTGGCCCCGGCCCGAGATCTACAACTCCGTGCCGCCGTTTGAGTGGTACCTGCAGTGGGGCGGCGTGATCTTCGTGGGTGCCGTCGCCATAGGCGGGACCCTGCTGTACCGGCTGAAGATCCGGCACCAGACAGGTGTCCTGGCCGAGCATGCAGCCGCAGCCAGGCCCTCGGCCGCCCAGCCCGCCGCCGGCGTCCGCGATCCGGATGCTCCGGCGGAACCGCAGCTGGTCTCAGCGCCCCTGTCTAACCCATAGCACTGTCTAACCCATAGCACTGTCCAACCCGTAGCGAAGGTATTGATGGGCGTCCCCTCCACCATGGAGGGGACGCCCACAGGCATTTCCCGGCCGGATGGACCTAACATGTCCCACATGGACGTTGCCCGAGAGGCCCGCTCTGCTGCCGTGGTCATCAACTCCGGATCACGCCGCGGGGCGGCCGCGCGCGAACTGGCGGTGGAAGCGCTGCACAAGGCAGGCGTGCCGGTTTCCACAGTGCATCACGTCCATTCGGGGGCCGAGCTGGCCGGGACGCTGGACCGGGTGCTTGCGGACGGGCATGACCTGCTGGTCGTGGGTGGCGGCGACGGGACGGTTTCCTATGCCGCCGGCCGGATCGCCGGCACCGGGGTGGTGCTCGGCGTCCTTCCGCTCGGCACCGCCAACGACTTCGCCCGCACCCTGGAAATCCCGGACAACCTGGCGCAGGCATGTGCCGCCATCGCGGGCGGGAAGGTGGTGGACATCGACCTGGGGCGGGCCAACGGGCAGCCCTTCCTCAACGTCGCCTCCGCCGGCCTGTCCGTCCAGGTGACCGAGGCGCTCAGCCCCGGCCTGAAGCGGCGCCTGGGGCCGCTGGCGTACGGCATCGCCACCCTGCGTTCGTATGCCCGGCACAAGCCGTTCCGCGCGCGACTTGAGTTCCCGGACGGGGACCACGAGCCATTGCAGCTCGAGGGCCTGCTCCAGGTGGCGGTCGGCAACGGCAGGCATTACGGCGGCGGCAACACGGTTTCGCCCACGGCCGGGATCGACGACCACATCCTCGACATCTACGCCATCCTGGCTGCGCCGCTCCGGGAGCACGTGAAGATCGCCCGGCTGCTCCGCAATGGGAGCTTCGTGGAGCACGACCGGGTGTACCACCTGACCAGCCGGTCCGTCCGGCTGGTCACCGAACCGCCGATGCCCGTGAACCTCGACGGCGAGATTGCGGCCGACACGCCCGCTGACTTCACCATCCAGCGGAACGCCGTCCACGTGGTGGTGCCGCAGGCCAGCACCGGTGCCACGTTCGACGGACCGTCCGCCCTGCCGGAGCCCGGGGCCTGAAAAGCCTTAGGCCGCCTTCACCAGCGGGAGCTCGTCCCAGTGGGTGGTGTACCGGGGGGACTGCATTCCGCGCTTCATGGACCAGTCCACGCCGCCTTTGATGCCGCCGTGGCCAAGCCCGATGGAGCCGCGCCCGAAGCGGCGGCTCACATCCTCCAGGAGCGGGCCGATGCCGCGCTCTTCATGCCGGTTCTCGAAGGGTTCCAGGGGAGACTGGTTTCCGGTGGGGCGCAGGTCGGTGAGCATGAGGCCGGCCTTGGCGTATTTGAGCCCGTTGCGGATGTGGGGCAGCAGGGCGTGCGTGGCCTTGGTCAGCAGGAGCGGATCCGCCGTGGGCATGGGAAGGGACAGGCACACCGAAGGGTAGGCCTGCTCGTGCTGCCTGAACGGGGACGTGGCGGCGAACGCCGTCAGGACTTTTGCCTGCAGGCCGTGTTTTGCGAGCCGGGCGCTCGCCTGCTGGCCATAGATGCTGAGCACCTGCCGCATGCCGTCGACGGTGGTCACCGGCGTGGAGAAGGAGCGGGAAAAGATGAGCTGGTCCCGGCCCAGGCGCGCCTCCTCCATGGGAATGCAGGGGATGCCGCGCAGTTCCAGCACCGTGCGCATCACCACTACCGAGAACTTGTCGCGGATGACCACAGGATCCGCCCGGACCAGGTCCAGCACCGTGAAGATGCCCAGGACATTCAGGCGCCTGGTCAGCCGGCCCGCAATGCCCCACACTTCGTCCACGGGAAGCCGGGCCAGCAGGGACTCCTTAACCGGTGCCGGCACGGCCTCCCAGTGGCACACCCCGCCGAAGGATGCGTTGTTCTTCGCCCACTTGTTGCACAGCTTGGCCAGTGTCTTGGTGGGCGCTATCCCCACGCAGACCGGGACGCCCACGTTCCGCCGGACCTCGGCCTTCATGGTCCGGCCGAGCGCCAGCAGCTCTTTGGGCCGGCCCTTCACGCCCAGGAAGGCCTCGTCGATGCTGTAGACCTCCAGCCACGCCGAATGCCTGCCGAGCAGCTCCATGACCCGGGCGCTGATATCGCCGTACAACTCGTAGTTGCTGGACCTG
>Ga0307412_10002400_pt1 | contig 10412 bp, 29 predicted proteins | sample DK1Cmetagenome_3_FD_203823 | JGI IMG/M metagenome (GOLD analysis project Ga0307412, IMG submission 203823) | Maize rhizosphere microbial communities from greenhouse at UC Davis, California, United States - DK15-C-1 | ecosystem: Host-associated > Plants > Roots > Rhizosphere > Soil | place: USA...
ATGGGAGCATTGCTTACTCTTATTAGGTAGAGCTATCCCCATCTCGTAATCGCAATCTTCGTTAGCGCATATGTATCTATTATCGTCCCTATAAAGCATTCCGTGATAGCATTCCTCTTCTTCATTTTCTATCCCCATAGTACGCACTCCCCCTTACAGGCTTTGCATGGTCTTATATGATCCTCTCGCATGAACCTTTCCTGGGTTTCTCCTCGCCCATTGCACACTGGACATTTGTGAGGAACTTTCCCTGGGCGGATTCCCCCTGTAGTTTGCGGTGCCTCGATTTGATTGCTTGAGGTTTGCTGGAATGGCTTCCTTTCAATATAGGGAAGAGGAGCTGCGTTTGACGGATATTGAAAATTTGGCGGTAAGTCACTTCGGCAACTATCGCAAACGATACCTTTTACGTGCATGCAAGTCATGATGTCACCTCAAAATCTGCGGGGCATTTTGTTTTTCTGCTAACGAATGGTTATCGCATCTGAACGCTCTTCTGCGGAAACTCCATCAGGCGGAACTATCGGCATCCAGTGGGTTACATGGTTTAGCTCGATATACATCCCGCCCATAATTAAGCGCCAACCTAATCGCGTAATCTCTTGAAACCCATCTTCTGACTCTTCGAACACCTTCATGTTGGTCAAAATCACTTTATGGAATGAATTGTTACTCCATGCCATAACTGGCTCTAAAAGCTCCGGCATGCTTTCAGGACTAACTTTTATCCAGTCATTCGCGTTCATCTCTTATTCTCCAGCAAATAAATCAAAAATTCGGCGCATGCTTGGGCGTCAGGCATGCTTTCGATGAGAAGGACTGGAAAATCTGGGGAATGTCCAAAATGAAACTCGCTAAGCTCTTTATTAAAACGCTTATACCAATATTTTGAAACGCAGCCCGCTATTTCTTCCTCCATCTCCTGCGATGTGTATGCGTTGTAATGCTCAATCTCTATCCATGTTGCTGGATACCATTTGTTTAATTCATGGACGCCTCTAACCCCAAAATCATCGCCCATCTTAATCCAAACAAAAATACCCCCCCGCCTCCCCAGAAGCTTGTCCAGCTTTTTGCTCTGCTCTAATGTGCATACGTAGTTTTCGAGGTTCATCAAAATCCCTCTACTCTTAATTTCTCCTTCCCACATTTTTTGCATTTCTTTATAAAAGTAAATTTAGTTTCTTTTACGGATGCGGATTGTTCATCAAGGGGAGCTGTCAAGCGCCAACGGGACGGGCTGTAACTATGAAAGCAGCCGAATATTTTTTCGAGGAATTTAATCATGCTGGGTGTCCTCTATAGAAATCTCTCTTGTGTGCGTTATATTAACCTTTATCTTCTTTAGTCGGATTTTTAAAATTTCATCGATTTCTTTTTTGCAATTAATGCACGCATAATCATCGTCCCTCCTATGAAACATGGAAAAATTTTCACCAAGATGAATTTTTCCATCGGAATCAATGTCATGATCCATGCATACATAAATCTCCTCGGATTCAATATCAACTAATTTTTTCATACGCCGAAATATCCAATAGCTAACAAAACAAGAGCCAAAGAAGCGGGAACTATCCCGCTATCTGGGTCTTTGGTTTTTTTAACAACATACCAAGCAGCCCACGCAGATATAGCAGAAACTGTGAAAAAAATACCTTTAAACAAAGCAATATCTATACCCATACGTCACCTATAATTTTTTCTTTCTGGCTACATGCTCGGAAAGCTTTTCCATCCATATCTCCGCCTCACCCCTATATCCAAATCGCTGATTACAAATACAACAAACATATTCTCCCGATAAAGATAGCAGCTTGCCTGCCGCTATCCGCCTCTTTGCTCGCTCATCTACAAAATCATAATGACAATTATCGCAAAACAAACGGCCTAGGTTATAATCCATAATGCGCGCCACCTAAAACGGAATATCATCATCTGCATACGGAGGCGGATCATTCTCAACCCTTCCGCCCGACATCGCTGCATACTCTTTTGCGCTGGATTGCGCGTCCTGAGCAGCCGCATCCTTCTTACTATCCAGCATCTGCATCTCGCTTGCAAGAATCTGCGTTGTATACCTATCAATGCCCTGTTTGTCTTGCCATTTCTTCGTCTGGAGCTTTCCTTCTACGTAAACCTTTCCTCCCCTGACAAGATACTTGGCGGCAACATCCGCGAGCTTCCCGAAGAATACGACACGATGCCATTCGGTCGATTCTTTCTTCTCTCCGTTAATTTTATCCTTCCAACTCTCGGAAGTTGCAACGCTGATAGTGACCACGCTACTGCCGTCATTCATTGCGCGGACCTCGGGGTCTTGCCCAAGATTGCCGACTAGAATTACTTTGTTTATACCTTTAGACATGCCACATATTCTCCTCATGCTTATCATCATTACAGCACACTTTTCGATGCACCTCTTTCATCTTCGCTTGCAAAGAGCGCAACTCCCAGATAGCGACGAATAGCGCTATCACCATCGACCATTCAAATACTGCATGGCCGTAGCTTTGGATTATTTCAATCATCTATTTTCCTCCGTACTCATCGCCTCTTTTATCTCTCTAAGTTCTTTGTATCGCCTTATTTTATGCTCTATAATCAAAAACACATCATCAATAAGAGAATTTGCGTTCAACCCTCTGATTGCGTTACCCATTGTATTAACAATATCGTCCATAATTATCTGTATTTCTTTTTTGCTAATAGCTACCTGAATTTCTTCGCAATGATTTTTTTCTTTCTCACTCGTCATAGCCGGTTACCTCTTTCGCTTCTAATTCACGACCACATTTCACACACTTCGCATTTCCTTTTTTATGAGGGTGATAGATGATACTCCCATGGTGTTCGCATTCATCGCTCATCACCTCTTTCACTATTCGAATTGCATCAAAATAAATTGTGCATCTATCTTCATAGACTGGCGATAAAAGTCGCCAATTAACATCCTTGCGATCTAACTTTTTCGCCTCCCAAAATAGAGCCTCATTTCTTAGTCGCTCAATAATCTTCTTCGCCTGTTCACTCGCCACCCATCACCTCTTTGATTATTTCGATTGCTTTTTCGTATGCAAAAATACAACCATTAGCTTTCCCGGCACCATAAGAGCTGGAAAATTCCTCCTCTTCGGATGCCTCTTTTGATATCTCTATATGTATCTCCATTGCATTTTTAATTCTGCTAATAATCTCCTTCGCCTGCTCGTCAGTCATCTTTCTTTCTCCTCTTAATCTTTAGCTCGGAGAATATACGCTTAACAGCTTTTCTGGCTTCTTCTTCCGGCGTACCAAGCTCTTTAGGGAACAAAAGATTCTTAACATATTTATCAATTTCATCTTTTTCTTTTCCTGCTGTGTTAGTCATTTCCTTCCACCCAGCTTTTTTTGCAAATCCAATCATAAAATGTTTCCCATTTATAATGAATTGCGCCTTTTAATTTTTCTTGCAAATGTCTTGCTATTTGATTTTGATATTCCGGACTAAGCTCAAGCCAATATTCTTTAAGTATTCGTATCATGTCTATACAAGTTTCTCTTTCAATCGAATATCTAAAAGCGCAAACAATCAATTGCTCAAGGTCTTTACGCCATACAGATGATGTATTACTTAGCTCGTCAGTCATCTTTCTTTCTCCACCTTATCCAAGCCAAAGTAATTTTATCTATTATGCCGCAGCAATCAGCAAGAAGACATATAAAAACAGCTACAGCGCACCCCCAAAAAAGGCAATATTCAAACATCTTTCTTCTCCGGCGGAACTATCGGCATCCAGTGCGTCGCATCTTCTAAGTCGATATAAAAATCCTTAGTGATTAACCAATCTTGATAGTCTCCTCGATTTTCAAGCTCAGCGACCCTTACGTTCTCGTTCCAGAAAATCAGAACATCGACGTTAAATTGTGGCAATCTCTCATCAACACTAATCCAGTCACTCGCTTTCATTTTCTTTTACTCCTGCTTTCTAGCCAAAGGTAGAGCAGAACAAAGGCAATCAAAAATATAGCGCCTAGCGCTATCTGAGCAGCCACAACGCCCAGCCAGCCCCAGAAACCAATTAAAAAACTACCCATCTTCTTTAGCCCCTATATCAGACTCAACGCCAACAAAATCCCCCATCTTCCGGCACTCCCAAACGCCTACTTTTGCTACGCGGGTGTTCCATAATCTAATTGACTCATGCTCATTATCAGAGCCCGGGCCAAGAGCGTCACAGTCATCACAGATAACGTTATAAGCCGTATCATCACACCCCGAAAAACCTTCTCCGCCACAAAAAGGACGCGGCTCTAATTTATCCTGAATCATTTAACCTCCTCGTCCTCTGCTATCGCGAGCAGTACCATATATAAATAGACAAAAAAATTAACTATTCCAAGAGTATCCAAACCGGATGATTCCCACTTGGCAAACCCATAGCTAACATACAGTCCTTGCAGCAAAAATATAATCAAAATTATCTTAGTAGCTAACTTCATGCTCTCTCGCTTATATCTATAATTTCCAGCTCAATCTTTTTAACCTTTATCCCGCACAATATCGCCTGCCACATTTGCATCTCGGTCATCTCTTCTTCCGCCTGTCACTCATTAACTGTCGTATCTGCTCTTCTTTGTACTTCTCAACGTACGTCTTCGCCGGCATCGATATATTTTTCTTATCGAGCGCCGAAAATATTTCGGTTAGCGAATCATTGTCAAACCCTATTTGAGCGAGGTCTAACGCCGTCAATTTCGCCAAGCACCCAACAGTAAAGATGCGAAAAGAAACCAGCTTATTGGCTATTTTCTTTGGAAGCCCCAAATCAATCACTGCAATATCGGAAACCTCCTCGCTTTTATCTGCGCCCGTTACCCATCGCTCAATAGCAACAACCCTCTCCACAAGCTGCGCATCTGTCTGTATCGGGCTGACAATCGACTTCTCTAGCACCATCTCCAGTAACTTCAAGCGCAACCTAACATCTTCCGGAAAATCACCCATAATGCTCCCTTTTAAAATTAAATATAATTAAAAAGCAGGCATTATAATCAATTAGTCATGTCTAAAAAAATCGAATTATTCGGCATATACAAAAAACATGTCTAAATTTTGCCGATTTTTAGACATATAAAAATAACCATTTATTAAGGTGACACCAGGCCGGAATTGCACCGGCTCCAGTCTTGCAAGACCTGATTCAACTTCTCAGGGTATCCGCTGGGGATGATGCCTTGCTATGTTGCGTCCACCCGTCGCTGTCCGGGCTGCTGGTGTCATAAATTGGTGCCAAACCCATCCCCAAAGCCGGTGTCGAACCGGCCGCAACTTACGCGATTGCGTACAGCCCTATGCTGCCCCTCGGGGACGGGGAAGTGGCATAAACTGGTGACGCCCTCCTTCGCAAAAGGACACAGCTTGCTACAGGCAATTTAATCTCAAAAACTGTCGGCATCTGTAGTGGCCGCAGGGATGCTTTCCTGTCGGGCGTCATAACTGGCGAGGCAGCATAGGTAGCAAATACGCACTAATCAAACGATCACCACATCATTTAGTTAGCGTCAAGCGTTCTCTATTCTTTAATCTCGGCCGCTATAGAATATTCCCACGCTTGTTAATAGCCTTGTCAAACATAAACTGCTCTTTGCTCCGCTTTCGCGGTTGCTGCCTCATAATATATTGCCGTCTCTCCGGCTGTCACCCATTCATTGGCTCTTAAGCGGAAAGAGCCAGCACGATAAAGCTATAAGGGTGCTTTACCGCTGCCGCACGTCGATGCTTAGCTTTGTGCACTTGTTAAGCATTCGCACGACACGAATTCCTAAAACTGGCGGCACGTTACATAAATATCAAATGGCACTCAAAGAATGCCAAGTTAAATTACGATACCCATGTAACGCCCCATAACTGGTGGAGCTCTCGCACAATTAAAATAAGAGTTAGTAGATATTTTAATAGTGAAGAGCGCAAGAGCTCCATAACTCTACGAATATTTCTTTAAATAATCATCAATGTAATCACGCATCTCTTTTAACTCATCTTTATTAAGATGAAGTCCACCAGCCCCACGCTCAACCTCTTCCTTCTCGCCGATTGAGACAAAAATATCAGCATATGTGGAGTGGGATTTCTCAAACTTAATTGCCATTCCGAACTTATTAATAATGAATCCCTTCTTTTTCTCCACAGCTTCTTCGCCGATAAATTTTTGCAATCGCTCGATTACTTTCTTTTCTCCTTCTTTATCTCCCATAACTACAATCATAATCACCTCTTAAATTAAAAACTCGACAAAGTTAACAACACAATAATTACAAACCCAACCACAAAAGCAATCCGAATAAATTTGTCCATCCACAACCTCAATGCGCATTTCTATAGCGCGACATCATGCCATCAAAAGTCAGTCTCGCATCACGAGACAAATCGTGCCACGCTATGCTAAGCGCCATTTCAATATCTACTCCCTTTTTCACCGCCAAAATTGCTGTCAAAATAGATGCGCTCCTCAGCATAATCATTAACTGATAACTCGCATCCAACTCAGTTTCATTAGGCGCGTACAATACTTCCTCTCGCTCCGCATTCATCTTGTCCACATCCTTCTTTTTTATCTTGTTCATAATATCTCCTCAATCATCTTTTTTTAAAATAGTTCTGCCGGCGAATATACCGCCAACCCACCACGCAAGAGAAACCACGACAACAGTAATACCCCTCGCTATATCTTTATCGTCCGACATTAAATACGCTATTAATTGCCCGATTATTATTACGAAAGGCACAAAAGCAACGTACGCAACTCTATACCTATCCCAATATTTCTTTTTTCTCCTCGCAAGCTTTGCTCGCAATATGGCGGCATCGAATAGCTCATAAATAAACAGCTTGCGTAGCTCTTGAGGAGTAATTGAGTCTCTTTGGTCTTGATAATTATTCATCTCTCAACCTCGACGCTATCCGTCACAATTATCCTCGCAAGCTCCTCCTGTCGCTTACTATTAGTCGCCAGCTCGTAATAGCTTAAAATGTTCGCGGCGACGATAAGCAGGAACAAAATAAAAATAAGCAGCATAATCTTATTCATTTATAACCCCCGATAATCAGCCCAATCAAACACCAAGCACAACCCGTTATCTTCAAGAAACCGGCTGTACGTTGCCTCTCCCATGTATTTGACAATCCCCTCCTCACCCTCGTTGGTTGTGATTAGCGTAGGCTTTTTTGCTTCGTAACGCTCGTCAATCACGTGATACAGCTCTGTACACTCCGCATCAGTCCCATACTGTTTCTGGCTGCCGATATCGTCGATGATTAAAAAGTCTAATGACAGTAATTTATCTAAGCGCTGCTCCTTTGTTTCGGCCGTCTTGTTGCTAAAACTCTCTCGCAGATAAGCGATTAATCGATGTACCTTGTATCTGTCTGCTCTTTTGCCTGCCTCAAGCAATGATTTATAGACGCAAAATGAGAGATATGTCTTGCCAGTTCCCGGCGTGCCGCACAATATTGCGTTGTTATATTTGCCGTCGATTATGCCATTAGCATAGAACTTAAGCGCGCTCCAGTTGATTAGTTGATTAGCTCTTTCTTGCTGCGTGTAGTGAGGTTTACTTTTGCTATACCCCTCCCAGCTCGCATCTTTGTATCGCTCAGGGATTTTTGCGAGCATCTGCGCAATATAATCTGCTCTGTATTGCGATTGCTGCTCTTCATAGTGACTTTTCCCCGGATTGCAAATTCGGAACCAATCCTCTTTGATTTTAATCGACTCCTCTTTGCCGATAAGTTTGTTTTTTACGCTGCTTGTCTCGTTGACCTGCTCTGTTATATCCGACATAATCACCTCTCTTCATAGTATCTCCACCACCCCCCGCCTGCTTGCTGCCCCCCAGCTCAGGCGGATTTTTTTTAGCTAGCTCCATTGCCGCATGCCTACGCAATACTCCCTTCTCGTAATACGTCATGTATTGCTGCCCTCCCTTATTGGCATCTACATACTCCCACTCATCTATGACTGACTGCCAAGTTACGCCAGCTGTAATCCATAGCTGACACATTTTCTGCGCCTCGGTTGTCATGTATTGTGATCTAACAAAATGCTTCGATTGCATGAATTTTATGAGCGTTTCTTTGCATACGACATTTGTTAAAACTGGCTCAAAATCTTTTGCTAATTCCGCATATTCTTTTTCACGCGCGCACGCGATCGTATTTGTATTTGAATATGTATTTGTATATGTATTTTTATTATCTTTAAGTTTATTTAGATGCCCCCCCCGACCCCCCCCATGGGTCTCGGATAGGTCTCCGGATGTGTCTCCGGATGTGTCTCCAGCGATATCGTAGTATCGAGATAATCCAGTAAAATCGGGGCCTTTGCTCGTATTGTTATGTGTCCCCGAATGTGTCTCCGGATGTGTCTCCAATGTGTCTCCATAAAAATCGTTTGACATCCTGCTGAACGATAATCCGTGATAATTATTATTATTTTTTAATAAAAGTCCAACTCTCTCGAGCCGATCAATTGCGCCTCTCACTTTGAGTTTTTTGGCGCTATCTGACATCTTTTTGTCGAGCCTTGCGAGCTCTATTATTGTTTGCCAGCCCTGTGGCGGTGTATATTGCCCCGCCTTGTCCATCCTGCAGCGTATTTTGTGGTAAAGCACAAACGCAAAATCATCTAGCCCATCTAGTTTGTCGCTCTCTGCTCTGAGCGTGTAGTATCCTTTTGAACTGCTTTGACCCATACAATACGCACCCGCCACTCCCCCAAAAAAAAGAGCCCGGCAGCATCGCTGTCGAGCCCTTATGGTAGACTACCGGTAATAAGCTGATAAAACCTATTACCGGCTATTCGCCATAAGACCGCTAAATCCCCATCCATGGTAATTACCATGTGGTAATTGGTAATTTATAGAATTACCAATAATACCATTCATCCCCTATTTTTTTATATGCGAAATTTGTGATCTTTCTATCAGAAGCAAGTTGTTCTTACATCACTACCCCAGCTTGATGAGGTGCAATTTGTCATCCTGCTTCTTGAGTTCCACATAGCCGCTTCTGAGCGCTGCTCCCTATCGAGATAAGCATTTATTGCTGCCGAACTCTCAGCCCTTCTCTGTCGCTCATCTTCCATTAATAAAACGGTTAAATCGCGGCGACACTGATAGTAATCTTTGCTTCCCTTGGGGGCTCCTCTCTCTGCGCACCATTGCTGTTGATTGGCTTCGAATTGTTTTTTCCGCGCCTCTATTTGCTCGGGGGTTAGCGTTAAGCAGCCAGTAAGGCATGACGCAATCACAGCCAACGCAATATATCTCTTCATTCTCCCCTCTCCGCTACTTTGCAATTTTTACCATCTTTTGTTTTGATACGCTGTAATTGCTTGGTAATTATCCAATGCATCTTGATCTATTTTTTTCTCTGCCAGCCGCGCATGCTCCAAATCTCTGCGGCACTGATAATAATCTTTAGAGCCAGGAGGTGCCCCCATATTTGCACACTGTTGCCGCTTATTAGCCTCTGCCTGCTCTGGCGACAGCGTTAGACAGCCAGACAAAACAGGTAAAACCATAGCTAGCACAATATATTTTTTCATTCTCCCGCCCTCTTTAATCAATAACTTTCTGGTGCTCAGATAAAATCTTGGCCATTTCTCGCAATGCTTTTTCCGCTGAGAGCTTTTTCTTTGGGCCGCCTCTTTTTGGCTTTTCTTGATGGCCTTTAACGACATATATGTCATTCAGAGTAATATCTCTCCCTGTATTCTTCTTTACAATCTGTATTAAATCCAATGCAATTTCTATCGGTAACGGCCTCTTCCCAGTTTCATAATTAGAATAAGACCCCCTCATAACGTTAAGCTCTTCAGCTAGCGCATGCTGAGTGAACCCGATGTCTAATCGTATTTTTTTTAGGTTTGTTTTCATGCGAAGCAATATAGCTTCGATCAGAAGCTTAGTCAATATCGCCAATCAAGATAAATTTGTAAGCATTTGCTGATTTATCTATCAAACAAAAAAAACTTTAAAATTATCCTTGACAATGCTTCGTTATGAAGCTATAGTTACTTCACAATGAAGTTAATCGTTACGGCAAATTAAAAACAGGAGGATTTAGGAAATGAAAGCAAGCGCGGGTGAGAAGTATTTTAATAAGTCTGTTTTTGCTGCAAAGCAGAAAATTATAGAGCTCTGCGGGATGGATAAATGCAATGAAGTTTCTTCCCTTCTTGGTTCTTTAATAGAAGATTGCCAGCTTGTCGGGGCTTATGAAGCGCATTTGTCTTTAATTGATAATTGCCAATGTTATAACTGTAATTTTATAAAGGAGGAAACAAAATGAACACAAGCATATTTAACTCACCAAAATACCTATACCGCTCCAAGCTGTCAGACGTAGCGAATGATATGGCTCGTCGAGGCTA
>Ga0307412_10002401_pt1 | contig 10409 bp, 4 predicted proteins | sample DK1Cmetagenome_3_FD_203823 | JGI IMG/M metagenome (GOLD analysis project Ga0307412, IMG submission 203823) | Maize rhizosphere microbial communities from greenhouse at UC Davis, California, United States - DK15-C-1 | ecosystem: Host-associated > Plants > Roots > Rhizosphere > Soil | place: USA...
GAGCGCCTTGTTGCGGAAGGCGCGCACGCGGTCCTCGAGCAGCCGCTCCTCGTGGCGGGAGCCCTCGTCGCCGTGGCGAGCGCCGTCGCGCGCCAGCGTCCCGTCGCGGCGCGCGAGCTCGCGTCCGTCGCGCCACGGCTCGCGCCGCGGGTCGGTGGCGCGCGGCAGGCGCCGGAGATCGCGGCCGGCGCCGCTACGGCCGCGATCACGCTCTCCGCTCAGCCGCTCGCGGGCACGGTCGCGCAGCTGGCGGTCCACGGGGTGCCAGCCGAAGTCGGTCGGCGTCGTCGGCGGGCGGCCATCGCTCCCGTTGGCGGACGCGGCGAGCAGCGCCGGCGACGCGTCGGGGGCGAGGGCGTCGCGGAAGGCGGCGGCGTCGGCCCAGCGGGCGCGGCGGTCCTTGAGCATCGCGCGCTCGATCGCCGCGACGAGGCCGCGCGGCAGCCCCGGGCGGCGCTGTTCGAGCGGCGGGGCCTGCTCGGCGAGCTGCTTCATCAGCATGGCCGGCGTGTTGTCGGCCACGAACGGGGGCCCGCCGGCCAGCATCTCGTAGCCGACGATGCCTAACGAGTAGACGTCGCTGCGGCCGTCCACGTCGCGCTCGCCGAGCGCCTGCTCGGGGGACATGTAGGCGGGCGTGCCGACCGCGACGCCGGTCACCGTGAGCCGCCCGTCGCCCTCCGCGGCGCGGGCGATCCCGAAGTCGGTGACGACGGCGCGCCCGCTCTCGCGGTCGAGCAGGATGTTGTCCGGCTTGACGTCGCGGTGGACCACGCCGTGCGCGTGGGCGTAGGCGAGGGCGTCGGCCACCTCGCGCAGGACGCGCCGCACCTCCTCGACCGGCGGGCGCGGCTCGCGGCGCAGGCGCTGGGCGAGGCTCTCGCCATCCACGTAGGCCATCGCGAAGTAGACGAGGCCCTCGCGCTCGTCCACGCTGTAGATCGGGACGACGTTCGGGTGGGAGAGGCGAGCCGCCGTCTCCGCCTCGCGCAGGAAGCGCGTCCGCACCTCGCCGCGGAAGGCGAGCTCCGGGGGCAGCACCTTGAGCGCGACCAGCCGCCGCAGCCGCACGTCCCGCGCCCGGTACACGACCGACATCCCGCCGCGGCCGACCTCCCCCTCGATGTCGTAGAGGTCGCCGACGGCGGCGATGACGCGGTCCTGGAGGTGGTCAGCCATGGGAGGGCGAGCGGCGAGCGGCGAGCGGCGAGGGAGCGGCTCGACCGGTCGAGCGACCCCCTCGACGCTCTACGCTCCGCGCTGCGATTTGCTTCACGCCGGTCCGGCCAGGGGCCGTCCCCCGCCCTGCCCACGCGCCGTCAGCCGGGCCACCTCGTCGGCGCCGTAGACGAGGCCGTCCACGTCGCGGGCGAGCGACATCGCCTGCTCGGCGAGGAGGGTGATCCGCTCGTGCGTCTCGGCGCCCGTGCGGAGGCGGACGAGGTCGAGGCGCATGTTCTGGAGCGCCGTGCGGCAGCTCTCCAGCTTCGCGACCGCCTGGTCGCGGCGGGCGCTGACGTCGAGCACCGCGCGGCGCTGGCGCTTGAGGTAGGCGAGGCGGCGCACGCGGTCCTCGCTCGCCTGGTAGTCGAGCGGGTTGGCCTGCGACTCGAGGAGCGCGATCTCGCGCTCGATCACCTCGCCGGCGTTCGGCGCGGAGTTGCGCTCGAGGTCCGCCGCGCTGACCGCCAGCGCCTCGACCTTGCGGTACAGGGCGTCGGCGGACGGCACGACGTGGGACAGCTGCTCGCGCTCGCGCTTCGGCACCGACTCCATGATCCGCACGATCTCGCCGCGGTCGCGCGCCGCCTGGTCGATGATCGCCGTGAAGCGGCCGGCGTGCTCGCGCGCCGTGGACGACGGCAGCGCGCCGGCGGGGGCGCTGCCCGGCAGCGTGCCGGTGGATCCGTCCGCCCGCCGCCCGCCGACTTCGCCGTGGCCGGCGAGGCGGCGGCGGCGGGCCCGCTCGCGCATCTCGGCGCGCTTCTTCGTGTCGAAGAGGCCGCGCGCGTCGTCGATCGTCTCCGCGGCGACGTCGAAGAAGAGGCGGTCGCGCGGCTGCTTGAAGACGTCGCGCCAGTCGTACCCCTCCGACCAGAGCTTGGCGTACTTGAACGCCATGAAGACGCCCCAGATCGCGCTCAGCCCGAGCAGGTTCTTGCCGGCGAAGACGGCGAAGAAGAGGATGACCGCGTTGACGATGATGTAAGTCGTGATCTTCTTGCGGAAGTCCACGACCGGTGCCGCGCTCCAGCGCATCATCTCGTCCGGCGTCACCGGCGCCAGGAGGTCGTCGCCCGACGTCGTGTCGAAGCCGGCGAAGCCGCGCGCCGTCGTCGCCATGCCGCCGGCGGCGGCCGGGTCGTCGTAGGCGCCCGACGTGCGCGGCGCCATCGCATCGCGCGTCGCGCCGGAGGAGGTGCGGCGCGCCGAGGCGGGCTCCGGGACGTCGCCGCCGTCGAGCGCGGCGGCGAGCGCCTGCGCGGTCGTGAAGCGGTTGGCCGGCTCCTTCTCGAGCAGCGTCATGACGACGCGGGCGAGGTCGTCCGGGATCCCCGACCGCCGCTCGGTGACCGGCACGGGCGGCTCGGACAGGTGCTTGACGAGCATCGCCGGGGTGTTCCCCGCCTTGAACGGCGGCTCCCCGGTGAGCATCTGGTAGCCGACGACACCGAGCGAGTAGAGATCGGTGCGGCCGTCCACGTCGCGGTCCCCCGCCGCCTGCTCGGGAGCCATGTAGGCCGGCGTCCCGATCGCCATCCCGGTCGCGGTGAGCCGCGAGTCGCCGCTGTCGCTGACGGCGCGCGCGATCCCGAAGTCCGTCACCATCGCCCGGCCGTCCGTGGCGAGCAGGATGTTGTCGGGCTTGATGTCGCGGTGGACGACGTTGCGCGCGTGGGCGTAGGCGAGCGCGTCGGCGACCTCGCGCAGGATGCGCCGCGTCTCGTCCACCGGCAGCGGGCCGTTGGTGCCGATCCGCGTCGCCAGGTTCTCCCCCTCGATGTAGCCCATGACGAAGTAGACGAGCCCGTCGCGCTCGTCGACCGCGTAGATGGGGACGATGTTGGGGTGGCTGAGCTGCGCCGCCGTCTCCGCCTCGCGGAGAAAGCGCGTCCGGATGTCGCCGCGGAAGGCGAGCTCGGGGGGGAGGAGCTTCACCGCGACGAGGCGCTTGAGGCGGCGGTCCCGGGCGCGGTACACGATCCCCATGCCGCCGCGTCCGATCTCGCAATCGAGCTCGTACTGGGCCGAGAGCGCGCGCTCGACGTGCGCGCGCAGCTCGGAGTCCGCGGTGGAGACGACGGGATCGGGCACGGAAAAGGGTCGTGAGGGTTAAGACAATAGTCTAGCACGCGATGGCGGGAGCGGACAGAGCGGAGTGGGAGCTTTGGTGCACGCGTATCCGACCCTTCCCTCCCCCGTCCTCATGCCGACTCCCCGACCCAGCTAGGCAACGTGGCGTGGTCGTGCCGGGTACCAGGTACCTGACGCGGAATTGTCTCGAGGCGTCCGCCGCGGGTACCCGGTACCAGGGACTGCCGCGCATCCCGACCAGGCGATTTCAGGGACCCGGCATAGGGGACCGGGCGCCTGCTCGCTTGGTCCCTGCGCTGCCGGCAGCCACTACGTCACCGAGGCTCGAAAAAGTTGCGGCGGTGCGCGCGAATCGGCCGCATTGGCGGACAGGGGGAGTCCACTTTCTGCACTGAGGGGGAGCGGCAGGGTCGCCGCGGGACCGCTCCGGCGCGCGACCCATGGAACGAAGTGTGCGGCGCCCGCAGCGGCCCTCCCCGGGGCCGCGTGCGGCGCCCGACGAGTCTTCAACGAGGTACGTGCAATGGCACAACGCCAGACGCTTCCCGTCCTGCCGCTGCGCGGGACGGTGATCTTCCCGGGGCTCACGGCACCGATCGCCGCCGGGCGCCCGGGCACGCTGCGCGCGATCGAGTCGGCGCTCAAGGGCGACCGCCTCGTCTTCGCCGTCGCGCAGCGCGACAACACCGACGAGCCGTCCCCCGACATCCTCTACTCGATGGGGGTCATCGCCCGCATCGGCCAGATCCAGCGCGGGCTCGGCGGCGTGCAGCTCCTGCTTCAGGGCGAGCAGCGCGCCACCTCCCTCCAGTACACGACCACCGAGGGCTACATGTCGGCCGTCGTCATGCCGGTCGAGGAGCTCTCGCCCCTCGACGTGCACGACGCCGCCTTCGAGGCGCTGCACAAGGAGACGCGCGAGCGCGCCGCCGAGCTCGGCGAGCGCCGCGGGCTCCCCGAGGAAGTCGTCCACCAGGTGCTCGATTCGGTGACCGAGGCCGGGCGGTTCGCCGACCTCGTCGCCGGCTACATCGAGCTCCCCGTCCCCGAGAAGCAGGGACTGCTCGAGACGCTGAGCGTCGAGGAGCGGCTGCGTCGCGTCCTCGTCTACGTGCAGCGCCAGATCGGCCTCCTCGAAGCGCAGGAGGACATCAAGTCGCAGGTCCAGGAGGAGCTCGGCGAGCGCCAGCGCGAGATGTACCTGCGCGAGCAGCTCAAGGCGATCCAGAAGGAGCTCGGCGACGACGACCAGTCGAAGGAGATCGAGGAGCTGCGCGAGAAGCTCAACAAGCTCGAGCTCCCCAAGGAAGCGCGCGCCGAGGTGGAGCGCGAGCTGGGGCGCCTCGAGCGCGCCGGCCGCGAGAGCATGGAGGCGCAGGTCATCCGCACCTACCTGGAGTGGATCGCCGAGCTGCCGTGGAACACGCGCTCCGACGACCAGCTCGACCTCAACCACGCCTCGCGGGTGCTCGACGAGGACCACTACGGCCTCACGGACGTGAAGGACCGCGTCCTCGAGTTCCTCGCCGTGCGCCAGCTCCGCGCGCAACAGATGGCGGCCGAGGTAGAGAAGACGGGCGAACTCCCGGCGTCGGCGCTCAAGCCGGCCAAGGAGGACGCGACCCCGACCCTCAACCAGCCCGACGACGACCGGCCGATCACTGACGAGAAGGAGGTGAAGGCGCGGGCGATGGCGCGCGGCCCGATCCTCCTCTTCAACGGCCCGCCGGGCGTCGGCAAGACGTCCATCGCGAAGTCCATCGCCCGCGCCCTCGGCCGCGAGTACGTGCGCGTCGCGCTCGGCGGCGCGCGCGACGAGGCCGACATCCGCGGTCACCGGCGCACCTACGTCGGCGCGATGCCGGGGCGCATCATCCAGGGGATGAAGCAGGCCGGCTCCAAGAACCCCGTCTTCCTCCTCGATGAGGTGGACAAGCTCGGGCAGAGCTTCCAGGGCGACCCGGCGAGCGCGCTGCTCGAGGTCCTCGACCCGGCGCAGAACGACTCGTTCACCGACCACTACCTCGGCATCCCGTTCGACCTCAGCGAGGTGCTGTTCGTCGCCACGTCGAACTTCATCCAGAACATCCCCGGCCCGCTCATCGACCGCATGGAGGTCGTGGACTTCGCCGGCTACACCGAGCGCGAGAAGGCGGAGATCGCCAAGAAGTACCTGATCCCGCGCCAGCTCGAGGAGTCGGGGCTCGCCGACAAGAACATCCGCTTCAGCGACAACGCGGTGATGAGCGTCGTCTCGCACTACACTCGCGAGAGCGGCGTGCGGCAGCTCGAGCGCCAGCTCGGCGCGGTGGCGCGCAAGGTGGCGCGGCGCATCGCCGCCGGCGACACGCAGGTGATCGCGGACGAGCTGATCGACGCCGACGAGGTGCGCGAGCTCCTCGGCCGGCCGAAGGTGCACCCCGAGCACGCCCAGGAGCAGAACACGGTCGGCGTCGCGACCGGCATGTACTACACGCCGATGGGCGGCGACATCATGTTCGTCGAGGCCAGCGTGCGCCGGCTCTACGGCGGGCGCCGCGTGTCGGACGACGACGAGAAGACGCAGGTCGGCCCGGGCGGCGCGGTGTCGCTCATCCTCACCGGCCAGCTCGGCGACGTGATGAAGGAGTCGGCCCGCGCGGCCTTCACCTACGCCACGAACAACGCCGCGTCACTCGGCATCCCGCGCGACCGCCTCGGCGCGATCGAGGCGCACATCCACGTCCCCGCCGGCGCGATCCCCAAGGACGGGCCGAGCGCGGGGCTCGCCATCGCCACCGCGCTCGTCAGCGAGATGAGCGACCGCCCCGTGCGGCGCGACGTCGCGATGACGGGCGAGATCACGCTCCGCGGCCGCGCCTTGCCGATCGGCGGCGTGAAGGAGAAAGTGCTCGGCGCGCACCGCGCCGGCATCAAGCACATCATCCTCCCGAAGGCGAACGAGGCCGACGTGGAAGACGTGCCCGACGAGGTCCGCCGCGAGCTCAGCTTCCACCCGGTCGAGAGCCTCGAGGAAGTGCTCAAGATCGCCCTCGTCGCCGAGAAGGACCGCGAGGCGGTGGAGGAGAGCGAGGAGAAGATGGCGCTGGCGTGAGCGGCGGCGCTCTCTAACTCGACGCCGGCAGGAAGCAGGAAGCCGGAATCAGCCACCACCTGATTCCGGCTTCCTGCTTCCTGCCGGCGTCACGGCCTCGGAGCGTGATCGGGAGGGTCGAGGAGTTGGGATGCGCGGAGCGACGCATCCAGTTCGTTCACCAGATTCTTCCCGTCGGCGACGACGCGGCGGGCGGCGACCAGGCGCTTCACGAACCACGCGCCGCGGGTGGACGAGAGGTCGTCGTAGCGCACCCCGCCGCCGCTCGCGGTGGCGTGGATCATCCGGTTTCCGCCGGCGTAGATCGCGACGTGGTCGATGCCGGCGCGCTCGCCGGTCGCGTCGAACAGCATCAGGTCCCCCGGGCGGAGGTCACGCACGGCGGGCCCGACGCGCTCCCCCGCCGCGACCTGCTGGCGCGAGGTGCGCGGCAGCGTCACGCCGTGCGCGCGATACACGTACTGCACGAAGCCCGAGCAGTCGAAGCCGTCGGGCGTCGCCCCGCCGTAGCGGTAGGGCGTTCCGAGGTATCGGCCTGCGGTCGAGACAACGCGCGCCGCGCTCGCCGAGCCGGCCGCGCCGGCTCCACTCCGCGGCGCGGGACGGGTCGCGACCGGCCAGCGTGGCAGCCCCAGCCCACCGACCCCCGACGCGTTGCGGCGCCCGCCGAAGCCGATCGAGAGACCGAGACGGTACTCCCAGCCACGTGACAGGCCGTCCGCCGGCGCCCCCCCGTCGAGCGACGTCGGCACGCGGTAGCGCGCCTCGCTCTCCAGGCCGACGTTGCCGAGGATCGCCCGCGAGACGTTGACGCCGTAGCTGAGCACCGGGCCCGACGTCGCCGCCGCGCTGTCCGTCACCCGTCCGCCTTCGACGCCGAGGCCGGCGAAGACCGACGGCACGAAGCCGCCGAGGATCATGCCGAGGCCGGGGATCGCCGCGGCGTTGAAGACGCCGTCGAGGTCCACCGTGTAGCCGCCGACGCGGTGCTCCACGCCGCCCGTCGGGCGCTCGCGCGTGCTCAGGCCGCCGACTGCGCCGCTCGCCCGGAAGCCGAAGATCCCCGGGGTGCTGCCGATCGCGAGGCCGAAGAGGGTGGACGGCCCGGGCAGCGTCGCGTTGTTCGCGATGAACGGGGTGACGGTGACGCGCGACTGCGCGGGCGCGGCCGCCGGAAGGGCGAGCAGCGCAACGGCGGCGAGGACGAGAACCGCAGGTGAGGCGGGACGGAGGGTCATGGCGGCGGGGTGAGGACGCCGTGATGGAAAGCAGGCCCGGGACCACTCCGCCGCAGTCGCGAGGCCGCACGCCAGGCCGTTGCGGCGCAACGTCATACGCTTGCCGCTGAAAACGGCGCGTGGGTCCCGTTGTGCGCCGCCGGCGACAGCCTGCCGTCGCCGCGGGGAGACAGCGGGCGGCGCGTCGGGCGGCTCAGAAGACGATCGGTCCCCACTGGAAGATCTTCCACGGATCCACGCGCCGCGCGCCGGGCTGCGTGCCGTCGAGGAAGTACTCCACGTAGCGCCGCTCGGGAGGCGTCGCCTCGTCGGCCGGGAGGCCGGTGGCGCGGTCGAGCTCCGCCGTCACGACGCCGGCCGGCGGCGTGCTCCACGCCTGCCCCCCCGGGAAGCCGCCGCGCGCCGCGTAGTAGCGCGCCAGCATCTGCGCGAAGACGGGAGCGGCGAGCGTGCCGCCGCCCGCGCCGGGCGTGATCGTCTGCGGCGCGTCGAAGCCGAGCCACACGCCGGCGACGACGTCCGGCGTGAAACCGACGAACCAGACGTCCGTGTTGGCGTTCGTCGTCCCCGTCTTTCCGGCCACCGGCACGCCCGCGGGGAGCGAGCGGCGGACGGCGGCGCCCGTCCCGCGGTCCACCGCGTCGCGCAGCATGTCGCGGACGATGAACGCCACGCCGGGGTCGAGCGCCGGCTGCTGCGACGGCGCGGGCGCGGTCCAGACGACGCGCCCCGCACGGTCCTCGACGCGGGCGAGGAAGCGCGGCTCGACGACCGCGCCGAGGTTGGCGAACGCCGTGTATGCCGCGACCATCTCGAGTGGGCGCACGGCCGACGCCCCGATGGCGCTCGACGGGTAGGGCACGATGGGCGAGCGGATGCCGAGCCGACGCGCAGCGGCGATCACGCTGTCCATCCCTACCTGCTCGGCGAGCTGCACGGCGACCACGTTGCGCGACTTGACGAGCGCCTCGCGGATCGTGAGCTCGCCGAGGAAGAGGTCGTCCGCGTTGTCCGGGCGGTAGACGCTGCCCCCCGAGAGCGGGATGGCGATCGCCGTGTCGGGGACGACGGCGTTGGCCGGGATGCTGTCGGCGAGCGCCGCCGCGTAGACCACCGGCTTGAACGACGAGCCGGGCTGGCGGAGGGCGTTCACCGCGCGGTTGAACGGCGAGTCCTGATAGTTGCGTCCGCCGACGAGGGCGAGGACGTCCCCCGTCGCCGGATCGAGCGCGACGACGGCGCCCTGGAGGTAGGGGGAGCCGGTGGCGCCGCGGGCGCCGGCGGTGGCGCTCGCGTTCGGGGCGCCGAGACGCGGGTGGCGATAGCCGGCGCGCGTCTCGAGCTCCGCGGTGCCCTCGGCGAGTGCCCCCTCGGCGGCGCGCTGCAGCGCCGGGTCGAGCGTCGTCACGATGCGGTAGCCGCCGGCGTCGATCGCCACGCCGGCGCGCTCCGCCTGGGCGCGCACGACGTCCACGAAGTAGGGGGCCGGCGTCATTCCGCCGTCGGGCACCGTGCTCACCAGCGCGGCCTGCGCCTGGCGCGCCTGCCGCGCCGTGATGTAGCCCTGCTCCGCCATCAGCGCGAGGATCGTGTTCCTCCGCTCCCGGTTGCGCTGCGGGAAGCGCGCCGGGTCGTAGTTCACGGGGCTCTTCGGCATCGCGGCGAGCGAGGCCGCCTCGGCGAGCGTCAGCTGCGCCGCGCCCTTCCCGAAGTAGTGGCGCGCCGCCGACTCGATCCCGTACCAGTTGCGGCCGAAGCTGATCTGGTTGAGGAACGCCTCGAGGATCTGGTCCTTGGTGTAGTGGCGCTCCATCTCGCGCGCCGCCGCCTGCTCGCGGAGCTTGCGCGAGATGCTGCGGTCCCGGCGGTCGATCAGGTCCGGGTGCATGTTGCCGACGAGAAGCTGCGTGATCGTGCTCGCGCCGCGCGCCTCGCCGCGCACGGCGTCCTTCAGCGCGCCGAGCACGCCGACGACGTCCACCCCGTCGTGCTGATAGAAGCGCTTGTCCTCGACGGCGATGAACGCCTGCGGGACGTAGGTCGGCAGCGAGGCGAGGGGAACGCTCGTGCGCCACTCGCGGCCGATCTCACCGACCATCGAGCCGTCGCGGGCGAAGACGCGCGACGACTGCGGCGGCTGGACGATGCGCCACGCCTCGCCGGCCGGCTGCGGCTGCGGCGCTTGGGCCGCCAGCGGCGGCGGCGGTGCGACGACGAGGAGGATCAACGCGCCGGCGATCGAGGCGGTGGTGCGGCGCGGGCGAATCGAAGGCACGAGTGCGGCGGAGCGGAAGAGGCGTGGCGAGGCGATGCCGGAAGATACTGCGAGCACGGGCGCGAATCTCGTCGTACCGATTGGCGATTGCCGAGTACGGCCGCCCGCGGGTGAGGCGGCTGCCCGCAGGGGCGTAATCGGTAATCGGTAGGGGCGGCGGCGGGATGTGACACCGGCCACCGTCGCGCGACTTGTCATTACCCCGCCTGCCGCCGCACCTTTCCTCCATGCCCTCTCTCCTGCACCTCGCCCTCGCCCAGTTCAAGCCGCGCAAGGGGAACTACGCGGCGAACCTCGAGCGACTGCGCGAGATCCTCGCCGGCGTGCACGGGCTCGAGCCGCGGCCGCGCGTCCTCGTCCTCCCCGAGACGGCGCTCACGGGCTACTTCGTCGAGGGCGGGGTGCGCGACCTCGCGGTGACCGCCGGCCAGCTGGCGCGGGACGTCGCCCGCGTCTACGGCGAGGCCGTGGGCGGGAGGGGGGCGAA
>Ga0307412_10002404_pt1 | contig 10406 bp, 10 predicted proteins | sample DK1Cmetagenome_3_FD_203823 | JGI IMG/M metagenome (GOLD analysis project Ga0307412, IMG submission 203823) | Maize rhizosphere microbial communities from greenhouse at UC Davis, California, United States - DK15-C-1 | ecosystem: Host-associated > Plants > Roots > Rhizosphere > Soil | place: USA...
AAGGTGACCCGCCGTCGTCGTACTTTGTTCAGATGTTGAAGCCGAGGGCCCGCATCTGGTCCTTGCCGTCGTCGGTGATCCGTTCCGGACCCCACGGCGGCATCCACACCCAGTTCAGGCGCCAGTCGTCAACAACACCGTCCAGGGCCTTGCCCACCTGCTCCTCGAGCACGTCGGTGAGGGGGCAGGCGGCGGTGGTGAGCGTCATGTCGATCAGCAGCGCGCCGTCGTCATCGGAGTACTTCAGCCCGTAGAGCAGGCCAAGGTCCACCACGTTGACCCCGAGCTCGGGATCAATGACGTCCTTCAGCGCCTCTTCGACATCCTCCAGGGCCGTGCGGCCCGGCGTGATTTCGGTCATGGCAGAGTCCTAACTACGCCTGTACCGCTGCGGGAGCGACGACGGCGGGGCCGGCGCCCTTGGCGTAGCGGTCGTAGCCTTCTTCTTCCAGGCGGTCGGCCAGCTCGGGGCCGCCCTCTTCGACAACCTGGCCGTCGACGAACACGTGCACGAAGTCCGGCTTGATGTAGCGCAGGATGCGGGTGTAGTGCGTAATGAGCAAGGTGCCCATGTTGCCCTGTGCGTGGGCGCGGTTGACGCCTTCGGACACAACCTTCAGCGCGTCAACGTCCAGGCCGGAGTCGGTCTCGTCCAGGACGGCGAACTTCGGCTTGAAGAGTTCCAGCTGCAGGATCTCCACGCGCTTCTTCTCACCGCCGGAGAAGCCCTCATTGACGTTGCGCTGGGCGAAGTCGGCGTCGATGCGCAGCTTCTCCATGGCATCCTTGACGTCCTTGGTCCAGGTGCGCAGCTTGGGAGCTTCGCCGTCAATTGCGGTCTTGGCGGTACGCAGGAAGTTCGTCATGGTCACGCCGGGAACCTCTACCGGGTACTGCATGGCCAGGAAGACGCCGGCGCGGGCACGCTCGTCAACGCTCATCTCCAGGACGTCTTCGCCGTCGAGGGTGATGGAGCCGCTGGTGACGGTGTAGCGCGGGTGGCCTGCGATGGTGGAGGCCAGCGTGGACTTGCCGGAGCCGTTGGGACCCATGATGGCGTGGGTCTCACCGGTGCGGATGGTCAGGCTGACGCCCTTCAGGATCTCCTTGGTGCCCTGCTCCGTGTCAATGCTGACGTGCAGGTCCTTGATCTCAAGAGTTGACATGCTCTTCTTTCTTGTTCGTTCGTAAGTCTTGTGCTGCAGGGCGCTCAGTAGTTGTCTACTGCCGCGCCGTTCAAAACGTTGGTGACATCCACGTAGACGTCGTCGCCGTCGAGTTCGACGGCGAACACGGGAACGGGATCGTACGCGGGGAGCTGGAGGGGCTGGCCGCTGCGCAGGTCGAACTGTGAGCCGTGCCCCCAGCACTCAATTGCGCAGCCTTCCACATCCCCTTCGGAGAGCGAGATGTCGGCGTGCGAGCAGGTATCCCCGATGGCGTGGATATCACCCATCGAATCCCGCACCACGGCTACCGGGTAGTCGTCGATCAGGATGCGCAGCGCCTGCTTGACCTTGATGTCGTTGGCGCTGCAAACCAGCTCGCCCTTTGGCTTCCCACTCATGAGTCCCTGCCTGTCCCTCGTCAGTTGTCTGTTGCCTTGAGTTCGCGCTCCACAGCTTCGGTCAGGCGCTCTTCGAGGGCCGGGACCTTGATCTGCTGGATGATCTCGTTCAGGAAGCCGCGGACCACCAGGCGGCGGGCAACGTCTTCCGGAATGCCGCGTGCCATCAGGTAGAACAGGTGCTCGTCGTCGAAGCGGCCGGTGGCGCTGGCGTGGCCCGCGCCTTCGATCAGGCCGGTCTCGATCTCCAGGTTCGGAACGGAGTCCGCGCGGCAGCCGTCGGTCAGGACCAGGTTCTGGTTCTTCTCGTAGGAGTCGGTGCCTTCGGCCTGCTTCTGGATGAGGACGTCGCCAACCCAGACGGTGTGCGCACCCTTGCCCTGCAGCGCGCCCTTGTACAGGACGTTGGACTTGCAGTTGGGCATGTTGTGGTCCACGAACGAGCGGTGCTCCAGGTGCTGCCCTGCGTCGGCAAAGTACAGGCCGAGGAGTTCCGCTTCGGCCCCTTCGCCGGAGAACCGGACGTTGGAGTTCAGCCGGACGATCTTGCCGCCGAGGGTCACAGCGATGTGCTTGTAGACGGCGTCCTTGGCCACCTCGGCGTCGTGCTGGGCCAGGTGCTTCGCGTCGTCTTCCCACAGCTGGACGGAAACCACGGTCAGCTGGGCGCCGCCGCGGACGAAGACCTCAACGTTGCCGTTGTGGTCTGCTGAGCCGTCGTGCTCCAGGATGACCACGGCGCGGCTGTTCTCGCCGGCCTCGATCACGTGGTGCGAGTTGGAGCGGCGGCCTGCGCCGTTGCCGGACAGGACCACGCGGACAGGCTCGTCCAGTTCGGCGTTGGCCGGGATCTGGATGTGCAGTGCGTCGTCCGTGTTGGCGGAAGCCACCACGGCGGCCCGGTCGGCGGGGACCAGGGTGGCGCCGCGGGGGGCCTCGCCGGCGTGCAGCGTGCGCTGGACGACGGCGGCGGGCGCCTCGATCGCGACGTTCAGGACGCCGGCGTCGCTGGGTGCGTCGGAGAGGAGGTTGGCCAGTTCACGCACGGGGGTGAAGCGCCATTCCTCTTCCCGGCCGTTGGGCAGGGCGAAGTCGGCGACGTCGTGGCTGGTCAGGCGCTCCGCGCGGGAGGCCATGACCTGCACGCCGTGGCTGTGGTGGCGGTCAACCTTGGCGGGAACGAGCTGTTCGCCTTCCTCGGTGAAACCTTCGATCGACGGTGCGCCGATGCGCGCCTTTTCGGTTGTAGCTTCGGCAGTCATTAACCGACGGATCCTTCCATCTGGAGTTCGATGAGGCGGTTCAGCTCGAGGGCGTATTCCATGGGGAGCTCACGGGCGATCGGCTCAATGAAGCCGCGCACGATCATGGCCATGGCCTCGTCCTCGGGCATGCCGCGGGACATGAGGTAGAACAGCTGCTCCTCGCTGACGCGGGAGACGGTAGCCTCGTGTCCCAGCTGCACATCGTCCTCGCGGATGTCGATGTACGGGTAGGTGTCAGAGCGTGAAATGGTGTCCACGAGCAGGGCATCACAGCGCACGGTGTTGGCCGAGTGCTTGGCGCCTTCGCGGACCTGCACCAGGCCGCGGTAGGCTGCACGGCCGCCGCCGCGGGCCACCGACTTGGAGATGATGGAGCTCTTGGTGTTCGGCGCGATGTGGACCATTTTGGAGCCGGTGTCCTGGTGCTGGCCTTCACCAGCAAACGCGATGGAGAGGGTCTCGCCCTTGGCGTGCTCGCCCACCAGGTAGACAGCCGGGTACTTCATGGTGACCTTGGAGCCGATGTTGCCGTCGACCCATTCCATGGTGGCGCCCTCTTCGCAGACGGCGCGCTTGGTCACCAGGTTGTATACGTTGTTGGACCAGTTCTGGATGGTGGTGTACCGGACGCGGGCGCCCTTCTTGACGATGATTTCCACCACGGCGGAGTGCAGCGAGTCCGAGGTGTAGATCGGCGCGGTGCAGCCTTCGATGTAGTGGACGTAGGAGTCCTCGTCGGCGATGATCAGGGTCCGCTCGAACTGGCCCATGTTCTCGGTGTTGATGCGGAAGTACGCCTGCAGCGGGATGTCCACGTGGACGCCCTTGGGGACGTAGACGAAGGACCCGCCCGACCATACGGCGGTGTTCAGTGACGCGAACTTGTTGTCACCCACCGGGATCACGGTGCCGAAGTACTCCTGGAAGATCTCCGGGTGTTCCTTCAGGGCGGTGTCGGTGTCCAGGAAGATGACGCCCTGGGCCTCAAGGTCTTCGCGGATCTGGTGGTAGACAACCTCGGACTCGTACTGTGCGGCAACACCGGACACGAGGCGGCTGCGCTCCGCTTCCGGGATACCCAGCTTCTCGTACGTGTTCCGGATGTCCTCGGGCAGGTCTTCCCAGGTTGCTGCCTGCTTCTCCGTGGACCGGACGAAGTACTTGATGTTGTCGAAGTCGATGCCGGAGAGGTCCGCACCCCAGGTGGGCATGGGCTTGCGGTCGAAGTACTTCAGGCCCTTGAGGCGCAGGTCGAGCATCCAGTCCGGTTCGCTCTTCTTGGCCGAAATGTCCCGGACTACTTCTTCGTCAAGCCCACGGCGTGCGTTGGCGCCGACGTCGTTCTTGTCAGCCCAGCCGTACTCGTAGTTGCCGATACCGTGGAGCTCGGGATTCTTTTCCAGAATTTCCGAGATCACAGTGTTTTCGGCTACCGCTTTCTCTGATAGTTGGTCCGTCATCACGGCCTTTCTTGCTGATGGTTGATTTCTTCGTTCAGGCGGGCGGGGGCTGCCGGAGGCCTTGTGGGCTCCTGGACAGACGGCCTGCCTGTAGGAATGTGGGTGGTGCAGACGTGGCCTCCGCGGGAGAGCGTGGAGAGCCTGCGCACGTCGACGCCCACCAGCCGCGAAAACACTTCCGTTTCCACGTCGCAGAACACGGGGAACCGGGCGGCGAGCTGCTGGATCGGGCAGTGGCCCTGGCACAGCTGCACGCTGGACAGCGCAGCCGGGAGGGGCGCCTTGGCCTCGATGGTTGCGGTGGAGGAGACGAAGTTGTCACGGGTCAGGGCGTCCGAGAGGGCCTTGGCGCGGGCGCTGATGTCCGGACCGGCCTTTTCGATCTCCGGCGCGTACCGCCGTTCCATATCCGAGAAACGCTCGACGGCGAACGCCCGGACGGCGTCGGGTCCGGCAACCTTCTGCAGCTGCTGGAGGGCGAGGGCGGCGATATCCAGGTAGTCATTGCCGAGGCTCGACTGGCCTTGGGAGCTGAGGACGTACCGCCTGGCGGGCCGGCCTGCGCCGGCGCCGGACTTGGCAACCCTCTTAACTTCAATGACGCCCTCGCGGGATAAATGGTCCAGGTGGCGGCGCACTGCCGCCGGGGTGAATCCGAGCAGGTCGCCGAGTTCGGCGGCGCTGACAGGTCCGTGTTCGAGGACCGCCGCAAGCACGCGGTCGCGGGTTCGCTCATCCGCATCAGCCACCGGACCGGTAGCCATCCGGCTCCGGTCTGCGGGAGCCTGGGAGGCTCCGTGCCCGGCAAAAGGCACAGCAGTAGCATTGCTCATGGAATACACAACACAATCATGGCGTAATTTAGTCCCCCGCTCCAGTAAGGGCAGGCTGACCTCAGCCGGGGCCCCGGCAGGGCGGCAGCCAGTACTACTTCCCGTAGAATACTGGGGTGCGTTCCCCCCAATCCCCGGTTCTGTCCATCAGCGGGCTCGTTAAGGATGTTGGTCCGCTGCCCAGCCTGGACGGAAAAATGCTCCGGGTGGTCAGCGGCGTTTCACTGCTCGCCGAACGGGGACAAGTCACCGCACTGCTCGGCGCCAACGGGGCAGGAAAAACCACCACCCTTGAATGCGCCCAGGGCCTGCAGAAGCGCAGCGGCGGCAGCATCTCTCTGCTCGGGCACGATCCCGCCACGGCCGGCGCGGCACTGCGGTCCCGCGTTGGCGTGATGCTCCAGGATGGCGGGCTCCCGCCGTCGGCACGCCCGATCCCCCTGCTGCGACACATCGCAGGACTCTATGCCCGGCCCTGGCCCGTGGATGAGCTGGTGCAGCGCCTTGGCATCGACACGTTCAGCCGCACGACGGTCCGCAGGCTGTCCGGTGGACAAAAGCAGCGCCTGGCCCTCGCGGCCGCCCTCATCGGCAGGCCCGAAGTCCTCTTCCTCGACGAGCCCAGCGCGGGCCTGGACCCGCAGTCCAGGCAGCTGGTATTCGACCTCATCTCCGAGCTTCGCGACGCGGGCATGGGAATCATCCTCACCACACACCTGATGGATGACGCCCAGCGCCTTGCCGACTACGTCTACATCATCGACGGCGGCCGGAACGTCGCCGAGGGAACCGTGCAGGAACTGCTGCAGCGCGCCCCGGGGGTGGAGGCAGGCACCGAGCACATCCGGACACTGGTTTTTGAAGCACCTCCCGGGCTTGACCTTTCCGCTGTCCTGCCGGCCGGCATCGACGTGACGGAGGCCCGGGCCGGAAGCTACTGCGTCACGGGCGCATTGGCACCTCAGCATCTCGCCGCCCTCGCCGCATGGTGGGAAGCGCATGACATCATGCCGGGTTCGATGAGCCTGCAGGCGCGTAGCCTTGAAGACGTCTTTCTGGATATTTCGGGAAAGGACATCCGATGACCCGGAACCCCGCGGAGGCAGTCCTGGGCGGACCCGCCGGCCGGCAGGAGCCGGCCACCCTGCTGCGGCGCGTCCTGCTGCAGGGCAAGTACGAGTCGCTGGCCATGCTCCGGAACGGGGAACAGCTGATCCTTGCCGTTGTGCTGCCGCTGCTCGCCCTCGTCGGCCTGACCGTGACGCCGTTTCTGGACGGCATGGGCGACAGCCGGATCAACGTGGCTGTTCCAGGCATCCTGGCCCTGTGCGCCATGTCCACGGCCTTCACCGGGCAGGGCATCGCCACCGGCTTCGACCGCCGCTATGGCGTCCTCCGCTTCCTGTCCACCACTCCCCTGGGCCGCGGTGGACTCATTGCCGGGAAGGCACTTTCCGTTCTGGCGGTACTGTGCCTGCAGGTTGCAGTGGTCAGTGCCGTGGCGCTGGCGCTTGGCTGGCAGCCGCCGGCCGCGGGCTGGCTTCCCGGGCTGGCGCTGCTGGCACTGGGCGCGGCCGCCTTCACTGCCCTGGGCCTGCTGGTGGCGGGAACCGTCCGGCCGGAGGCCACGCTTGCCATCACCAACCTGCTGTGGATCCTCCTCGGCGCGCTGGGCGGCATCGTCCTGCCGGCAGAAAAGCTCCCGGCAGGCGGCCAATCGCTGGTCGGGTTCCTTCCGTCGGGCGCTCTGGGCGAATCCCTGCGCCAGGCATTCCTTGGCGGCGGGCTGAACGCCGGCGCCGCCCTCATACTGTTGCTATGGACGCTTGTCGCCGGAGCAGCAGCCATCCGTTGGTTCAAGTGGAATTGAGAGAATCGTGAGCACGGCTTCACGCCTACCCCAACTGGCCGGCCGCCTGGCATCGAGGCTGCCCCGCACCGTGGACGCCCGGGTGCGCCGCCTCGCCGTCGCCTCCCTGATCGGGCAGACACTGCTGGTGGTCACAGGCGGTGCCGTCCGGCTGACAGCTTCCGGCCTGGGATGCCCGACGTGGCCGCGCTGCACGGAGACGTCGCTGGTCAACACCCCGGAAATGGGCATCCACGGCTTCATCGAGTTCGGCAACCGCCTCCTCACCTTTGCGCTGGCCGCCGTCGCCGCCCTCATGCTCGTGTATCTGTGGAACCTTCGCAAGGAACGCAGGGACCTCTTCCTCCTCGCCCTCGGCCTCCTGGCCAGCATCCCGGCCCAGGCAGTGATCGGCGGGATCACCGTCCTGACCAACCTCAACCCCTGGGTGGTGGGCCTGCACTTCCTGGTGTCGATGGCCCTGGTGGTGTTTGCCACCCTGCTGGTGAACCGGGCGTTTGGCAGGACCGGCAGGTTCATGGCCTACCGGCACCGCGCCCTGCCGGGCATCATGCGCCCGGTGACGTCCGCCGTCGCGCTTTTTTCCGCCCTCGCCGTGATGCTCGGCGTGGTCGTGACCGGCGCCGGTCCGCATGCCGGCGACGCCGACGCCCCGCGGAACGGCCTTGACTGGGACCTGTTCTCCCATATCCACGCCGTTCCCGCGTACCTCATTACCGCCGGCACCGTTGTGGCCCTGGCGCTGGTGTTCATGCGCGGCATCACCGGTCCGTTCCGGACTGCCGTGCTGGGACTCCTAGGCGTGACGGTCCTGCAGGCGGTCATCGGCTTCACCCAGTACTACAACGGCATTCCGGTGCTGCTGGTGGCTGCACACATGCTCGGGGCCGCATTGCTCATGGCCGCAGCCACGAACGCCTGGGATATCGCCCGGTCCAGCCCGGTGGAGTAGGACTTCAGGCCAAAGTCAGCGAAGCGCCCCGGTTCCGAGGAACCGGGGCGCTTCGCGTCATGGACCGGCTAATTCACCTGGGTCAACGCATCGGCCCGGCGTTTGCCAGCTCCGCTGCACGGGCAGCATCCAGGTATTCGATCCCGGCTGTGGTGACCAGCAGGACCCGTGCTGTCGCAATGTCGTAGAACAGGCCTGTTGCCTGCACGGCGCCCCGTGCAAGGGCGGGACCGATCACCGGGTGGGTTTCCAGCTTGGCAAGCTGCACCGCCACGTTGACCATCCCCAGCTGGTCCACCTCGCCGTAGCCGGCCTCGGCCGCAGCCGCCGCCACCGGGTGGCCTGCCCGCAGCTCCTGGTAGCTTGGCCGCGCATGTTCCAGCCAGGCGTGAAACCCGGCTCCGAGGGACGTGGCCGCGTTGCCGCCGGCGTCTGCGATGACGGCCTTCATGGCCCCGCAGTTCGAATGCCCGCAGACCACGATTGACTCCACGCCCAGGCCTTTGACGGCGAAGGCCAGGGCGGAATCGATCGAGGCATCCTGGCCTTCGTGGCACACCACGTTGCCGATGTTCCGCAGCGTCAGCAGGTCGCCCGGGCCGCTGCTGGTAATCAGGTTGGGGTTCACGCGCGAATCAACGCAGGCGATGAACAGCGCGTCCGGGTTTTGGCCGTCCGCAAGGTCCTGCACCATGGGCCGGACCTTGTCCGCAAAGCGGCGGTGGTACTTGTTGATCCCCATCAGCAGCGAACGCCGCGGGTCCCGTCCGGCGTCCTGTGCCGGCCCGCCCGCCTGCCAGGAGTTCCTGGGCGGCAGCGGGAGTTCGCTGGCTTCCTGGCGCTTGGGGGCCTGGTCTGCCGCGTCGCGGAAGAGGCTGTTGCCGTGTTCCTCCACCTGGACGGTGCCCCCGGCTGCCTCGTACTGGCGGCGCCAGGCTAGAACTGCCTCACGGAAGGCATGGTCCAGGTAGTCGGCGTTCAGTTCCACCACGACGTCCTTGCGCTCCGGAACCGAATGCAGCACCCGGTTCAGCCGCGGCAGGGCGAAGAAGCTGCACGACCCGTTGATGGTGATCCGCCACAGGACCGACGGCGGCACGGGCTGGTGCGCCTGGACGGACGCGCGCAGCACCCGCCACAGCACGCTGGCCGCGGCCAGCGCCAGCCCGATGAGGACGCCCTCCAGCAGGTTGAGGAAGACGACGCAGAGCAGCGTGACGGAGTAGATCAGGAAATCCCCGGTGCGGAGGCTGGTGCGGATATCCGCCACCTTGATCAGCCGGGCTCCGATCACCACGAGCAGTCCGGCGAGGACAGCCATCGGTATGAGCTGGATAAGGCCGGCGAAGAGGGCCGAGAAGGTCAGGACCCAGACACCGTGCAGGACCGCCGAGGTCCGTGTGGCAGCACCGGCTTCCACGTTGGTGGCGCTGCGCACGATGACGCCCGTGACGGGAAGTCCGCCCAGGGAACCGGAGACAATGTTGGCGGCTCCCTGGCCAATCAGTTCCTGGTTCAGGTTGGTACGCGGTCCTGTCTGCATCTTGTCGACGGCGACGGCGGACAGCAGCGATTCGATGCTGGCGATCAGGGCCATCGAGAGCACGGCAAACGCGACGGCACGCCAGTTGCCGTCCGGCAGCTGCGGCAGCGCAACGGCGTCGACAATCGAACCGGACAAGGAGATGCGCTCAACGGCGGGCGCAAACGCAACGGACAGGGCGGTTCCGGCGGTGACGGCAGCCAGCGGTCCCGGAATACGCCGCACTGCCGGCGGCAGGTGCTTCCAGACCAGCAGGATGGCCACGACGGCGAGGCCCAGCAATGCGGCATGGAGTTCAAGATTGGTGATGGCCGCCGGAAGGGCAGCCAGGTTCTCCAGGGCCGAACCGGCCGCCCGGGAGCCGAGCAGGACGTGGATCTGCTGCAGGATGATGGTGATGCCGATTCCGGCGAGCATCGCCTTCACCACCACCGGCGAGACGGCAAGGGCCGCCCTTCCGACGCGGCTGATGCCCAGCAGGAGCTGGAGGACTCCTGCCGCGGCCGTGATGGCGCAGGTTACCTGCCAGCCGAATTCCTGGACCAGCCCGGCCACGATGACGGTCAGTCCGGCGGCGGGCCCGCTCACCTGGAGGGGCGAGCCGCCCAGGCTGCCGGCCACGATACCGCCCACGGCGGCTGCAATGAGGCCGGCCATGATCGGGGCTCCGGACGCGGCAGCAATGCCGAGGCTAAGAGGTAGGGCCACGAGGAACACCACCAGCGACGCCGGTACGTCGGCGCGCAGGTGTGCCAGGAAAGCCGGTTTTCTGAATCTTCGGGACGCGCCTGGTCCGGGCGGACTGTGGCTCGGAACGGTTGATGGATCGGATGCCTGTGCCATGGATCTTCCTTTGCTCGCGGGCAGGATCGATCCCAGCGTAAGCAGACTGTCACGCTTGATGACTCGAAAAGTG
>Ga0307412_10002407_pt1 | contig 10401 bp, 8 predicted proteins | sample DK1Cmetagenome_3_FD_203823 | JGI IMG/M metagenome (GOLD analysis project Ga0307412, IMG submission 203823) | Maize rhizosphere microbial communities from greenhouse at UC Davis, California, United States - DK15-C-1 | ecosystem: Host-associated > Plants > Roots > Rhizosphere > Soil | place: USA...
CGCGATTCTGATCGCCTTCCAGGGCGTGCTGATGATCGTGGCTTACACCGTACTGGCCGAGCGGAAGGTGCTCGGTTGGATTCAGGGCCGCATCGGGCCCAACCGTGTCGGACCGTGGGGCGTCCTGCAGCCTTTCGCCGATCTCCTGAAATTCATCTTCAAAGAAGACCTCGTACCCGACAAATCGACGAAATTCGTCTACTACCTCGCGCCGATCGTGGCGCTGACGTGCGCGCTTTTGCCGATGGTGGTTTACCCTTTCGGGCCCGAGATCACGACCGTCGATTGGAGTTTTCTGCCCTGGGGATTGGGGGATGGAATAAGATCGCTGCCGCTGACGATCGCCCAGATAGACGTCGGGGTTCTGTTCGTCCTCGGTATCACGTCGGTGGGCGTTTTCGGTATCGCGTTGGCGGGCTGGTCCTCAAACAGCAAATATTCGCTGATGGGCGGACTTCGCTCGTCGGCACAGATGATCTCGTATGAGCTCGCGATGGGCGCCTCGGTGATCGGCGTCGTCATGCTGGCGGGTACGCTCGACCTGAACGGGATCATTTACGCACAGATCCAGTCGCCATTTAAGTGGTTCATTATCCCGCAGTTCATCGGTTTCGTCGTGTTCCTGATCGCGGCCTTCGCCGAAACGAACCGCGTGCCGTTCGACCTGCCGGAGGCCGAGACCGAGCTTGTCGCGGGGTTTCACACCGAATACAGCGCTCTGAAATTCGCGCTGTTTTTCATGGCGGAATACGTGAACATGTTCACGGTCTCGGTGATGTGTACGGTGCTGTTTCTGGGCGGTTGGTACATTCCGGGTCTTGGGCACATATTCGAGCCCGGATCGATCCCATACGCCGTCGCGAGCCACGTCGTCTTTTTGCTCAAGATCTTCGTGTTTTTGTTTTTCTATATCTGGGTCCGCGGAACGCTGCCGCGGTTTCGGTTCGACCAGCTCATGAATTTCGGGTGGAAATTCCTGCTTCCGCTCGCGCTGGCTAACGTGATCGTCACGATCTTTTTGGTTTATTTTTTGAATCGGTAGTTTCAGAGTTCAAGCAATAACTTGCGCTTTTGCCGCCGACAAGCTAAAGCTTGAACACTGAACTCTAATTGTATGGCGACCAGTGCCTTGTTCTTCATATTTGCGGGCCTCGCGATAGCTTGTGCTTTGTCGATGGTCTATCACCGCAACCCGCTTTACAGCGCCATCTCGCTGATCGGCGTCTTCGTCTCGCTCTCGTGCATTTACGTCTCGCTCGCGGCCCCGTTCATCGCGGCCGTGCAGATATTGATCTACGCCGGTGCCATCATGGTGCTGGTGATCTTCGTGATCATGCTGCTGAACCTCGACGAAGAGGTCGCGCTTGATCGCCTGCGATATCTCTATGCGGTCGGTGGCGGGCTGGGTCTGATCCTGCTGATCCAGACGTTTTTCATCTTCTATGCCGTAATGCGGGCGCCGCAGCAAACCGTTGATCAGGCCGAAACGGTCGGCAAGACCCTTTCGATAGGGCAGGCGATGTTCACGGAGTATCTTCTGCCGGTCGAGATCGTCGGTGTGCTGCTGCTGATGGCGATCATCGGCGGAGTCGTGATGGTCCGCCGCCTCAGCCAGCCCCAACTGGAGAAATTGGTCGAAGAGGAGTTGACGCGGCGCAACGAGCAGGACGAGGTCGGCGATTACCGGATCTCGTTCTAACAGAAGTGGACCCGTTGGTCGTCGCTGGCTGACAACTGATTTATGGAACCGAGCCTCGCAAGTTATCTCGCGTTATCCGGGATCTTATTTACGATCGGAGCTGCCGGCGTGATCTTCAAGCGTAACGCGATCGGGATGTTCATGTGCATCGAGCTTATGCTCAACGCCGTGAACCTCACCTTCGTCGCGTTCTCGCGTTATTACGCCGACGTGACGGGGCAGCTATTCGTCTTTATAGTGATGAGCGTCGCAGCGGCCGAAGCCGCCGTTGGCCTGGGCATAATCATAGCGTTTTTCCGCAACCGCGAGTCGGTCGACGTCGACGACGCGAGCATTTTGAAAAACTAAAATGTCTGTCACGGTTCGCCGGGCGACCAGGGCGGATGCCGCGGGCATTGCGGAACTCGCTTTAAGGCTTTTCGAGCTGCACACGACGTGGGATCCGCGACGTTTTTCCGGGATCGCGACAAGCGAAGGGGCTATGCGGTTCTACGGAGACCGTTCCGAAGCGGATCAGGCGGCCGTATTCGTGGCCCACTACGATAAGCGGATGGTCGGGTTTGCTTATATGGAGTACGAGCCGGTTCTGTACGCCGAACTGGCAACGAATGTCGCCTGGCTCCACGACATTTATGTAGATCTGGACGCTCGCGGCAAAGGCACGGGACGTGCATTGCTCGCCGCCGTCAGCGAGGCGGCAAAAGGCCTCGGCGCCAATAAGGTCCTGTTGTCCGTTGCTAACGGTAACGTCGCGGGGCAGCGATTCTTTCAACAGAGCGGATATCGCACGACGATGCTCGAGATGATGCTCGAGCTCGAATAGGAATAATGGTTGAAAACAACCTTCTAAGTATCATCATTTTTGCCCCGCTCGCCGGGGCAGTGATCAACTGGCTTATAGGCGGGCGGTTGAAAAACGAGATGTTCAGCGGGTTGGTCGCCTGCGGCAGCATCGCGGTGTCGGTGGTGGTGGCGTTCATGATCGCCTTCGGGCTTGGTACGCCGCACCCGGGCGCGCTAGTCGCGGATGGTCCGATCCTGGATCAGATCTGGACGTGGATCAATGTGGGCGGTTTCCGTGCCGATTTCGGTCTTGGTATGGACCGACTTTCCGGCATCTACGCCTGCTTCATCACCTTCGTCGGGCTATTGATCCACATTTTCGCGACCGGCTACATGCACGGGGACAAGGGGTTCTACCGCTTTTTTGCGTATTTGAACCTTTTCATGTTCTCGATGCTGACGCTTGTGCTCGCCGACAACTTCCTTCTGATGTTCGTCGGCTGGGAGGGCGTTGGCCTTTGCTCCTATTTGTTGATCGGCTACTACATCAAGCGCGACGAGGCCCGCCGAGCCGCCAAAAAAGCCTTTGTGATGAATCGGATCGGCGACTGGGGCGTGCTGATGGGCATATTCCTGATCTTCACGCTGACGGGCTCGATCTCGTTCTACGACAAATCGGTCGGCGGGGTCGAGGTCGCCAGTGCACTGAACATCATCGGCGGAATGGCTCAGGAGCCTTTCGCCTGGGGGGCGATATTCGCGGGCGGCATCACTTCGGTCGCGGTCCTGCTTTTCATAGGCGCCACCGGTAAATCCGCCCAGATCCCTTTATTCACGTGGCTCCCGGACGCCATGGCGGGCCCAACACCGGTTTCGGCCCTGATACACGCCGCGACGATGGTGACGGCCGGCGTCTACATGGTCGTCCGCTGCAACGCGATCTATCAGAACGCGCCGACCGCGATGTTCATCGTCGCCCTGATCGGCGCGGCGACCGCGATCTTTGCCGCCACCATCGGGTTGGCCCAGAACGACATCAAGAAGGTCCTCGCGTATTCGACGGTCTCGCAGCTCGGCTATATGTTTCTCGCCTGCGGGGTCGGCGCGTTCGTCGCGGCGATCTTTCACGTGATGACGCACGCATTCTTTAAAGCCCTTTTGTTCCTCGGCTCCGGTTCCGTCATCCACGGCATGCACCATGAACAGGACATGCGGCGGATGGGCAATCTTAGAAAGTACCTGCCGATCACCTTTTTCACGATGCTGATGGGGTGGCTCGCGATCTGCGGAATTCCGATCTGGGCCGGCTTCTTCTCAAAGGACGAGATCCTTTACAAAACGTTTGCCGCCCCCAATCTGCCTGATCCGTGGAATTACGTTTTCTGGGGCATCGGCCTTCTTACCGCTGTGCTGACGGCGGTCTACATGACGCGGATGATGGTGATGACCTTCTGGGGCGAAGAGAGGTTTCACGCTGCGTTGCCCGACGCCGACCACCCCCATGACCCCGCCCACGCGGAAGAGAATGCCTTCGCCACGGGCGACGCCCATGACGACGGGTCGCATCAGGCGACGAATGTAGACGATGACGACGTGGAGCATCACGCCCTCGCGCCGGACTTCAGGCCCCACGAGTCGCCTTGGACGATGACCGTGCCGTTGATCGTATTGGCGGTGCTTTCGACTATCGGCGGGCTGGTCGGCATACCTTACGCCGTTAGCTCCCTTTTTGGCGCCGGCGACGTCAACGTGTTCGAACGAACGCTTGAGCCGGTGATCGCCAAGGTCGGCCATCCGGCTGTGGCCGCGGAACACGGGGCCGTCCCGACGCTTAATGCCGCGCCGGTATCCGAGGGCGAGCACGGCGCGTCGGCCGCCGCTCACGCCGAAGAGGAGCATGCCGTGCACTCGCCGGAAGAGATCTCCCAAGAGAGAATGCTGGCCGTGCTTTCAGTGCTTCTCGCGGCGGCGGGCATTGGGATCGGCTGGGCGATGTTCTCGAAAACGCCGCTTCGACAAATGCCGAGGATCCTGGTTGAAAAGTGGCGCGTCGACGAGCTCTATAACGGGTATATCGTGGACCCATTGGAAACGCTTTCCCGCCAGGGATTGTGGAGGGGTTTCGACCTTGGTTTTATCGACGGCATCGTAAACGGCATCGGACATTTCGTGATCGAGCTCGGCAACGTCTTCCGCCACATCCAGGTTGGGTTTGTCCGCAGCTACGCGGCGTTCATCCTGCTCGGCGCACTTACGGTGCTTGGATATTTTATTTATTACGGGCTGCGGCTGGTCGGATAACGCGTCGTTCAGAGTTTCTCTATGGACTTTATTTCCGAAAACCTTTTAACGATCCTCATCCTACTGCCGACGTTCGGGGCCGTCGCGGCCCTCGCGCACCAGATGTTTTGGAAGCGCGAGGATCAGTTGAAATGGGTGACCTTATTTTTCACGGTCGTCAATTTCGTACTTTCACTGTTCCTGATCTTTGAACGCGGAACGCCGTCGCCTGAGGGGTTTCTGTTCGAGAAGAACGTCCCCTGGATCGAGGCGATCAATACCAATTTCCACCTCGGTGTCGACGGCTTGAGCCTCTGGCTGGTGATCCTTACGACGTTCATCATGCCGATCGCGGTGCTGTCCGCGTGGCATGCGATCGAGAAGTGGCAGGCGGCCTTTTATATCTTCCTGCTGCTGTTGGAAAGCGCCATGATCGGCGTTTTCGTCTCACTCGATTTGCTCGTTTTCTATTTATTTTTCGAGGCGTCACTGGTGCCGATGTTCTTTCTCATCGGCATTTGGGGAGGCGCGAACCGCATATACGCGGCGGTCAAGTTTTTCATTTTCACAGCACTCGGCAGCCTTTTGATGCTCGTCGCGATCATCGGCCTTTATTACGTGCACGCGAACGCCGTCGGCGTAGGAACGTTCGATTACGTCACTTTGATGAACTCGATGAAGCTCGGGCAATTGAGCTTCACCGGCGACCTCGCGACCGTGGGCACTCTGATGTTCTTTGCTTTTGCTCTATCGTTCGCGATCAAGGTGCCGCTTTTCCCGGTTCACACATGGCTGCCCGACGCCCACACCGAGGCCCCGACCGCCGGATCGATCATTCTTGCCGCCATCCTCTTAAAGATGGGTACGTACGGCCTGATGCGGTTCAACTTCACGCTTTTCCCCGACCAATCGCGCGAGTTCGCGTGGCTGTTCATCATTCTCGCGATCGTCGGGATCATTTACGGCGCGCTCGTCGCGATGGTGCAGCCGGACATGAAACGTCTCGTGGCTTACTCGTCGGTCGCGCACATGGGATTTGTGATCCTCGGGATGTTCTCGTTCACCCAATGGGGCATGCAGGGCGCCGTTTACCAAATGCTGAACCACGGCGTTTCGACGGGTGCCCTCTTTCTTCTTGTCGGGTACATTTACGAGCGGCGGCATACGCGTGCGATCTCCGATTTCGGCGGACTGGCGAACGTGATGCCAGTTTACGCGACGCTGTTCGTGATCACCTCGATGTCGTCGATCGGACTTCCATTTTTGAATGGGTTCGTCGGCGAATTCCTGATAATGCTGGGGATGTGGAAGTCGAACATATTAGCCGTCTCCGCCGGTGCGAATTGGAACTACATCGCCACCATGCTGGCGGGGACGGGCGTCATCTTCGCCGCTGTTTATCTGCTCTGGATGGTCCAGCGAGTATTCTTCGGCAAGATCACCAATGAGAAGAACCGCGTGCTCCGCGACCTCTCCGCCCGCGAGATCGGTATCATGGTACCGTTGCTTTTCCTGATGGTGTTCATGGGCGTTTATCCGCGGCCGTTCCTGGACCGTTCACGCGACTCTGTCGTCGCGATCCAGAGCCGCGTCGTGGGCCAGGCCGGCGGCTCGGTCGCACACCTGACCGATGTAGAATAGTTCGCCCGCACGCGGCGAATCGTTCTTTCCGCAGTATGGTCGCGAATGTGCGCGGGATGCCCCGACCACGGTTTCATGTCCGGACGACCGACGGAATCACTTTTGGTCTTTGCCGCTTGCCTGTCTATTTACGGCGCTCTCCCGACGGTCAATTATTATTGGGACGGACTGATCTACGCCGACTTCCTGGAAAGGGCTGACACTTTCGGCCCGGCCCTGTTTCACCCGAACCACCTGATCTACAATTTCGTCGGATTTTTGATATTTCGACTCTTCCACAACCTCGCCTTTTCGGACCGGGCCTTGTTTGCATTGCAATACCTGTCGATTTTCTTTGCTTCGGCCGCGGTCGCGATCTTCTATTTGATCTGCCGCCGGTTTTTTGTTTCGGTTTACTTGAGCCTCACCGTGACCGGAATTCTTGCGTTCGCGGCCTCCTGGTGGCGTTTCGCGACGGACGCGAACGTTTATGTAATAAGTATTGCGTTCCTGCTATTGAGTTTCTTTTTTTTGGTTGATACGCCTCCCAAGCCCGTCCTAGCGGCGATCTCTTTCTTCGGTGCACTGCTCTTCCACGAGCTTGCCGTGTTATTCCTTCCCGCTGGATGCCTGGCTTTATGGCTCGCCGAAGTGGAACAAGACTCGAGGAAACGAATTCGCAACATTGCGGTGTTCGCATTGCTCACGGCCGCCTTGATCATTTTGTCGTATCTCTCAGCGTTCTACTCTATTAGCGGCGGCCTCGATGCGGGAGCATTCGGGAAATGGACAACATCTTTTGCCGACGCCGCAAGGCATGGGCCGGAGGCGATTTCCGCTTTTTTTTGGTTTTTCAAGGGAACCAGGCAGCTGTTTATTGACGGCAGCGTTAACCTTCTGGATGGAGGGCTCGCGTCGTGGACGCTTTTTCTGCTTTTTTGCGCCGCGGCCTGTTTACTCTTGGTATCGCTGGTGTCCGTCCGGTCGTCGATCATTCGTCTATTCTCAGATCGGGAGTGGTTGAAGGATGTCGATCGTTTCTTGTTGGCCGTATGTGCGGCATGGGTAGTTCCCTATATTTGCTTCTTTTTTCTCTTCGAGCCGCAAAATACGTTTTATCGCCTGTTTTATTTGCCGGCTTTGGTCTTGATCGTGGGTGTTGCACTATCATCGGCCACCCGCAATTCGCGGTACAGTTTCATTCGGGCGCTTTTCGTGCTCGTTTTTGCGTTATATAATCTCGTTTTCTACATATATCCCAATTCATACCCGAGGAGCGGCACCGTGCTCGCACTTGCGTTGGACGCGAACCGGGTTTGGGATGAGAAAACGTCGGTTTGCTATGAATTGGAAGGAAGCACGGACGCGGGAATTCGCGAGGTGATCTACTTCAACAGGGCAGTTACGTGGCTTCCGGTCGATTCTCTAACGTTGGAAGATATTCAGGCCCGATTCCCGGCGATCTACGCCGACAACGGAACCGTTTGGTTCGAGGATAATGCACTAAGACAGATCGAGTCTGACCCGGAGCGTCTAGCTGCACTGGCCAGCCGATATATCGCGGATCCAGGCACCGAATTGGCGGTGCCGAAACACGGGATCCTTTTCAGGAAATTGGAGCCGCGCCGCTGATCGAATCAAATCTCGTATCAATGGGAATTTTATCAACCATTTTCATCGCGGAGATCATGTCCCCGAACACTGATATTTCCGTCATTCTGCCCGAGTTAATCGTCGCGATCGCGGGCGTGGTCGTGATGATCTACGACAGCTTTTTCCCGCGGCAGCGTGCCGTGAGCGGCACGATCTCGCTGCTGGGTCTGGCCGGGGCCGCGATCGTGCTCGCGCGGATGTGGGGCGGCGTCCCATTTTCCGCCGCCGCCTGGAACGGGATGATCGCCGTCGACAACCTGCGGCTCGCGTTCTCGTTCGTCTTTCTGATCGTGACGGCCGTAACGATCCTGATCTCGTCCGTTTGGGTCGAGCGTGAAGACGTCCCGGTCGGTGAATATCACGCGCTGCTGATGTTCGGGACGTTCGGCATGATGCTGATGGCATCCGGGAACGACCTCGTGATCATGTTCCTGGGCCTCGAGACACTTTCGATCTCGACCTACGTGATGGCCGGTCTACGCCGCGGCGACCTTAAATCGAACGAGTCGGCGATGAAGTATTTCATCCTCGGATCCTTCGCGTCCGCTTTCCTTCTTTATGGGATGGCCCTCGTTTACGGAGCGACCGGGTCGACCAACATCACCGAGATCGCGGCGAAGATCGTGAATCCGAACTTTCCCGCCTTACTGCTGGTAGGCGGCGCGATGTTGATCATCGGGTTCGGGTTCAAGGTTGCGACGGTGCCGTTCCATATCTGGACGCCCGATGTTTACGAGGGTGCCCCGACGCCGGTCACCGCGTTCATGGCGTCGGGGCCGAAGTCGGCGGCGTTCGCGTCCTTCTTGCGCGTTTTCGTGCTTGGTTTCCCGCTCGTCGCGGGCGTGCAAGCCTCTGCTTTTTTGCACGAATCGTGGATGACCGCCTTGACCGTGATGGCGATCCTGACGATGACGGTCGGAAACGCGGCCGCGATCCTCCAAAACAACGTCAAGCGGATGCTCGCCTATTCGTCGATCGCCCATGCCGGTTACGCGATGGTCGGGTTCATCGGTGCCGGCGCCGCCCGCGACGATGCGGCCCGCGACGCGGCGATCGCGTCCGTAGCGTTCTACATGCTGACCTACGCCCTGACGAACCTCGGCGCCTTCGCGATCGTCGCCCTGTTGGGGCAAAAGAACGACCGCCGCTCGGAGTTCGAAGATTACAACGGCATCGGTTTCCGTTCCCCGGTCCTCTCGTTCACGCTATCGCTTTTCATGCTGAGCCTTCTGGGCTTGCCGCTGACCGCCGGATTCATGGGCAAGGTGCTGGTTTTCCGCCCCGCCCTTGAGGCCGGAAGCTCGCTGCTCGCGATCCTGGTCGTCGCCGCCGTCATCAACACGGCCATCTCGGCTTATTATTACTTGAGGCTGATCGTGGTCATGTTCTTCCGCGAGCGCACGACCGAGTGGGCCGAGCCGAGAATGCCCGCCGCCCTTGGTGCTGCGTTGGTCATAACGGTTATCGGTGTGCTGTATTTCGGGATCTTCGCCAGCGGTGTGATCAAAAAATTCTCGCAGTCGCCGGTGCCCCCGATCGGCGCGGTCCGAAGGTAGACCGCCGATGCACCGCGAGATCGACATCGAAAACTGGCCTCGCCGTTCGACTTACGAGTTTTTTCGCGATTACACCGATCCTTTTTTCAACATTACGGCGAACGTCGATGTCGGACGCCTTTACGATTTCTGCCGCGGCAAGTCGTTATCGTTCTCGCTCGCTTCGTTATTTTGCTCGCTCCGCGCGACGAACGATGTTCCCGAGCTGCGGCAACGTCTGGTGAAAGGCAGGATCGTCGAATTCGACCGCGTCCACGCGACACAGACGATACTAAACGACGACGAGACGTTTTCGTTTTCGTTCTACGAGATGCGGCCGACGGTCTTCGAATTCGAATCGGCCGGCCGCGAGGCACGCGAAAAGTACAGAGCCTTGAAAACGTTCGACGTAGAAACCGACCGCCTCGATCTGATCTATTATTCCGTCATCCCATGGGTCTCCTTCACCGCATTCAAGCACGCGAGTAAACTGGACAACACCCAGTCCGTGCCTCGGATCGTTTTCGGCAAGGCGTTCGGGTCCGGAGGCACGCGTCTGATGCCGGTCTCGGTCGAAGCCCACCATGCCCTGGTCGACGGCATCCACATTGGCAAATTCTTCAGCCTCCTGCAGCAGAATCTCGACGATCCGCAGTAATGAAAAAGACCGAAGAGCTTCGCCGCCTGCTCGAAAACTCCTGGATACCGGCGATCTACGAGCAAAAGGTCCGCAAACGGCGAACGCGCGCCGTGCAGCTGCCCGTGCCCGCGAAGCTCAACCACGCCGAAATTCTCTTTACGTTGCTCGGGATCGAGCTAAGGGTCGCAAAA
>Ga0307412_10002409_pt1 | contig 10397 bp, 6 predicted proteins | sample DK1Cmetagenome_3_FD_203823 | JGI IMG/M metagenome (GOLD analysis project Ga0307412, IMG submission 203823) | Maize rhizosphere microbial communities from greenhouse at UC Davis, California, United States - DK15-C-1 | ecosystem: Host-associated > Plants > Roots > Rhizosphere > Soil | place: USA...
TAGGATCTGTTGCGAACGACGGGCGGCCACGGAGGGCCGCCCCTACAATTAAGCTGTCCGGGTCAAAATCCTAATCCCAATTGTTCATGACTCACTGCGCCCCAAACTGTGAACGATATTCACCGGAATCGATGAATCCAGTGATTACCGCCGATAGATCGTTTGAATTCTGTTTCAGCGTCTGTAACCAGAAATTGTAGCCTTGAGGGTCGGGATCTCGTTTCAGGTAATCGAAGTAACACACTACCACAAATGCCGAATTGTATTGCTCTTCCTTACTCAATAACATTTCTGCAAGCTTTCGCAAAGTCTCAGTATCCGTTGTCGGATAGCTTGCTTTTACTTCTGGTGTCTTCACCAACTCTTCGACAGAAGTCCTTTTTTTCCACTCGTCATAAGTCGGACGACGTCCGAAGGTCAGGAGATATGCGCCATACCACATAAGCTGCGTCTTCTTAAACTCGTCGGAGCGAAATACCTGCAACGCAGCTTGAGAGCGCCGTTGAGTCAAACACTTTGGCTCGCCGCCACACTCGTTGATAAAGCGTACTAAGCGATCCACCTCGCCCTGGTTTGGTTCTCGATTCAACAGATCAAGGTATTGTTGACGAACCATGTAAGCAGCGTCATCGATCGGATTGGGATCAGCTTGCGCCAACGGTTCTATCCTCGTGAGCGCATAAAGTTCATCACCTGTTTCGGAATCTCCTTCTCGATGAATCAACTTGAGCCGCCGCTCGGTTACTCCACTTTTGACGATTGATTCGATTGCATTCCTGCTGTCAGTCTTCAAGAGTGACTTGTGCACGACCAGGTAGGACGTGGGAATACCCTCGAGAACGTCAATAAATCGCGCCGGTATTGGACGTTCAAGCGTTAACGATTCGATCTCCTGAAGCAGCGGAGGCACAAAGCTCGAGGCTGCCGTTACGACTGGGTGGCCATGGTCCGCGGCGCGAAGCGTGTATGTGAAGTAGGCGTAGTTATCTCGTTCTGCCGGCAATTCGACAATCCCACCGGACATCGGTGTTGCTTTCAGGCGAAGAGTCATCGGATCAGGATCGACCTCACCGCGGACAAACGCGAGCGGAACGACTCGTTGTTCGAATAACACCAGTATCGCCAGCGCTGCGTAGATCAAACCTCGCTTGAGTTGGGGCCACCAACGGACCAGCAGTTTCACAACCTGCACCGAGCCCAGGCCCGCCAGAATCGCGAGTCCTACGTAAGCGATCATCGCCCAACGCGATGGAGTACGCGTACTCCTGAAAAGAGGAATCATGGCGTACAAAAACCGGTGAAAGTAAAAATTCATTCCGAGAGAGCCGAGGAAGCCCATCACGGTCCAGATCAGCGCCACCACATACGCGACTGTGCGTGGATTGGACCGAATGGCCGCCGCGTAGTCCTTCTCAAAAAAGCGATTAACAAACTGAGGTGGGGCCAGCAGCACGCGAATACAAACTACGATTACAAAAAAGAAGAGCGGACGAGTTGCATGCGTGGACTGAAATATCTCGACACCAAACAGCTTAGGATGAATGCCGCTGTAACCAATCGTCAGAAGACAAATCAGCATCAATAAGACCGCCAAACAATCCAACACCAGGATGATTGTTCTGAAAGAAATGGACGACCTTATGCGAGTTGTCAAAATGCTGAATTGTCGTGCGGCTGGTCTGACGAGCAGGAGGGACGCCACCATAAGAAGCGGTGGAAGAAACCCGGGGAAAAGCATCAACTCGTCCCTCGCAGCCGTTCCGCCGAGACCGGTCCAAAGTTTGTTTCGCTCACTCACAGCGAGCCAGTGAATCGGCCAGGCTGAAAGCCCGATCACTTGCTCGGGACGGCGTTCCAAACCATATAGTTGGTGAACGCGATAATAGGGAAACAGGAAACAAAGGACTACTAAAGAGGCAAGCCCAAGCAATGCGCCGGCACGAATCCAGAAATTACGATCTCTCAGTAAATGAAACCAGGCGATCAAAAAGATCCCTGTTAGAGTGAGAGGAAGCAAAGTCAGAATAAACCACGTCACGGCGGTCAGCGCATTCATGACAAAAGTAATCCCGAGCCATGCAGATCTTCGCCACGTGCGCTGCTGTGCAAATAGTACGAGCGCTTCAATCAGCAGTGGGATCCAACCAGTGAAGATCAAGTGCAGGTGCGGAAGACGTTGGAAATGGTATGGGATGAAAGAGAAAACGATTCCCGCAATCCAGGCGGCGCCTACCGAGCCTGTTAACGTTCTCTCCAAACGAAACATGCCGTAGCCGGAGAAGGCGAAAGAAATAAGCGTCGCCACACTAACTACGGTCAAAGGCTTGAAGCCAAGCGCAAACAGCGGAAAAAACAACAGGGACACGCCGTAGGCACTCTCGGTGAATGCCAGTGTGTACTTGTACGGGTAAAGTACTGTCGAATGAAAGAGGTTCAGGGGATCATGAAAAGTCTGATGATAATCCCACCACATGTAGTAAGCGATTGCGTAAGGATCTCCTCGACCGGCTGAAGCGTCACGAAGATGAATCACCCACGGCCACGTCATGAGAACAGTTAATGTAAGGAAGGCGAGGAAGATCAGAGTCTCGCGACGGATAATTGAACGCTTCATACATTCACCGACGATTGGAACGCATCGAGAGTCGCCAGAGCTGTTTTCCGCCAGGAAAAGTTTTTTGAGTATTCGTAGCGAGCACGCTTCGCGTCAGGATTCATCGGTGCTTGTAAGGCCCGGTATAAAGCCTGGACCATTTCGTCAATATCATACGGATCAAAATAAAAAGCAAAGTTGCCGGCGATCTCCGGCAACGACGAAGTATTCGCTGCCGCCACTGGCAGTCCACAAGCTAAGCCTTCCAGTAAAGGCAGGCCAAATCCTTCATAAAGTGATGGGAAGAAAAGACACCGCGCCTTCTGATAAAGCTGCACCAGTGAAGCGTCGTCTACAAAACCTGTCAGTCGAACTCTGTCCGCGATCCCCAGTTCTCTCGCACTTCTCATCAGTAGCTTTTCTGAAGCGTTATCCATCGTGCACGCAATCAAGAAATCAGTTGCTCGGACCGTGGGGTCTGCGCCATGCAAAGAAAGTAACTTCGCAAACGCGTTGAGCGCTCGGTCCATATTCTTGCGTGGATCGAGGCCTCCCGGATAAAACACATACTCACTCCCGGAAGGCTGCCGCGGAAATGGATAAGGTTTGAAACTACTGTCGGCGGCGAGCGGCGTCACCACATGCTCTTTGTCTTTAACATCCAGCGCGTTCACGAAATCGGAGCGGGTATGTTCGGAGATGTGCAGGAACAGATCGAAATCGCTCTCCATCTGATTGAGTTTACGCCGGAAGGTCTCGAGCGCTGACGCTGATAAATGCTTCGCGTACTCTTTTTCCATTATCAAGGGAATGAGATCGAAGATCGTGACCGCGAAGGTGCAGTTACTCACTTGTCGAGACGGCAGGAATACGTTGTGCATCAGGGCATTGGGAGACCAATAGAGATCGATGCCGTTTTTAGCGATCTCATTGTTTACCGCATCTGAGTAGGGTTTTTGTTTACCCTTCACGGGAGTATTAATCAGCGAGAGTTTGTTGCGCGTCCAGATTGACAGGTTCTCGAGGTGCGGGCCATCGGGAGTATTGAGATAAAACTCATTCGTAAGGTCGTTCTCGAGCATCTGCTCGACCGTACGCTTGAAGTAGGTCCCGATTCCCCGGTTGATTTCAGGAGTCAACAGAGTTTGTCCGTCGATCAATATTTTCATTCGTCTGTGTGAGCGAGCTGGTCCAGATATCTTGACAACACGGCGTCATAAGAAAACTCGCGTGTGAGGTAGTCTCGGCCGTTTGCTGCCAGGCCGCGCCGGGCCATCTCATTCTCTTCGAGATATTTCAAGGCCAGGCCAAACTCCTCGCTGTTGGCGACAAACAGTCCGCCATTGCAGCGACGAACATGATTCGTGGTCACGGGACAAGCAGCAGAAACGACACTGGGAACACCACATAACCAGCCTTCCATGATCACGATCGAAAAACTCTCATTCTCCGACAAGTTGATGACGGCTTTCGAACTCTTGATGAGCTGGAGTTTTCTTGACTCTGAGACAAAACCAAGATCGAGGAAACATTCGTTGGCCGGCACAAGCGACTCGTCACCCCCGCCGATAAAAAGAAGCCTCGTGCCTCGATTGAAGTTTCTTTGATACTCGAGAAACCATTCACACAGCAAATGAACGTTCTTGCCTCGTTCTTTACGGCCCGCATATATGAAGTAGCTATCGGGAATCTCCGCGGGTTTTGAGTCGAGTTGTTCCCCATTCACTGGCAGTTCGACGCCGACACCGGTCACTACGCTCTCAACAACTCGGCGTCCGACTTCCAATCCGTATTGTTTAATCGTCAACTGCTTTTCTTCTGCTGAATTAAAGAAGATGTGCCGGGCGTTTTGTAACAACCGGCGAGTGGCGCTCCAATAAAATTGTGGCTCATCGTGAAAGCACGGAATTAGAGAAACCTTGCGTGGATACGTGTTAAGGACCGAATGAGTGATGCCGTGGAAATATGGAAGTGCGATGAGATCGTAATCGCCGGTCAGGTAGTTTCCAACTGCATCAATCAGATCCGGACTGTTAATTCCGTAATCAAAGAAGTCGTTCTCATCCTGGGCGGACAATTGCTTTCCGAGTCTTATTTTTCTGATAACCGCGTCGTATGGTTCACGTCGTTTTCCGGTGGCGAATCTCAGGGTCTGTATGCCCTCGACGTCATAAACGCCCGGTGCATAATGATCTTTCCACCAACTGTCATAGGGTGAACGTGAACAGGTCGTAAGCACAATTGTTTCGACGCTGCGTTTGTTCAATTCGCGGCTCATACCTCTCGCCAATAGTTCAGCGCCGCCGGCAAAGGAGCCAAACCATGGCGAGATAATTACGATTTTTCTACTGAACATCCCTTAGCGCCAACGGCGCGGAATATGAAAGCCAGGGGCAAGCGCGAAGCGCGTCGCCCCTGGTAACAAAATTAAAAAGCATCGCCAGCCCTGAAAGGGCGTAATACGGTGGCTTATATTTCGGCCTTTCAGGCCTTGACACTTCGCTCTTTTCGCAACCAGGGGCGACGCGCTGCGCTTCGCTTCGCGCTTGCCCCTGGCTTTTATATACCGCGCCTTTGGCGCTCTGTTTCCGAAGTTTTACTTGCGATGACCCCATAGTCGGGAGCGCTATAAAGCAGTTCGTTGAACCGCTTGATTATCTCGCTGTCACCATCAATCTTTGCCTCATCCCTTGGCCGCAACTTCAAAATCTTAATGTCGTGGAAGCCGCGCGACTCAAGCAGGAACTGCAGCGTTTCACTCGGAATCGGATGTCGATGAGTGGGATCAGCGTAAAAGTTGCAACTGCCGACGAGAAGATTCTCCGGATTGGGCGTTTCAAGAATCAACAAGCCATCGCGCCTCAACGTACGAACTATCTCATCCAGCAACTTGATCAGTATTTCAAACTGCAAGTGTTCGACAAGGTGAAAACTCGTCACAGCATTCAGACTTTCGGAAGGCAAACTGCGTAAGTGCGTCAATGCATCCGCTTCAATAACAGACAGACCGGCCCGCCCGCATTCTTCAACAAAGACTCTGTTGCGGTCGACGCCCTGAGCTTCAATGCCTTCGCTTTTCAGCAGCTCCAACCATTCACCACGTCCGCATCCGATGTCGAGAACGTCGCTGGTAATGTGTTGCTCTTTAAGAACCGGAACATAGACCTGTAGCCGCCGGCGTACTTCGTCACGGTCACCACGGAATTGATCTTCGAAAGAGGCATAGAAACCGTCAAGCAGATGGTCCGTTTCCTCCGCCACGACTTGAACGAAAGAAGAACCTCCAATCGCATCTGCATTCCGATTCACTTCTTCAAGCAAAACTCCCAGGCGATTCTCCTGCGCCGCCAGTTCGTCGTGTGCCCTCTGTTGCCGGAGCAGTAGGTGTTGTATTTGCTCGTCGATCTCAGATCTAAGCTGCTGTTGCTTCGTTGCCTGCTGGGCCAGCTCGGCTCCGAGCTGCTGTTGGTTTGTTATTTGCCCGTCGAGGTCGGTTCTAAACTGCTGTTGCTGGCTTAGGTGCTCCGCTCTCTCTTCATCTTGTCGACGGCTGATAGTCTGCTGCTGATTGTGGAGTTGCTGTATTTGGGTTGTTGTATATGAAGTCAAATGATCGACGGAATTTCGGGCTTCAGCAAAGCGGACTTCAATGGTCTTTTCCAAATTGTTGTGGCGACCGGCCAACTCCTCGTGCTGTCGTAACGACAACTCGATCGCCTGCTGTTGCTCAGTTACCTTTTGCTGAGTCTCGAGGATCTGAGTGACGGCATCACTCAAATCTTTTCGATACTGATTTTGGTAGGCAACGATTCGCTCTTGCTGGGACAATGAATAAAACTCGAATTGATTTTGGTTTTGCAGCAATCGTGGCAAACGGAGTACGGCAATGATCATGCGAATCAAGTAACCGATAACGGGCAAGCGTCCGAGCCGTCTCATCGCTACCGGAATTGATAAGCCTCTGAGCGTTACACCGCTCCGCTGCCCTTCAGGCGAGTAGTGCAAACCCGCAAGAATATCGATCTTATTGAAACGGCCGTCCGCCAACGTTTGTAGCTGATGGGCCAGACCGTCTGCGTCAGGCTCGCGCAGTAAAAGCGCCCGGTAGGAGTTACGCACGAAGTCTTCGCCATGAAACTTTAATAAGTCATTGATGTGATAGTCATTGTCGCTTTTAGTCTGAAATGCCGGTTGCAACCTGAGAAAATTATGTCCTTCAGTGATGTGCGGGCCATCCGATAATTGAGGTAAAGGCTCGGGAAGATGTTCACCAGCACTGCGATGCCTGGTTACATTTTGCCTTATCTCATGCATCAGACGGTCCACATCCAAATCAGACCCGATGATTTGCAGCCTATCAGGCAATACGCGAGGTCTCCATTTTCGTGATACTTGTTACTTCCAATTTGAAAAAGAATTCTATCTCAGAATTGCCGGGCGGCTTAAGTCACATCCACAGATTACACAGATTGATTTATCATACCAACCGATGGAACCTGTGCTGCGAATTGAAGGTGTCTCGAAGCAATATCGTATCTACGATCACGCTTCCGATCGCCTTAAAGAGATGTTGACTCGTGGTCGCTGGCGGACGCACCGGGAATTTTGGGCCCTTCGTGATATCACGTTCGAAGTCGAGAAAGGGACGACTTTTGGCATCGTCGGACCTAACGGATCAGGCAAATCGACTCTCCTTCAAATCGTGGCCGGCACCCTGCAGCCAACTGAAGGAACAATCTGGCGCGCCGGGCGCATCTCAGCGCTCCTCGAGCTCGGCTCGGGTTTTAATCCGGAGTTTACCGGGTTAGAGAATATTTTCATGAACGCATCGCTAATGGGATTCTCACACGCAGAGACGGAGGCGATGATTCCTTATATCGAGCGCTTTGCGGAGATCGGTGAGTTCATCAAACAACCGGTAAAGACTTATTCGAGCGGTATGTACGTTCGCCTGGCCTTTGCCACCGCCATCAGCGCAATGCCGCAAATTCTGATTGTCGACGAAGCTCTCGCTGTCGGTGACGCTGTGTTTCAACATCGCTGCATGAGACGCATACGCGAGATGCAAGAGAGCGGCATGACGATATTACTCGTCTCACACGATCCGAATGCCATTCGGGCTTTATGCTCACAGGCTTTGCTGCTTAATGGCGGGCGCATGGAAGCGATAGGTAAACCTGCTGACGTTCTAAATCGATATCAGAAGTTGATCATGGCGCGGGAAAACGCGTATCAAATGACCGAACCGGTTTCGGACGCGCCGCAAACAGAGTTCGACACTGAAACGATTCCAAAGCTTTCTTACACGTATCGTCATGGTGACGGACGCGCAGAAGTCCTGGCCGTTGAACTGCTCAATGCAGCTCATCAAAGAATTGAATTTGCGGAATCGGGCGAGGAGGTTGTCGTGAAGATTCGTCTTGTCTTTCACGACGACGTGGAAGCGCCCGTTTGCGGCTTTTTGATCCGGAACCGGCACGGCATTCATCTTTATGGTACGAACACCGAGTTACAACAAGTTAACTTTGGACCGGCGCAACGAGGCGAGATCGTCGAAGTTAGTTTTGGGTTCTCATGCTGGCTGGCGCCGGATTCATATTCACTGACGTTCGCCGTGCACAGCGTCGACGGAATCAGTTTCGATTGGCTCGATGGAGCTCTGTTTTTTCGCGTGATGAGCGCTGTGGGTATGGAAGGAGTGACGAACCTTAACGCCACCGCGACGCTGCGACGGATCGGGATACGCCGCAGCGCATCGACAGCGGAGGTAGTAAACGCGTAAGCGCACCGTATGGAGAATTTGTCCTCTAATCCAATCGGGCTCGAAGTAAAGCTCGCCCAGAACCAACTGCGCAAACGTTGGTTCCTCGTGTCGCTATTGATAGCAACGTGGCTGCCGATTATATTCTTTGTCTTCCTTGTTCCTTCTCGCGACGCCGTTAGTGGTCTGGCAGGCATTAAGACGGTTTTTCTCTTTCTCGGAACCGCTCACGTTCCAGCTACCCTCTTCTTTTATTTGGACGGGAAGTTTTCCGGAATCATCAAAAAGCATCGTGTTAGATACGTCTACGTGCCGATCCTTTTAATTGTTGTTACCGGGTTGCTCTTCGCCTTCACAAACACGATCACGCAAGCGTTTGTTTTGCTGTTCTACTGGGCCTGGCAGGCATTTCACTACGGTCGTCAAAATATCGGAATATATGCCTTTGCGTCGCTGGCAGAAACCGGAACGGCTCCGCGTAAGGAAGAGAAGCTCGCCATTGAATTCGGAACAATACTGGCTATCCTGGGTACTTTCAAAATACTCGGAACAGCAGTCGCCCCCGCATATCTGCACTCTGCCTTCGATCTGTTCTATCGATTTGGGTTGGTGGCCTTCTTTGCTGTTCCTGTGTTCAGTCTGGTGGTCTACATAAAATTCTTCAGGCACACAACCTTCCTCAAATCCTGTCTTTTCTTTACCAGCGTTTTCTTCTTTCTGCCTGTATTTATCTCAACCGACAACAACATCGGTTTCCTGAGTTATGCGATTGCACACGGCCTGCAATACATAATCTTCATGACTGTGATTTCGGCTACCGGAACAGCAGATCCGGTTAAAGCGTCTTACAAAGGACTGGCCCAGCTTGCAGGCTTGCTCCTGGTTGTGGGTTTCGCGTTTTGGCGTGTGGCAGACCTGAAAGAAGTAGAGATAGTAAAGAGCACGTGGGCTTATGCGAGGGTCGCGGATTTTCTGTTTGGTGCGGTTCTGGGAGCCACGATGGCCCACTTCGTCGTCGACGCGGACGCCTGGAAGTTGAGGATGGAAAGACAACGAGAGTACATCACGAAACGCTTCTCTTTCGTTTTTAACTGACGCACTCGTTTAAAACTATTGAGGCCGGCATTGCAGCGAATGCCAGCCTCAAACACTCCGCACTAATCACCGATTAGAACCTGTTTCTGTACTCCGGCGATTCCATAAAACCGCGGACGATAACATGTTCGACGACCTGCGGATCAAAACCCGAATTGAAGCGATTGTTGTGGAAGATGTAACCACATTGGTTAGGATCAGGACTACCGTGGCAGTCTTCCGGATCGCGACGCAGGAAACCGAAGTATTCCATGGTCACGAATGCCTGTTTGTAAAACTTATCGCTGACCGCCTGGCTCTCGGCGATTATTCGCAACACCTGCGCGCGCGTTTTCGCGGAGGAATCCAGATCGGCAACCAATTGAGCTTGATTTGAGATCGTTACGCCGGCTGTATTGAGCAACGTCTGGACGAAGGCGGCGTTCGATAACCCATTGTACTTGGCTTGAATTTCGCCACGCTGCATCCATGCATCAGCGAGGGCGTTCTTCTTTGTCTCGGTAAGAACCGGATCGTCATTCGGCGTCGAGATGGTTGCCAGATCCGCCATGAACTCAGCGTAATGAGGCCGGTCAACCTTCGACGTGTCGGTCAATTCAGCCGCGGTCACTGGTCGTTGGCCGATGGATACCATGTAAAGGTACATCACGTATGAGCCTTTACGCTGAAACTCCGGCGAACGGAAGAAGTTTGAGGCCACAATACCCCGAAAAGTCTTTCTGCAGTCGATGTCGGTCGGCGCACATTTGATGTCGGGATTCAGGGTGGTCATATAAAAATCAAAGCCGCCCGGTTCCGGAAAACGCTTCAGGAAGTCGATGTACTGCTGCGACACAAAGAAGTCGAAGTCATCAATGGTTATAGGAGTATTGGTTCCAGGCCGTAACCTCAGTGGCTTTACCTTGATATCACCATAAAACAACTCCGATGGCAGACCCGGTGTTTCGG
>Ga0307412_10002412_pt1 | contig 10386 bp, 9 predicted proteins | sample DK1Cmetagenome_3_FD_203823 | JGI IMG/M metagenome (GOLD analysis project Ga0307412, IMG submission 203823) | Maize rhizosphere microbial communities from greenhouse at UC Davis, California, United States - DK15-C-1 | ecosystem: Host-associated > Plants > Roots > Rhizosphere > Soil | place: USA...
GATCAGAACATCGCGCTGGTCCGCGACTTCGTGGAGCGGCACATCACCGCCAAGGGCATGGTCGCCGACTGGGTGTTTCACGATGCTCCGGGCAATCCGCACATCCATCTGATGACGACTTTGCGGCCACTGACCGAAGACGGATTCGGCGCCAAGAAGGACGCGGTCTTGGGCGCTGACGGCAATCCTGTTCGTAACGATGCGGGCAAAATCGTCTACGAGCTTTGGGCCGGCGGAACCGAGGACTTCAACGCCTTCCGCGACGGATGGTTCGCGCTCCAGAACCAGCATCTGGCGCTCGCCGGTCTCGATATCCGCATTGATGGGCGCTCCTTCGAGAAGCAAGGGATCGAGCTGACACCGACCATCCATCTCGGCGTCGGGACGAAGGCGATCGAGCGGAAGGGTGACGCTACGGAGGAGAAGGTCTCGCTCGAGCGGCTGGAGCTGCAGGAAGAACGCCGCGCGGAGAACGCCCGGCGGATCCAGCGCAACCCGGAGATCGTGCTCGACCTCATCACCCGCGAGAAAAGCGTCTTCGAGGAACGCGATGTCGCCAAGGTCCTCTATCGCTACATCAACGATGCGAGCCTCTTCCAGAACCTGATGGCGCGGATCCTGCAGAGCCCGCAGACGCTGCGGCTCGACCGTGAGCGCATGGATATCACCACCGGTATCAGGGCAGCCGCGAAGTACACGACACGGGATCTCATCACCGTTGAAGCGCGGATGGCCAATCAGGCGATCTGGCTGTCGCAGCGATCCTCTCATGCCGTCAAGCCAGCGGTCCTGAACGGCGTCTTCTCTCGCAATGAAAGCCTGTCGGGAGAGCAGAAGACCGCGATCAAACATGTCTCTGGTAAGCAGCGGATCGCCGCTGTGATCGGCCGCGCCGGCGCCGGCAAGACGACGATGATGAAGGCGGCGCGCGAAGCCTGGGAAGCGGCCGGGTACAGGGTCGTCGGCGGCGCGCTTGCGGGCAAGGCGGCCGAGGGACTGGAGAAGGAAGCGAGCATCGCCTCCCGCACGCTATCGGCCTGGGAGCTACGATGGGATCAGCAGCGAGACCGGCTTGATGACAAGACCGTCTTCGTCCTCGATGAGGCCGGCATGGTCTCGTCACGGCAGATGGCGCGCTTCGTTGATGCTGTCACGACATCAGGTGCGAAGCTCGTCCTAGTCGGGGATCCCGAGCAGCTTCAGCCGATAGAAGCGGGTGCCGCCTTCCGCGCCATTGCCGAGCGGATCGGCTATGTGGAACTCGGGACGATCTACCGCCAGCGCGAACAATGGATGCGCGATGCTTCGCTCGGTTTGGCGCGAGGAAACGTGTCGGCCGCGCTCGACGCCTATGCGGATCGCGATATGGTGCGGACCGCCTGGACCAAGGACGAGGCGATCAAATCTTTGATCGCCGATTGGGACCGCGAATACGATCCGGCCAAGGCAACCCTGATCCTCGCACATCGCCGTGTCGATGTGCGGCTGCTGAACGAGATGGCGCGCGGCAGGCTGGTCGAACGAGGCCTGATCAAGGCCGGTCATGCGTTCAAGACGGAAGACGGAACAAGGCAATTTGCGGCCGGCGATAAGATCGTCTTCCTGAAGAATGAGGGCTCTATCGGCGTCAAGAACGGCATGCTGGCGCGGGTCATCGAGGCCCAGCCTGGGCGCATCGTTGCTGAGATTGGCAGCGGCGAAGATAGACGCCAGGTCGTGGTCGAACAGCGTTTCTACACCAATGTCGATCACGGCTATGCCACCACGGTCCACAAGAGTCAGGGCGCCACTGTCGATCACGTCAAGGTTCTGGCCTCGAGCACGCTGGACCGGCATCTCGCCTATGTCGCCATGACCCGCCATCGCGAGACGGCCGAACTGTATGTCGGCCTGGAAGACTTCGCGCAACGGCGCGGCGGCGTGCTGATCGCCCATGGCATGGCGCCTTACGATCACAAGCCGGGAAACCGGGACAGCTACTATGTGACGCTCGGCCATGCCGATGACCAGGAGCGCACCATCTGGGGTGTCGATCTCGCGCCTGCGATGAATGAAGCGAAAGCCGAGATCGGTGATCGCATTGGCCTCAAGCACGTCGGATCGCAGCGCGTCACGCTTCCAAATGGCAAGGAGGTCGACCGGAATTCCTGGAAGGTCGTGCCGATTGAGGAGCTGGCGATGGCACGCCTTCATGAACGGCTCTCTCGTGCCGGATCGAAGGAAACGACGCTCGATTACCAGGACGCTTCGCACTATCGCGCCGCGCTGCGCTTTGCCGAGGCACGTGGCCTCCATCTCATGAATGTCGCCCGCACGATCGCGCACGATCAGATCCAATGGACCGTCCGCCAATCGTCTAAACTTGCCGCCGCAGCAATGAAGCTCGGCCTTGGCGGAGTGAAGTCGAGCGCATCGGCACCGTCCGCGATCAGGGAGGCAAAACCCATGGTCTCTGGTACGACGACCTTCCCCAGATCGATCGCTCAGGCGGTCGAAGACAGGCTCTCGGCCGACCCCGTCCTGAAGGACAGCTGGAGGCAAGTTTCCGCTCGCTTCCATTACGTCTTTCTCGATCCTCAGGCCGCCTTCAAGGCGGTGAATGTCGACGCCATGCTGACGAACGGGACATTGGCGGCAACGACGCTTATGCGGATTGCCGAACGGCCGGAAAGCTTTGGCGTGCTCAAGGGCAAGACTGGCCTGTTTGCAGGCAGCACCGAGAAGCAGGCGCGCGATACAGCAATCCTCAACGCGCCGGCCCTTGCCCGCGATCTGCGGGGCTTCATCGCGCAACGGGCAGACTTTGCCAGCCGATATGAGGACGAGGAGCGCGGGGTCCGCACCAAGCTCTCGCTCGACATCCCTGCCGTCTCCGCATCGGCAAAGCAGGTGCTTGAACGCGTGCGCGATGCGATCGATCGAAACGATATCCCAGCCGGTCTCGAGTTCGCCCTGGCTGACGGACAACTGAAGGCCGAGCTCGAAGGGTTTGCCAAGGCTGTATCGGAGCGCTTCGGAGAAAGAACCTTCCTGACACTCGCGGCAAAGACTGCGGACGGCAAGACGTTCGAGGCGGCGTCAGCGGGGATGCAGCCGGCCCAGAAGAACGAACTACGTTCCGCCTGGGACACGATCCGAACCGTCCAGCAACTGGCTGCGCATGAGCGAACGGCCGTGGCGCTCGAGCAGGCGGAAGCCATGCGCCAAAGCCAGACCAAAGGGTTATCGCTGAAATGACGTCTCGCGAGAAAGCCACCCCTGCCATGGTGCGGCAAAGGCGCCCTGCCCTCGCCCTGATCGCTGCCTCATTTGGTGTTGCCTTTGCGGTGGTCATCGGCGGGGTCGTCGGCAGCCTGCGGGTCAACACAACGCCCGGCGAGCCGCTCGGCCTCTGGCGCGTCGCACGCCTCGGTCGCCCGGTTCACGTCGGCGACATGGTGTTCGTTTGCCCGCCTGAGACCGAAGCTATCTCTGAGGGTTTTGCGAGAGGCTACCTTCGCGCGGGCCTGTGCCCGGGCGGGTTTGGTCCGCTCATTAAGACCGTGGCGGCGATTGCGGGCCAACGCATCGGTGTCGCCGGCGACGTCACGATCGATGGGCGGCCCATCGAACGCTCGAACCTCGTGTATCGGGACAGCAAAGGACGACCTCTGCTCCCCTTTGCGGGAGGGACGGTTCCGGCCGGCTTCCTGTTCCTGCACTCACCGTTTCCTGGGTCCTGGGACTCGCGATACTTCGGGCCGGTCCCCGCGGCTGGTGTCCTTGGTTTTGCAAAGAAGGTGCTGACCTATGCGCCCTGATTGGATCCAACCACTTGCCCTCGCGTTGGCTTCTGCCACGGTTGGGTACATTGCCTGGAGCGGCAACGCACTGGCCCTTCCGGCAGCAATCGCGTTTCCAGCGCTCTGGTCGATGGCACGCAGTCGCCGCACCGCTGGTCTCGTTTCAACGGCCTATTTTCTGACGGCGTCCCGTGGTCTTCCGCAGGGCGTGGCTGCCTTCTATCAATCGGACATCTGGCCGGGACTGATACTGTGGCTTGTCGCCTCAAGCGGCTTCGTGTTCGTTCATGTCGCCCTTTGGTCGCGCCATCCCGGCGCCGGGAAAACCCTGCGATACACGATCGCTATGGTCCTGATGGCGCTGCCACCGTTCGGCATTGTCGGCTGGGCGCATCCGATCACCGCGGCAGGCATTCTCTTCCCAGGATGGGGATGGTCAGGGCTTGCGGCAGTGACAGCCGGTCTCGCGATCATGACGACGCAATATAGACCGGCTGCAGCCATCACCCTCGTAGGTTTCTGGCTCTGGTCCGCCGCTTTCTGGACCACTCCCGACGTAGGGGGTGGGTGGCAGGGCGTCGACCTGCAGCTCGGAAATAGTCTGGGCCGCGATACCAGTCTTGCTCGCCATAGTGACCTTCTTGCACGCTGCGCCTACAGCGCCGGCCCGACACCGCCTACATGCTCTTGCCCGAAAGTGCTCTTGGATTTTGGACGCCGTCGGTGGCGCGCTTGTGGCGGCGGCAGCTCGCCGGTGGGGATCTGAGCGTCATCGCCGGTGCAGTTGTGGTCGATGAGGAGGGGTACGATAATGTACTCGTCCGAGTCTCGGCCACCGAAAGTGAGGTCCTCTATCGGGAATGCATAGCGGTGCCTGGCTCGATGTGGCAGCCCTGGTGGCCGGTAATCGCAAAGACCGGCGGAGCCAGAGCATACTTTTTCTCGAATCCGGCCGTGACTGGCGGCGGCCGGCGCGTGGCTCCGATCATCTGCTACCAGCAGCTGATCATCTGGCCCGTCCTGCAGTCGATGCTCCATGTTCCAAATCTGATGATCGCCGTCGGAAACGGCTGGTGGACCAAGGGAACATCCATCGTCGCCATTCATCGCGCCAGCGCGCAGGCGTGGGCCCGGCTGTTCGGCTATATAGGCCCCAGATTCGGCTTTTTGCGTCGCCTGTTCGGGGCGCTTCGTTCAGGATCATTTTTCCAAAACTAATACCTGAGCCGAGCCGGTCATACGCTTTTCGCTCGGGAGAAGGGGCGATGCCCCATTTAGCTCTGCCATGCCCACGGCCTTGTCACAGCCGTGGTAGCCGAGCATGTAAGGGGGATAACCGGCACTCAAGCGGCGCCCGCTTCCTCGGCCTCGTCGTCGCGCGTATTCCGGAGCAAGCTTACCGTCCGCAGACACAATGCCGGCGTGCATCAGGTGACGGCGTGCGTCTTCGGGAGACTTGGCGGCGTCTTGCGCCCGCTTTTCCATGAGCGCGATGAGTGCCTCCAGCTGGATGTCTGTCATCGTCGAGGCCCCCTGAGCTAGCATTACAGGGACCCCAGCGAAAGCGCAAACTCGGCCAGGCGCGCCGCCGCGTTCATCTCTCTAACGCGAAGTCGATGCATACGTTCGTTTCAGCGAGACTTTGATGACCCGAGGCTTCGGTCCGAGAGGCTCGCAGTGATGACGGCGAAACTCGGCACTCAACCTCCTCGCAAGAAATGCTCGCTTTACTAGAAATATTGAAGTATGCTGCAATTTAATGTCGCACGGCGCGGTTTGGTCAACATGGGATATCACCTTGGCTCATTGGCTTGACACTTTACTCGATATTACTGCCATAGCACGCGATCAAAGTACGCTGAAATCTGCGCTTTCCAATCTGGCCGAACGCTTCAAATTCTCCGGGTATGCCTATATCGATCTCCGTTTCGGTCGCACCTTTGCAATGTCCAACTACCACCCCGATTGGCAACGCCACTACTTCCAGAACAATCTTAAGCTGCTTGACCCTGTTATTCAGCGGGCAAAGAAGCACCGACGCGTTTTCTCTTGGTCAGCAGAAAAAGACACGGGGTCGATGTCCAAAGGAGAGTTGGCCTTCTTTGCCGATGCTGCGGAATTCAACATCCGATCAGGGATTACCGTTCCTGTTGCTCTGCCAAACCGTGGGACAGCCATGCTGACTTTGGCTTCTAGTAAACCGCAGCAAATCGATGACGAGATCGATGCAGTAATGGCGGCGTCCACCGTCGCGCAGATCCACGCCCGCATTGAGGCGCTGCAAGTGACCCCCTCGGTCGCGGAGCCCTTTCATCTCACTCCCAAGGAGGTGATTTTCGCTCGCTGGCTTGAACTCGGCAAAACAGTGCAAGACGTAGCCGACGTCGAAAACGTAAAATACAACACCGTCCGAAAGACATTGGAGGAGTTGAGAGGCCGGTACGACCTTTGCAACAATACGCAGCTCGTGGCTTTGGCTATCAGACGTGGAGTGATTTGACCCGCCACGGGCGTTCGGGGCGGGTTGCAACCCCACAAGTTTTTGAAATGCTTCTCGATCGCCGCCTCGATATACACGGTGGGGCTCCGTGCCCGCTTCGACCTGCAAGGGAAGGAGACGATTCAGGTTTATCGCGTTTCATCAAAGCCGCAACGTCACATAATCGAATTGGTCGCAAGCTGTTCACCAACGCTTTACGAGAAGAACACACATGGGAGTGCAAACCATGTCTCGTGGCCTATTGTGCGGTCTTGACGCCATTTTCCATGAACCAACACGACAGGTATTCGATGTAGACCGGTGCAGCCCACGACGGACGTCCCTCCTCGTCGCTTTCGATCTTAGTAACAATCGCAGGAGGCAGACGCCCTCAACCCATCATTTGCTGACATCAACCGCTCGCTTCAATTGACAATATCTCTGGAATCGACGATCTCGGCGCCCGCGACGCTTTTGCTGATCTCGGCGCTGCCGCCTGACATCCCGTGGACGAAGAAATAGACAACGCCGCACATGAAAACGACGAGAGCGATGACAGGAATGTTCCGCGTGAACGGGATAGATTTTGTCTCTTGACTGCTCATGGTGAAAACTCCTGTCTTATCCTGTTGGCTCAACGGGCCTGGAGCGTGACTGTTCCCGACCCGGACCTTGGTCTTACCTGACGATAAGCTTCGCGTGGCGAAACGGGTCCTCAGTCGCGCTTATATGAAGGATGTCGAGATTTGTATGGGCGAATTCCATTCGCGGCAATGGCGATGCGATAGATCTGCAGTCGAGCGCCGTTGTTGTCTGCGTTGAAACGTGCCGGGCACGGACCGCTCAGCGGCGGGATCTCGCGTGTCGCACTGTCTTGGTCGCGCGGCTCAACTGGATACGGTTTCATATAGTCATCCGCAACCGCATTTCTGGCCGAAAGTGTTCCGATAGGCTACCTTCACCGGCGCGCGGTCTGGCTCATCGCTCATCGCGATGGTGACGGCTTGTCCAACCGCTCACAAATTCGCGGCCGGGGTCGCTATCGATGCTAGGCTGATTGCACAATCGAACCTTCCGTTCCGGCACAGCCGTGAGCGACAATTGCGATGACAAGAAAGCGACCGATCCGGACGGATCCCGCTCCTCCACCACCGGGGTCCTGAGCGAGCGAAACATCATGCCAATCCTTGCCAGCGGTGTTCTCTCACTTGAGAAATAGGAATTGAGGATCGTGTCCCCCAGCGTGGTGTAGGTCGACGGTAGCAAAGCCGCTCGCGAGCGCGCCCTTAGCGCGCTGTAGCGAGTGAGCGGCTTTGCGGGCGGTCATCGATAATCTCCGGTATGGTTGGGTTGCTGACACTCAACCAGATACGAAGGATACATCGATGACCAACGACATAATGGACCTACGCAAGCTCGTGGAGAAGACCCCGGACGCGGATATTCTGCGCGACATGATCGGTTTTGCTGCTGAGCGGCTGATGGAATTGGAAGTTAGCGCTGCAACTGGCGCGGCCCACGGTGAGAAGAGCCCATCAAGATTGGCGCAACGCAACGGTTATCGCGACCGTGACTGGGAGACGCGTGCAGGTACGGTAGAGCTGCGTATCCCAAAGCTGCGTAAAGGGTCTTACTTCCCAACCTTCCTCGAGCCACGACGCATGGCCGAGAAGGCGCTGACAGCTGTTATCCAGGAAGCTTACATTCAGGGCATCTCGACGCGTTCCGTAGATGATCTCGTCAAAGCCATGGGGATGAGCGGCATCTCAAAGAGCCAGGTTTCCCGCTTGTGTGAAGAGATCGATGACAAGGTCAAAGCCTTTCTCGATCGGCCAATCGAGGGCGACTGGCCGTATTTGTGGGTCGATGGCACCTACCTCAAAGTGCGGCGCGGTGGTCGCATCATCTCTGTTGCCGCCATCATCGCGGTGGGCGTCAACACCGATGGTCGACGAGAGGTCCTCGGTATGGAGGTCGGGACCTCAGAAGCTGAGCCGATCTGGACAGAGTTCCTGCGCAAGCTGACGCGACGAGGCCTACGCGGCGTCAAGTTGGTCATCTCCGATGCCCACGAAGGCATCAAGGCTGCCGTGTCCAAGGTCCTGTGCGCTAGCTGGCAGCGATGCCGGGTCCACTTCGCCCGCAATGTGCTGGCGCATGCAGGCAAGAGTGGCAGGCGGGTTGTTTCCGCCTTCATCGGAACAGCTTTCGCCCAGGAGACCCCGGAGGCCGCAAGCAGCCAATGGCGCAATGTCGCCGATCAAATCCGCCCTAAAGTGCCCAAACTCGCTGCGATCATGGATGAGGCCGAGCACGATGTCCTGGCCTATATGAGTTTTCCGAAGCAACACTGGACGAAGCTTCACTCCACGAATCCCATCGAACGTCTCAATGGAGAAATCAAGAAGCGGACGGATGTCGTCGGCATCTTCCCGAACGAAGACGCCATTGTCAGGCTCGTCGGTGCGATGCTCCTTGAGCAAAATGACGAGTGGGCGGTGCAACGGTCGCGCTACATGACAGTAGAAACCATCGGCAAAATGAGCGATGATCCAATCATCAGCTTGCCAGCCGTGGCGCGTTGATCCTCCCGGCCTAGCCGGAGAGCACGGTGGCCTCGTCGGCACTTACACCATCTCGTGGGACACGATCGTGTTGCGCCCCGATATCCATGAAGCCCTAGCCACCGAGAGGCCCCTTCCCGTCCCTATCTCCATCCAGTCGTTGTCAGCCCTAGCCGGTGCCACGAGCGCTGGGCCAAGCTACCGCAGTTTAATCACCTGAAGAAGAACGCGGATGAAAATCCAAGATAGAGAGATCGGATGCATTTCAGATCTACCGTCGTTCTATCTGCGTGTCGCAGGCGTCGACTTCGTTGCGAGCGTCCGCCATTCGAAACGTGTTCACGTCCACTTTGATATGGCGCCTCGGCATTTGCAGCCTGCTCGCAGTCCGCAGTCGCCGCATCGATGAGACGACTAGCTACCTTCCTTCGTGATACCGTTAAATCGACCCTTTCGCTCCCTTGTCGATCGCCAGTTCATTGGCGAGAACGGCTTGGTGTCACCGATGCGCCGCATGTCTGAGCGCCTGAACCAAATAGCGCGACCACAACGAAGCGGAGGGTTGCCGGCGGTAAAAACGATCTGCTCATCTGCGCGCATTCGTAAGACCTCATGCGGCTGAATTAAAGGTCGGGGTGCGAGCTGCTTCGAGCGTGTGCGCGAGGACCCACTTGCCTGGCTGCTGCGGCTGACTTGTTCAATCTCGACCGTGGTCATGCCGCAACGACGGGAAATATAGTCGGCTGTTTCGGGATCGTTTATCGCCGAAAACGAAATCCAGCTTGCGCTCTCGAACCATTTGCTTGAAGCATCGCGGCCACCATAGGTGTCGCGCATCTGACCGATCGACTGATAGATCATCGTTAGAGTGATACCATATTTGCGGCCAGCGTCTCTTGCGGTCTCGAGGATGCGCATGTAACCAAGGCGGGCAACCTCGTCGAGGAGGAACAGGGCGCGGTCTTTCCTCTTGCCGTCGCGATTATAAATGGCATTCAAGAACGAACCGATGATCACACGCGCCAGGCCCGCATGCGTTTCTAGCGTCTTAAGGTCGATATTTAGGAAAACGTCGGTATTCCCCTTCGCAATGGCGTCGGTCGTAAAGCTCGAGCCTGAAACAAGCGCCGCATAATTTTGGTAGGAAAGCCAATGCGTTTCCTTGATGGCGTTGGCGTAGACACCACTGAACGTCTCGGGCGTCATGTTAACGAAGGCGGCGACATTCTCCCGCACGAACTGCGACTTGGATCCATCGTAAATATCTTGCAGACGTTGGCGCAGCTTCGGTTCTGGCTCAGACAGGTTTTCGCGGACCCGACGAAGTGTCTGGCTCTCCTTCTCGGTGTGGCCAGAGAGGCAGACGTCGGCAATGATCGCCGTGAGCAACTGAAGGCCTGAAGCGCGAAAAAAATCGTCGCGAACGCCAGAGGCACGACCACTTTCGCTCATGATCCAGGAGGCGACCGCTGCAATGTCCTCCTCCTTCGTGCCGCCGAAGCTGCCGATCCAGTCGAGCACGTTGACGCCAGTGCCGGGGGACTTCGGATCGAGCACGAAG